>JAABUM010003470.1_pt1 | contig 19238 bp, 16 predicted proteins | sample 5559161 | NCBI WGS metagenome assembly JAABUM01 (sample SAMN10711868, study PRJNA513369) | rock metagenome | isolation source: Antarctica rocks | place: Antarctica: Victoria Land, Siegfried Peak nord | reverse complement strand
CCGCACCGGGCACACACGCCGGGTCTGCGCGGTCGTCGGCCTAGTCAACCGTCGGCTTCGGGCCTAACCGCCCGACGGGGGGCAAGGGGGCCGCTACCCACACGCACTATTACGACGCGACTCTAATGTCACCTGGGTGCCGGGCGATTACGCCACGAAGAGCGCCGCCGCGCTGCTCACGTCCGATGCGCCCGATGTCTTCGAGGGGAGCCCGACGCTGGCGATGGTGAAGGCCAACCAGATCGCGGCACTGGACGACATCATGACCGCCGATGTGAAGGCGGACTTCGACCAGAAGGACATCGAAGCGGCCACGATCAACGGGAAGATCTATGCGGTCAAGATGGTCGACGACACGGCGATGATCTACTACCGCAAGAGTACCCTGGACGCGGCAGGGGTGAAGCCACCGACGACGATGGCCGAGGTGATCGCGGCGGCGCAGAAGCTGACGAAGGGGAACACCAAGGGGCTGTACCTGGGGAATGACGGTGGTATCAGCGCCCTGCTCACGCTGCTCCCCTTCTCCAACAAGGCCGAGTTCATCAAGGACGACAAGATCCTGTTCGATTCCCCGCAGACGGTCGCGGCCTACAAGTCGCTCGCCGAGCTCAACGCCACCGGGTCGCTCCTGTTAGGGGTGCCGACCGACTGGTTCGACCCGGACTCCTTCACGCAGGGGCTGGCGGCGATGCAGTGGTGTGGGCTGTGGGCGATGCCCGCGATCAAGAAGGCGCTCAACGACGACTTCGGGATCATCCCCTGGCCCGCCTTCGACGCGAATGGCACGTCCACCACGTTCCGGGGTGGCTGGGGTGAGATGGTCGGCGCGCAGAGCAAGAACCTGCAAGCGGCCAAAGACTACGTGAAGTACCTCTGGATCGACAGCAAGGAGACGCAGACCGACTTCTCGCTCAGCTATGGCTTCCACGTACCGCCGCGCAAGAGTGTGGCCGCCACCGCCACCCAGCTCACGACCGGACCCGCGAAGGAGGCGGTCGATATCGTCAACAAGTACGGCACCATCCTCCCGCCGACCTGGGACGCGGCCATGACGACCGCGCTCACCGACGCGCTGAGCAACATCGTGAAGAATAAGGCCGATGCCCAGTCGGAGGTGACCAAGGCGGCGCAGAAGTGCCAGGATGAGTTGAAGCGGGTGCTGGCTTAGGGCCGTCGTCCCGCCAGGGTAGCGGCACCGGCTCCGGGCATGGTCCCCGGAGTCGGTGCGAGGGGGAGCGCAATGCAAATCGGCGCGCGCGCCGCTCGGGTCGCCGGCGATGCCCCGGCGCGGCGACCCCGCCGCGATGGGGAACTCGCCTTCTGGGGTTTCGTCGCCCCGATGCTCCTGGGGCTGATCGTCTTCACGTTCGTGCCGATCGGGTGGGGCTTCCTGCTGAGCTTCTCGCGGGCACGCCAGACGGTCGCGCTCGGCGATTGGGTCGGCTTCGAGAATTACGCGGCGTTGCTCGGCGATGGGGCGTTCCGCCAGGCGCTGGGGACGATCGTCGTCTACGCCATATTCATCGTCCCGACCACGTATGTCTTCTCGCTGGGCCTCGCGCTGCTGGTGAACGCCGCGACGCGCGGGCGGGCGTTCTTTCGGACGGTCTTTTTCATTCCCACCGCCGTCTCCTACGTGGTCGCCTCGCTGGTGTGGAAGATGGGGATCTTCAGCGGCGTGGCGTATGGCGCGGCCAATCTGCTGCTGGGCCTGTTCGGGGGGGCACCGATCGTCTGGATCGGCACGGCCAACCCGCCGTGGTACTGGCTGGTGCTGATCACCGTGCGCCTCTGGCTCCAGGTCGGCTTCTACATGATTATCTTCCTGGCGGGGTTGCAGGAGATCCCGCGCTCCCTATACGAGGCCGCGTTCGTCGATGGCGCGCGGCCAGGGTGGATGACCTTCCGGCATATCACCCTGCCGCTCCTGCGGAATACCTCGATCTCGGTGCTCGTCCTGCTCTTCATCGCCGCTTTCCAGGCGTTCGACGAGTTCTACAATATCCTCGGTGGTTCCTTCGCTTCGAGCGGCAATGCGATCCTGGCCCGCCCCCCGCTTGTCTATCTGTACGGCGTCGCCCTCGGGCAGCAGGATTACGGGCGCGGCTCCGCCGGGGCCTTCATCCTGACCGCCCTGATCCTGCTGGTGACCCTCGGGCAGGCGCGTTTCCTCGGCTTTGGTCGGGCCGATTAGCCGATTACCGGAAGGAGCGCAGATGGCGATCCATACCCCCGCAGCGCGCCACGTCGCCGACCCCGCGACCCCGCGCTCGCCGCTGGCACCGCGACTCCTGCGCGCGCTCGTGATTTATCTGCCGCTGACGCTGCTGGCGCTCCTCTTCCTCTTTCCCTTCTACCTGATCGTCCGCAACGCCCTGTCGACGAATCGGCAGATCACCGCCTTCACCTGGACCTGGTTCCCGGCGTCGCCGCAGTGGGGGAACCTTGGCGTCCTCTTCGGCGACCTCGCGGCCCCGATGGCGACCGGGTTGCAAAACTCGGCGTTGATCGCGATCATCACCCTTGTTGGCTCGATGTTCTTCTCGTCGATGGCGGGCTACGCGCTGGCACGCATCCCGGCGCGCGGGAGTCGGATCGTCTTCGCGCTGATCCTCTCGACGCTGATGATCCCGGCGGCGGTGACGTTCGTGCCGACCTTCGTGGTGGTCGCGGCGCTCGGCGGCGTGAACACCCTTTGGGGGCTGATCGTGCCGGGGCTGTTCAACGCCTTCGCCACCTTCCTCTTCCGGCAGTTCTACCTGAACTTCCCGCGCGAGATCGAGGAGGCCGGGCAACTCGACGGGCTCGGCCACTGGGGGATCTACCGCTATCTCCTGCTGCCGAACTCGCGCGGGATCATGGTGGCGCTCGGCGTGCTGAGCTTTATCGGCAGTTGGAATGCCTTTCTCTGGCCGTTGGTGATCGGCCAGTCGCCATCGAGTTGGACGGTGCAGATCGTCCTGTCGACCTTCCTCACGGCCCAGACGATCAATCTCTCGGAATTGTTCATGGGGGCGGCGGTGGCGATCCTGCCGCTCGTCGTCGTCTTCCTGCTGATGCAGCGGTACATCGTCGAGGGGGTCGCCCTCTCCGGCGTCAAGGGCTGAGACCCTGTGAGTGGGCAGTGGTCGGTGGGCGGTGGTCGGTGGGCGGTGGTCGGTGGTGGTGTGGCCGGTGCGAGACAATGCCGATAGCGGGCTCCTGTGGGTGCTCCTTGTGCCCGCCACCTCGGCAGCGGCGCACTATTCCGACGACTGACGACTGACGACTCGCTTCAGCGGGCGATCTGCCAGGTGGCGAGGATGGGGGCGAAGGTGGCGGCGCGCGTGGCGGCGAAGTCGGCGTAGGGGGCGTCGAGTTCGTAGATCCAGGGGACGTTGCCGAGGAGGCCGATGCCGGTGAGGCTGTAGGCGAGGCCACCGGGGAGATCGCAGGTGATCCCGACGGTGGCGAAGTCGAGGTCGCTGTGGCGCTCCTGGCCGGTGGTGTCCACGGCGAAGCGGGCGCATTTGGCGGCGTCGGCGGTGCGGGCCTGGAACCAGCGGTCGCGCAGGACATCGAGGTTGGGGTTGGCTTCGGGCGCGCCGCTGGCGATGACGAGGAAGGTGGTGCGGGCCGGGTCGGGGCCGTAGAGGTAGAGGAGGCCGCGCGCGGCGTTTTCCTCGGCGGTCCAGTCGGGCGGGTAGGCGATGGTGAAGCCGAATTCGCTTTGATAGAGGAGCCAGCCCGCCGGGCGCTCGCCGACCGGGGTGAGGGGCGTTGCGCCCGCTGTCTGGCGGCGTGTGGCGCTCGGTGTCCTAGCAGGGGTGGCGGCACGACTGGCGGTGGGCGGCGTGGCGGGGCTGAAGATGCCGGGCGTGCCGGGTGTGCCGGGTCGCGTCGCGGCGGTGCCGGTGGGCGGGGTGGGGGGCAGGGTGGCGACCGGCGGCGGGGCGGGGAGTCCGGCCGTGGCGCTGCCGCTGGCGCTGCTGGTGGGGGCGACGCTCGGCGCGGGCGTGGCGGTGCCACCCGCTGAGCAGGCGGCGAGGGCGAGGGCGAGGGCGAGGAGGCAGGCACCGGTGGCCGCGCGCCCGCATCGTGCCGGTCGGCTCAGGTTGTCGCGCACGCGGTTTCCCTCCTCATTGTCCCTCTTCATCGATCGCTATCGCCGGGTTCGCCGTTGCGGTCGCCGGTAGCGGGGGAAGTATAGCGAGGATGGGGCGGGCGGTGGGGAATGCCGGGAGGCGGAAGGGTTCGTTGTGGCGGTGCGGGGCGACGATCGTCGTAGGCGCGCGGCGGGGACATGGCGGGCGTGGGATAGCCATTGGACCGCGGTGCCCTGGAGGGCAGCCGCTGCCCCGGCGGGCAGCCGCTCCCCATGAAGGGCACACTGTACCCCGGAGGGCAGCCACTACCCATGAAGGGCACACTGTACCCCGGAGGGCAGCCACTACCCATGAAGGGCACACTGTACCCCGGAGGGCAGCCACTCCCGGCTGGATAGCCTGCGGCCACGAAGCCCCAAGACGCGGCTCGGGATACCACCCGCCTGCGCGGGCTGGGCTCGCCTCCCGCCCTGTCTTTTGCTGCAAACGTTTGCAGCCCTCTCCCCGCTCCTCGGCTGGGCGGGTTCCCCGGAGGCACTGCGCCCTTTATGGGTGGGCGCTACCACCCCCTGGGCGGGGGACGCGACTACCCTCACCCCCGGCTCGCTCCGCTCGCCACCCCCTCGCCCCATCCGAGGAGCGGGGGAAGAGGCGTTGTGGGACTCCTTCGTGCTCTGCGTCTCTACGGCGACCCCCGTCCCGCCAGTCGCCGCCCGGCATCGCGTCGGTCGCGATGGGGGGGTGCCAGCGCCGTTACACCGCCGTGCTCCGCACGCTGACGGCGCGCGGATGCTCGCCCGGCCGGTCGCCGGGGTCCTCGCCGACGAGGAAGGTCACGGGGATGCCGGGGGAAAGGTCCCCGAAGTTGACCCCTTGCAACGCCCCCAATTGGAAGAAGTATTCGCTCCCGTTGTTGCCAGCGATGAAGCCGAAGCCGCGCTCGGTGACGAGCCGATCGATCGTCCCCCGCAGCCGGTGGCCCTGGTCCGGGTCGACGTAGCCCGGCGCGCGCGCGTCGCCCGCCGCGCTCTGCTCGGCGGCGGGGCTGAACTGCGCCTCCTGCGCCTGGAGCGCCTCGGCCTGGTCGTCGGAGAGGGGCTGTCGCCAGGTAATCAGCCGGTTCCAGGCTCCCGCCGACGCCTCCCCGCGCGCGACGTAGGTGTAGTCGGAGGGGGTGCCCTCGGCACCGGTGGCGACGAATGGCCCGCGCTGCGGGTGGTCGAGGTCGAAATACTCCTCGTCGGACGCGAAGCGCGCGCCTTTCCAGATCGTGAGTTCCTTGAGGGCGTCATCGTCCATCCACGAGGCCAACTCGGGCAGGCGTTCGCGGCACTCGTAGGCCGTCAGACAGTCGCGTAGGTCCCGATTCCGTTCCGTCACTTCGTCCTCCTCCTCGCGTTCTTCGCACGCTGCCCGCCTGCTCCGCAAGGATGGGGCCAATGACGAGTGGGCGGCGTGGACGGGATGGGCGAAGAGGGACGGAACAGGAGGCACAGAGGCACAGCGGGGGAACGGGAGAGAGAGGATATTGAGGCGTTCCGGTCCGCGCAGGGGGACAGTGTGCCCTTCATGGGTACTGCGTGGCGGCGTGAGCCGCCCTTAGCCGGGGGGTGGCTGCCCTCCGGGGTACTTGTACCCCCGGATCTCTGCGCCGGTGCGGGCGGCACCCGCCGCCCAGCGGGGACCCGCCGCTCAGGGAGCGGGGCTTCGTTGTGAGGTGGGCGGGTGCTGGCGGGGACCCTCACCCCCTGCCCCCTCTCCCCATCCGAGGCGAGGGGGGAATAGCCGCTGCGGGGCGGCTGGCTGCTCCGTTGGTGGGCGGCACCGCGCGCATGACGGCACCGCCACCCTCTGATCGTTGCTTCTCTCCCTCGTGCTCTGCGTCTCTGCGGCGACCCCCGTCCCTATTCGTCACTCGCCTGTTCGCCTACTCCCCCTCACTTCACGGCGTAGCGGGCCAGCTTCTCCTCGTCCAGTTCCACGCCGAGGCCGGGCTTCTGGGGGACGGCCATGCAGCCGTCCGCCGGGTCGAGCTTGACCGGCTCGGCCAGATACCACTGGAAGGCATCGCTGCTGAGGCCGGGGAGATCGTGGAAGACCTCCACGAAGGGGCAGTTGGGGATGGCGGCGCAGAGGTGGAGGTGGGCGATGAAGCCGATCCCGCCACCGCCGTGGTGCGGCGCGACCTGCTTGCGGTGCATCTCGGCGTAGGCGCAGGCTTTCCGCAACTGCGTCATCGTCTCCCCGACCATCGCCTCGACCTGGATCACGTCGTAGCAGTCGCGGTCGATCAGCCAGCGGTATTCGTGGAGGCCACGGTTGTTCTCGCCCCCCGCGATCAGGATGTCCACGGCGGCGGCGAGGCGGGTCAGCCCCTCGAAGTCGTAGCGGTCGAGCGGCTCTTCGAGCCAGTAGACGCCGAGTTTTTCGAGTTCGCGCGCGGTCTGCACGGCGCGCTCGTAGGTCCAGACAACGCTAAGGTCGGGCTGCGGGGTGCCGGGCTGCTGTGCCTGATTGGCGTCCACCAGGATCGTGAAGTCGTCGCCGACGGCGCGGCGCACCGCCTCCACCTGGGCGAGGTCTTCCTTCATCGTCCGGTCGTGGATGCGGAGTTTGGTCGCGCGCCAGCCGTCGGCCTGGATGCGGAGGGTGTCCTCGGCGCGGCGCTCGCCGGAGCGGACGTCGATCAGCGAGGCGTAGGCGGGGACGCGGTCGCGGAAGCCGCCCCAGAGCTTGTAGACGGGGACGTTGCACGCCTTGCCGATGATGTCCCAGAGGGCGATCTCGATCCCCCACGCCTGCCCGGCCCCGCGAAAGACGCGCGCGTGCTGTTCGAGGGCGAAGGGGTCTTTGCCGATCAGCTGCGGCTTGATCCAGGAGTCGATGATGCCGGTGGCGAGGTAGCCGGGCGAGCCGAGGCCGACGATCCCCTCATCGGTGAAGACCTTGACGACGGTGCCGCCCCAGCGCTGCCAGGTGCTGCCCGGTGCCCAGGCGGGGTGCATCGGCTCGACGAGCTCCGGCCCGGCCAATTGAAACGTCTGGATGTCGGTGATCTTCATCGCCTCGCCCCCTCATTCAGCCATTCAGCCATTCAGCCACTCAACCACTCAACCACATGGCGGCGGCACGGTCGCGGCATGATCGCGGCATGGTCGTGGTGTGGACGGTGGCCGCGCGCCGCCGCTATCCTACCAGACCGGTGGCCGGGTGACGGAGCTGGTCGTGCGTCGTGGGTCGTGAGGGGAGCGCGGCGGGCGGTGGGAGCCGGGGGAGCGGCTGTGGGGCGTGCGTATATACGTTCATCTCGACGTTATGGCGCGGGTCGCTATCGTGGGGGGCGGCGAGATGTGTCGGGGCGGCGAGGCGATGTCGACGTTGCCGGGGCCGTTGTTTTGCCCGGCGTCGTGTGGCGATTATGGGGCGGTTTGGCGGTTCGTGGCACCGTGCGCGTCCCGCCGCGATCCGCCGCGTCCACCGGCACGCGCGCCCGGTTCTTTCGCCCGCCGGAACCTGGCATAACTCGTGCATTAGGCGGGGTGAGGGCGAGGCACCGGCCACACCCGCCGACCCTCCGGGCGATAGGGGCGAACACCTTCGGGTGTGCCCCGCCGGTCCCCTGGAATGTCGCTCGGCTGTGCCTCTCCCTCATCTTTGAGCAGATGAAGTAGTGAAGGCGACGAGGAGCGACGGGGGCCGGTGGTGGACGCCACCGGCCCCCGTCTTGCTTCGCCCACTGTCCTACTTCACGCTACTCGCCTACTCGCCTACTCCGTCCCCATGTCAGCGTGGCACGGTGTTTGCGTTAATCATTGCGGGTGCATCGGACCAACTGGGGTCCGAAGGAACATACAAGAGGGGGACCAGGTCATGGGTATTCTCGCGTGGATCGTTCTGGGTCTGATCGCTGGTTTCATCGCGAGTCGGTTGATGGGCGGCGGCGGCTACGGTATCATCGGTGACATCATCGTCGGTATCGTCGGCGCGCTGATCGGTGGTTTCGTCTTCGGGCTAATCACCGGCAACCCGAACCCCGTCAACAACATTGACGTGGGTTCCATCATCGTGGCGATCGTGGGGGCGTGCATCCTGATCGCTATCCTGCGTGCCGTTTCCGGTAACCGCGTCAGGAGCTAGCCACCACTGAGCACCGCACCCAGACGTGAAAGTTGGCTCGGGGTCGCTGCCGATTGGTAGCGGCCCCGGCTATTTAAGGAGTGGGGCGAGTAGGCGAGGGGGGCGACCCCTCCCCGCCGCTGCGGCGGGGACCTCCCCTGAAGCGGGGGGGTGGGGACGGACCCGATGAGGGCGGGTGGGGACGGGGTCCGGCCACCTCGCCACGGCTGCGTGACATGCGGCACCAAGGGTGGCTGACGCCGTCGCGAAGTCCCACGACCCGGCTTGGGAGCACCGCCGCCCGCGCGGGCTGAAGTAGCCAGGGCAGCAATGGCACGCCGCATCCTATAGCGCGCTGCGTTGGCGGCAAGTCGCTCGTGGCACCTGTCGCTCGACGAGCCCGCGCGTATGCCGCCGTCCGCCACTCGTTCTCGGCGGTGGATGCTCATCATCCTCTGTGCCTGGCTTCACCGTTTCTTCATCGAGCGGCGATATACTGGGCGAGTGGTCGGTCGTCGATCGCCAGAGGAAGTCCGTAGTCCGTAGTCCGTAGTCCGTAGTCCGTAGAAGGCTCGCCGCTAGGCACCGCCCCCTATCGGCACCGCGCCACCACTGCCGACTGCCGACTGCCGATTTTCTACCGCGCGGAGGCCACCATGAGCGTACAGACCGAGAACGGGGGCGAGCGCCAGGTACGGGTGCTCGTGGTGGACGACGAGGCGACGATCATCAAATTCCTGGGGATGGGCCTCGGCTACGAGGGCTTCGCCGTGGAATCCGCCGCCGATGGGCCGACCGCCCTGGCCGTCGCCGACCGTTTCCGCCCCGATCTGGTGCTGCTCGATGTGATGCTCCCCGGCCTCGATGGCGTCGAGGTCTGCCGCAGATTGCGGGCGCGCGGCGACGTGGCGATCATCATGCTGACCGCGAAGGGGGAGACGGCGGAGCGGGTCGCGGGGCTCGATGCGGGGGCGGACGATTACGTGCCGAAGCCCTTCCGCTTCCAGGAGTTACTGGCCCGCATCCGCGCCGTGCTGCGCCGCCGCGACATCGTCCTCCACCGCGTCCTCAGCGCCGGGGATGTCTCCCTCGATCGCGGCACGCGCGAGGTGCGGCGGGACGGGCGCCCGGTGGAGCTGACCCCGCGCGAGTTCGATCTGCTCGATCTGTTGCTGGCCCATCCGGGGCAGGTCTTCCCGCGCGAGACGATCCTCAATCGCCTCTGGGGCTACACCTTCGCGGGGGATAGCAACGTGATCGACGTGCATATCGGGGCGTTGCGCGAGAAGTTGGGCGACCGCCCGCCGAAGCTGATCCAGGCGGTGCGCGGCGTCGGCTACGTCCTGCGCGTGTGACCCCGGTGCGAACGCTGCTGCGCGACACGCCCCTTTCGCTGCGCCTGACCGCCCTGTATGTGGCGATCCTGATCGCCGTACTCGGTAGCCTGGGCGGCGTGATCTACGTCCAGGTCGAGAGTTTCCTGTTGCGCGATATCCGCGATCGGAACCTGATCGGGGCGCGGAACGCGATCGATCGCGCCGCGCCATTCCGCCGGGGCAACGGCCCGCCGAGCACGAGCGGCGGCGATAGCCCGGCGTATGGCGCGACGCCCGGTAGCGGTGGCGGCGTGCCGAGCGGCGGGGCGGGGAGCGGGAACGGCGAGGGTCAGCCGACCGACTTCAACCGCCTGAGCGGCATCCTGATGGAAGTCTCCTCGCGCGAGACGACCGCGCAGATTTTCGGCGCGGACTGTGGCCTGCTCGTGGTTGCCACGCGGTCGATCCAGGATCAGCCGGTCCCGCCCGCCTGCGATGTGCCGGAGGTCCGGCAGGCGTTGGGAGGGCCGGTCGAGCCGAAGACGATCGGGGGCGAGGGGGCGCGGCAGATGGTGCTGCTGGTGCCGCTCAGCCCGAGCAGCGGCACCCCAGCGGTCTTGCAACTCACCACCTCCCTCGGGTCGGCGGATAGTCTTCTGGGGCAACTGCGCCTGATCTTGCTGCTCGGCGCGGGGGGGGCGATCGTCATCGGGGCGGCGTTGGGGGTCTCGGTGACGCGCACCGCCCTCCGCCCGCTAGCGCGGATCACCGCGACGAGCGAGCTGATCGCGGCGGGCGATCTGGGCGAGCGCACCAAGCTCCCCGCCGGGCGCGACGAATTGGGGCGACTGGCGACGGCGTTCGACCGGATGGTGGACCGCCTGGAAGGGACGTTGCGCGCGCAGCAGCAATTCGTCGCGGATGCCTCGCACGAACTTCGCACGCCGCTCACCGCGCTCGGCGGGCTGATCGAGATGCTGCTGCTCGGGGCCGATCGGGGCGATACCAGGACGGTGCAGCGCGCCCTGCGCTCCGCCCACGCCGAGATCGAGCGCCTCGCGCGCCTTGTCGGCGACTTGCTGACCCTCTCACGCCTCGACGCGCACCCGCCGCTCGACCATCGCTCGTTCGATCTCGCCGCGTTGGTGGCGGAGGTGGGCGAGCAGACCCGCTACCTCGCGGGGGAGCGCACGGTCAACTGGCAGGTCACCGTGCCGCTGCCGGTGGAGGGCGACCCCGACCGCCTGAAGCAGGTGCTGATTAATCTCACCGGCAATGCGGTCGCGTTCACCGCCGAGACGGGCATGGTGACGCTGCGGACGCTGCGACAGGGGGAGCGGGCGATCATCGAGGTGGAGGATGACGGGGCGGGGATCGACCCGGCGGATCTGCCGCGCCTCTTCGAGCGCTTCTATCGGGGCGATAAGAGCCGCGTGCGCCGCGCCGATGGGGGCGGCAACGGCCTGGGCCTCTCGATCGCGCGGGCGATCGTCGAGGCGCACGGCGGCACGATCGGCGCGCGCAGCGCGACCGGCGCGGGGACCACGTTCACCATCGCGCTCCCGGTGCACCAACCGCCGTCGCTCGGCGACGACGCGATCCTATCCGACCGTGCCGCCGCCGATCTCGTCATGGGCGGGCGGCACGCACCATAGCGCGTGGCCGCTAACGGGCGGACGACGCGCGGCCCGGTCTATGTTCAGGCCGGGCCGCACCTGTGGGGACCGGGGTTGAAATGCCCCGGCGGGCAGCCACTACCCATGAAGGGCACACTGTACCCCGGCGGGCAGCCACTACTCCTGAAGGGCATACTATCCCCGCTGGGGACTGGAGCTACGGCACGGGTCAAGCATGCCGCATGGCCGCGAAGTGCTCTTGCGCGAACGGCTGCCTGGTATGGAGCGGCCGTTCGCGCGATGACCGAGCGTGGCCGGGCGATATCCGCCGACTGCCGACCGCCGACCGCCGACGCTACTTCGCGCCGCCGAGGTGGTCGGTGAACCAGCCGATCGTGCGGGTGAGGAAGTCGGCGCGGTGGGCGGGCGGGCCGACGTTAACGAAGAGGTGCGAGCCGCCCGGATAGCGCGCGAACTCCGTCTCCACGCCCGCCTCGGTCAGCGCGATGAACATCTGCTCCCCCTGCCCGATCGGGCAGCGGTGGTCCTCCTCGCCGTGGACGATCAGGGTCGGGGTCTTGGCCCGGCTGATCTGGGTGGATGGGGAGTGCGCGGCGTACCACTCGCGGTCCTCGTGCGGCCGCGCGCCGAACTGGGTCTTGCCGAAGGAGTGGCCGATGTCGCTGGTGCCGTAGAACGATTCGAGGTCGAAGCAGGGTGCGCCGCAGCGCCGCCGCGAAGCGCTCGGTCTGCCCGATCGTCCAGGAGGTCATGAAGCCGCCGTAGCTGTAGCCGAAGATGCCGGTGCGCTGCGGATCGAGGTACGACCCTTCGAGCGCCTTGTCGGTCACGGCCATCAGATCCTTGAAATCCTCGTTGCCCCAGTCGCGGATCACCTGCTGGGTGAAGTCGCGCCCGTAGGAGGTGGAGCCGCGCGGGTTGGCGTAGACGACCACGAAGCCCGCCCCGGCGAGCGCTTGCTGGATGTTGTTGAAGCCCCAGCCGTAGAAGCCGTTCGGGCCACCATGCACATCGAGGATCAGCGGGTACTGCCTGGCGGGGTCGAAGCCGGGCGGCTTCAGCAGCCACGCCTCGATCTCATACTCGCCGCGCCGGATGGTGAAGCGCTCCGGCTGCGCGGCGGGGTGCGCGGCGAGGGTCGCGTCGTTGAGGTGGGTGATGATCGTCGTCTCGTCGGTCTGCGTGTCGGTGACGGCGATCGCGCCGACCGTCTCCGCGCTGGCGTAGCCCTGCGCGACGTAGCGCCCGGCGCGGTCGACGCTGAACTGGCTGTTGAGCGATTGGAAGCGCTTCAGCGGTTCGAGCGCGCCGCTCTCGCTGTCGATCGCGTAGATGCCGCTCGCGCCCGCGCCCGCCGCGTGGAAAATCACCTGTCGCTCGTTGAGCCAGACCGGCTGCGACGGCCCGACGAGCGTCGGGAAGCCGGCGATCGGAAGGACGGGGAGGTCGTCGGTGAGGCGCTTCGTCTCGCCGGTCGCGACGGTGTGGATGAAGAAGTCGGTCTGATAGGTCTGTTTGGTGTCGCCGGAGAAGATGATCCGCTCGCCCTTGGGGGACCAGGCCCAGACGCCGACCACGCCGCCCTCGGGGCCGACGCGGGTCTGCGCGCCGGTCGCCACGTCGAGCAGGGCGAGCTGCGAGCCCATGCCGTTGTTGTTGGGGCGGCCCGCCGCGATCGTCTTGCCGTCCGGCGACCAGGCGGGGAAGGTGTAGTCGGCGGGGTTCGGCTCGTCGCCGGTGAGGCGGCGGCGCGCGCCGCTGGCGACATCCGCGACGAAGAGCTGATAGCGGAGGTCGTGCAGGTAGCCCCGGTTGTCCTGCTTGTAGTCGATCCGGCGCGTCACGCGCACCGGCGGCGGGGCACCATCGGCGGGGGGGTATCGTCCGGGTTGGCCGGATCGTAGAGGGCGGCGTAGGCGATGTAGCGCCCATCCGGCGACCACGCGAGGTCGCTGAGCCCCCTGGCGTGGCGGGTCACCTCGCGCGCCTCGCCGCCGAGGCCGAGCGGCAGGATGTAGAGGGCCGCGCCCTGGTCTTTGTCCTTGCCGCCGCTGCGGTCGGAGACGAACGCGACCTGCTCGCCATCGGGCGACCAGCGTCCGCCGCCGTTGCGCTCGCCGACCCCGCTGAGTTGGCGCGCGTTGCCGCCGTCGCGGTCGCAGAGCCAGAGTTGGCTCGTGCCTTTCTGCTTGCCGCGCCCGAGCTGGCCGTGCGTGTAGAGCACGCGCTCGCCATCGGGCGAGAGCTGCGGGTCGCCCGCCGTTTGCAGGTCGTAGATCAGGATCTCCGGGGTGAGCGGACTCGTCATCGTGGACCTCCATGTAGTCGTGGGGGACGGCCCTCACCCCGCCGCCTGCGGGCGGCACCCGCCGCCCAAAGGGCACCCGCCAATTCTAGGAGAGGGGAAGGAGGCGCTGCTGGCAGGGGCGGGTGCTGGCCGAACCCGCACCCCGCCACCCGGCGGACACCCGCCGATCCGAGGAGCGGGGGAGGACCACACCCTATCGCCGCTTGCGAGATGCGGCACGAAGTAGTCGGCTATCGGCAGTCGATAGCACGAGGGCTATCTTAGCACGATGGGGCAGTCCGTGATCCGTGGTAGCGGGGGGAAGTCCGTGGTCCGTGGTCCGTAGAAGGATCGCGGGGAATACAAGTGCTTCAACTCGCCCGCGTCACTACTACGGACCACGGACTACGGACTACGGACTACCGACTTCGCCGCCCTCGTCAAATGCGCCAACGTGCGCCCGGCGGCGGAGTCGGCGATCAGGGTGGCGAGGCGGCGGGCGCGGGTTTCGGGGCGTTTGGCGCTGACGATCCACCAGAGGGCGGGGCGACGATAGGAGGGGCGTTGGGCGGCGAAGAAGTCCCACGCGCCCGGTGCGGCGCGGAACGCGGCCTCTTCGTCGGGGGTGAGGGTCGGGTCCTCCTGCTGCTCGTGCGAATAGATCGCCGAGCGTTCTGCGGTGCGAGCCTCGAACGCCGCCGAGCCTGCGGGACGCATCCGCCCCTCGGCGGTCAGCGCGGCGACGCGCGCGATGTTGACGGCGCTCCAGATGCTGCGCGGCGTGCGCGGGGTGAAGCGGATCGTGTAGCTCGTCTCGTCGCGCGCGCGGCGGACGCCGTCGATCCAGCCGACGCAGAGCGCCTCGTCCACCGCTTCCGGCCAGGTGATGCTCGGCAGCCCCGAGCCTTTCTTGTGGAAGCCGACCAGCAGGGCGCTCGCGCCCCCCGCGTTGGCCGCGAACCAGGCGCGGAACTCCTCCGGGGCGGCGAAAAAGGTCGGTTCCATGATGCTCGCCTCCGTACCTGGCGCGTATCTCGCATCCGTACGGTAGGGGGTCGGGCCGACCCTGTCAACCGTTGGCCTCGTGCGGGGCGGCGGATCGGCGGGTGGTGTCCGTGTCGGCAGGCGGGGCGGGGTGATGGCGCGTCAGGTAGACGCTGCATGGCGCGGCACCCGGATTGGTGAGGGTGTGCGGGCAATCGTCCGCGAAGGCGGCGCTGTCGCCGTCGCACAACGTCTGCTCCTCGTCCGCGACGACGAGCCGGAGGGTGCCGCTGTCCACCACCAAGATGCGGCGCGACCCGGCTGGCGCGGGCGCGCACGCGCCGGTGCTGGCACCGGGGGGGAGGAGCAGGTGGGTCAACGCGGTGGGTTGCTCGGGCGTGGCCGGGGCGAGGCTGCGCCATGCAGCGCCGGTCGGATCGCGCTCGATCTCCTGTTCATCGCGGCGGCGCACCGTGACGCGCGGCGGGCGTGCGACATCGAGCAGGCGGGCGATGGTGGTGCCGAGCGCGGCGGCGATCCGGTCGAGGACGATGACCGTCGGCACCTTCGCGCCGCGCTCGATGTCGGAGACCATGCTGCGGCTGACCCCGGCGCGCGCGGCGATGTCATCGAGGGTCGCGCCGAGTGCGTGGCGGCACGCGCGGACTCGCTCGCCCAACTCGCCGAGTTCGAGGCCGTTGCTGAAGGTCGATTCGGCGCGCGTCATGCCCCCTCCTGTCGCGGCGATCCTACCATGCGCGGGAGGGCCATGCGGGGGGGGGCCATGCGCGGGGGGAAGGATGTGGGCCGCAGAGACGCAGAGACGCAGAGACGCAGGGTGGGGCATGACGAATGACGAATGGGGACGAGGGGGGAGAAAAAAGGGACGGAACAGGAGGCACAGAGGCACAGAGGGGGAACGGGAGAGAGAAAGATGGTGGGACAGGCTGCGGAGACTTGGCATTCGCGCGCCCGCGCCCGCGCGCGGTCCGAGCGGCAGGGTGCCGAGGAGCGACGCGGCCAGCACCGCCCCCATCGCCAGGACGAGGACCGCCATGCACGCGGCCGGTCACGCTTTCTACCAGGCCACCAACGGCGTCCGGCTGACCGACCACGTGCCGCGCGGCTACCTGTCGGGCTGGCCCGGCTAGGGCAGGATCTCGACGTATCCGTCCGTTCCATGCACGCGGATCCGCTGCCCATCCCGGATCAGCCGGGTGGCATGCTCCACCCCCACGACGGCCGGCAAGCCGTACTCCCGTGCGATCACCGCGCCATGGGTCATCAGGCCCCCCACCTCCGTCACCAGGCCCTTGATCGCGACGAACAGGGGCGTCCAGCTGGGGTCCGTGTAGGCGGTGACCAGGATGTCGCCCGCCTCGAGATCGGCCTCCGCCATGTCCAGGATGACGCGGGCCCGCCCTTCGATGGTCCCGGCGGAAACCGGCAAGCCGGCCGGCAGGTCGTCGCGTCGGTACGCCCCGGCGACGACCTCGCCATCCGACGTGAGCACCCGGGGCGGCGTGAGCGCCTGATACGACCTGAACGCGTCCTTGCGCTGGCGGATGAGCTGGTCATCCACCTGGTTCGTGTGCACGACGTCTTGGAACTCCTGGAACGTGAGATAGAAGCTGTCTTCCTGCTCACGAAGCACGTGGGCCTGCACGAGGCGCTCGGCTTCTTCCAACAGGGCCTGCTTGTAGACGAAGTAGCGGCTGACCATGCCGTACTTCGGATACTCCCGGTACCCGGCGAAGGTGCGAACCCGGTCGATCATGCGTTTCGTCTCTTCGGCTTGGCGCGCTCCGTCCGGCAAGGCGCGCAGGCGCTCCAGCAGCTCCTGCTCCTTCTTCCACGCCTCCTGCCGCCCTCCTTCGAAGCGCCGCTCGCCAGCGCCCGGCTCGAAGTTCCTGATGTTGCCGAGGATGATGGGCACGAGCATGGCGGGGCGTTCGGTCCAACGCGGCCTCGTGATGTCGATCTCGCCGACGCCGCGCATGCCATACTTGTCGAGCCAGGCCCGAATGGCGTCTCGCGCTTCCCGCCCGCCCGCGAACTTGGGCAGCTCGTCCAGAAAACCCTCATCCTCGACGTGCTGCAGAAACGCCACCACCTCCGGATACGGGCGGATCGCATCCGCGACGTCCAGGAGCGCCAGCCCCATCTCCGACGTGACGTTGTTGGGGACGGACTGCGTCAGTGTGTCGGCCGCGTTCTTCTCGCCCAGCCACGCTTGCAGCTGCTCGTTGAGCCACCAGGTGGCCTCCATCCCCGCCAAGATCACCTGCATGCTCTGCGGATCGAACTGGACCCGCCTCAGCTCCTGAATATCCGCCAGGATGAAGTCGAGCAGCGCCGATCCGGACTTCGCCTGGATGTCGCGCTTCACGGCGGCGATGGAGGCCTGGCTGCGCTCGATCAGATCCGCAACGATGGCCGGATCGGTCTCGATTGGAGTTGGAGCGCTGCCGGGCGGTGTCCAGGCGGGATCCTCGTCCGGGAGGGACGGCAGGAAGTCCTCGCGCTCGACGATAGTCCGCAAGGCGTCCCCGATCAGCGGATCCGACCTCCCCAGGGCCTCCAAGAGACCGGCCCGGCTCGCGGGCGAGGCCAGGATCTGGGTGACGTCGACCACGCCCGGCCAACACTTCAGGGGACACATATTGGTAGCATTGGTGGCCGACCGTGAAGCGTTATCCGGGCGAAACGGCGTGGCGGCACGCCAAATTCATCGGCCAACGGTATGACCGGTATGTGTCCCCCTATGCCATGGCCGGGCGTGACGTCGACGAATAGCCTCCCGCCGGCTTCGGCCATCGGCCGGGGGGTCGTCAACTGCCATACGGAGAGCCCCAGGGGCTTCATGGGGTCGGTCATCATCTGCTGATGGCCGACGGAGACGTAGACGTGGTTCTCGCGGTCGTCGGCCACGGGGATGGGGAACAGCGTGGTGATCGGTCGGCTCTGGACGATCTGGAAGTCATCGTCGACCAGACACCATTCGATGTCCTGGGGGCGACCGAAGTGCGCTTCGATTCGCCGGCCTAGCTGCACGAGCCGCACGACCTGCACATCCGTCAGCGCCGGCTGCTCCTGCCGCTCCGGCTCGATCGCCTGTTCCTGCGTCCCGCCTGCCGACGAGGCGTGGATGGCGAGTTGCTTGCTCCCGATCGCCTTGGCGACGACCTCGCCGTCCCGCACCTTGTAGACGTCCGCGTTCACCAGGCCGGAGACCAGGGCCTCGCCGAGGCCGAAGCTGGCCTCCACGGAGGCGACCTTCCGGTTGGCGGTAATGGGGTCGGCCGTGAACAGGATGCCGGCCGCCTGCGGGAAGACCATCTGCTGCACGACCACGGCCATGTGGACCTTCCGACCGTCGAAGCCGTTCCGCAGGCGGTAGATCACGGCCCGCTCGGTGAAGAGCGAGGCCCAGCACCGGCTGACGTGCTGGAGGATCGCCGCCGGCCCCACCACGTTCAGGTACGTGTCCTGCTGGCCCGCGAAGGAGGCCGTCGGCAAGTCCTCCGCCGTCGCGCTGGATCGGACGGCGTAGGCGGCTTGCTCGCCGAGCCGGGCGAGCGGGCGGGTGATCGCCGCCGCCAGATCGTCGGGGATGGCGATCCCTTCGAGGGTCCGGCGGATCTCCGCGCTGAGCGCGCGGATCGCCTCCCGGTCGTCCGGCTTCAGGCGCGACAACCGATCGAGCCGATCGTCGATCGACGGCGCTTCCGCCATGATCCGCTGGTAGGCGTCCGTCGTCACGCAAAAGCCAGCCGGCACGCGGATGCCTTCGATCCGCGAAAGCTCCCCCAGGTGCGCGCCCTTGCCGCCAACGACCGTGCCCTACGTCTGGTCGATCTCCTGGAAACCCAACACGTAGCGGTCCATCCGCCCACCTCCCTCTCGCAAAAGTGCGCCTCTGTACTCCTGGCTATGGAAGAAGTACACCGACTCTTGTGTAGTAGGTACCGCCGTAGACCAGCATAGCGCGCGGATGGAACGAAAAGCACCGATCGTCCGATCGATGTGCGCGCGGCCTCGGTGCGATACAATGAGGACAATGAGGGGGATGGAGAGATTCCCGCGCCGATTCGTTTACATAACGCTATCGACGCACGCTAACAAGTCTGACAGGCGCTAACACAACCGTGGCGCGGTCGCCGCGCCCACCACGGTCGCGGCGTTGCGGGCTCCGGTTCGTCGATGCGCGTTGACAAACGCGCAGCCTCGGCCTCGTGTTCTCTCCGTAGAGAAACTTCCGCCTCGGCGAGCTCGGCCCGGCGGCGCAGCTCGGCGATCGTCTCATCCTTCGTCACGAGCGCGCAGGGTATCATGGCACCTTGGGACAAGCAACGATACCGGGCGTGGCTATGATCGCCCGGTATCGGGCGCAGCTGGGTACTCGTTAAACGATACAGCGCCGACAACCCGTGAAGGCCATCGGCACCGTATCTCTCAAGGTCGCTGCGACGTCGACATCTCCTCAGAGATTGTCGGCCCGGAGGCACGCAGAGCGCGCCCGAGAATCGCCCCTCGCTTCGTCCGCCACCGCGCTTATTGTGCGCCGGTCATTTGCGATACCTGCGTCCGTCTTGGCAAGTGGGCGCTTCCTTGATACGGAGAAGATACCACGGAATATCCCGTGTGTCAAACAAGTGGTACGACACTATGGTGTTTCAAGCTACTAGTACAGCGCGCCGTGAATAGGCCGGTGGTAGAGTTGCCGGGGGACGGTGTGTAGGCGGCGAGGAGGTGGTGATGCGTGGCCCGAAGCCGCCGGTGGTGGTCCTGACGGCGGCGGAGCGCCAGG
>JAABUM010003468.1_pt1 | contig 19241 bp, 35 predicted proteins | sample 5559161 | NCBI WGS metagenome assembly JAABUM01 (sample SAMN10711868, study PRJNA513369) | rock metagenome | isolation source: Antarctica rocks | place: Antarctica: Victoria Land, Siegfried Peak nord | reverse complement strand
CTTCCTGCGCCAGGCTCGGGCGCCTCGGGCGGCGGCGGCACGGAGCGGGGCGCCAGCGGCAACCAAGGCAGCGGCATGGAGCGCGGCGCCAGCGGCGCCCAGACCAGCGGCGGCGAGGTTTCGCGCCCGATGCCCGTCAATCTGGCGGAGATGTCGGCACAGCTGGCGCGCATGAGCCAGCTGGCAATTGACGTGGAGAACCTCAAGTCGCGCAATGCGGTGCTGGAGGCCGAGCTGTACAAGGCGCGCCAGGTGCGTCCGGCTTCAGGTTTTGCAGCTCCGCATCATTTCATGTATGGGTGTGCTCAGCACGCCAAGGGTCTTGCAGGGAGGCAGATGCTTTTAGGGCTAGGGTTTAGGCAGCATGCAGGCATTTGCACCCCACCAGGGTGAGGGACTAACTGCTGCGCATCCCCCATGCTGCCGTGTGTCAGCAAACCCCTTACAGGTAATGGCCAGTGACAAGGTCGCAGCCCGCAACTCAGGGATGCCCGATGCAATTCACCGCAGGAAGATGGTGAACCAAGCTCACCGCGCCCGCATGCACAAGCTGCCGAGAGGCGCTCGTTTGAAGGAGATGTACAGTCTTTCAGCCGCCGATCCCAGGTGTCTTGACGGCCGTCCAGATCGCAGCTGGCCGCCGCAGTTTGCGCACCGCGGTGGCCAGACCGTTATGCCTGTGCTCACACACTGGCCAGTGAACTCTGTACGCCCCTATCCAGCAGCCAGCCTCTCCTGCACTGGGGCCACGGATGCGTGCGGCCCGTGTGTTTATGCTTGTGTGTGTCTGCAAGCCTGGCGTCTCAGCTGGCACGGCAAGCCATGCATTGTCCACCAAGCCCTGCACCCATGCCACCCTCTAATCCGCCCTCTAATGGCGCCTTGATCGATCGCCCTTCCCTTTCCGGTTTGCACAGTCGGACTGGCAGGAACGAGCCCACATGGAGGGGCGCATGGCGGCGAACGAGGAGTACCGCGCGCAGGCGGAAGCAAGAAGCAGGCTGGAAGACACCTGGAAGGCGGGGCAGGAGGCGGCAATGTTCCGCTGGCGTGCCGAGCTGCAGGCTAGCGCTCAGGTGCAGCTCAGTCCGAAGCCCTGCGTGACAGGACCCGCCTGTCGGAGCACACCTGTTTCAACATATATGCTCCATCTGCGGACATGTGGTCACTGATCCTCCCACACCACCGCTGCCTGAGATCCCTGCTCTGTACTGCTCTGCCTCGTGTGCCGGCTAGTCTCTCACACAATTGGTGCAGGCCTTGGCTGCCGCGCAATCAGCACATAGGCGCCGTCTGCAGCTAGTTGCCGTGCACACCGCTTCTGTCACCTGAACCGTTGGGATATGACCTGCACCCAGACGGCCAGCGCCCGCTTTGCGACGCTGGTGCACCACACAGTTGAAACCCTTGGATATCTGAAGTCGTTCGTCTTTGTGTCCCAAGGCGGAGGGCGCCTGGAAGCAAATGGCCAACGACCGCTTTGCGGCGCTGGTGCACCACCAGAACGTGCGGCACAATGCGGAGGACGCCTGGAAGCTGCAGTCGGAGATTCGTATGAAGGCCGGCGAAGACTGGCAGGTGCGGACCAGCTTCCCCTGTTGCTGGTCTGGTCCCATAACATACTTGAAGAGGTTCACTGTCTCAGCAGAGCCCCGCTGGCTGCAGCGAGTCCTGCTCTTGCACAACCGTATACACTGCTGTACTGCATGTGTTGCCCTGAGCCCCTCCTTCAAAACCTCTGGAATTCGCTGCGCGAGCCCTGCAACCGCTCCCCTTGCTTGCAACCCCCCGCAGCATCAGGGGGACCAGCGGCAGGCCTCCCAGGATGCTGCTGAGGTGACACATTGCACAGACTTTGAAACCCCAAGTATGCAACAGTGGCAACCGCTGCACCGGTCCCGCCTGGGCTGGTCGCCACCCACTCGTTGCACATTCAAAAACCCTGAACTGCATGCTGCCTGATGCTGCGCCCCCGCACCAAGCCGCCCTGCACCATGCAGGCAAGAAGCAACTCACGGTCGCGCCAGAGCGCCGCAGAGGGCCAGGTAAATATAGTTATATACATGCATTGTGTTGCTTCCGGCAGCTCTGGGCCATCCTCATGTGTCTCTGGGTCCTCCTATCGCCGCAGCGGCTGCCAGGCATCCTGGTCCTGCTGCCAGAGTCGATGCCCAGGTCCGGCTTGCAGAGGCCGCTGGCTGAACACGTAGCCGGGGATCGAGAAACCTGCTTGTGATGTTGTTTCTGCAAGCGGCGGTCGCTGCCAGAGACGCGGCACCGCTGAGAAGCCTCAAGGAGGCCACCCCCCTGCCGAGTGCAGGACATTGCTGCTAGCCGCTGAGCCAAGGCGAAAGCCAAGGCGGACCCTCAGATTCGCCGGAAGCATTTCTGTGCAACCGAAGGTCAGTTCCAAGAGAGACTTCATGTCCTGCTGCCGCCGCGTGTGCAGGTCGCGAGCGAGGTGCGCGAAGTGGAGAGGGAGCGCCGCAGCGGCAGCAGCAAGGTGCGGCAGAGCCCCCTCCTGCGTGTGCAATATTGTATTCTGTATTCTTGCCGGCAGCACGACTTGGCCTCTTTTTGAAAGCCTACAGGCGCCCACGCCAGTCCCCCCTGAGCCATAATGTTGGGTTTCCCGAATGTCGGAGCCACTTTCTTCGAGGCCCACCATCGCCGTCTCGATTCAGGTCCTGCTGACACGCTGTTTTCGCAATGCCTGACAACAGGACTCGAAGCACGAGCCTGGCAGCGAGGACCGCTCCAATGGCCGCGCCCACCCCGCAGCGCCAGCGCGCTCAAACACACACTCCGCCGGAGGGCCGGCTGCCTCGGACTCGCAGAGCAGCGGCGGCGGCGGCAGGATGGGCATGCCCGGCGGCGGCCACGGGTTTGGCGGCGGCGGCGGCACGAGTGGCATGGATCAGGCGCGCCAGCTGGCATACTCTGCGGACCACTCTGGGGCTTCCTCCGCGGCTCACGAAGCGGAACGGGCGGCGCATCTGCATCGCCTGGCTCAACAGGTGCAAAAAGCTGCATCGAAGTCCAAACAGTGTTGAAAAAGCGCATCGTTGACAAGATCCGAAACACCAAGGCTGGCACAGGAGACCTGAAGCGGTGTGCTGGAGAGCTGCGGCGCTGTGCCGATGAGCTGTGTGAGATGGTGGCACTGCCACAATGCGGTTCCTTCTGCTGCTTTTCGACACCCTCCTTCTCCCTCCCCCTGACTGGCTTGCCTTGACGTCCCATCGCAAGCTTCGTCCTCTCTGCTGCTCCAGCAGCAGGGGATGCGGGACGCAATGTTGGCGGAACCGCACTCGGCCGAACGCTCGGGCTCGGTTCCCACCACCGCCCAAGACGAGAAGTGCCGTGCTGAGATCAATCACCAGGTAAAAAAAATTCTCAATAAAAGTGCTTTCTGCAAGAAAAAATATGAGCCTCGCAAGGCTTCCCTGCATACACCATGTATGGGAATCTATGCTTCAAGTTTCATTGGGTAGCTAGGTGAGCAGCTCGACAGCGTGTGTGTTTCTTCTGCTGCTCCGACCCAGATATCGGCACGTGAGTGTGAAGTGCGCTGGCGGACTTCGAAGGTTCGTATCCGATTGTGGGAGTCGCATCACTTCTGTTTGTATGGCTCGCTGGCTTTGTGGCCGCTCACATATTGGCAGGTTTTCCAAGCTCAGAAGCTGAGCATATTGAGGCGCAAGCATCACCTCACCTGGTGTTGCATCTTACCATGGCCCATGCTCTCGCAGACACATAGACCCTTTGTCGCTTTTCCTCCCCCGACTGAATGCCCCTACTGAATTCATTCCCCGCTGAAGAGCGTGACAACTTTACAGAGCGAGGCGATGGAGATGCGCATGCGCGCCAGCGAGGAGGCTGGGCAGGTGCAGGTGGAAGCGGCGCGGGAGATTGCTTCCCGCTTCCTGGAGCAGCGCTACAAGAACGAGCACAACGCGGCGCGCGACGTGCGGTTCGAGGCACGCCTGATGATGCAGGTGCGATGGCCTGACTGTGAGTTTGACATGCGTGGAGACGGTGCGGGAAGCTGTTTCTGAGGAATGGGAGCTGCGCTCCTGGCGTTTGCACGTTTGGGCACAGTTTGCGAGGTTGACAAAGCTGTGAGCTGGCTCCGCTCCTGATGACGCACATTGGTGCAGCAATTGAGTTGAGCAGGGTAAACCCTTGCGCCTGCAGGAGCGGCAAGCGGCGCAGCAGGCGGCGCAAAATGTCAAGCTGCAGGAACAGATTCTGGAGCTCACGCGCCAGCTCGCAAGTGAGTGGCCTTGAGTGTTACATTCAGAACACTGCCCCTTTACCTGTGTGCACAGCTCCCAGGGGCGAGCTCGGGTGGAAGCCGGGCTCCTGCTGGGACAGCCAAACAACTGCATCTGCTCAGCTGTGGCGCTTCCCGCTCAGAAACAGCCGTCAGTTGGGAACGTGCATCCCCACTCGCAGCACAGTTTGGCTCGACAGCATCGCCCGCTGCATGCAAGGTCACGAGCCTCGGTCTTCATGAGCGCCTCCCGCAGCCGCAATGCAGCATTGTCGCACCTGTCGTTGCTGTCAAATTTAAAAGAAATAAAAATAAAAAACATCATTATTTTTTATTTTTTTATTAAAAAAATAAAACAAAACAATTTACATTGTTTTCAATATAATAAATGATATCCCCAGTGCGGCGCCGCCACCCCCTCTTTCCGCGCTGCCCCCTGCAAGGTGACGCGGGCGGCCAGCAGCGGCCCCAAGACATGATCATGCGACAAGCCTCGGAACAGCTGCCGCAAGACATGCAGCTGGGGCAGCAGACAGGCGCTGGAGGCTCAGTCGTGCAAGCCACCTCCGCATCCAATTATTTTGCCTCTGGTGCGCTGCTGCACCAGAACAGACGGCGGCGCCGTGACAGCAGGCGTCGCCAGCCCCCTCGCATGCTCCCTTGGCTATCACCCCTCCCCTCCCGTCCCCCGGCAGAGCTGCTGCGGCGACGCCGGCAGTCCCTGAGGCAGGCTCCTGAGGCAGGCTCCTGAGGCAGGGTCCTGAGGCAGAAACTTACATCAGTCCAAGAAAGCGCATCCAGAATTGCTCACCAGCGGCTGTTCAGTCCATGCAGCCGAGCGAGTGGCGCGGGAGACGCTGAACGAGGTGCGGCGGCAGGCCAGCGCGGCGGCGCCCCCAGGTGCTTCTTCCTTTCTTTCTAGCGCATATATCGCTTCCTGGAAGCATCTTTGTTGACATGTCTTCTTTATTTGAAACATGTATACGTGGTCGCTCCATTTTTTGCCTTTTCGCTCGCCGTGCACTTGCCTCGCTTGTAATCGCTTAGTTTTCGCTGCACTTGTTGCATTCGTGCTGTCGCCTGTGCACGATCAATGTCCAATCTACTTGTTATGATCTCGTGTTGCTACTCCCTGAGTTCGAGTTGGACAACCTGCTGCAGCCTGAGCGGTGGCCACCCCCAGCACAGCCACTCCGCCAACTCAGGTTCTGTCTTCTCTGGCGGCCTTGGGCACAACACGTCCTCGCGCTCCGAGACACAGTCCGCCTGCGGCGGCTCGCAGCTGCCGCCGCTGCAGCTGCCGCAGGTGCGTCTGCCCTGTTGCCTCTCCTTTAGGGTTTAGGGTTTAGGGCCAACGACATCGACCGCACTTCCCCCTGCCTCCTCCCTGCCGGTCCCAAAAGGCAGACGCTGGAGTTCAGTCGTCTCTCGGCTGCCGCCGCCCTCTGCTGCACTGCTCAGTTTGCCGCATGCACCATGCGCACTTCGACTGTGTATTCAAGCGCACTGGCATTCGGCTGCTGGGAGCGCAACGACCCCACATCTGGCTGCACCTGCGCACTGCCGAAGCCATGTTCTCTCCTATTCCCCATAGATGTGTTGCGATCGCTGATCAAACCCATGTGAGTGCTGTATCTCACAGGAGCACCGGCGAGAGGAGTCGCCGGCGGCCTCGCACATGTTGCTGGACGAGACCGGCCCCGGCTCCGCCGCCGCGGCCAATGCCGCGGCCTCGCCGCCCGAGCAGCAGCTGAGCCGCCAGTCGGAGACCAACTCCTCGCTGCACGAGCGGCCGCTGCCGCACCTGGCCGACGCCCGCGCCGCCGGCAGAGGCGGACGGCCCTGAGCGCTGAGCGGCCTTCGCCGAGGCGCCTGGTCTGTCGCCGAGGCGCCTGCACGGTCGCCGGTAGCGGCCAGCAGCAGCTGTGGCCAAGCCCTCTGCACCGCGTTGGTAGCAGGAGCGGATCTAGCACAGCGGCAAGTAAGGGGCGCTGCTGCCGCAGCACTGTGTAGAGTAGGTACTGCTCTTGATTTGCTGTTGCTGTTGCACATCCGGCCCCTCCCTGGGGCTCCGGCACACCCCTCCGCTTGCTCTCGCCCAGCTGGGGCGCTGCCTCGTTTGTGAGCATGCATGGGGTAATACGTGAGACCCTTGAATTGCCAGGGCTTCCGATGGCTGGGTACACGCCAATTGAACCAGTGTTGCCAGAAACGTTGATTTGCAGCCTTTGTTAGCTCATAAGATGTGTGATGGCCAGAGAGACCGTGTCGATTTCCATCTTCGCCTTACCTTTCGACTCGAGTGTGCAACGCCGGAACACTGCAAATTGATCATCTCACTCAGTCGTCAGCATGTGTGCTGGAGTGACGTGTAATCCACGACAGAGGAGCGAGGTTCCTTCGGGAGGCGTCCTTTCAGCATTTAGAAAAGGGCGGCTCACCGGCCCGCCAGCACAGCAGCCTCGGCAGGTGAACGCTTGTTTGGAAAGCCCGCCCATAAATCCGCACCCTTCATGCTGTGGGCCACAAGTCCAAAATACACACGTACGGACTGCTCTGGCTGCAGCAGGCAGTGCTGGACGCAAAAGACCCGCATTGCGATGAGGCCTGTGGTATTGACGCTGTTGTGGACTCCCTACTGTGGACAGCCTGAAATTGACCGCTGGCAGGCAAATTTCCACCTGCAGTGCAGCACCGACTGCGATGTCTAAGCATGATGCCCGTGAGATGTCGGAAGCATGTACAGACAGCAGCAGGCACAGGCACATGGATGCTTCCTGAAGTCGTGGTTGTCTTTATTTGCACAAGGAAATGTCCGTGACTGCAGCCGCGAGCGAACGGGGCTGGCATGTTGGAGGTCTTGCCGCTGTCGTGCAACAATTGTGATGCTCCTCGGGCTAGCGGCTGTGACCAGGCAGCCCTGTCGGCGCGGGAGTCCATGAACGAAAATAAAAGTCGAAGCTTTGCTTTCAATAATCAATCTTCTTATCTCAATTCCAGCAATAGTTTTGGCTGCATCTCAGACGCCGGCAACCAGGGTCTGATGAGCTCTGGCCGGCAAGACGACGCACAGAGCATTTGCTGTGTAGCGACAATATCTGAGCGCTGCTGTCAAATGCCGCAGAACTCTTCATCAAGTGACAACAGTGATCGAGCAACGCAAGAGGGTCGTACATGGAAGTCTTCCTTCCGGCCTTCCTTCCGGCCTTCCTTCCTTCCTTCCTTCCTTCCTTCCTTCCTTCCTTCCTTCCTTACATGGAAATCTTCCTTCCGGCCTTCCTTCCTTCCGGCCACGGCTTAAGTCAAGAATGATAATCTGACGGGCAGTTGCTGTTGTCGCAGTGGCGACGCGGCTACGCGCATCATCACGACAGCCGCCGTCGTGGAGGGCATCGTCATGGCGGACAGGATGATGGTGCACATGGTGCCGTCCATGCGCATGGGCAGCTGGCTCTTTGCGCTGGTGGTCGTGGGGGCACCCTGCATTTCGGCGGCCTGGGTCACAATAAAGGAGAGCAAGCTCTTGCGCTGAGCTGGCTCGCGGAATATACACTGCACACGGGCCTCGGAGCAATGCTATAGCATTGCTCCGAGGCAATGATGATGCCCCGTGTGCAGTGTATATTCCGCGAGCCAGCTCAGCGCAAGAGCTTGCTCTCCTTTATTGTGACCCAGGCCGCCGAAATGCAGGGTGCCCCCACCACCACCAGCGCAAAGAGCCAGCTGCCCATGCGCATGGACGGCACCATGTGCACCATCATCCTGTCCGCCATGACGATGCCCTCCACGATGGCGGCTGTCGTGATGATGCGCGTAGCCGCGTCGCCACTGCGACAACAGCAACTGCCCGTCAGATTATCATTCTTGACTTAAGCCGTGGCTGCAACCAGCAAGACTTCCATGTACGACCCTTGCACCGGCACCGCTGCTCGATCACTGTCGTCACTTGATGAAGAGTCCTGCGGCATTTGACAGCAGCGCTCAGATGTTGCCGTTGCACAGCAAATGCTATGCGCGTCGCCTTACCGGCCAGAGCTCATCAGACCCTGGTTGCCGACGTCTGAGATGCAGTCAAAACCATTGCTGGAATTGAGATACGAAGATTGATATTGAATTGGACTTCTATTTCCGTTCATGGACCCCTCCCGCGCCGACAGGGCTGCTTGGTCATTGATGCTCAGCGGGTGCCAAGGCGATCTGCATGGCCAGGGCGATCTGCATGGCCTGCTGTCGTATGCAAGCAGCTTTCTTCAGCCTTCTGGGAGAGTTTAGCTCAAGCGGCATTGCACAGAAGCGGGCGTCAGCAGCACACATTGCTCGCAAACTTTGCGAGCCAGCCGCACACAACCAAGCGCGCATTCGAATACATTTGATCACGCGTGACATCTGTGGCTCTGCCTGCACTCTGTCTCTACCTCAGTGTGACTGCCACCTGTCTTTCTAACGCCCAGAGTGTCTTCCACCCCGCCGGCACTTCCAAAATCCCCCGCCTTTCTATGGCGTACAGCGATGTTCTGATCTGTGGATGCACCTTCTTCGTCAGGCTGGCCACATCATGCACGACGTTCAGGTCTGCATACAGGCTCTTGTGGCTGTCTGTGATCGATTTCTGACCCTTCTGCATCTCAGTCCAAGGCCGCTGTATAATTGTCAATCAAGTTCAGCAGGATGTGCGTCGTCTTTCAGAAAAGACGACGATAGGAGGACGTGAAGTAAAAGCAGTCGGCAACCGTTCCGGAGCTGCCGGATGGCTGCGCGTTTCGCCAAGCACTTTCGCGACGAAGGCGCTGGCGTGCTATACACTACCGCGAGGCTGAAAGAATGCGTCCGAGCTCAGCGTAGCTGTCATAACAAGTAATCCTTGCTTCAGGTCGCTTTGCGCTGTGGTTGGTTCCCGTCAGCAGTCCCTGAGTCAGGGAGCGCAAAGCCTCAGGTCATATATATCTGGCGTCCGATGACCAATGCCGTAGAGAAATAGTCGGAACGTCACGGACAAGGGCGGCTTTGCTTTCCAGAGCGCCGAAAGCTCGTAGCTGTCCTTTGGCTCTCGACCCCCCAGAACACACTGGGACGTCAATCGCACAAACGCGGCTGCGCAGGCCTCAATGCAGGGTGCACAAGCCACTGCCACGCCACAACGCTGACAACGGCGCTGCTCACTGGCAAGGAAGACAGCCCAGGGATCCCGCGTCCACAAGCACCAACTCGAGATTGCGCGCCGTACCGGCCTGCGCCCTAAAAAGGGGTTCTGGTGCCAAACGGTCTGCCTCCACACGCCGCTTGACATCTGCGGCCGGGGAATGCCTGCGGTGGCGTGACGCCGCGCGCATGTAGGCTTCCAGCTGCCGCCAGAAGCCGCCAGCGGCACCAGGCACATGCTCGAGGCGAGATATGGTCGAAGAGTGATGGGGGTGTGCGCCCCTGACGGCGGCGCGGCCGCCACTGGAGCTCCCGCGGGCAGATGCTGGGCTGCCGGCATCGGCCCTTGAGGATTTCCACCTGGCCTGTGGCTTGTGAAGTTTCAGAGTCGTGCGTCGCACCGCCGCTGGCCGCAAGCAAAGTCGACGCTGCTGGCCGTTACACAAGCGCTGGTAGTGCTGCAGTGTGATGGATTGGGCGGGATTGCAACGCCGCTGGGCTTGGGTTGCGCTGTGCGCCACCCTGCTGCCGCCGCTGCCGCTGGCCCTCGCTGCCGATACCCCGCCGGCGCCGTGTGCATGTGGCGTGTGCGAGCGGCGGCCGTCAGCCGGCAATGGCACAAGGCTATGTGTGCACTTGCTGCCGCCGGCCCGTCAGCCATGGCCGCCGTGCGCACGGCTGCCTGCGATGTCTGCGCAGGGCGGCAGTCGATCAGCATCCATTTCCAGGTGCAGTAACGCCGGATCTGCCCGCGCGTCACGGGTGGCTGGCATGAGTGGGGAATGCACTACCGCCAACTCAGACTCTCCGACAAGCAGTGAGAGAGCAGATTGGGCGGTCAACAAGGCCGGGAGCGTTTCTGGGTGGGTCAGCGTAGCTGAAAGGCCGCACAGTGACCGCACTCCGTGGGGGTCTCACCGGGGAAGGCGTTGCCCTGCGAGGGCGAAGCAGACAGGCCCTCGAAGCGCGGCAGCTGCGATGAGTAGGCGGCGCCCTGCGAGCCGATGCCGCCAAAGTCGCCGCCGAGGCTGAACCCATCCTGCAGGTAGCGCAGGAAACTCGCTTGTAGACGCCTGCTAAGAGCTGTTCCCGGGGAGCAGGTTAGGGTTTAGGGTTTAGAATTACCGTTCGTGTGCCAGCCTCGCTCCAGCTCGGGCTGGCTCAGATCTATATCCTCCTCAATGTGTTGGTGCATGCATCCTTGTGAGCACGATAATGGGGGGCAACCGCATCATGCCTGCTACTGCAAAAGACCTGCGCCCTTCTGCAGTGGGACAGGGCTTCGCAGGCCGCTCGCATCCTTTCTGGACCACGTTGTGTCAGCAGGTGCCAGAGTCGTGCATGCACAGAATGCCGTCTTTCGGCGCATGCAAATCACGAAACAGTGTGCCGAGTCGGTTTCGACAGACCCCTCGCACTCAAATCGCCAACAGCCGCTACAGGCGCCAGTCACAGCCGAACCGCACCTGGGAGTATGGCGCGCCAAAGGTGGCTTGCGAGGAGGGACCCACGGACTGCGTGGCCTGCGTCGCCAGGCCGCCCGTCAAGCCTTCGCCCTGCGTCGCCGGGCCGGCTGCCAACCGTGCACCGCCGCCGCGGCGCCCAAAGCCGGCCGAGCCGTTCGGCCCTGCAATGTCCAAGGAGCGGGCTCGGTAAACCCTATGGCACGCTATCACATGGCACTGCAATGTCCGGAGGGAGCTCTCGAGATCACAAGGGCTCAGCTTTGACACGGTAACATGTTAGGAGCTGTGTCTGCCGCACGCTGAAAACCTCTCACCAGGTCTGCAAAGCCCAGCACTGCAGGAGACATTGTTTGGCTCAGAAAATGCGCAGGCTGACAAATGCACGGTTTCTCTGCGAGCTCACCCGAGGGCTGCCGGGCGTCGGGAATGGCATACGGCAGCGGCTGCGTTGGCAGCGCATGCCCCATCGTCATGTCGCCGTCGCCGTAGCCTGCACAAGCAGCACACGCGTCAAGCCACACTGGAGGTCCCAGCGGGTTGCTGACATGGACGCTGTGGCCCACGAAGCGTCTCTGGATAACGAACCTCTGGCGCACCGAAGGCCGACAGGACAGCCACTGTCAGACATTGCGGGAATCCAATGCTGTTCATGCTTTCGGTCAAGCAGTCGGGGGATTAGGCTCACCACTGCCAAGGTCAGCGCCAAGGCGGTCGGAGCGCATGCCAGCTCCGGCGGTGCGGGCGCCGGCGACGGAGTCTCGCCCAGCAACACCGTTCTGTGGCAGCCACATTTGCATCTCATCCAGGAACAGCTTGCCTACGAACGACAGCCCGCAACCACCTTGCAAGAAGTTTCAATCGCCTTGGCAAAAAGACCGACAGCGCAGCACCGTCGGACAGGTTGGCAGCCAGGACAAAATTCTTAACGCCGAATAAATTGCATAGCTGCAATTGATCCTAAAAGAAATACTTCTTCTAAAGAATTGAAAAATTGAACTTGTAAATTTTTTGACTCACAGGTTTGCTGCCTGGAGGGCCGGCGGCGGCGTCTGCGGAGTCGCGTGGCACGAAGCGCGACGAGTTGCTGCCGCCCAGCGCAAAGGCGCGGCTGTCAAACGTCTGCAGGCACCAATTAACGTGGTGCATATTATTCACCATTTCTTTTATCAGCTAAGGATTTCAGCTTAGCTGAAATTTTAGCTTAAATTTGATTTGATTATAAGCTCGCAACATAATGTATTTTATTGAGAGATCAATATTGCGAGTCTGTGAAATGGCAGCTGCGTTGAACTCTGCTTCAGCTGGCGGGAGCTTCATGCATCCTGATTGAACCGAGAGGACATACGATGACATACTGGGACACGGCGTGTCGAATGGAATGCAGACGCAACCGTCACCGGCAGCGCACCCGCATGGGGCGCGACAGCTGCACCAGGCTCTGCTTCAGGTTGGACAGGGGACCCTCCACCAGCGCGCCCGCCTCCCGGAAGTGGCACAGTAAAGCGTTCCAGAGTCCGCTCTTGGACAGCACTCGCGGGTTGCCCAGCACCACGACGCCCAGCCGCGCGCGCGTCAGCGCCACGTTCAGCCGGCGCGGGTCCGACAGGAAGCCGATGCCCTGCGGTGCAGTTCGAGCGGGAACTGGGGTGATGGAATGATATCGGATCCGACAGGATGTGAGCGTCCAGGAACTCGAGACACGCCGGATCGGGGGCGCTGATGCGGTCGCTGCGGGTCCGACAGGCAGTCGGTGCCCTGCGCGAATTGCACCAATGACTCTGGAACAACTGGTGAGAACTTGAGGATAGCTTTGTTGGGGGGTAGCTTTGTTCGGCCGAAAACGATAGGCACAGGTCTGGGGCACACCGTGGCGGGGACCCAGCCCGGCTGCGTAGGCGGAGAGACTGCGCCCCAGTTGGGTTGGCGGTGTCGCAGGGCCAAAACGACCGGCATTACGTGCTCAGGCTTTGCGGGTGTAAAGAGGTTCATCGCAGAAGGCAGGCAGGGGCAAAGGATGGCGGCCGCTGCGTGCTGATGAAGACAGGAAGCAGCAGCACGGACCAGATGTTTCGCTGCAGGGGCAGCAACATGCCTAGTGGTCGGTGGAGCGGCTCTGGAAGAGTCAACCGTGAAGAGGCCTGGAGACACGAAAGAATACGAAAGAATACGAGAGAATACGAAGAGAATACGAGAGAATACGACAGCATACCTGATGCTCGTTGGAGCGGACGCAGGAGAGGATGATGTAATCCTTTTCGCGCCCCTGGAAGCTGTCGACGCTGGCCACCTCGATCTCGCCGTACAGCGCCTGCCGCAGCGGCCCCACCTGCGGGGCGCCGTGATGGAGTAATTGGTGTAATCACATGTACTTGTGTGTCTCATGTCTCGGACAGCATGTGCAGCGGCCTGCGACGACGATCCCGTTGGGCTTACAGAAGCCAGAATAACACCAGATGGATGTGAGGTGGTGCAGTGGAGAACTCCATGCCGCAGAGTCCCATATACATAACATATACATATATACATGTACATATACATATACATGTACATATACATATACCCACATACACTGCAACAAATCTCAGCCCGACGCTGGCAGCAGGAAGAGTCGGCTGAGGCTTGTGGCGCGATGCAGCGAGCCACGCACCCGCAGCATGGTGGTGACGGTGTGGGCGCGCTGCCCCTCATACGGCGTGATGACGCCGATTTGGTCAGGCGTCACGCCACCCCGCATCAGCGCTGTGACGACCTTCTCCACCGTCGCCGCCTCTGCGCCGCCACAGAAAGAAAAGCTTTAGGGTTATCTGTTTAGGGATTAGGGTTCTGTCTAGGGTTTAGGGACTGCATCTGCAGGCTGTCATCCGCATCCCCCAGTCAAACCGTCCAGCATGTTCCTGTTCTGGTGACTGCACCGCAATGGAGGCCGCAATGCAGAGAGCACTGTGATCAACCTCCTGGCTGCATTTCAAACTGGCATCATTCTCAACACGCCCCTTCCACCATCCTCGACACCAGCCTTGAATATCGGATTTTGACACAGCGCGCCGATCCCTCGAAGGTGAAAGGCTGCGAGATGTCCACCTGACCCAGCCGCGCATTGCTCTGTTGACAGAACAGGCAGGCATGGTAGCGAGGATCGCACCTGTTCGGTTGAGGTAGGAGGTGCCGCTTGGTGAGATCTCCTCCTGGCCCAGCTGCGCGTAAAACATGAGCGGGCGACCGGGCGCGGGCCAGGGGAAGGCGACGCCAGGGGCGGAGCGCTCTGCGGCGCCGACGCCGTTCTGCAGGCTGCCCTCGTAGAAGGCGTCGGAGGGGAACTCCGACAGCGCTGGGTGCATTCGGTACTGCACCTGCAGTTTGGGAATAGGGTTTAGGGTCAGCGGCGCACGGTCAGTTTCTCAGGTCAACAGAAAGCCTCCAGGGAAACCGGCCCGCTAAACCCTAAACAGAAAGCCTCCAGGGAAACCGGCCCGCTAAACCCTAAACAGAAAGCCTCCAGGGAAACCGGCCCGCTAAACCCTAAACCATGTCGCGTGCACGGCGTCAGAAACATCGGCCCAGCAGCATGCATGACGCCGCACTGGGAGGCGGCATGTTTCCAGCTGGGTCTGGAAGAAGCAGGTGCGGCACGTCATCAAGGCATGCAGAGCGCGCCTGCAGGCGGTGCGGCTTGGCGCCCAGCAGCACCAGGCGCTCGAAGAGGCTCTGACCGAGGCCTGCGCGCGCCGCCGCCTTGTCCATGACCACCGGCCCAAGCTGGCAGTGGTCGCCTACCAGCACAACCTGCAGCGCGGCGACGGCTGGTGAGGTGTAGGGACTCTAGAGGATCTGATTGTGTTGAGCGCTCAGCACTCGTGGCCTTGGCGACAGCCACCGGCCCCAGCTGGCAGTGGTCGCCCACCAGCACAACCTGCAGCGTTCAGGGAGTTCCTTTCAGCTCATGAAAGGAGACCTTTGTCTGTCATCCTTTTGTATGTCGTGCTGTCGTCATAGCGACGCTGGCCGTGAGGCGCCAGCTGACGGTGGTCGCCCACCACGACCACCTGCACGGCAGTAGGGGGTGTTTAGGTGAAGGAAGGGTCTGCGTGACGATGAAGGATTTGAATGCTCAGCATTCACGGCCTTGTTCACCAACCCCAAATGGCAGTGGCCACCCACCAGCAGTACCTGTGACACATGCACGACTCAAGTTGCATGGAGGCTCTTTGCGGGGCAAAGTTGCAAGGCAAGCTGTGATGCTCGTTACTTGCGTGGCAGTCCCCGCAAGTCAATGAGCGCTTCGTAGGAGCCAAAATGATGGGGAAACCACACGAGGAGACCAGACGAGCTGCCCCTCCGCGACCTCCGGTGGACCTCGGTGTCGTGCTGCTATGTGGTATGGCGATGTGATGGAGGTGCCCTAAACCCTAAATCTAAATAGTGCCCACCTGCTTGGCGCCCATGACCAGGGGGATGAGAGCCTCCGGCTCCGTTGCCTGCGTCGACTCGTCCACTAGCACCTGCAGAGAACAAGCCATTTCAAGTTGAAATTTGGTGTTATATTTTTAAAAAAGTGTTTTTTCTAGTTTTTTTATTTGACAAAAAAAACCGGTTTTAAAAATCAGATAATAAAAATTGTAAACTTTTTTTGCCTTTCTTGTCTGATAGCCATTAAAAGAAAGCAGACTTTTTTCCTATAAATTCTTTGAAGTTTAGTTGAGCTTTACCAATAAGCTGACTATTAAAAGTTTTTTTTTTTTTAATCCTTGTGGCACATCGTAATGCTTGCGGATTTTGTGCAAACAGAGCCAGGTGCCCGCTGGCGATGGCTGAAGAAGGTCGCTCGCACCGCAACACGTGTTGCCATGAGGTCATTCTGCTCAGTCCCCAACCTGCATCTCCTCGCACTTTGGGGCAGCAGTAGACGTACAGCCGCAGGTCGCCATCGCCGACGAGGAGGCTGACTATAATAAACCCTAAACCCTAAACCCTATACAGGACTGGTGCAGCTGTGTGCGGGAAACCTGCCAACACACATGTGATCGAGGGGTCACCTTGCGGAAGCGGAAGTTGGACAGCCGCGGGTCCCCAGCACCAACACAGGTGGTGCACACCACGTCCGCCGACGCGAGCAGGTCCTTTTCCAGGCCCCGCTGCAGGCGCCGCAGCCGCGCCTCGTCGCCCGCGGACAGCTCCCCCTGCTCCTCCCGCAGCTGCTGCAGCTTCCGCAGGTCCTCCCGCCCCGGCAGCTCCAGGTGCCGCACCTGCAGTCGAACAACGCTGAACGTGAACGGTGCAGGGTTGAGCATTCGCAGATTTGGAGGCACTCGAAGGTGGTGCCAGCACGCTTTCTTGACCACTGCGCTCAATTGGCCAGGTGGATGCGTCGGGCAGTGGAATGGACAGCGCAGCTGCTGCAGCCTGCACGACTGAACCTCAGCCCGCCTCCACGATTGAGCTCGTAAAGGACACCATGTCTGGGGCGCAGAGCCCAGGATGGGGCAGGGGCTGAGGCCGCGCACTCCAGTCTCCTCGGAAGAATCCGAGACAACTTCGGCAGCAACACTGCATGGCTCTGTTGAACAGCCAGTCCAGACCTGTAGTGCAGGGTGAGGCGAGCTCCTTTTAACGCGCCATGTGTGTCGCGACAAAGAAACTCTATCGCAGAGCTGGATGTGAGTCGAACCTGGTAGTGCAGGGTGAGGTGCTCCACAGGGGAGGCGACCTCCTCGCGGGAGCGCGCCGACAGGCGAACCACCTTGAGCCCGGCAAAGTCCAGCTTCTCGCTCAGCTGGTCCACCGCCACGTTGGACGGCGCCGCCACCAGCACCTGGCCACAATTTGCGACTGCGTGTTAAACGACGTACAGGCATAGATCTTGTAGGGGGTGCGAAAACAGTGCTGAACGATCACAACCCCCAAATTCGCCACTTTCGCCTGCCGGGGCTGTGCTTCCAGACATTGAGCACAAGGCATGGCGAACGGTCAAGGAGCTGGTGGTGCGCATTGCAAATTGCTGCAGGGGAGGCTGGCAGCCGACGCACCTGGCCGGTGCCAGACTTGACGAGCTGGTACACGATGGAGGCGGACGTCACAGTCTTACCAGTGCCTGGCGGCCCTGCAGCAGTTGCAGCGCCATGCATGAATGTTTTGAGGTCAGCATCCTCTTACTCCTTGACTTCGGGCTGAATCGGTGTGTGCATGTGTAGGGCGACAGACATCTGGCGCCTGCGCTTTGTTTGGTTGTCACACAAATCAGCTGCGCAGCACTGGGCCGCGGCCGCACCCTGAATGAGGGAAAGCGGCGACTGCAGCACGGCACGCACGGCGGTTGCCTGCGAGTGGTTGAGCTCCGGCAGCCCGGGCGCTGACAGCCGGGCCGGCAGCTCTGCCCGCAGCGCCGCCGCCTCTATGTCGTGCCCCAACAGCCTGCAGGGGCACGCGGAATTTGGGTCAAGTGCCAGGCTCCACAGGTTTGCATTTGAGAAGCGACCACGGACTGAAGCCTTGTCATCAGCTGACATTGATGACTGTTGGAAGTCTCCGAAGACCACAGTGACTCGCAGCCAGAGCGTTCAGCAGGCTCACCAGGCATCCTGGGTATATGCATGGTCAGTCGCTGTGACACTCCCAACACCCTACCCACGAGCCTTCTGTGCCTACTGGCAGCGTGTAGCAGGAAATTTCGTCCTCATAGTTGTCTGTATTCGTAGTCGATAACATGGACGGCGTGATACGCATGCTCAATTCCGTCAGCCATCATGTGTAGCAACAAGCGAAGCGACAGGCAGCGGCTTTGGCAGTCCAGAGAAGTCGTCACCTGTGGTACAGGTAGCCGGAGACGGAGGTCTCTTCCACTGCAAGCACGCGCATGGCGCGCTGCATGCGCTCGAAGGTGGTGCCCTTCCAAACGAAGTCCACGGACCAGCCGGTGGTCACGTCTGTCGGCGGCGGTGGCGCGCCCTTCCCCTCCCGCAGCTCCAGCGCCACCTCCTCCGAGCCCTGCGCATTGCCGTGATACGATTTGCTTGCAGTCAGGGCATGACGACGCGTGTCAGGACAGACACCAGCAGTGCGACCTTCTCTCGCAGCTCCAGCGCCACCTCCTCCACGCCTTTGCAGAGTGTCCAGGCACTCCCTCAGCTGGTCAACCTTGGCTGTTGCAATTGAAGACAGCCAGGCCGTTTCGCGCGCCACCAAGAGTGGATTCCGACTGCCGGGCTCCACCAAGTCACTCCCCCAAATTACCTTGAGAAACAATCTGTGGCTTACTCCGGTAGAGCTGTGTCGGTGTCCCGAAGGGGGTCTACGTGGTCAGGGCCCTAGAGGACTCGCGGGCGATACATGGGGATCACCCTAAACCCTAGCGGACTAAACCCTAGCGGAACTCACCGCGCCGCCTGCGCGGACTATGGTGCCAGTCCCTGTCCATGGCGGCACGCCGATGTTCGGTGCTGGATGCCGCAGCCGCATTTCGTCGCCTGCAAAAGCGACGCAGATGTTCTTCACACACGTAGCTTTTGGACCACAGCTGCCGTTTCGGCCATGAAGCAGTGTGTGGCAGATGTGCGCCGCCGCTCGTCGCGCAGGCTTCTGCTACAGGAGCAGGTTGATCTCTCTCCACCACGAACGTTGCACGATGTACCGGCTGATCTAGTACAACGACACCAGCGGGCGACTACCGCGACAAGGTTCCTGACGCACCGGGCGCCAGGCGCAGCTGCGCCTCGTCTCGCGGGAAGGAGAAGAAGGCCAGCTTCTTGCGATTGAGGCCGACATCCCAGCGCACGCTCACGTTCTCGCGCGCCTGCCCCTCCCGCACCGCCTTGTCATGGTCCGCCTCCATCTTCACCAGCGGCCCGAAGGTGTTCTGGTACTGGTACGCATCCTGCGCAAAAGGCGTGGCAGTGTATGCACGATCTACAAGCGCGCGTGTTTGTAGCTTCCTGGCGCCTTGTCGTGGTCCGCCTCTGTCTTCACCAGTAGCCCCAAGGCGTTCTGGTACTGATGCGCCTCCTGAGAGCAGCGCTGATGTGATCGTGACGAATGGAGCTTTCCTGTCCCTGTCAGCAGAGTGTGGTGAGTCAGGGTATGTACCATACAGTACGCCCAGCGCACCAACCCATGTGAGCGCCTGGAGTTCCCCAGGGCATCCGCTGAGCTGTGTGTGTCGTACACCTCATGGCGCAGCGCTATAGGCGCGCGCCTCTTCGTTCGAGAATCCGGCTTGTTCGAAGAGGTCCTACACCGCGACGACGTCCACTGTTGCAGCATTAACAACCAGCATCAACAACAAGATGGCCACCTGGTGACTTAGCGCCCGCGCGCGGGGGGGGGGGGGGGGGGGGGGGGGGGGGGGGGGGCGGCGCGGGGGCGGCGGG
>JAABUM010003467.1_pt1 | contig 19241 bp, 12 predicted proteins | sample 5559161 | NCBI WGS metagenome assembly JAABUM01 (sample SAMN10711868, study PRJNA513369) | rock metagenome | isolation source: Antarctica rocks | place: Antarctica: Victoria Land, Siegfried Peak nord | reverse complement strand
GTTCCAGGCCATCATCATCTGGCGTGACGAGCTCAACGACGCCAAGGTGCTGTTGCGCGAGATCATCGATCTCGAGGCCACTTATGCCGGGCCCGACGGCAAGAACACGCCCAAGATCGACATGACGGCGCCGGACGCCCAGGAACTCGTGGCGGCCCGCGAAGCCGCGGCGCCCGCGACCGCACCGCGCAACCCGCCGGCCGGCCTCGGCGGCGACATGCCGATCGCCGAGGATACCTTCGACGATGACGACGACATGGAGAATTCCGTATCGCTCTCCGCCATGGAGACGGAACTGAAGCCGAAGGTCCTCGAGACCTTCGACCGCATCGCCGATGCCTATAAGAAGCTTCGTCGCCTGCAGGACCAGAACGTCGAGAACAAGCTCGGTGGCGACACCCTGTCGCCCGCCCAGGAGCGAAAGTACAAGGACCTGAAGAAGGCGGTGGTGGCCGACGTGAAGTCGCTCGCCCTGAACCAGAACCGCATCGACGCTCTAGTGGAGCAGCTCTACGACATCAACAAGAAGCTGATCGGCCACGAGGTGAAGCTGATGCGCCTGGCCGAGAGCTGCGGCGTGGCGCGCGAGGATTTCCTGCGCAACTACCAGAACTCGGAACTCGATCCGAAGTGGCTGCTGCGCGTATCGAAGCTCGGCGGCCGTGGATGGAAGGAGTTCGTGGCGCGCGAGAAGGACGGCATCCACGGGCTACGTGGCGACATCCACAACCTGTCGACCGAGACCGGCCTCGAGATCCTCGAATTCCGCAAGATCGTGCATATCGTTCAGAAGGGCGAACGCGAGGCGCGGCAGGCCAAGAAGGAAATGGTGGAGGCCAATCTGCGCCTCGTCATCTCCATCGCCAAGAAATACACGAACCGTGGCCTGCAATTCCTGGACCTCATCCAGGAAGGCAACATCGGTCTGATGAAGGCCGTGGACAAGTTCGAGTACCGTCGCGGCTACAAGTTCTCGACCTATGCCACGTGGTGGATCCGCCAGGCCATCACGCGGTCCATCGCCGACCAGGCCAGGACCATTCGAATCCCGGTCCACATGATCGAGACGATCAACAAGATCGTCCGCACGTCGCGGCAGATGCTGCACGAGATCGGCCGCGAACCGACGCCCGAGGAGCTGGCCGAGAAGCTTGCCATGCCGCTCGAAAAGGTGCGCAAGGTCCTGAAGATCGCCAAGGAGCCGATCAGCCTCGAGACGCCGATCGGCGACGAGGAGGATTCGCATCTCGGCGATTTCATCGAGGACAAGAATGCGATCCTGCCGATCGACGCCGCGATCCAGTCGAACCTGCGCGAGACCACGACGCGGGTCCTGGCCTCTCTCACGCCGCGCGAGGAACGCGTGTTGCGCATGCGGTTCGGCATCGGCATGAACACCGACCACACGCTCGAAGAGGTGGGCCAGCAGTTTTCCGTGACGCGCGAGCGCATTCGCCAGATCGAGGCCAAGGCGCTACGCAAGCTGAAACACCCGTCCCGCTCCCGGAAGCTCCGGAGCTTCCTCGACAACTGACGACACGCGGAAAGCCCGAGGGACCGGGTTTTCCGGTCCTGCATGCACGAGCCGGCGACGACGGACGAGATCGCCTCAGTCGTCGCCACTCCCGACGCGTCACTTCTTCTCGAGAAGCAGCTGTCCTTTGTTCTGGATCATGGTTTGCGCCTTCTGGGCGATCATGGCCAGCACCCAGGGAAGCTGCAACGCCAGCATGACGTGATCCTCGGCCACGTCGATCGTGCCCGTCACGGTCTGTCCGATGGCGCTGACCCGGAAATCCAGGTGGTGGCCCGTCCAGCGGTCCTCCAAGACGGCGAGCTTGCCGGCATATTGCTCCTTCATTTGCTCGATCCCGGTCTGAAGGCGCCGCTGCGCCTCCAAGGCACCGAGCTGGTGCGGGATCGAGACGACGAGCGGTTTGGTCATGGGGCACCCGGGATGTGGCTTCCGGCCTGATATAGGCGGGGGTCCCGGCAATTCACAGCGGCACGCCCGGGCCGGACCGTCGTGCTTCAGGCGACGCACAGCGGAGGCGACTGCGTGGTCAGCCGTCGCCGAAGGTCCTCGTCCTGCCGCATGAGTCGCTTCAACAGGTCCAGCGCCGCATCCTGGTCGAGGCCTCGGCCATCGAGAGCCTTGATGAGCTGCAATTGCTGCTCGATCAGGAACCTGACGTTGCCGATCTCGCGTGCCACCATGGTGTCTTCGCCTGCCCGAAACATCGCGGGACCCTTCCTGCAGGGGTCGGAACGATGATCAAACTGTCGCGAAAGCTTTAAGGATCGGTTCTCCCGCGGGTGCCGGGTCGAGGGCCTTGGATCATGGCCCGGATCCGCTTGGCCAAAGCATCGACTGCGAAAGGCTTCGTCATCATCTGCATATCGTGGTCGAGATGGCCGTTGCCGAAGGCGGCATTCTCGGCATAACCGGTGATGAACAGCACCTTGAGGCCAGGCCGCTTCGCCATCGCCTGCTCGGCCATCTGGCGTCCGTTCATGCCGGGTAGGCCGACGTCCGTGACGAGGAGATCGATGCGGCGTGGTGATCCGATCACCTCGAGCCCCGACGGGCCGTCGGGGGCCTCGAGGGCCGTGTAGCCGAGATCCTGGAGCACCTCGAGCACGAGGCCACGGACCGTAACGTCGTCCTCCACGACGAGCACTGTCTCGCCCTGCTCGGCGCGCGGTGGGGCGCCGGCGGCTTCGGTCGCCGCCTCCGCGTCATGGCCGCGATGGCGCGGCAGGTAGATCCGGATGTTGGTTCCCTGTCCGGGCTCGGACTGGATCTTGATGTGCCCATCCGATTGCTTGACGAAACCGTAGATCATGCTGAGACCGAGGCCGGTACCCTGGCCGAGCGGCTTCGTCGTGAAGAAAGGGTCGAAAGCCCGCGCGATCACGTCGGACGACATGCCGGTGCCCGTATCGGTCACCGAGACCATGACGTAATGGCCCGCATCGACCCCGGGCTCGCGTGCCAGATCCGCTTCGTCCAGCACTGCATTGGCTGTTTCGACCACGAGGCGCCCGCCGTCCGGCATGGCATCGCGTGCGTTGATGGCGAGGTTCAGGAGGGCGTTCTCGAGTTGATGCGGGTCGCAGAGCGTGAGCCACAGCCCCGGAGTCTCCACGCTCTGGAGCACGATGCTCTCGCCGAGGGTGCGCCGGAGCAGCTCGCTCATGGACTGAACGAGCCCATTCGCATCGACCGGCTTGGCTTCGAGGGGCTGGCGGCGCGAGAAGGCGAGCAGCCGGTGCGTGAGCGCCGCGGCGCGATTGGCGGACGTCATCGCGAGGCCGGCATAGCGCTCCAGCGTATCGGTCCTTCCTTGCCCCAATCGCTTCTGCATCAGGGCCAGCGATCCGATGATACCGGTCAGGAGGTTGTTGAAATCATGCGCGATGCCGCCCGTCAGCTGGCCGATGGCCTCCATCTTCTGAGCCTGCCGAAGCTGGTCCTCGGCCCGGCGCTGCGCCGTGATGTCGCGCGAGATGCCGATCAGCAGCTCGCCTTGGCCTCCCTCGATGGCCAGCGGCGCCAGGACGCTCTCGGCCGTGCGCGCCTCCCCGTCGACCGCGACGTTCATCTCGTACTGCACCGGGTGGCCGGTGGCGGCGCATTCGAGGCACCGCGCCAGCAACGGATCGTCGGGGTTCGTGGCGTCCGAGACATCCCGCCCGACGATGTCGGTCGCAGCACGGCCCATGAAGATCTCGGTCGCGGCGTTGACGGCCTCGAACACGGCGCGCCCGCCCGGCCCCACCCGAATCAGGAAGATCGACGCCGGGGCGTTCTCGAACAAGGTGCGGAACCGGGCTTCGCTTGACGCCAGTTCGGCCGTGCGCTGCTCCACACGGGTTTCCAGCGTCGCATTGAGGTCGAGCAATGCGGTTTCGGCCCTGGCGCGCTCCAACGCTTCCCACATGCGCGCCGCGACCTCGCCGATCAGCGCGATCTCCTCGGCGGACCAGCGGTGTCGGTCGGCCCGGCCGAGCGTCAGCACGGCCCGGAGCCGCCCATCGCGGATCAGCGGCACCGCCACGGCCGTGCCGAGATCACGCCCTAGCGCGCAGCCGGCCGTGACCGTTGCGCCGAATGCTGCAGTCTCGACGTCGAACACGCTGGTCAGGCCGCCGAGCAGGTCCTCGACGTGGGTCGCGCCAAGCGCCTCGAAGGAAATCGCCCCCGAGAGCGGCTCCACGGTTCCGTCGGACCATCCGGTCTCGAACACCAGGGCCTGCCTGTCGGCTGTGACTTCGCCGTAGCCGGCCCGGTTGGCGTGCAGGTGGCGGCCGACGGCTTCGGCCGTCGTTGCCATGACCTCGGCGGAGTCGGTCGACTCGCGCAGGCGGTCTCCCAGGACCAGCAGGAAGCTTTGGCGGGTCTGGTTGCGCCGCAGGATGGCGGCGGCCTGAACACGTTCGAGCGCATCCCACGTTCGGGTCGCGACATCCTCGACGAGCCCGACTTCCTCGGGCAACCAGGCACGGGGACCCGCCGCCGCCACATGGAACAGAGCCCGCAATCTACCGTCGCGGATCAGCGGAACGACGAGCCCGGCCCCCCCGTCGGCCGCCTGCGACGTGATGATCGTCATACCGGCTTCGAGATCGGCCACACGGCCGAACGCCAGAGCATCGAGCGGCATCAGTCGAGGGTAGCCTGCGGCGGCAGAGCCCGCGGCGGCCGTCGAATCCCAGTCGTGGAAGGTCCATTCGGCTTCCAAGGCGGCTTGGCGGTGGGCGAGATCGACCTCGGCGTAGATGACTCTGACGGCGTCGATCTCGCGTCCGAGCACCGCCGTGCCCGCGGCCGTGATCTCGTGGGGCGCGGTCGCGGCGCGGAACCGATCGGCCAAGCCCAGCAGGAGGGCCTGGCGGTTCTCGACGACCTTGCGCTCGCCGACAGCCTCGGTCGTGCCCTGCCAGCACGCCACGGCATCGGGACTGCGGCACAGAACGGCGCGCGACCGCATCCAGCGATAGGAGCCTTCACCGGTTCGCATGCGATGTTCGATGTCGTAGGGCCGGCCCGTCGCGATGGCGCCGGCCCAGGTCGCCGCAGTCCGGGCCTTGTCGTCGGGATGGATCGCGCCCATCCAGCCATCACCGAGGATGTCCGACTCGGGCAAGCCGGTCAGCGCCAACCAGCCCGGACTGAGTTGGACGACGGCCCCTGTGCGGTCGGCGGACCAGCCGGGGTCTTGAACCACATCGGTTCGCACCCGGGCAGGGTCCCACTCGGCTTCCCGCATCGACGCCACCAAGAGCGCCGCAAGAACCAGACCGTCCCGTCCGACGACGGGACTCCCGTCGAGGTCGAGCGGGAGACCGCCGGCCGCCATCGTGCGGCCCACGACCGATGAACCTCGACCGTTCAGCACGGCCGTGATCACATCGGCAATCTCCGGCCAGGCGCCGTCGGCTTCCAGACCGAGGCGCCCCGGGCCCGAGCCCAGGAGTTTTCCGAAAGCATCATTGTAGATCGCGACGCCGTTCCGGCCCCAGAACGACGCCATCGGCACGCGCGACAGGAGCAGCGTATCGACCACGGCGGCCATGCGCTCGGGCCAGCCCTCGATCGGTCCCAAGAACGTCGAGTCCCAGGCGAAGGCCCGGACCGCCGTCCCCATGTCCCCGGGTCCTTCGGATCGGCCCACGGCAGACGGGCCTGAGGGGCGGGGCAAAGATCGGCTCATCGCGCCAACATCGTCGTTCACAATCCCGGCCGGCTTCCCCTCGGGCAGGAGACCTCCGCCGATCCCTGTACCGGATCCGACGCCGTTTCGCAGCCCTTGAGCCAGCCATTCGACCCGAACCGGATCCGCGACAAAGATCATGGCAGATTCGGACTGGGGAGGATTCGATGATGCGAAGCACCGCTGCGGCGGGCAGAGCGGACTCGATGGTACCACCACCCCGGATCGAACGGGGGACCTCTAGATCCACAATCTAGCGCTCTAACCAGCTGAGCTATGGCGGCACGCTTCGCGCGAGGCAGGAGAGCGATAAGAGCAAATTCGCGGGAAATCAAGCGGCCCACGACGTCCTGCACGGGGGGCCTCGCGAAAACGGCGTTTGTCCTCGAGAGAAACCCGCCGCGGTCAACGGTCCTGGAACCGGGACATTGCCATGGCCTTCAGGGGCTGCAGAGCGCCGAAGGCGAGCTTCTGGGCGAGGCTTACCAATTCGCGGCCCTGGGTCGTCATGACGTGCATCTGCCGGCCGACATGGTCGGCATTGAGCGCCACGACCTCGGGGATGGATTTGGCGCTCATCAGAGCGGTGCAAAGGTCGCCCGTTGCGGCCATATTGGCCCGGACGGCGTCCAGGAGCTTGGTATTGTACTGGATAAGAGCATCTGCCGGCCCGGACACGTCCTGCGGGATGGCGTGGCCGACACGATCCGCCACCGCACCTGCATGGCTTGCCGCGCCTTCGCTGGTCAGCATCCCGCGGGTTGCCGCGTGGTCGACCTCGCGACCGAGACCCCCAGCCGCGGTACCGGCCGAGACGGCATCCTGGGCAGTTCGGCTGGCGATCGCCAAAGGTCGGTCGGTGGGAGCCATCGCTTGCTCGGCCGCGGCTTCGACACTTGCAGTCGGCGCATCCGCCACGACACCCGCCGAGGCCGACGAGCGATGCGCGATGTCGTCCACGGCTTCGGCGGCCTTGCGAGCCGCCTCGTCCATCATCTCGCTGGTGACGGCATGGATCGCGACGACACCCCGCATCGGATCCGTCGCCTCGTCGGGGTGAAACGGATCCGAACTCCCGAGCGATGTCTCTGGAGACGTGACGTCGGTCTCGGTGCGCCGTCGCTCCGGCCGCGGCTTACGCGTCATGGTGCACGTGTCGTGTCGGTGGACATGGATCGGCTCAGCATTGGGGTGAGGAAGGTGCAGGTGGGGCCGCGACTCGACGGGCAGCCGAACTACGGCCGTTACCGCCGCTTCGGTACCTCTTCGCGGCTTCAGTGCGAAGACGTTCCAGGGCCGTCGATGGCCCAGGCGTCGGACCCGGCCACGATGGACGGTTAGGAAGCCGGCGGCGTCGGCCCGAGAGCCGCGTCGCCAAGGCTGTATCGCGAAGGTTTCAGCCCTGGTTCATGACCCCGTCGGTCGACGACTTCATCGAAGAGGAGGCGGACTGGACGACCCCCTGGGCGGTCGACTGCATGATGGAACCCAGTTCCTTGGCCTGGTCCTGGATGGTGGTCATCTGGGCCTTGGCGTAGTCGGACTGAAGGGCGAGAACCTCCTGCAGGTCCTTGGCGCGCACGAGTTTCTGTGCCAGATCGAAGGCGCCGCGGACATTGCTTTCCGCGAATCCCATCGCCTTGGTGCCGATGGTCTTGGCGTTGCTCTGAACGCTGGCTGCGGTCGTGTCGGCTTGGCCGGCAGCCTTCTGGGCAGCGGTCATGAAGCCATCGAAAGCCCGCCTGGCCTGATCGACGCTCTTTTCCGCCATCTCGCGCATGTCGGACGGAATTTCGTAGGACGGCGTAGTCATCACATTCTCTCCTGTTGGCGATCTGCTGGACGGAACTTGGGGCGTATCGCCCGGCCCGGTGCAGGACCGAAAACGGAACCGCGACCATCGCGCGGGCACCGCGGTCCCCTATCTCAAGGTGTGCTGCAATGCAACATTATTGTGCATCGCAGGATGGAACTTTTGCTGCGCCGTGTCGTCCCGCGGACGCGCGCGCTGCGGCGGCCTCTGCACGATGCACTAAGTTTCTGTTAAAACGTGCTAACCTGCGAAAAGGTGGCGTTAGAGTCGTGTTAAATGTCGGCCCCGTGCTGGAAGGTCGTCGGGTTGGAGTTCAGGCGATAGCGATGCAACGATCTGCCGACAGGAATGACGGCCTCTTGGAGGACATCGACCAGGCTTTCGCCGAGTCCGCTTTCACAGCGTCGAAGGCAAGCTGCGCGGCCTTTGCGATCGTGCGGACCGACAGCCGAGAGGTCGTCTGGGCCAATGCGGCCGCGGCGGCCTTCTGGGGCAGCCGCGACCTCGAAGATCTTGCCCGTGCCCTGTTCGGGCCGCCGGAGGGCGTCGGCCGAGGTTGGCTCGGCAGCCTGGCCGGCGGCTTCGTCCCCGGCCGCGCCCCGCAACTGGCCCGACCGGCCGTTGGTCGTGGGTTGCGCATGCGCGACAGCCTCGTGCTGGGCCGGTCCTGGCGGGGTCCAGGCGGTGAAAGCCTGATGGGCTTCGCAGTGCCGCAAACAGGAACTCTTCAAGACCACCCCAACCACGCTTGGCGCCAGGGCGCGACGGATACGGCCGGCGCGCTGCCGGCCGCAACCCGCGAGACCCACGGTTCCACGGCGCTCGACCGTCACGGCGCCGAGTCGTCCCGGCCAGAAGGCACCGGCGCGCCGGCTAGGGATCTCGCGCGGCGGAGCCAGCTCGCGATCCTGCGGGACAGGCTCAATGCCGCGGTCGACGGCGCCGCCAGCCTGAGGCTGCTATGGCGGACCGACCGCGACGACGCGATAACGCAGATCGACGATCGGACCTTCGCTCGCCTGGGATGTCCAGTCCGCTTCGCGCAACGATCGCTCGCCGAGGTCGTGGCGGGTTGCGACAGTCTCGCAACCGAACGGCTACGCGTCGCCCTGGCCTCCCGGACTACATGGTCCGGCATCTCGGTGCGTTTGCCGGTGGCGGATGGCGCATTGGACGTACCGATGGTCCTGAGCGCGTCCCCCATGTTCGACCCCGATCGGACCTTCGCCGGCTACCGGGGCTTCGGCACCATCGACCTCGGCCAACTCGGGCTGGCGCCGCAAGGCTCGCGGCCTGCCGCCGCAGGGACGGCGCGCGACCCGGAAGCTCCACTCCGTCGCGAACCGATCGAAACACCATCACCGGGCCAAGAACCCGGGCAGGACGAAGAACCCGCGGCGGCTCCCGCGGCACCCGTGAGCGAAGCCATCCCCGAGCCGGTCCCGTCGGTCATGACGACGGGGTCGGACCAGCAGGCGGACGCGCCGGCTTCTCCCGCGTCTCCGGGACCCTCGACCGACCCCGTGTCGGCTCCGCAGCGCGGCCCGTCGGCCAACGTGGTGCATCTCCGGCGGATCCCGGCCCCGATGCCCGTCGGTTCCGCCGGGGTCGCTCCGCACCACGAGACCGCCAACTCTACGCCCGTGGAGGCCGGCGAACCCGCTGCGGCGTTGCCGACCGACGAACTCGCCTTCCTGGCGCTGGGGGACGCTCTACGGGCACAGATCGACATCGTGCCGCTGCAGGACGTCGGGTCCGAGACGCCCCAGGCCTCGCCGTCATCGACCGAAGCCAAAGCCGGTCTCCCGGTGCCGGCGTCGAGCCTCGTGCAGGCCGCTTCGCCCCACCTCGAAGCTGCAGGTCGCGGTCGCGAGACGCAGACCGGCGACGGCCCTGCGGCGCGCCAACCGGTACCCGACAGTTCCGCCGCGTCGCTGATCGACCAGCTACCGACGGCCCTGCTGGTGTTCGTGGGCCCCAGGCCGGTCGCTGCGAACCGGGCGGCTTCGGATCTCCTGGACTATGCGGCCCCTGCCGACCTCGTGCAGGCGGGAGAAGGTTTGGTGATATCCGGAGCCTCGCGCCCCGACACCGGCGCAGCGACCCTGCGCAACGCCCGCGGCGAAGAGATCCTGGTCGAGGCCGCGAAGGTCGGTATCGGTTGGCAGGGTGCGGCCGCCACCCTGTGGACGTTGGTGCCCCACCCTCGGGCTGCGTCGCGCTCTTCCGAGGGTGAGCGACCGGACGGCGCCGAGGCGACCGCGGGCGATCTGCTGGACCACGTCGACGATGCGGTAGCATTGCTCGACGCGAACGGTTTCATCCGTCTCATGAACCGCCGCGGTGAAAGCTGGTTCAGCCGCCCCGGCGTCGATGGCATCGTCGGTCGGAGCTTCATGGAACTGCTGGCGCCCGACAGCCGCGCTGCGGGCTCGGCGCTGCTCGGAGAGGCCGGGAGTCAGAGCCGCCATGGCGCGATGACGCTCCAGCGCGAGGTCCTCGTCCGCACGGCCGACCACGTTCCTTTGCCCATGCTGCTGACGATGGGTCGTGTGGGGACTCTGGAGTTCTGCGCGACGCTACGCGACTTGTCGGCGCTGAAGCGCGCAGAGACGGAGCGAGCCCGGACGGCGCGGGAACGCGAGCGTGATACCGCCCGGTCCTCCGATTTCCTGGCCAAGATCAGCCACGAGATCCGCACGCCGCTCAATGCGATCCTGGGCTTCGCCGAAGTCATCATGGACGAACGCTTCGGCCCGCTCGGCAATTCCCGCTACAAGGACTACCTGAGGGATATCCACGCGTCCGGCACGCAGGTGATGACGCTGGTCAGCGACCTGCTCGACCTGTCGCGGATCCAGGCCGGGCAACTCGATCTGGATGTCGGCGCCGTGGACGTGAACAAGATCGTCACTGAAACCGTGGCCCAGATGCAGCCCGAAGCGCATCGCGAGCGCGTCATCATGCGGACCTCGCTGAACCATCGGATCCCGGCCGTGCTTGTGGACGAGCGCTCGGCCCGTCAGATCGTGCAGAACCTCCTGTCCAACGCCGTCAAATTCAACGAGCCCGGCGGACAGGTCATCGTATCGACGGCGCCGGGCGACGCCGGAACAGTGGTGCTGCGGGTCCGCGACACGGGCGTCGGCATGACCGACGCCGAGATCGCGGCGGCTCTGGAGCCGTTCCAGCAGGTGTCATCTTTGGGTCCGGCCAACGGCAACGGGCTGGGCCTTCCACTGACCCGTGCCCTGATCGGCGCCAATGGCGCCAGCATGGCAATCCGGAGCCGTCCGCACGAGGGCACCCTGGTCGAGGTTGCGTTCGCCGCCGCGATGACGGAGGCTGCCCGCCTGCCGGCCTGAGCCACGGTCCGTCGCCGACGCCACGATCAGCCTTTGCCACGCAGGGCTGCTCAGGGCAGGGGTCTTGCGTCTTCGGCCCCTGACCGTGCGATGGCCGGAGACCTTCAGGATTTCGCGGCCAGTAAATCCTCGAGGTCGAGACGACGGGTATACATGGCGATGGCGCCGTCGCGATCTCTCGGCCAGCGGTCGCGGGGCCGGTCACAATAGAGTTCGACGCCATTGCCATCCGGATCGCGCAGGTAGAGCGCCTCGCTGACCCCATGGTCGCTGGCGCCGTCGAGCGGGATGCCGGCCGCGATCAAGCGCCGCAGCGCATCGGCGAGAGCCGCGCGGGTCGGGTAGAGGATCGCGGCGTGGAACAGCCCCGTGGTGCCGGGTGCCGGCGGGCCGCCGCCGAGGCTTTCCCAGGTATTGAGGCCGATCTGGTGGTGGTAGCCGCCGGCCGACACGAAGGCCGCCTGCGGCCCGAAGCGCAGCATCAGCTCGAAGCCGAGCACGCCGCAATAGAACGCCAGCGCGCGGTCGAGGTCCGCCACCTTGAGATGGACGTGGCCGATGGTGGTGCCGGGATGGATCGGTCCGAAGTCCGCACCAGGGTCTCGCGCGTCGCCCATCGTGGCCCCTCCTGTCCGCGTGTCCGGGGCTGGGAGCGGTCCCGACGCGATCTGTCGCAGGATAGCGAGCGCGGTAGCGGCCGCAAGGTCCCATGTCGGGGCCGGCCGAGGGCGCCCCGGCCTTCGTTTCGCCCGTAAATGCTTCATAAACATCCTTGCCGAAGCGGAGGAGCGCCCGCCGCGGCAGGCGAGTCTGAGGAGTTTCGGGTGCCAAGCTTCGCCGATCGGGCGGAACCAGCAGGGCAGCGGTGCTGGGTCGGAGTCGTTGCCGCGTTCACAGTGCTGGTGGGGGTGGCCGGGCTCGGCGCCTGCACGTTCGACGAGGCCCGGCCTGGCCTCGAGATTCCGGTGCCCAGTGTCTTCGACCACGCGGGCCGTGGCGGGGCCGAGCCGGGCGGAGCGGCGGTCGCCATGCCGGTGGTCCCCCTGCCGGTGAACTGGCCCAAGGTGTTCGGCTCGCCCGAACTGTCGCGCCTGGCCGAGTTCACGGCGCGCGGCAACCTCGACGTCGCGGTCGCGGCCGCGCGGATCCGCGAAGCCGACGCCCAGACCGCGATTTCGAGCGCGCCCCTGTTTCCGCAGGCGACGTCGAGCGATACGACGGGCCGCAGCTTCTCGCCCGGCACCATCCGGTCGGGCAACGGCACGAGCCGCACGATCGCCACCACCAGCTTCGATCTCGGACTGACGGCCAGCTACGAACTCGACCTCTGGGGCCGCAACCGGTTCGCCAGCCTCGCGGCGACCGAGAACGCCGTGGCGGCACGCTTCGCCCGCGACACGTTGGTCCTGTCCGCGGTGGCGGCGGTCGCCAACAGCTATTTCACGCTGCTCTCGGCTCAGGACAGGCTCGGGATTGCCGAGAACAACCTCAAGGATGCGCGTTTCGGGCTCGAGGCCATCAAGGGCCGGCTCTCGGTCGGCACCGCCACGGCGCTCGAGGTCGCCCAGCAGCAGAGCGTGGTCGACCAGCAGCTCGCGACCTTCCCGCCGCTGCAGCAGCAGTTGCAGCAAGCCAAGACCGCCATCGCGCTCCTGACGGGCCGGGTCCCCGAGAGCCTCGCCATCAAGGGTGGAAGCCTCTCTGCCCTGAAGCCGCCGATCATCCCGCCCGGCCTGCCGTCGCAGGTGCTCCGGCGGCGGCCCGACGTCGCCGAGGCCGAAGCCACGCTCGGATCGGCCGACGCCGCCGTGCTGTCGGCCCGCGCCGCGCTGTTTCCCACTCTCACCCTGACGGCGAGCGGCGGGGTGGAGAGCCTGGCGCTGAGGACGCTGCTGTCGCCGGCCGCGGCCTTCGGCAGCATGGGGGCCGGCCTGGCCTCGCCTTTGCTCGACGGCGGCGCCCTGAAGGGCGAGCTCGATCTGCAGCGGGGGCGCGATCTCGAAGATCTCCAGGCCTACCGCAAGTCCGTGGTCCAGTCCCTGGTCGACGTCGAGAATGCGCTGATCGCCATCCAGCAGAACACCGAGCACGAGAAGCGGTTGGCCGCCGTGGTGGCATCGGCCCGCCTCGCCTATGATATAACCAGGGTGCGGCTGCGCGAAGGAACCATCGACATCCTCACGGTCCTGAACACCGAGCAGACACTCTTCGCGGCCCTGGACGCCGAGGCGGTGGTGCGGCTGGCGCGCTTCACCGCCCTGTCGAGCCTGGCCCAGGCGATCGGCGGTGGCTGGGCGCGGCCCGAACAGCTCGAAGTGCCGCCGCTCGACGGGCTGACGCCGGTTCCGGCCGAAGCTCTGCGACCGGAACCCCAGCCCGGGGGGCCGGACCGGACGGATGCGGCCGGCTATACGGCGGGCGCCCGGGCGGCAGCCCCGTCGGCAACCGGAGGGCGGTCATGAAGCGGCTGCTGGTCCTCACGCTGATCGTCCTCATCGGCGCCGTCGTGATGGCCGAGCGGTTTCCAGCGATCCACGCGCGCGTGCCGTGGCTGCCCGGCATTCCGGGCGTGACGACGGCGGGGTCATCGGGCGACAAGGCCGCGGGCAACACGACCGCAGGTGGCGAAACGTCAGGTGAGAGCCGCAGCGGGTCCGGTGCTCGCAAGCGGTTCGGGGCCGACGGGCCGATCCCGGTGCTGACCTCGCCCGTGCGCTACGCCGACGTGCCGATCACGGCCGATGTGCTCGGCACGGTCCAGGCCACCAACAACGTGACGGCGCGCAGCCAGATCGACGGCAAGCTGATCGAGATCGCCTTCAAGGAAGGGCAGGACGTGAAGAAGGGCGACGTCATCGCCCGGATCGATCCCGCCACCTACAAGGCGCTCTACGACGGGGCGGTGGCCAAGAAGGCCCAGGACGAGGCCATGCTGAACAATGCTCAGGTCGACCTCGTCCGCTACCAGAAGCTGGCCGAGACTCAGTACGGCTCCCACCAGCAGGCCGACACCCAGAAGGCCATGGTGGCGCAATACACGGCCCAGCTGGCGCAGGACCAGGCCAACATCGACAACAGCAAGGCGACGCTGGACTACGCGACGATCCGTTCGCCGATCGACGGACGGACCGGCATCCGGCAGGTCGACCAGGGCAACGTCGTGCACGCCGGCGACACGATCGGCATCGTGACGATCGCCCAGGTGAAGCCGATCGCGGCGATCTTCAACCTGCCCCAGCAATGGCTCCGGCCCGTCAATGCCGCCACGGCCCGGGGCACGCTGAGGCTCGACGCCCGCGACGGCGACACCGGCGAGGTGCTCGACACCGGCACCCTTCAGGTGGTCGACAATACGGTCGACCAGACGACCGGCACCGTGAAGATGAAAGGGAGTTTCCCGAACGGCAACGGCCAGCTCTGGCCCGGCCAGTTCGTCAACCTCAGGCTCTACGTCGACACGCTGAGCCATGTCGTCGTGGTGCCGACGCCGGCCGTGCAGCGTGGCCCGGATGGCGCCTTCGTCTACGTCGTAGCCGACGACAAGGCCGTGATGACCAAGGTGACGGCCGGGCGTCAGACGGAAGCCGACACGGTATTGACGGCCGGCCTCGCGCCGCCGGCCGCCGTGGTCACCACGGGCTTCACCCGCCTGACCGACGGCGCCAAGGTGTCGGTGTCGGGCGTCGGCGGGCCGGCCACGCCGCCGGATCCCGGGAGCGGTCCGCCCCCCAAGGCGGATGCATCAGCTGACGCCAAGCTGACGGCCGACGCTCCCGCGAAGCCGGGCGCGACCCCGGATCGTGCCGCAGATGCGAAAGCCGAATCCCAAGGAGGTGGACCGGAGGCCGTGCACCGTCGCCGCAAGCGGGATGCCGCCCAGGCCGGGGCGATCAACTGATGCAGACCGGCAGGATCCCTCCTGTTCCCTCCCGGGAGTAGGCGCAGCCCGTGAACATCTCGGCGCCCTTCATCCTCCGGCCGATCGCGACCGCGCTGCTCGCGGCGGCGGTGCTGCTGGCCGGGCTGATGGGGTTTCGGCAGCTGTCGGTGTCGTCGCTGCCGCAGGTGGACTTCCCCACCATCCAGGTCACGACCCAACTGCCCGGCGCCAACCCCGACACCATCGCGTCGCTGGTGACGGCCTCGCTCGAACGGCAGTTCGGCCAGATCCCGGCGCTGGCCGCCATGGCGTCGCAGAGTTCCTTCGGCCTCAGCCAGGTCACGCTGCAGTTCAACCTCGACCGCGACATCGACGCGGCCGCCCAGGACGTCCAGTCGGCCATCAACGCGGCCGCCTCGACCTTGCCGCGCAACCTTCCCTATCCACCCGTCTATGCCAAGGTGAACCCGGCCGACACGCCCGTCCTCACGCTGGCGTTCACCTCGCGCAGCGTGCCGCTCCGGGAGCTGAGCGATGTCGCCGACACGCTCCTGGCGCCTCGCCTGTCCCAGGTCTCGGGCGTGGGGCATGTGTCGGTCGAGGGCAACATCAGGCCGGCGATCCGCATCCAGGCCGACCTGTCGCGGCTCGCCGCCTATGCGATCTCGCTCGAGGACCTCCGCTCGGCCATTGTGGCGGCCAACGTGGCGGGCTCGAAAGGCTCGCTCGACGGAACGTCCCAGGCCTATACGATCGCGGCCAACGACCAGATCGACGCGGCCAAGAGCTACGAGACCGTGGTGGTGGCCTATCGGAACGAAGCGCCGGTGCTGCTGCGTGACGTCGCGCGCGTGGTGGAAGGCCTTGAGAATGCGCGCGTCGGCGGCTGGTACGCGGGCGAGCCCGCCGTCATCATCGACGTGCAGCGCCAGCCGGGCGCCAATGTGGTCGACACGGTCGACCGCGTGCTGGCGGAACTGCCGCGCCTGCAGCGCTCGCTGAGCGCGGGCGCGACGCTGAAGGTCGTGCACGATTCCACCGAGACGATCCGGACCTCGATCCGCGACGTCGAATGGACGCTGGTGCTCTCGGCCGGCCTCGTGGTTCTGGTCGTGCTGCTGTTCCTGCGCACCGTTCGGGCCACGATCATCGCGGGGGTGGCCCTGCCGCTGTCGATCGTCGCGACCTTCGCGGTGATGTGGGCGGCGGGCTTCGGGCTCGACAACCTGTCGCTCATGGCGCTGACGATCGGCACCGGATTCGTGGTCGACGACGCTATCGTGATGATCGAGAACGTGGTGCGCCAGATCGAGGACGGACAGCCGCCCTTGGAGGCGGCCCTCAAGGGCGCGCGCGAGATCGGCTTCACGGTGGTGTCGCTCACGGTGTCGCTGATCGCAGTGTTCATCCCGCTACTGTTCATGACCGGCATCGTGGGCCGCATGTTCCGCGAGTTCGCCCTCACGCTCACCTTCGCGGTGATCGTCTCGGCCGTCATATCCCTGACTCTCACGCCCATGATGTGCGGCCGGCTGCTGAGGCCCGCTCCCGCGGAAGGCAGGGAACCCTGGCTCATGCGCCTCGCCGAGGCGCCCGTGGCCCTCATGGCCCGCGGCTACGAAGCCACGCTCGCCCTCGCGCTGCGCCGTCAGGGCCTGATGCTGCTGCTCACCGCGGCGACGCTCGGGCTCACCGTGTGGCTCTACGTCATCGTGCCCAAGGGCTTCCTGCCCGCGCAGGATACCGGGCTGATCGACGTCGTACTCGAAGGGTCGCCTCAGGCCTCCTTCGCCGAGATGAGCCGGCTCCAGGCCGAGGCCGAGGCGGCGCTGAAGTCCGATTCCGACATCGTCGGCACGGTCGCGGTGCTGGGCGTCGGCACGTTGAACCCGACGTCCAACGTCGCCCATCTGCAGCTCACGCTGAAGCCGTCCGACGATCGCCGGGATGCCGCCGCGGTGGTGGCGGAACGGGTCAGGACCGTGCTGGCCGCCATCCCGGGCGCCACGCCCTACGTGAAGCCCGTGCAGGACATCCAGATCGCCACCGAGGCGAGCCGCTCGCAATATCAGTACACGCTGACCGGCACCGACGTGACGGCCGTGACCCGATGGTCGACGAAGCTCGTGTCGCGACTGCGTCAGGATCCGCTCTTCGCCCATGTGGCGGCCGAGGTCCAGGACGGGGGTTTGCGCGCCTTCGTCGACATCGACCGGGGGAAGGCGGGGCGGCTCGGCGTCACGACCCAGATGATCGACGACACGCTGAACGACGCCTTCGGGCAGCGGCAGATCTCGACCATCTACGGGCAATCGAACCAGTATCGCGTGATCCTCGAAGCCGCGCCCGGATCCGCCGACGATCCGCGCATCCTCGACAGGCTCTACGTCGGCGTGACCAACGGCACGACCTCGGCCACGATTTCGACGGGCGGCGTCACGACGGCCGCCACCACCACGGCCGCCACGCCGGGCGCCCAGGTGCCGCTGGTCAGCTTCGCCACACTGAAGCGCACCACGGCCCCGCTGGCCGTCGCCCATCAGGAGCAGTTCCCGGCCGCCGCCATCTCGTTCGATCTCGCGAGGGGCGCGTCGCTCGGCGAGGCCGTGAGCGGCATCCGGGCGGCCGAGCGCGAGATCGGCCTGCCGGCCTCGATCCTGGGAGTGTTCGGGGCCGATGCGGCCGAGTTCACGAAGTCGCTCGCCGGCGAGCCCTGGCTGGTGCTGGCCGCCGTGGTGGCGATCTACCTGGTGCTGGGCGTCCTCTACGAGAGCTTCATCCACCCGCTCACCATCCTGTCGACGCTGCCGTCGGCCGGGGTGGGCGCGCTACTGGCCCTGATGGCCACGGGGCAGGAACTGTCGATCGTGGCGCTGATCGGCATCATCCTGCTGATGGGCATCGTGAAGAAGAACGCCATCATGATGATCGACTTTGCCACCGCGGCCGAGCGCGACGAGGGGCTATCCCCCTTCGACGCCATCGAGCGGGCCTGCCGGCTGCGCTTCCGCCCCATCATGATGACCACGCTGGCGGCGCTGTTCGGCGCCATACCGCTGGCTCTGGCGCACGGCAGCGGCGCCGAGCTGCGGGTGCCGCTCGGCATCACGATCATCGGCGGGCTGCTGCTGAGCCAGTTGCTGACGCTCTATACGACGCCGGTGATCTACCTGCAGATGGAGGCGCTCGGCCGGCGTTTCGGGATGGGCACGACGCAGATCGCGCCGCCCGAGGCCGAGGCGGCGCCGGAGATCAGGCGTGCAGCTGAGTAATGCTGAGGCGAGCCGCGAGGGGTAGCGGTTGCGAAGCTGAATTCGCTGGTGCACGCCGAGAGAAAAGTGCCATCATTCCATCAGCCAATGTCCTGACCGGTGGAATGCACGCTGCCGCTCATGCAGCGTCACCGATCGTTAGTGCATCATCTTCGGCGACCGCTGATTCCCTATGAGAGCAGTGGAAACCGCTGATGCGGTTATGCGCCTCTTCCCTGGCTTGATACTGGTCTCGAGATCGGAGCCGGGTCGGCGCCCGCGGGGCGGCTTAGCAACGGGAATATCACTTGAGCGTCGCGCTTGGACCTGTGGACGGCGGAGCACAACATGACCGTAACCGTAGATGTAGACGAACTTGCCAGAAGGCTTCCCGAACTGCTAGCGGAAGTTGAGGCTGGGAACGAGGTCGTTATCGCGCGCGGGACCAAACCAGTTGCGAGGATTGAGAAGGTGTCTCGGCCGTCACCCGGCGACGTCGAGGCCGCAATCGCGGCCATCCGCGCAGCCCGGAAGGACTTCGCCCCAACCACCATCGACGAGATCTTGGCGTGGCGGGATGAAGGCCGCCGCTGATGATCTTCGTCCTCGACGCGTCGTTGGCCGCGTCCTGGGTCGTCGCTGACGAGCAGAACGAGGCAGCTGAAGCTCTGCTCGAGCGCGTCAAGGCGGGCAGTGCCGGTGTTCCAGATCTTTTCTGGCACGAGATGCGGAACATCCTCCTGAAGGTGGAGAAGCAAGGACGGAGCGCCGAAGGCGCAGCCGAATCCGCATTGATGACCTTACGGCAGTTGCCCCTTACCGTGGAACCGTGGCGACGACGTTATCCTGGCCCTCGCCCGCACGCACCAGTTGACGCCTTATGATGCGGCCTACCTCGATCTCGCGGTCAACTCAGGCTTGCCTCTGGCAACCGCCGATCGACGACTCGCCGCTGCAGCGCATTCGCAGGGCCTTCCGATCCTCGGCCCCTACGCCACGCCGTCTCCATGAACGTTTCCGCCCTCTTCATCCGCCGGCCCATCGGCACGACGCTGCTGGCGATCGGGCTGTTCCTGGTGGGTGCGGTAGCCTATTTCCAGCTGCCGGTCGCGAGCCTGCCGGCCGTGGATTTCCCGGCCATTCGGGTGGGAGCGTCGCGGCCCGGGGCCGATCCCGGCATCATGGCCGCCACCGTGGCGGCGCCGCTCGAACGCC
>JAABUM010003465.1_pt1 | contig 19249 bp, 33 predicted proteins | sample 5559161 | NCBI WGS metagenome assembly JAABUM01 (sample SAMN10711868, study PRJNA513369) | rock metagenome | isolation source: Antarctica rocks | place: Antarctica: Victoria Land, Siegfried Peak nord | reverse complement strand
GCTCCTATGTAGGGTCTAGTAGCAGACTTGAGCCGGCGCCCGGCTCGCGCGCCGCACACAAGCCCCTCCGATTTATTTTCTGCCCAGCTGTCAGACGAGGGACGAAAACTTTTGCACCGGTCTTTAGATCAACATCAACATACGAAGAGAACCAGAGAGAAAAACTAGACGATACAGAGGGATCTTACAGCGCGCGATGACGCCGAAGGCGCTGGTCAGGCCCGACATGACGCCGGCGGCAGGGACATTCGGTTTCACACCTCATTGCTGCAGAACGGCGCAGGATCTTGCAAGGAAGTTACGGAGAAACCAACGGAGAAAGTGAAACTGGACTCACAGCGCGCGATGACGCCGAGAGCGCTGGTCAGGCCCGACATGACGCCGGCGGCCCCTGACGCCGCCGCCGCCGCTGGCGCATCGCCATTTTCGGCACCCTGCAGTATTCAGCAGGCGATCATTCGTTCAGGGTTCTTGAATTGCAGACTTGCTGTCTGAAGATGTCACCGTCAGCAGATAGGTTGCACTGTGCGTCCTCAAATGCACTGTGCGTCCGTGCCAGCGCATGCTAGTAACAACTGCCATGTATGGAACCATCGATGAATGCTCAAGGGGCGCACTGGGTCCGCTGCTGACATCAGCATCTGCGCCATCCAGGTGGCGTTTGGCAGCGGCCCCACCGGCGGCGGCGGCAGCGCCGGCGGCAGCCCGGCCGGCGGCGGCGGCGCATCCGGATCTGGCGGCCCTGTAGCAGCAGACAGACCATGCATCAGCACGCATGCGCTGTGCTTTGCATGTTCACGATGCGTTCAGAATGTGCAGGCCTTCATGGCAACCTGGCGACCCTTCATACAGTGCCTGCTGCGCAAAATCGGGCCGACCATTTGAGATGCACAATTTTGATGTGCTGCTCAAGCCACGATGTTACACGGACATGCAGGCAGCAAGCGAGACTTTGCAGAGTGACCCAGCGCTGCGGAGACAGCTGCGATAGGTGTGTGAACACGACCTCCCTCCCAAGGGCGCGTCTCCTGCAACCCGAGGCACCTGTCAAGTGCTGCTTGTTACCGATGAGCTGCTGCCGTCAAAGGCAGAGCAGTACGGGCTTCTGCCCCAATCGCAGACCATCCGACGGCTCACGCCTGTTCTCACAGCCTGTACAGCACACTTCATGCCAGGCACTGCACAATGATTAACATTGTGATTTATCGAGGACATCGCAAGTTGGAGTAGGATGTCGGAACTTGCAGCCTGTGTTGTGTCGGATGCGCTCTCCAGCAAGGCCTTCTGACTGCGCTGGCTGGGGTTTTAGGATTTTGAGCAGGAGCGACAGCTTACATATGAACGCAAACGAATGCAGACCTTGCTGCTGGCGCTGCGCCTGAAACTGACCGAGCCGCTGAGTCATCTGGTCGATGAAGAGCTTCCAGCCTGGGTCCGCATCCCTGCGCGCCTGTCGCAGCACCTCGAAAAATTCCGCCATGCTGGCGACCGGCTGCGTAAAGAAACAGATGTCAATGTCAGTGTAGACTATTACACTGCACGGTGGTTGAAGTTTGGAGCACTGCAGACGCCGCAGCACCTCCAGCAGCTCCGTCATGCTGGCAGCCGGCTACGGAACAGAAACAACAGGTGTCACATTCGTGAGTCCTAAAGTCGACATTCGGTTGTAGCTCGTCAGGAAACACAAGCAGCGCGGCCCCGCCGTAGCACGTGCAGCAGCTCGCCCATGCTGGCGACCGGCTGAGAGAGCAAACGCCCACACGTGGGAATGAATGTGTCGTAAAGGGGTAAACACTAAGGGGTAAACACTAAGGGGTAATCACTAATTCTGGCAAAATGCTGCCTGATTGGGTATGTGAAATTGTGACACGTGGCTGGCATCTACACAACAGCTGGGCTTTCGTACTCGACGGCAAACTCGACTCAAGCATCCCCTGCTGTCATGCCCCCAATGACACCCTCAGGCCTGCCCTGTCAGGAACTACTGCATTGACAAACAGCCGCACCTGCTGCAGCTGCGCCGGCGGGAAGCCCGCAGCCGCTTCCTGGCCGGCCGCCTGCGCGGCGGGATTCTCATAGCTGCCGCGCAGCAGCCGCAGCATAGCCGCCATGCCGCTTGGCATTGCCGGGACGGGGTCGGCCGCATTGCTACCCGGGGGAGCGCCGGCTGCGGCGGCCGCTGCTGCGCCCTCACCGGCGGCCGCTGTACCCTCGTCGGCAGCCGCCGCCTCAGCCATGTCCTCATCGCCAGCGGCCTGTGCCAAAGAGAAAGGATGTGCAACCTGATACGAACAGTGCAGAGGAGTCGAGTAGCCAGCGGATGGTGCATTACGGAGCTTGTCCTGCATTTGCTGTGCATTGCCCTGTGCAATGCTGCAGCAGACTGTGGTGCTTTTGCAGAGAACACGCAAAAGCGCACGAGCGCAGTTGGCAAAACCTGTCCCAGTCGCCAGGTGAGGGCTCAACGCCATGGGACAGCCCGATGCTGTTGCGATGCTGTCAGGCCTGGATCTTGCAAGTACACGCGCAGCTCACCACATCTGCATCCGCCTCAGTGTCCGTCTCCCAGCCGCTGCTGTCGCCGTCCAAGTCCGCGGCGTTACCCCGCGAAGCGGCGGCGCTGGTTGGGACCGACTCGTAGTAGGATCCCTCGTCCTCGCTCAGCTCGCTCTGCGATGTTCAGTGACCGAGACTTCGGCTTCAGCTTTACTCCTGTGGACTGTTTCAGCAACGACTCGTGGTAAGAGCCACCGTCCTTGGTGGGGTCGCTGCGGCATATATGTCCTCATCATACGAGCCAGTTTAGTCAGCTGCGACGCTGGCGAACTGATTCGTAATAGGCGCCCTCGTCCTTGCTCAGCTCGCTCTGCAGGAAGGTACACACCGGAATGATTATGTGCATCAACAGGTAAGCTGTCTTCAGCATGACTCGTAGTAGAAGCCCTCGCTCTTGCTCACGTCCCACTGCGACATGGTGTCAGGTGACAAGGTTGGTTTTGTCGCACACGTTCAATGTTGGAAAGGTCTCTGCATACTTCCACGTGGATCGTGCTCGTCCTTGAAGACCAAACAGCTCCTTTAACGGCGTCCACTTTACACATGTAGCCCTTGCACCCTGGCTGCTGGCATGGAGTTAGCAGTGCAATGTCAGTCAGGAAGGATGAAGCAGCACCTCAGCGTCATCTTCGCCTCAAATGGCTGTTTTGGCGGCGCCCTTCTTGCATTATTTGCTACCTGGGCAACGTGTTTGGCAGCCAGTCAAGTAATTGCCATGGCCTGTGCACACCTCCCCGGGGTCGTCTTCGTCCTTGGAGACGACAAACAGCTCCGCCGGCGGCGCCCAGCCGTGGCTGCCATCCGCCCAGGCGACTTGGATCTTCCCGCCGCCAAAGCCGACGACCTCGCCGATGCGCGCAAGCACCGCCGCGTCAGCATCCTGCAGAATGATGCAGCAGTCCTCGACACTGTTATTGTGAATGTTTACATGTCTGGGTGAAGCCGACAACCTCGCCGATGCGCGAGAGCACCGTCGCTTCGGCATTCTGGGCACCGTAATCCCACATTCTGGGATTGACCCGCGTCAAACATTGACGGCGGTGGTCTCGAGACGTTACATAATCGAATGCGCCCTTGAATGCTGAGTGCAGCCTCAGTCATCTTTGTATATTGGAGGACGCTTGTATAGTGGAAGACCCTAGCGTAGTGGAAGAGCCGTGTAGATGCATGAACTCTAGAGGCGGCGCACAGAGTGTTGCACAGGAAGCAGAAGGATGAGCTTGAGCGCAAATGAATGTTGCAGCCTTTTTAGATGAGAGAATCTGTCGAACGTGAATGTTGGAAACCAGGACGGCAGAGGGCGCTGTGTCCTCAACGCCGGGAGTGAAGAACGCGCCCGTTGCTGCAGCTCGGGAACTGAGGAAATGCGAGTGATGAGGACCACACTGCAGACAGCGTGGAGGGCGTTGTTGCAAGAAAACCCACCAGCGCCTCCGCAAGGGTCTCAGCAGCGTCCCACCGCTCCAGGGCATCTCCCAGCGCCTCCCGCACCTGCCAAGACACCCATTCACCTGGTCGGAACTCATGATAGCAGGGTGGATCAGGACGACGCCTCACGCGTCAAAGCTAAGCGAGGGCCTCGGCATTCTGCTGCTCCAGGGCATCTCCGCGCATCCTGCACCTGCAAAAATGCAGCCGTACCTAGATCAGAAACTGACGAGATGAACAGTAGATGACACGCAGTGTCTCCCGGACAGATTGCGAGCGCGAGGGCCTCGGTGTCCTGCTGCTGCCCTAAGACCGCTGTGCACCCGGCAGTGCGCAGTCGCGATCGGCGTACGGGCTGGCGACGTGGAACTGCTTCAGGGTGGCGCCAGAGGATCCCGGGCACCTGTCGCTGCAGGAGGTTGTTGCAAGAGAAGCGCTTCGCGCACCATCCTCATTGTGAATGCTGCGGCGCCATGCCGCTCTGTCGGAGAAGGTCTAATGCAACCTCGGTGGTAAGCCTTTTTTGTTAAACTGCAAGGGCACGCCAGCCTGGCGCGCTCCAGGAGAGGCGGAGGGCCTGCATCACCGGCGATCGAGCGGCGTTACAAGCCCGCGCAGCAGCGATCGGCCTCCTCGTCTGCCGGGAGAGCAGCCTGCCACAGAACGCCCCCTAAAGGGGACCGGCCGGATAAGTGGCTGCCGGACACTTGCAGCAGGCGTGGCACCCAGGCCCGGCGTCAGGGGACAGGCGGGTAAAATGCAGAGCCGGGCAATGCCATGGCAGAAAGATGCACTCAGTCCGACTGAGTACACGTGCTGCGACTCGCCATGTTCATGCGGCAACACTACATCCTGGCGGTGGCGCCAACAGCTGATGGGTTTGGCGTGTCATCCTCAGAATAGCACCAGCTGTAGGGGACAGTGGTCTGGAAAGGTTGCAGCAGGACCTTTCTTGACCGTCCCACTGGCCACGTGGTTCGTCCCGCCAGTCGCTAGTGAGCTATGGCGGACCACCCATCCTCACAACACCACAGGCGGTTGCGGATCCGCGCGGCTTGGGGTGCGGCAAGGCAGCCATTTCTATTGGTTTGGGATGGCTTTCAGCCTCGATGGGAAATGAGTGCCGCACCTCCCGTGGCTTATCCCAGGTGGTGGTCCCGGATGCGGAATGGTGCCAGTAGCTGGTGGGCGGCACCTCCGGCGGCGCCCCCACCGGCCACACCGAATACTCTACCCAGCCGACGCTCGCGTCGGCGCGCTCCTGCGGTTGAAGCAAGAAGAAGCGTTTCAAGTGGTGTGCAAAAGGACGACCCTGCGGGCAACATCACGGAGCACTCGCACCTGTAGCGTTCACAGCACCGCCAGGTTCTCAACACCGATGCCCCCGTGCACATGCCGTGGCGATAGGGACAAGACGGCCACTTCAGATAGCCGCTGCTTCTCGTTTGAGAAGGAAAGGAACAAAGATCGCACCTCCACCGTCCACAGCACTGCCGGCTTCTCCCACACGGACTCGCCGGTGCGCGTGTTGTGGTAGTAGGGCGCTACACCCTCCCGATTGCGCACCACCCGCCACTCCGCGCGCTGCTGCCGCCACCGCATCCGCTGCGGCTGCTGCTGCTGCGGCGCACCCGGTGCCGTTGCCGCTGCATCTGCTTCCGGTGCATCCGCCTCCGCGCCTGCGCCGCCATCGTCTATGCGCATCGCCTCGGCGGCAGCAGGCAGGCCGCCGGCGGGGGCGCTGGCTGCTGGCATGGCGTCGATGGCGGCGTCGCCACTGGTGTTGCCGTCGGCGGCGGGGGCGGCGGCCGCCGACGGCAGGCGCAGCACCACGTCGCCGCAGGCAAACTGAAAGTCGGGATGCACCTGTGGCAGGACCTCCTGGTGATATCGCAGCGCATGATGACTACAATGGATACTGGGTGGCCTGTGATGCATTACTGTTTTGTCCTGGCACAGCACCCCAGTCGGAATGAGCACTTGGCAGTGCTAGGATCGCCTATGATTTGCCCCCCTGCCAGGTCGTCAGAAAGACAAAGGCCAGCTGTGGGGAGCCGCAGTCTGCTACAGTTGACCAAACTAATGCGAGTGGCGTAGCGCATGTTCTGCGATGAGTGCGCTGTCTGCGCACACGCCATACTCATGTACCATGGCTTGGCCAGCCCTGACGCACGACTCCTGGAGCATGCTGCCTATAGAGCTCGACTCGGCGACTCGACTCGCGACCTGCGTCGCTCGCGTCGCTCGCCCACGCAAAAGTGGGAGCTACGCTCGTCCTGACAGCCTGCTCTCATGCCCTCTGAACGTCATCTGTGACTGTTTCTACTCTAAACCCCTGTCAAGTATCAGATTCCGTGTACACATTTTGGTTCCGGGCCTCAGAATGCGTGCCCAACCGGAGCTGGTACACGATGTCCTCATTTGAGTTTGAATTTTATCACATTTGAGGGCGCGTCGCGCCAGCGGATACAAAGCTTGAAGATTCTTCCTTTTCTAATGACATCCATTCATCACATGTCAACGACATCACATCCTGCAGCTTCAGCTGGTGCATGCCATGCTCGGTCGGCACACCGACGTCCCCAGCCTCAGCAAGGCTCAACTTTCGGGTCAAGTTTCTCCATATTGTTCGTTATATTGTTCTTTGGACAACCTCTCGAAGCGTGCACAAGACCCACCTGTAGCTGGTACACGCTGTGCTCCGTGGGCGCGTCGCCATTGGCCCACTGCACCGTGGCGGTGCGCCCCGCCGCGTTGACGCGCACCACGCAGCCCACCCGCTTGGGCGCCTGCGCAGAAATAAGTAAAAAGGAGTAAGTAGCATGAGCCATTGCATTGCCAGTGTGGCGGTGCGCCCCGCGGTTTGACGCGCACCACACAGCCCACGCGCTTGGGCGCCTGCGCGATAGAGGAAGCGCAGAGAAATGATTCTTGGGTTCCTCCTTGCCACTCGATTACCGCCTGCGTGGCGGTGCGCCCTGCGGCGTCGACGTGCACCACACTCCCCGAGCGCTTGGTCGGCTGCGCAGGTGAGACTGGTGTGTCACTTGAGTTTGCTGGAGACAGGGGGAGGAGCGAAGAGAAACGACAGCGATGAAGCCTGCATGAGCGCCGAAGAGGCAGCAGGCGCAGCACCAATGACCACGAGCCCAGAGGATTTTGCACTGAGGTTGGGGGCCGGTTCGCCCCCGCGCGGCGGGCGGCACATCAGCAAAGCTGGCACGCCCATGTTGCAAGCACCTCAGGTGTCGATGATCCTGCATTTCGATCTGGATCTCACGACCGTGAAGACGTTCACCTGCGCAGCGGGCGGCGCATCGGCGCCGTCAGCGGCGTCCATGTCAGCAAACGGATCTCGCTCCTCCACAAAGTCGTGCACCTGCACGCAACACAACAAAGGTTCCAACCAGCAGCGTGAGAAGCTGCTATGCTCACTTTTGTGAGGATGTCCAGCTCGAGGCCGAAAGCCTAAACCAAGCGAATGGTCTCAGGTTCAAGTAGCAGAAGGTCGCACAAGACAAGAAAGCCCACCGCAAAGTCGTGCTCGTCATGGAAGCTGACGGGGACGAAGTTACGAGCGGACGCATTGCGTTGCACGCTGCCGTCCTGCCACTGGATGTCTGCCGTCGTGCGGGAGCCCACCACCTGCGATGGGACAATAAGTGCGCTGGGTTTGCGGGGCAGTGTAGGGCGGTCTATTGTCATTAACATTGGCAATCGCTGACGTGCACGGCGGTGCGCTGGCTCACACCAACAGGTCAGCTGGCCCCGCGCAGCAACCTGTGTGGGGCTGGCAGATGGAGTTTCGCCATGGTACGCAGAAGCTAGGACGATGCATTGTTGCGCAGAGTTCTCAGCGCGCAGGTACAGCCTGCAGGACGCATAGCAGCGTGCTGTGACTGTCACCTCCACAAGGGCGGCGCCGCAGGGTTTTGCGACCGTGCGCAGCACGACGCTCGTTTAGTGCCGCACCAAGCTCTTTTCGTGGGCGATGCGCAGATTCATTCCAAAGCTTCGTGAACTACACCTGCACGGGGGCGGCGCCGTAGGGTGTTGCAATCGTGCGCAGCACGGCGCTCGACTGCTGCTGCGCCTGCGCCGGTGCAGCGTCGGAGCCGCGGGACTCGCCGTGCGACCGTTTGCGCCCGCCGCGGCCACCCCTGCACCATTGATAAGTTAAATCTCATCGAAGCTACCTGCACTGAGTATTCACTGTAGCCTGCGATGTAGGTCTAGATCCTGGCCCGGCACAGTCAGGCACTGAGCCATGGTGTCGGGATGGGAAGCTCTCAGTTGCAGGAGCCGCGTCGCGGTGAAGCAGCAGAGCGGTGCAGTGCTGACGCACCTGCCCGAATGAGGCTGTGCTCGATACCGGAGGCCGGGCTGCTCCGCCGCTACCACCATTATGTCTGTACCACTGGCGTCTGGTGCGCCGCCGGCAGCTGCATCCGTGCCTGTTGCTTCGGCGCCCTCAGCCTCCAGCATGGCCTCCTCCTTGCCTGCATCGCATGTCTCTTGATGTGACTGTATGCAAGAACGGACCGAAAGCTCAGCCGGGCCATGGCGCGTGGTGATGCCCTTCGTCAGTCCGGGCTGCGATTCGAGTTGCATTGACCGGCGTTCTGCATGCCACTCGTGTACGTAGAGCCGGGGCACTCAGCAGACTACCCAACACAGAGGCAGCCTGTGTGCTGCAGTGCTGGTCTGCCCGGGCTTTAGGTCTGGCAACATGTGCTGTGGGAAGTTGAGGGGTCCTGGCAGCTGGGACGACAAATACAACTGCTGCTACAGCGCCATAGAGCACCATGCAGCGAGCCGCCCAGCAGTGACGAGCACTGCACATATGATCAGTACGACGACTGGCCGCTGTGTCTAAGGCAAGGTGGAAACGACGGCGCACCCGGCATATCGGGCCACGCTGCCGCTAGTTGTGGGTAGGGCGGCGCGCCCTCTGGCAGCAACAAGGCTCGGTCGCCCAGGTGCCAGGCGGTGCCCAGGAAGCTCGGCAGCGGGCGCAGCAGCGCCGGCGCCACCACCTCGGGCGGCTCCAGCACATCCTCTGCACAACGGGAGAAGGGCTCAGGTGTCAGTTTTCGCCGCCGGACTTTTCCGAGGCACAGGCCAAGCAACAGGCACAGCGGCAGCAATATAAGCGCCTCACCAGCGACCCAGCTGTCGTTTCGATCAGGTGGAGCTCGAGCCACGGCATTTCCTTTCAGGTGAGGCCTGCAAGCGAAAAGCGCAGACAAAAACCCCACCCCACCCTCCTGCATGCATACCTGCACATACAAACATGACAGGTGTTCCACCCAGAAGCAGCGCACCGCCTGCAGTCTCCGCCGCCGTGGGAGCACACCATGCCATGAGAATACGATGGCTCGAGGGAGGAGGAGCACAGAACTGAGTCAGATCAAAATCCGGACGACGCACCGCCGGCGGCGGTCTCCATCGCCGCGGAGGCGGACCATCCAATGCGCAGTGGACCTGTGGCAAGGATGGGCAGGTTACATAATCAAAGTAAACGTAAGCCAAGTGTCGCACCGCCGTCGGCGGTCTTCGTCGCCGCGGAGGCGGACCATGCCATGCCGATGCGCGAAGGCTCGATGTCCACGATGGTGCCCTTCAGCTGGCTCCCATGGTTTGCGCCGCCACTATTGGAGGCGCCGCCGCCGGAACCGTCGCCGCGTGCCAGGATCTCCACGTCCGGGTTGTCCAAGATGGAGGTCCCTGACTGCATCGCGATGCGCTGGCCTGCAGGCAGACAGTGCCGGCATTCGATTGGCACTAGAGTCGCATTTCACAAAAGGCAACACATGTCAATCCGTCACCGCGCGCCAGTATGTCCATGTACGGGTTCTCCAGGATGGAGGTGCCCGACTGCACCGCGATGCGCTGTCTGCACGTGGTTGTTCCTGCCATATGACTGCAATATGGCTGACAGAAATTGAAGTTTCTGGTCAGGATGGAAGCTCCTGACTGCACCGCAGCGACACGAATGCTCCACTTTCGCATGTAGGAGGCTGACACCTCAAGCACCGGAGACGACCCTGAGCGCTTGCAGGAACGGCGTCGCCATCTTGGCCTGCCAGGTGTCATGTTGCTCTGGAATCACTGGATCCACGCAAATGTGCGCAATCAGCCGCAGCCAGGACTTTGCACCATACAGCATTTGCACACAGCAGCAGCCCAGTGCTGTTACGGGGTTTCAAGCTTGGTCGGAAGCGCTTTATGTGCTCCGTCTAGCGAAATTTCATACAATATCTTGCACCGCATTGCGTGGACACACCCAGGTGATGGTGGTAGTGCTCGTTGTCCATGAAGGCGGCTTCGCCCGCAAATATTACTGTGTGGTTGGTTCCTGATTGATCAAAGCCACATCCTGTCGACAGGAGATGAATCAATGCACCCAGGTACAGGTGGTAGTGCTTGTCGTCCAGGAAGGCGGCGTCGCCCGCGAACACTGAATTTGCGACTGTTACTTCGATACTAGATCCAGGATTGTCCATTTGAGAACTAATCGCACCCAGGTACAGGTGGTAGTGCTCGTCGTCAAGGAAGGCGGCATCGCCCGCGTCCAGCGGCGCGATTGCCACCTCCTCTTCCGCGGCTTCTCCCGTCAACTGCGATTCAAAGCATCAACATCTTAGTTTCTTCGTTTGCTCCGATGATATGGTATCTACGTCAAGATGAACGTCGCCCGTGCCCAACGGCGCGAGGCCCACCTCCTCCTCTGCGGACTCTCCCGTCAGCTACATTGGAGAGAATATTCTTCGTCATTCTATCTGGAATATTGCATGTCAGCATTGACGTCCAGTAGGGCGATGACCACCTCCTCTTCGGTTCCCTGCCCGCGTCAGCTGCACTCAGATGAAATTTGTCTTTGTACTACTGAGTTGCATTGATGAGTTGGATTGGAACAGTGTCGAGCAGCGCCATGGCCACTTCCTCCGCCGCCGCTGCCTTGAATGTCAGATGTGGAGAAGCCTCACACGAATCAAGCCATTTAAGACAGACTATATGCACTCATGTACGCACAGATCCCCATCCCTTGCTGTGTCCTACACCTGCCCACCTCTGACGACGGGGCCGCCGTCAAAAGTGATGGTCACATCATTGCCAGTAAACTTAGTGCGCCCTACGCAGGCGCACCTTCATCAGAGAGGAAATGGATCCTTCAAGCTTCGCAGCGCATAGCTCGCCTTTGGCTGCAATGCCGTCGTCAAAGGCGATCGGCACATCGTGCCCAATGCTCTCGATACGGCTGACCCAGGCGCCACCCACCACAACATGCCCCGTCGCAAAGGGGTGGTGCGCGTTGCCACCTTTTGTGCACATTTTCCGTCTCGTTTTCTGCCAGTGTTGTGTTGTTATTTCTGCCCACCTTGACGACGGTGCCGTCGTCAAAGGCGATGGTGACGTCATGCCTAATGCTCTCGATGCGCCCGACCCAGAAGCCGCCCACCACGAAATGGCCCGGTGCAAAGGGGTGGCGCCGCGCCAGGCGTGTGGAGGGAAGGCCGTTGATGCGGGCGCCGGAAGCGTCGCGCACATCCACCTCCAGGTGCACTGCAGTGACCTGCCCCGTCTGCAAAGGATTGTCGAGACACCAGATTCAGCTGAAGTAAGTTTTGATTGTATTGTCTGACGAATGTCGCCAAGCCGCAACCCGCATCAAAATCTGTGTACAGAACAAACACAAACCGACCCTCGAATCGTGACTTGGCCAGCGGCGCGTCGGCGTGCGCCATGATGTTGCCGCAGACCAGGTGTCGGCCCGGCACCCGCGGCCGCCCTGCTACATTGGGACGTGCGCTTAGGATGTGCTACATAGTGAAACGAGGTTGCACCTGGCCCAGCGGCGCGTCGGCGCGTGCGACGATGTCGCCGGCAACCAGGTTACGGTCCGACACCCGCAGCCGCCGCACCTCCGCATTGTCCACCTCGCCGCGCGACAGCCACGACACGCTCGCGTGCCTGCGACAGAATTAAAGCAGCAACTCTCGAGCAGCAAGAAGTTGCCCCTCAGCGAGCCGTGGGCGCATGTTATGCTGCAAACAGGTAGAGTCTTTGACACCAAGGTGGAAACTCTTGATGCTGGACTTTGAATGCGTTCGAACAGGTGAGTTGAATAACCACATGACTCACCCGGCGGGAACGTGGTCCTCCTCGTCCTCGTATTCGGAGTCCTCCGCTTCCGAGTCCGTCTCGCCGGCTACCCTCCACACCAGCCCTGCACAACATTGCCAATATGTTGTATAAGGTGACGCGTCGTCTAAATCATGTGCGTCCCCCGCCTTTGGAGTCCGTCTTGCCGGCCACCCGCCACACAAGTCCTGTGTATCGGAGCAGATGAAGTCGGGATCGAAAGTTGAGAATTGCGCCATGGCACATGATGTCTGATGCGCGTCCCAGTCGAGTTCACCGGCCACCCGCGTCACCAGCCTTGCTTGTCAAGCTTGCGACAGGAATGGCATTCAGGTAGAGAACAGCATGGTGTGCATGTCACTGCCTGGTGGAGCTTCTTTCTCCCTCCTTCCCTACATCCGTTGTGTTTATCATGGGGTGCATGGCGAGCGTCACTGAGAATTTGCGGGAGAGTGCAGATGCAGCGGTGCCTCTAGGCGATTGGTCGGCTAGTGTGCGTCACCAAGGCTCAGTCCTGCTGCCACGAAGCTTGCGCAGACGCAGTTCGCTGAGCCAACGTGCTTGTGAAGCACATTTTCACATGCTTCCGGAGGCGCATGCGCAAACCCACGCGGCGCGCTCAAGACAAGACTAAAAATGAATTTGTCATGACCCGCGACCTTCGGCGCCTCATCCTTCCACAAGCACCGCTGCCATGCATGACAAGCAGTACATCTCCCTGCTAGCACATCCCTGGCTTGAGTTTCAGCCATGCACACCGACAATTCCGGGTTGAGGACCACGCGATAGCCATTAATCGCACGGCGGCGGCCGGCATTGGCGCTGCGTGCATTCAAATTGAGCCGCATTTGGCTTATACTCTGGCGAAGTGCGCACCGACATCCTCCGGGTTGTCCAGCGACCACACGACGTCCATCGATCGCACGCCGGCGGGCGGCTCCGGCGCCGACGCTATAGCGCCGCCGCCCGGATGCTGCGCATTGAGCGCCGCCTGGTGCAGGTGCACGTTTGGCGGCACGCCCATGCCGCTCAGTCACAACACCTGCACGTGATGGAGGTATGTAGGAGCGGCGGCAGTCGAGGTTTGGCACGACACGGTCTGTGTCTGTCTATCGGTGCCGTTTGGCAGGCAGACAGATGCAAGGCGTGTGCACGCGGTCCAAAGTACTGAAGAGAATGGTGCCAGGTGCAGCAAGCAGCAGCGTCCGCAGCACTGATAGGCAATGCAGTCGCCGTCCAGCCTGGGGCATCTTGGCCTCGGAAACGGATACACGGTCCGTTTGAGGCATGCTGCATGATGCACGCACGTTACATTTCACATGCATGCGACATGCTGCAGCGCTGTGTTGCAGGCTGCCCAGCCTCGAAGGACTCGTGAAGGATGGCAGAGAACAACATTTCGTCTGGGCAGAAGTTTGAGCACCTTCGACGCCTGCAGCGGTCTTTGGATATGGCCTGAAGGACGCCACGCGTGTTCAACACGCCTTAACTCCTATAAACTTCCCGGTGCCTTTGGGCATCAGTTACACCGATGATTCGCAGGCTTGGCAGTGGTTGCACGTCCGGCAAGCAGCTTTGCCTTTCGAACCGACGGGCCACCTGTTTATTACGCCTGTGTCATCGCTAAATGCCATCGCAGCGCTGCAGGCCTGCCATGCCTTGAGCACCCTTAAACTTACCGTGGTATCAACTACAACAATTTGACACCCGCCCTGCAGCGTTTTACAGTTGCATGGTGGCCGTGAGTCTTCCCAGTGGCACACAACGCACGGCGCGTCGCAGGTAGTCGCAGGGTACTGCCACCATATCAGCGGGCTGCGAGTCGTGCTTGAGCTGCACAGCAAGCCGCTGGTTGGTGTCGGGGCAGCCATGGCGACGGCGTTCGCCCCAACAGCGCAGGGCAGCGTGAAGGCATGCTCCGACCCGACGTGCAGCCGATCCAGCCCCTTTCAGCCGGGCCTGCGCCGGCAGCAGCCTGCGCAGCTGCGTCTGCTCAGGCAGCAGCGTACAGCCAGCCGCAGCGCGCTCAGGGCGGCCGCGTCGGCAGTCGCAGCAGCAAAGGCCCCAGCGGTGGAGACCAAGAAGCAGAAGGGGACGACCAGCCTGAGCCCGGAAGTCGCAGAGGACCTCTACAGGTGCCCATGGTGGATCTGCTTCTCGAAAATCGGCATTGCTGGGCTGTTTGTCCAGCAGAACAAAAGCTGCAGTGCAGATCACTGCACCAAGTGATCTGGAGGGTCGACGGATTGCTGGTGGCGTGCAACAGGGACATGTACCTGGGCCGCGAGTTTGAGGAGATGTGCGCGCAGATGTACTACCGGGGCAAGATGTTTGGTGCGTTGTCACATGCCGCAGCACGTTTTGACGCTTGCGCGGGTCCTGCTGTCGCAGTGTTACCAGGGTTGCATGGGCCCTGATCATGTGAGACCAGCCTGGACGGCGCTGCATCTCCGAGCTTGCATATGAGATCCTGATCATGGGCTTGCACGCCGTGAGGGCGCATGCAGTGCGGGGGTCATCATGCTTGGCGTCGCAATTGCACTGACTTCATCATGTCGCTCAATTGAATGTCACTGCCCGCGCAGGTTTCGTACATTTGTACAGCGGACAGGAGGCCATCGCCACCGGCATCATCCGGCAGCTGCGCAAGAGCGACTACATCTGCAGGTGAGAAGTGTGAGCATTGGTTGCCCTTGGAGCTACCTTGAACGGCAGCAGCAGTTCGCCCTGCTTGTCACGGATTGGCAGTGTTCGGGCAAAAGCTGGGAGATACGGCTCGTCGTGCAGCCGTGGACGAGAGGCAACGTGTCTGACACTGTGACACACAAATGCGAAGTATTGAATGCCACGCTCATTTGCCTTGCAACTCCGCAGCACATACCGAGACCACGTGCACGCGCTGAGCAAGGGCGTGCCGGCGCGCAACATCATGGCGGAGCTGTTCGGAAAGAAGACCGGCATCTGCCGTGGCCAGGGCGGCTCCATGCACATGTTCTCCGCCGAGTGGGGCCTGGTGAGCAGCAACCCTGTGTTCGCTGTTTGTTGTCCTCTACACATTACAGCATGACTCCACTGAAACACTCTAGCGTTCATCAAGCAGACCAGCTGGCGTCAGGCGCGGGACTACACTAAGGCAACCTGCACTGCTGCATTCAGCATGAAGGAAAGCGACCCTGGTTGCGCATGCCCTGCCCTGAGCGGCAATCTGTGCTGGCTAGTGTCCTCATGCCCCCGCAGACTCACATGCGATGTCTTAACACCTGCAGCTGGGCGGCTTCGCCTTCATTGGCGAGGGCATCCCCATCGGCCTGGGCGCCGCCTTCCGCTGCAAATACATGAAGGTGCGGCTTTTGGATCAGCAGAATCCCTGTTATCAAACACCCTATGTGAGACCTTGAGAACTCCCCATTGGCCTGGGCGCCGCCATCAGCTGCAAATAAATGAAGATGCGGCTGTGTTCTCGTCTCATACTCCACTCTTGCACGCCTACAGACGATGAATAAGGCAGCCCATGGCAACGCTGCTCTTTGCCGCATTTTCGTCTGTCACGCGGAACCTGCGCATCACAAATCTAGCAGGGATGGGGAACCATCTGGCAGGCCCGCATTTGGGCTGGGGTTTCCTGCTTTCCTTTAGCCGGCAAATTTACCCCTTTCCGGCAAATTTACGATTGAATGAGTTCGAAATATCATCGGTATCCGTCCAGGATCGCTGGGGGCTAACGCAGATGACAATGTGTACATCAGCATTTTCGATGACGGCACCGATTGCTCTGGGTGCTGTTGAATAGTCCAACACCCAATCTCATGCCCGCAAGACGGGCTGGGGTCGGACGCAGAGGACAATGTGTCCTTCAACTTTTGTGGCGACCGCACACTTCCTCTTAGGGGTTGTCAATACTGCTAAAACCCTCAACCCTAGACCCTAGAATGAATACCCTACATTCATGCCTGCAGGACGCGCTGGGGACGGATGGGGCGGACAATGTATCCGTCAACTTCTTCGGCGACGGCACCGCTAACAACGGTGCGCAGCCCGCCAATCTCCTAGTATCAGGACCAAATTCTGTCTCACATTGAACCGTTCGCTCTTCCTCCACCACCTACCACGGCGTGCCGCTGGCATGGCAGCGCGCAAAATGCATCCCTCTTGAGGAAGAGACCGATGTTTATAATGATTGTCATCATGCGGCTGCTGAATGCCTCTGCAGCTCTGCAAACGCAAATGCGCATTGCAGACCAGTTTCACGCTTCACGTGCTGCTGCTTCCTCACACCCGCTTCAACACACCCTAAACCCTCCCACCCGCTGGCGCTTTCTGCGACTGCTTCCACGTGGCATAGCTGTACAAGCCGCCGTGGCGCGCCTCGCACCGGTCGCCGGAGTTCAGAACTCTGACCTTAAACCCTGACGTATACACCCTTGACCACTGCAGGCCAGTTCTACGAGTGCCTCAACATGGCGTCGCTGTACAAGCTTCCCTGCATCTTCGTGGTGGAGAACAACATGTGGGCCATCGGCATGAGCCACGCGCGCGCGACGGGGCTCTCCGATTCGTCTGACGCACAGCCCTTTATCTACAAGAAGGGTCCCGCCTTTGGCATGCCCGGCGTCCTGGTTGACGGCATGGACGTCCGCAAGGTAGGTTGACAACAGGCAGAACGCAAGCACAGCTGTCTGAACCCGTCAGCAACATGCGCCGTGCGGCCATTGCAGGTGTGCCACGTCTCGTGCGGTGCTGCCAGGAAGCCGAATGCCACGAACCTGCCTCCGCTGAGCACCAGGACTGCAATGCCACGCTACAGGCTCTGCCAGGTTGGCATGGCATGGCACCAGAGGCATCCGCAGCCATCATGTAAGGCCCGCAGGCGCACGAGGTGGCGAACGCGCGTCGTAGCAACGGCCCGACGCCCATTGATTTGCAGCTGCCATTGTGACATCTGCTGGAGCGGCGCGGCGACAGCCTGACACAGTCTGCTGCTCCCATTCATCCTTTCGGAAGCATGGTGCTGTCATCTCGTTTGCACAGGTGCACGAGGTGGCGACGGAGGCGATCGCGCGGGCTCGGCGGGGCGATGGCCCGACGCTCATCGAGGCGCAGACGTACCGCTTCCGCGGCCACAGCCTGGCGGACCCCGACGAGTTGCGGCCCAAGGAGGAGAAGGAGAAGTGGGCGGTGCGCCCTTTTGGTTCTTCTGTTGCTAAACCGTTCCTCCTTTCTAGAGGTCAAATGTTGGAGTTTACAACCTTTCCCAATGTCACAGCTTGGCGGAAACCTGGCGAGCTGCGGCCCAAGGAGGAGTAGACGACGTGGGCGGTGGGCTTTTGTCAGCAAGAAACCTGAAATCTGAAGTTGCAGATGTTGGTTTGCGTTTAGCGCCTGGCAGGCCTCGACAAGCTGCGGCCCAAGGCAATGGAAATGGTACGGTGTTCAACCATGATCGGCCGCACTTACGTCCACTGCAAGTACAGCCGTCTGCATCCCGCCCGTGCAGGCGCGGGACCCCATGCAGCAGTTCCGCAGCTGGGCGCTGGAGCAGCGCCATCCTGCAGCGCCACTGCACCCTAAACCCTGAAATTCTCCCACAACCACATTTCGCTTGCGGCGCACAGGCGCGGGACCCCATCCCGCAGTTCCGCAGCTGGGCGCTTGAGCAGGGGCTGCTGACGGACGGCAAGATCAAGGTAAGCCTGCACACACTGCCCCCTGCCACACAGCTTCTGACTCCCTGCTGTTCCCAGTGCCGGAAGCAATGTGTCGCAGTCTGGTATTTCTGCTAAACCCTAAACCCTAAACCCGGCAGCCAATTGTCCATGAACGTCGCTGAGGAGAGTTTCGTGTCGACAAGAACAAGACAACAGTTTTGGGCACGCGTCCTATGCAAGATGCTGAAATGGTCGCAAGCTTGCTTCAGGACATCGAGGCGGCGGTGGTCGCCGAGGTGGAGGAGTCCGTCAAGTTCGCTGACGAGTCGCCCAAGCCGGTGCGCAGTCCCAGATCCCCTTCTGATATCCTCCACAAAGCAGTTGTGTCTATTACCTGCGGTTTCCACAGCCGCTGAGGTGGAGGAGTCCGTCAAGTTTGCCGACGAGTCTCCCGAGCCGGTGCGAATCTTTATTCGCAGCTTCGCTCGACAATGTTTTCTTTTGCCGCACCCATCGCGCGTTCTTCGATTGGGACACACGCACATATTGTGGTCCCCACGCCACAGCCACCACTACTTGCCCGAAGCTACTGGGAGAACGCAATTTAAATTGGCATATACCCGGCGGCAGTTGCCGGCAGCACTAGCACTATCCTCTCGTGCTGTCTGCCTGACCACCCGTTTTGTGGCCGCATGAGAAGGGGCGACGTGTTGACCACATTCACTGGAACGTTTCGAGAATCGCTCATTAATGCAACTGCTCTGACTACCATTTGTGCTGCCACCGCCGGAGAAGGGGCAGCTGCTGGGAAATGTGTTTGCGGACTTCAGTGGCTTTGGCATCGACCCTTCCAGCTTGCCACTTTCGGTCTTTTCTGTTATTTACTTCTTCTGTTTCCGCAACTGCAGGAGAAGGGGCAGCTGCTTGAGAACGTGTTTGCAGACCCCAAGGGCTTTGGCATCGACCCCTCTGGCAAGTACCGCTACGAGATGCCAGGCTTCCGCTCGGGTGAGGCCGCCGTGTCGTAAGAGGGTTTAGCGGCACGCGGGAGGGGTGCGATGGTGCGATCATGGAGCGCCATTGTGGCATCAGGGGGCTGCCGGGCAAAGCGCCGCTGAGTCGTGCGGCGGCGTTGCGGCCATGAACAGACGGCTGTGGCTTTTCGTCAGTGCCGCGGCTTTCACCATGGGCCGCAGCGATGGCCCTGTATTGCAACGCGGCTGGGGCGTCTGCAGTGGACGCAGTTCAGAAGCATCGGCTACAAGTAGCGACATCTCTAGAGACTGTGAGCAGCACTACTACAGTCCCCTTGCAGTAACGAGAATGAGCGGCTGTCGAGGTTCGTGTGTACCGTAGTCACGGGCATGATTCGCGCAGCGGCGAAAATTGAATTATTTTAAGCGATTCGCGCAGCTTTCGCGCGCCTCGAGGCCAATTTTCGCAGCTTTCGCGCAGCGGCCCGCCAATTTTATCGC
>JAABUM010003464.1_pt1 | contig 19264 bp, 42 predicted proteins | sample 5559161 | NCBI WGS metagenome assembly JAABUM01 (sample SAMN10711868, study PRJNA513369) | rock metagenome | isolation source: Antarctica rocks | place: Antarctica: Victoria Land, Siegfried Peak nord | reverse complement strand
AGAGAGGCCCGCCTGCGAAGCGCGGCAGAGATGGTGCTGTGGTGTTCGCCAGAGCATGCACAGCATGCCGACACCTTTGAATCTGCGACCTGCCTGACGACGTGCCGGACCCATGCAACATGCGCACGGCAGATCAAGCCTCAACAGGAAGGCGAGCTTCGTACAAGCATGCTTCGAGCACGAGACGGGCCAGAATGTGCCATGAGCCAGCAAGTCAGCTCGGTGCAAGACATGCTGGCCGCAAGCTGCGGCCGATGCGTATCAGCTGTTCTGATCATCAATGGTCTGCCTGGCAAGGCCGCTCCGCTCACCGGCGCTGAGCTGGAAGAAGGGGTGCAGAGACGTCTGTGCTAGAGGGGACGGTTGATGGCCTCCGCGACGGCGTGCAGCTGCTTCTGGTTGTCTAGACCGCACTGAATTACATGCGAGAACCTACGAGATCGAAATGAGCGATTGCGGTCTGGGTGCTTCTGCCAGCTGTGTTTCCCGGCGAGCAGCCTTGTTTTGCAAGCTCAGCAAGCCAGACGCCTGCAGGCTGACTGGCGAGGGGACACAAACTCGCGCGACTAGGCGCTTGAGTGGTGGGAGCTTCGGCGCGATACGGAGTCGAGCACAGATCGAGCTGGCCTGTGGACTTTGTACACTTGAATATGAACTGTCCTTTGAGTCCCCAAGTTCCAACAGGAAGGGAAAGCCACACGCTCCCTCGCCTAGTCCGAAAATTCAACGAAGTTTCATTCCGCCACGCCATCCCGCGCCAGTTTGCTTTGCTTTGCGTACGGATTGTGTTCCATCAGGAACTGCAAGGGTCTGACAGCCAATCGAGAAAGCCGGACGGCACGTTGATGAGGCGATGCTTCCCTTTCTACAACTGCCCATGCCGGAGTCCTGCAGGTCAGGTCTGCTCAGCACTATGTTGATGTATGCTTTCGGCCTCCTTGTATCAATGCACGACGGTCCATGCGCTTGTCCAAGGCATTCGCACTACTAATGTATCATAAATCCGTCAGCAGCATGCATGGCTGCGTTCTGCTATGGAGCGACGCAGTCCTGACTGCAGACTCGCAGACAGCCTGACTCTGCTTGTGACGAGACAGTTTCACGGAGGCGATTGGACAGCATTTTCTCCTGGAGCTGCCAGATTCCACCTTGACAGGAGTGTGCCCCAACAGGAGCACATGAATTCAATTGCGAAAATGCTGCGCTGCAGGCACCTGTGCTGAAGAACGCGCCTCTCTGATCGGCTAGCTTCGCCTGTGCGCCTGTGGCCGGCCTCGAAGCCGCACGCGTGACACTCACCGCAGGAATTGGCGGCCCGAGCGCTTTGGAGACCGCCATGCAGGCCTCCAATACGGCTCTCGGCGTTGCGCTGTCGGTGCCATATAACGCTCTTGACGGGTTCTGCCATCCCAAGTAGGTTCGGCAGCCGCAGCATAACATGTTTGACAGCGCGGCCAGCATCGAATGATTCGGTCGCAGCCTGCTAGCAAGGGATCCCTGGGCGACTGCTGGCATCATCAGCTTAGTGATAGGAGGCCGGGTGTGTTTCTCCGCAGGGCGAACCATGGCGTGTTTCACAACAGGTTCGGCAGCTACACGCCCTGCTTCGTTGACGCCGTGCTGCTGGGTGCGCCTCTGCTGTCGTGTGCATGATCTGTCCGCCCCTGTCCGCATCAGCCTGCCACGCTGCCAATGCTTGCCACGGCCCCTGCGGCGAGGCCGGCTGCTGGAAGCCAACAGAGTGCCGTTTCGTTTCCCAGGCAGCGCGTACGTCACCGCAATCGTGCTGGCACTGGTGCGCCTGTCGCAGCTGCGTTCAGCGCGGATCAACAAATACCGCCTCAAGGGCACCGCCTGGGCGCTGCACGCGATCGGCGCCGCCACCTGCCTGGCGGCGCTGCTGCTGACGCTGTTCCAGCTGCAGGGGCGCATCGCGGGCGCGACGCTGCTGCCGCAGCATGGGGGCCACCGCCATGGCATGGCGCCCTTCGAGTGGACCAGTGAGGAAACCAGGACGCACTCGAGAACATATGACATCCAGCTCCCATTGACAATTGAACTTGTCCTGGACGTATTGGGTGCCGTTTGCGCCGGCTGCATGCCAGACGCGGAGGTGGGAGCAGCAGCAAGAAGGACAGCTGCCGCAGTTGGCGTCAGGCGGAGCATTTGCTGGCGGCACGCATTGCTCTTGCAAGATGTCAACTCGAAATGACAGGCAGGTAGAAGAGTGTGACCAGCACAGTCACGACCTGCCGCAAGCTTCGCATCGGCGTCGCCAGCGTGGGCGGTGTGTCTGTCACACCGCCCCTTCTGCACATTCTGCAAGCACTGCCTACTGAAACGCGTCGATGCCACCAACATACAACCATGAAATTCTCGCAGGCTTTGCACTAGCGGCGGTGGCGTGGGCGCTGTTGGGCGCGGTGTTTGTCACGGAGCTGGTAGGGCGCTACTCGCCGCGCCACACGTGGCTGCGCCGCTTCCCGGCAGTCTTGATCCTGGCCGCCGAGCTGGCCAAGTTCAGGTGCAGCCCCACCGCTCATGTGGCCCAGACTCCAGCTTGCAAGCAAGTTTGGAACTGGGCCCCCGTTCTGTCTAGGGCGCGGCGCACCGAGCACATGTGGCTGCGGCGCTTACTGGCGGTCCTGCTTCTGGCCGCCGAGCTGGCGGCTTTCCGGTCCATCCGGCAGTGCTGAGAAGAAACCCACATGGATTTGTCAACAAAAGTGGTTACCTGCGGCCTGGCTGTTGAATCCCTGCGCTCGTGACTGCAGCAGTTCAGTGTCTTGAAGCACTCTGGAGCGACGACACGGCAACTGCGCCGCATGTCACTGGCCGCTTCGTCCTGGCCGCTGAGGTGGCCAGGATTGGAGTAAGTAGGACCCCCGCTGTTGCAAGCCCAAAGGGAGCTCGCTGAACCATGTGCCTGGGCCGTTACCATGCTGGCACACTCTAGGCGGACGCAATCAGTGCTAGCTCTGCAGGAGCACTATCATTTTCTGGGTTTTCATCGTGTACTGCGGCGACATTGCGGTCACTGCTTGTGCTCGTACTGCTTGTGGAAAGTAAAACTTCCTCTACGAAGCTGACCATCATTTCGGACCTGCAGGCTGGTGCTGCTCATGGCGCCGTAGCCTCACCAACTTTTTCTGGCTCTACGTCGTGTATTGCGCTCGGCAGCGCATTTTTTCCACACAGATTTCAATGTCAACTTCGTGCGTCTGCAGGCTGGTGCTGCGTTTGGCGCCGCACCACCACTACTTCTTCTGGCTCTACATCGTGTACTGCGGCGGGGTGGCGGTCATTGCCGCGCTGAGCCTGGGGCACTGGCCATCGCGCGAGGCGCTGCTGCTCTACTCCGCCCGCGAGGACGGCTACCTGGTGTGCAGAAATATGAAATCACAGCGTTAACTGCGTCAAAGTGTTCACGCCCTTACCTTGAGCTCCTACGCGAGGCGCTGCTGTTCTACTTTGCCCGAAAGGATGGCTGTCTGGTGCGAAACTTCTTTAGGGATCAACAATCGTTCAAACTATCTTCCATGCGGACATCGTCATAAATCGGTCCTTCTCCTTCCTTGTTGATATTCCGAGTCGCAGCTGTGGCCGCCAGCTATTGCAAGACATCATGCTGGAAGCGTTCCTGGCTCAAACCCCATACCACATTGGAGGCAGCTCCCTTCAGTGCAGCACCATTCAGTTGCAATGCATGGTGCATGCCAGAGCGTCTCTGGCAGTGGCAGCTAGCAGGCGGTCACTGCAAGGTGCCGATGTACTTCACGTGACTATTGCAGCAGCCATGTCCACATGCGATCGTTCACAGACTGCTGGCCAGCGTGTCAGCTGGACAGCTGGAGGTGACGTCCACGCATTGCCGACATGCGCTGAGCGATGTCTGCCCGACTGAGTGAAGTGAGTCAGTCGTCACGCCAGCCCTGGCGTCGTTGGTGCCAGCAAGCTACAGCGTCGCTTTGATCCAGGCACTCATAGTGCGGGCGGCAAGCAAAGCGTAGCTTTCCAAGCTGCATTGCCTCATCTCATCATCGGCGCCACCCAGTCGCCAGGTCATTCGCCACGCATCTGTCCTTGAGCGCAGCCCCGGGGAATGCTGCCGCAGTGAAAGGCGGCTTGCATCCACCTACATTGCCTGGTCGCGGCATCGACATCTGTGCTTTCTGTGGCCAAGCATTCCCGCAGCCGTTGGCAGCGCCATCGTGAGTCTCCGCATGTTTCTGTGTGCAGCCGCTGGTGGGGTTGCCAGACTGTGAGGCGGATTGCGTCAACCCGGAGGCGAAGGCCAGCCTGCTGTCCATTGCCACCTTCTCCTGGATGTCGCCCCTCATGAGGAAGGTGCGTCACGTCTTTCAAAGACACTTAACTCTAATCAGGGCACGACAGAGTAGAAGGGCCGTTGGTGAATCAGAGTAGAAGGGCCGTTGGTGAATCAGAGTAGAAGGGCCGCTGGTGGGGTTGCCAGACTGTGAGGCGGATTGCGTCAACCCGGAGGCGAAGGCCAGCCTGCTGTCCATTGCCACCTTCTCCTGGATGCTCACCCTTGTGAATTAGGTGGCGCCTTTGCTTGTGCAAGGACCTTCAGCTGCACGGAATCCCAGTGTGAAGCAGGTTGCGGCACACAGTCGTGGAAATGCAGTCTCTCATTGCAGTGCTACGCACAGCCGCTGGAGGCGAACGACAGCCACTCAACCTTGCAACATGTTCCATCTCCTTGGTTCTTGTCGAATGTGAGCATGTGGGATTCTGCAGGGCTACAAGCAGCCGCTGGTGGCGGACGACATGTGCTACCTGGCGGACGACGACCGCGTGGGCGCGGTGTCAAATCATCATTGGCACTGTTCAATGCCTGTCCACTCGTGCAATAAAAGGCTCACACCACTGCAGGGCTACAAGCAGCCGCTGGAGGCGGACGACATATTCCACCTGGCGGACGACGACTGCGTGGGTGCAGTGTCGCAGGACTTCCGCGCACAGTGGCACAAGGAGCTTGAAAAGCCCAATGGCCCGTCGCTGGTGAGGCGTGCTGATTGACAAGCTCAGTGCAATGCTGGCCGCTTTAGAATGCCCCGTGCTGCTGAATCTCTGCACTTTTCTGCTGACACTACTTCAGCGAGCCAGCTCTGGACAAGCTGGCAGCCTTGTCGTGGCAGGGCCTCCTGATGACTCCCGACAGCTCAGCCGCCTGGCTGAAACCGCTCATTTTCCCACAGAGATGCGAGTTTGAAGCTTGAATGGCTTATAGGAGTCCCAAAACAATAAGTGTCTGGCAGCAGCTCGTTGTTGCTTGAGTTTGAGCCGACCCAGCATCGCCTTTGAGTCCAGTGATTCACATTTGTGCATTTGCGCAGTCCTGGGCGTGCTGGCACCCAACGCAGTGGCTGGTTGGATGGCGATGCATTTCACTGTCTTGAATAACGTACTGTACTGGATGCTTTTTCCTGCCATGCAGGCCTGGGCGTGCTGGCACCCTGTGCGGTGGCCGTTCCAGACGGCAGTCCGGCCTCGAAACCGTCTTCAAGTTTCGTACTCCACGTCATGCGTGACACCGCCATGCAGGCGTGGGCGTGCTGGCACACGGTACGCTGGCTGTTCCTGACGGCGGTGCCCTTCAAGCTGCTCAACGACGGCGCACAGTTCGTGGGTCCCTTCTTCCTCAACAAGCTGCTGGACGTCATCCAGACGGGCAACGCTCAGGTGCCCGTGTTTTTCAAATGAGTTACCAGCGCTTCACAAATACCATTGCAAGCTTTGTAGGCCCCTTGCTCCTCAACAAGCCGCTGGACATCATCCAGACCGGCGACGCACAGGTGTGGATTAAACCTTTGTTTTGGAAGGTTTTTTAATTGATTTCTGATGCTCGTGGATCCCTTCTTCCTCAACAAGCTGCTGGATCTGATCCAGACCGGCGATGCGCATCTCAGTATTGTTTGTCGGATGAAGACGACAGTGATTGAATGGAGACAACATCAAGCTGCGCGATGTAACCCAGATTGGCAATGCCCTGGGACTTTGAACTCCCTTTCTTGAGTAGGCATGCTTGTGGGCACTGTGTGCGTCTATCAGCACGCCGAGCGACATTCCCTAGTTTCTGTGCTCCTCCTCCTTTTGACATGACCATCTGATCCCGTCCCTCCATCATGCAGGGCAAGGGCTACTTCTATGCGACGGCCATGCTGTGCGGCCTTCTGGTGGGCACCCTGTGCGACAACCAGCACTTCCAGCGCGTTGTGCGAGCAGGCTTCCGCCTGCGTGGCGTGCTGACACACGAGGTCTTCCGCAAGGCGAGGCTTGTGTTCTCAACTCTCAACCTAGCTCGCAGTTTCGTGCCGTTGTGCGCACAGGCTCCCGCCTGCGCGGCGTGCTCACCCGCGAGGTCTTCCGGAAGGTGAGACCGCCCCTGTTTCGAATGCATGCCTGAAACGTGTGGTTGCGAGCCTTTCGATGGCGCCTTGTCGCCGAAATGGCCTTAGGGTTTAGGGTTCGTCTGTCACAGCATAGTGAGGACGCAGAAGCTGCTACACGTGACTGTGCAGGCAGATCACCTATATGCATGATTTTGGGAACAGGAGCCGAGAAGGCTCGTTTCTCCTGTTGAAGGCTTGGCGGTTTTCCCTGGCAGATCCTCTTCCTGACGCCGTCGGCGCGGGCGCAGTTTTCCAGCGGTCGCATCTTCAGCCACGTGACGTCCGACGCCGAGACCATCTACCAGCTGTCCACCTCCGGCCTCGGCCTGCTGTCCTCCCCGCTGCGCATCATCGGTGCGGCAGCTGTTCACTGCCGGACCTGTACGAGATCGCCCGACATGCTCTGATAATGTTGGCTCGACCACGACGGCACAAGTGAGGTCCGTGCTGCGCGTGACTTGCACGACATGCCACAGAGAGCTTGTGGGCGGAGCTTGTGGGTGCGCCTCCCGCCACGAGGCTTCCTCCTCCCAAGTGGCAGCCGAAAACTAGCAGCTGCTAAGCCATGCGTCACGCAGCAGCGCAAGGCTGAGCCGCGTGCGCAGGCTGCAAGACGTTCACATTGCGACAATCGGGATTGAGTGCTTTTATAATTGTGTTTGATCGTTTCAGTACTAGGATTTGGCTTATCTGCTACAAAACTGCGGTTCTTCAACGGCTACCCTGCCGCGCAGGAGCGATGACGATGCTGTACTTCCAGCTGGGGTGGGCGTGCCTCGTCGCCCTGGTGGTGCTCATCCTCATGATGCCCATCCAGGTGCGTGATACAGCTGCATGCTAGGCGCCGAAATGCACAGCTGGCAGCTGCTCCCGCTAGCAACGTCCCGCGCATCTTCGCCTCCCCTGCGGAAGGCTGCTGTTGGTGCTGCGGCGGTACGAATCGAGTAAGCGGCATCGGCAGCGCCACACCCGTCAACTGTGCATCCGTGTCAGTTGCTGTTGGTACGGCGGTCTCACGAGCTGCTAAAACAGGCGCCAGTGCTGGCATCACATTCAGCGATGTAACTGTAACTCGCACGAGCCTTGGCTCAGTTCTATGCAGGCGCTGCTGGTGCGGCGGTCAGTGCGGCTGAAAGCGGGAATCGGCGCTGGTACTACCTTTGTCATCTCGAATTACACCTACGTATGCAGGCGCTGCTGGTGCAGCGGTCCGCGCGGCTGCTAAGCAGGCACTGGCGCAGAGGCTGCATGAGTGCTCATAGCCATATCAACATGCCTATCGGTGCTGCGCAGGCGCTGCTGGTGCGGCGGTCCGCACGGCTGCTCAAGCGTGCGCTGGCGCAAACGGACGAGCGTTCCAAGCTGGAGGGCGAGGTCATTGGCGGCATTGACGTCATCAAGTGCTCTGCCTGGGAGGTACCACATTCAAGACACCCGAGACAAACCTTCAAAAACTACAGGTCCAGAGGTGCAGGCTGGAGGGCGAAGTCACTGGCGGCATTGACGTCATCAAGTGCTCCGCCTGGGAGGTAGGTAGCATCGAGTTGTGAAGCCTTGAAGCCGCAGCCAAAACTCCAGAGCGGCAAGCTCGAGGCGGGTTAGTGGCAGCAACAGCATTGTCAACTGCTCTGCCTGGGAGGTGCGCATTGTCCTTGATTCTTAATGGAGAAACATGTCTGGCAAACGAGTTCATTGATAACTACTATGCTGATGTCCTGTGCACAGCCGCAAACGAAGGCAACACTCTGCTGGCGCCTTGCTGCATTCCAAGTGCAGAGAAGCGCAGCCGGCCATGGGCCTACACATCTGGGAATAAGCAAACGGAACCCTTTGCTTGTCTAAGTCGACTCGCTCATGGCGACTGGCTGCATGAACGTGCAGTATGTCGTCTGGGGAATGCAGGCAGCGTGTGCCTGATTGCCGAGCTGGCACTCTGAATTCTCCTTCAAACCTGCGCGTAACCCGTCTGCCAGGTGCAATCGCATTATTATGCGGGGCATCCATTTGGAAACACCCTCATGCGAAATCCATTTGGAAACACCCTTGGAAAAACCCTACTCTTGTCACTGCACCCTGAGAGCAGGGCCCGTCTGGGTACGCATCCACCGCATGCGCAACAAGGAATGGGCAAACCGTTGCGGCCTGAGTATTGCACTTGAATCACAAACTGGGTTTTCAGATTTCCAGACCCTAAACACTGTGTGCAGGACTCATTCTGGGAGCGCATCCAGCGCGTGCGCAACGCCGAGCTGGGCATCCTGTGGAAGACGTTCGTCATCGACTCCACCAACGTTTTCCTGCTGAACGCCATCCCCACCGTCGTCTCCGTCACCACATTCTTGACCTTCATCCTCATGGGCAACACCCTGACCGCCGCCAAGGTGTGCGTTTTGTGCAAGCCTCGAGCAGCGCAAACTCTCGGACTCTGCAAAACTTGTTATCTTGCCGCTGTCTCCGTTGCCTTCTTTACCACCTTCATCCTGATGCGCAAAACCCTGACCGCCGACAAGGTGGGGTTTGCTGCACAGTCGACGAGTGCATTCCAGATTTAGTATTTTGCTGCTGTGGCCTGAGACCAGGGTGATTGGCATTGCATTGAGAGGCATGGCAGTGAGAGGCACGGCAGACGTGCTGCAAACAGGTGGTCGTGCTCGATCACGCAGCTCGGCTGCACGCAATCGGCTGCCGAATGCAGCCTTGCTGACTGCCCCTGCTGCTAGACACTCCCATGCCTGCGTTGACTTGATGTTCGATTGTTCCGCCCCATGCTCGCAGGCGCTTGTGTCGCTGTCCATGTCGCTGTCCTCGAGTGACCATCTGAGACGCTTCGTCCCTACTGCGCAGGCCTTCACGTCGCTGTCGCTCTTCACAGTGCTGCGCATGCCGCTGTTTCAGCTGCCACAGCTGATCAGCCAGGTCATCAATGCCCGAGTCGCACTCAACCGCATCCAGGCCTTCCTGGCTGCCGACGAGCAGCCCGACATCCCGCTGCAGCCAGCCGTGGCGGCAGGTGAGCTAGTGCATGCCTGACGCACCTAATCCACCTGGCTACGGCCTGTCGGGATGCGGCCTGTCAGGATCTGGTTGTGGACTTGAAACATTCAGCATTTCATGCACGAGTCTCCATGAAAACACCCAGAATGACAAAGATCCGCATGCCGGACATTGGCAGGCCGTTCCAATCCGACAGCCACATACCCCCAATGCTGCGTGTTCCCTCGTTCACAAGCAGCCCGATGCAACACGCTCTCAAAGCATGCTCCGTGTTGCATAGCCGTCTTCCAGAGTCGATCTCAGCAGCTGTTTATGCACTGCAGGCGAGCCTCGGCAGCGGTCATCACGGGCGAGTTCACGTGGGACCTGGCAACGTGCACCAAATTCTGCGTGTTGTTTCAACCCTGCCAAACCAGTTTCCTTGGTATTCGATACGAATCGCTGCATTCGCAGGCGAACCTGCTGTCGTCATCACCGGCGAATTCACATGGGATCTGGCGGCACCCGCGACGCTAATGGACATCAACCTGACGGTCCCTGCCGGCGGCTTCGTTGCCATCGTCGGCCCCACAGGTACATCTGCACCTCATCCAGGAACCGCACTCAACCGTCAAAACCCTGCTTGCCGAGTTGCATCTGTCACGCTGATGGACATCGGACGAGACAGTCGTCGCCGGCGGCTTTGTCGCCATTGTCGGCCCCGCAGATGGGCCGCGTCTGTTTTGCGGTGGCGTAGGAGCACATAAGCTTGGACCAGCTGCTGACTGAAGTCACACATGAGGGATCTTCGTTGTCAGAATTCGCATCGGCTGACAGTGGAATGCGCCTTCAACGCCTGCACCTTGCACAGGAAGCAGGAAGTCGTCGATGCTAGGCGCGGCGCTGGGCCTCATGCAGCAGTGGGCTGCTGCCTCTTTACCGGACATTGGCACTGCACCAGGCAGGCAAGGCGAAAAAGAAATGCACATCAGTTCCATCTCAGTGTACTGCCATACCTCCCACAGGAAGCGGGAAGTCGTCGATGCTGGGCGCGGCGCTGGGCCTCATGCAGCAGGTCGCCGGCCAGCCCGTGGAGGTGCACGGCCGCATCGCCTATGTGCCCCAGGTGTGTGTGCTTTGCCTCTTCACTCTCCGCATGCCATCGACTTTCTGCACAGCTTCCATCGGCACTCTTGCCAAGAACCTGCGGTCGCAGCACCACTGCTTGTGCAAAAGGAGCAAGCATGTTGACAGCATCAGGGTGCTGGAACATGACACATGAGGTCTGCTGTCTCTCGTGTCTTGAAGACTCTGCAAAGGACCCTCCAAACTGAGATCCATCGTGAGGGACGACAGATCGTCACTGTCGTCCCTCGCTCGTGGAATGGTCTGCACCTCTGTGGCCAATCTCAGGTCCTGCTGCACGAGGTGTGCAGGCGACGTCCTTCAGCAGCGGCGGGCATTCCGCCAGCCTGCCGCTGAAAGCCACAGAAGTGATGTCACAACAGACTCAACGAGTAAGTTTCTTTGGACTCTGCAGGCGGCGTTCATCTACGGCGGAGCGACGGTGCGAGACAACATCCTATTTGGGCTGCCGTGGGACGAGGAGCGCTACAATCACTCCCTGGAGGTGTCCTCGCTCGTCGACGACCTGCTGCAGATGCCTGGTGCGCTCCTGCTTCAATGTTGTCAGATCTCGTCCATTCACTCTCAAACATGTGCTGATTAGTCATGAAAACATGTGCTGACTAGTCATGAGCGCCTGCTGGATCCTCTCTACGATATGCACATTCGCAACCCGCGAGAAGCGGTAGGAGTAAATGATCTTTAGGACACTCACGAGACGGAGCTGGGCGTCATCGTGACTGGCAGCCAGAAGGGCAAGCAGCGCTTTACACTTCATGTGTTTGTATGCTGTAGCTGAGCGTTGATAAGTGTGCTTTTTTATCCACTGCGGCAGGGGACAAGGCCATGCGATTGCAAGCATACCCGTACACTTTTATATTAGGTTTTGTTCCAGTTCGAACGCAATCTCGAAGTTCTAAAGCAGGCATTTATGTCACAGCTGGCGATGAGACGGAGCTGGGCGAGCGCGGCGTGAACGTGTCGGGCGGCCAGAAGCAGCGCATTGCCATCGCGCGCGCCGCATACTCAGATGCCGACAATATCCTGCTGGACGACCCGCTGTCGGCGCTGGACGCGCGCGTCGCGCAGGAAGTCTTCAGCAAGGCTGTCGTGGGCGCCTGGGCGAACAAGTGAGAGAGTTAGTTTCGTCACAATCCTAATGCAATACCGTCAGAGGACCGCAAAATAATGTCCTTTTGGATGACCCGCTGTTGGCGCTGGACACGCGCGCCTGGCAGGAGGCGTTCAACAAGGCTATTGACGGCGCCTGTGCGAACAAGTGGGAGGCTTCGTTTGCCGGACGACCCGCTTACGGCGCCGGACGCGTGCGTGGCGCAGGAGGGTTTTGGCAGGGCCGTCGTGGGCGCCTTGGCCAACAAGTGCGGGGTGTTGTTAGTTTGACACGGGGCTGAAACATATGTAGCAGTTAACGAATATATGCTGGCAGACCCGTTGTCGGCGCTTGACGCGTGCGCTGCGCACGGCGTTGAGCAAGGCTGTCCTCGGCGCCCAGGCGGACAGGTAAGGTCTTTTGCATCTTGTTTCGTTCCTGTAAAGCGAGGGTGTGGCAAACAGAGCCTCCAGAGAGGCACGCGTGGCGCTCAGGAGGTGACTAAGAAAGCAATCAGCGGTGCCAGGGCGGACAACCAAGTGCTTTACACCGAACTGTCGGGGATGTTGGCACATCCTTATGTTGCACGTTGCAGGAGGTGCTGATAGAAGGCTAGTGATCAGTGCGTGAGCCGACAACTGCCCAACTGCCAAAAAAGCCGTCTATATCACCGTGAAGCCATCATAGTCCTGCAAGCGGTGGACTCAATCAGGCGCAAGCACGATGCCACTGTGGGCTGAGTGATGCAGCTGCATTCCTGCGATGCTCGGAGTCGCATATCTTTTCCTGGCTGCTCGAAACACTCAGCCTGCTGGGCCAGGCCAAACCTGCGTCATTCACAGCTGAGCATCCTTGCTCATTCAGGCTCACATTGTCAGGGGGTTTTGGCCGCAGGGCTGCTGAAACCGGGGCACCAGTAGCGCCAGAGCTTCATGATGTAGTTGGAAATGTTGCCCCGAACTGGTGCCTTCTAATGCGCAATTACCAAACTGCGCGCAGAGCGTGCATCGTGATGACCAACTGCTGCAGTACGAGCGCCCGGCGGATAATTATATTCCACAGGACGCCCATCCTGGTGACCAACCAGCTGCAGTACGCACGCCCCGCCGACAAGATCATCTATCTGGGTGACTGGCATGTAGACGATCAAACATGTTGATCGACAAAACACACCTCAACGAATCGTATTGACAGCATGTACGTTGTGCTGCAGGACGCGCATTCTGGTGACTAATCAGCTGCAGTATGCGCGCCCCGCCGACACAATCATATACATGGCGGACGGCCGCGTCGTGGAGTCCGGCACCTACGATGAGCTCATGCAGACGGGCGGCGGCTTTGCGCAGCTCATGAGCCAGACCGAGGTGCGGAGGTCTGCTACAGCTCAGGGTGCAGAACTTGTCAATGTTGGCGCGACGCGGCTGCGGTTGCCGGCCCTCTGGGTGCTGGCCGCAGGCGCCGGCTGCCCGCAGCTCGCTGTGCTTGCGGCACTGCATCGTGCAACCGTTGCCGCTGAGCGGTAGCTCAGCTGGTGGGCCCCGCCCCGGCTCAGCAACCACTAGAAGTTGGCCCACCCCACAAGTCTGCCAAGCCCCCTCGGTCTGCCCAAGCTAGCTGACACGCCTGCCGCCAGACGGCACTGCTCCATTCTGCCACCTTGTACGCTTTACTGGCTGGTATCCAGGCCGTACCCTCGCCCAGTGTTTTCTGTGCCCCCTCGAGACCAGATGCCTGAAGATGTGGCGGCGATTGCCATGCTGGAGGCTAAGCTGCTACACAAGCACCCGGCCGGCTTCCCCGCACGGGCTGCCACCCCCTTGCCATGGTTCCCTGCAGTCAGCTTCTGAGCTCTGCCTCTGGTGCCGTACTTGAGCTTCTTGCCCAACACAAAGGGTTTTATGTCCGCACGTCCCTTGGGGGATCTGCATCGCCCAATTTGTATGGCCTTTCCCCATTGCTCTGCCACATTAGACTGCTGTAGCTGGCCGCCAAGCGCAGGCGGAGGCGCAGGAGAAAACAAGGAAGGAGACGCCGAGCTGCTGGTGGCAAACTCCCCTCGTGATGTAATCCACTTGTGGTGCTATATTGTTGTGATAAGATGGTGCTACCGACATGCAGGCGGAGGGGCAGCAGGAAGCGGAGGAAGGCGATGTGGAATTGCCAGAGGCGCCGCTGCCCGCCTCGCGGCCATCGGATGCAAATCTGGCGGAGCTCGCAAAGCGGAAGGAGGCCAACCGGCGGAAGGAGGAAGGTGGCGCCGCTCGCGAGGGGCAGCTCACCCAGAAGGAGCGCCGCGCAACAGGTGAGCAAGTCTAAGCAATACCTCTTACGTGTTATTGACCGTGGCTGCCTGCGGCTGCAACTGCGAGGGGCGGCTCTCCCAGAGGGACCGCCGCGCCGCATGGAAGGTCTCTGGAAGTGTTGCGTGGGACCGACGCTGCTGCAACTGTGACTGCGACTGCGGCTGCATTTGAGGAGATCGAGGTGGGCTGCCAAGGCAAGTCATGAACCATGTACAGTGGCGCCCGCCTCCATGTACGAAAGCGCGCGCATTTGCTGCTCCTCGTACATGAATGTGATCGCCATCATGTAACATTCCACTTCGCCTTGACTCCATCCGAGTATCGCATCATATGATATTCCACTTCGCTTTGGCTCCGTCCCAGCCGCTGCACATTGGGCTGCCTGCGTGCTCCCTCGCGCGGCGCCCCAGAACGGAGATCACCGCCACGCCGGCTCGAGTGGCTCACACACACCCTAGACGAACTGCTGCCTGCATGCCCGCAGGCCAGGTGTCGTGGAGCGTCATCAGCGTGTACATCCGCGCCATGGGCGGCTGGCACATCTTTGCCGCGCTGGCATTGTGGTTTCTGCTGGCGGAGGTGTGTCGCGTGGGCGCGACCGTGTGGCTGTCGCACTGGACGGGTGTCGCCGGCATGCCGGGTGCGCTAGCTTCCTCTTGTATGTCTACTCTGGAGCTGCACTGCCGGGTTTGAACAATCTGACTCTGATGTGGCGACATGCTGCGTCGGCACCACGTGGCTGTCGCACTGATGGAGGTGGCGCGCGGCTTCTATGGTGTTTGAAGGAGTACCGCTGTTTTGGACGTATTCCTCGCAGGCGCGCACAAGGCGATGTGGTACCTGACCATCTACGCTGGCATCAGCGGCGCGCAGACGCTGCTGGAGCTGGTGCGGGGTTTCAGCTCCAACTTCCTGGCCGTCCGCTGCGCGCGCCACCTGCACAACGGCATGCTGTCCAAGCTGCTGCGGTGGGCGCTCTGTGACTCCCTGCTTTCGAAAGAGGATCAGGATCCACATTAGCACATTAGCACATTAGCACTCATCTGCTGGCGACGCCACCTGCACAACGGCATGCTGCCCAAGCTGCGGCGATGAGAACGGGAGTCCGACCACAGAGTGATGAAAGGGTCACGTAGCTTGTGTCCAGGAGTCAACTCTGGCCACCCGCTACGCTCCCCACCAGCACTATCACATGCTGTCCAAGCTGCTTGCGGTGCATTGCAGCCTGGCGATTTCCTCGACTTGAATAGTCACAGCCCACACCACCCTCACCATCATGCTGGCTGGAGCCAACTAGATTGTGCTGTCCGTGCTCCGAGAGCAGCATGCTTCCTTGCAGTTGCATCGCAAGACTGTGGCATCCCAGGGATCATAGATGAATTGGTAGCGTCGGGCAGACCTCAGTCTATCACGCAGCACATGCACTGCCCGCATACTCATTCTAGTATTATATATCTGAAACGACCTGTACAATTTGACCCTGACCGCTGCAGGGCGCCTATGTCGTTCTTCCACACCAACCCGCTGGGTCGCATTATCAACCGGCTCACGAAGGACACCTCGGGTGCGGTGGCGGGAGCACCTACACATGTCCAACATGACTGAGCTTGAAAGCTGCTGGTAGCAACAGACTCGTAATGGCACTGCAGATTCCCTGCCATGTCCGGTTCGCTACATCGTGTCCTTTCTGGCAAGCGCGTTGCTTCCTCCCTCGATGGTTTTATATACTCTCCAGCTGACACATCCTGTGCTTACTGCAGATGTGGACCGCTATATAATGGGCTTCGCTACCATGTGAGCCGCACACTCACCGTCACCTGACGTGCATTATGGCTGACATGTTTGTAGATTCTTGCTGTGTGTCGACATCGCTTGCATGGCGGCGCAGTGCCGACAAGGGTGGGCTGGCGGCCCGTTGCATCGCCCGTGCATCACCTCCTTGCAAATCTGCACCCTGTTCTGCCGTCCGTTGCTGAGACTTGTCATGTCTTGACGCCACAGGTTTTGCCGCTCGCTGCTGATGCTAACGTCCACGATCGTGCTGATCGCAACTGTCACGCCGTTTGCACTGCCGCCGCTTGTCCCCATCCTGCTCTTCTTCTACTTCATCTACCTCTACTTCCAGGCGAGCTAGCATCCTCTCTTCAAAAAGAACCTTGTCGAATGGACAGGCGCCACTGCGCTATGCAGCTGGCATCCGCGTCAAGGGACTCATTCCCGCGCAGTGCCCAGGCCACGGTGTGGGAGGCTGGATGGCTGCACACCGCCAACCCTTTCATCTTGCAGACCTCCTGTCGTCTTGCATGCCAAATTCCATAACAACACGGCTCATGCAAGACGCGTCTCTCATTTCAGGCCACGGTGCGGGAGGTTAAACGGCTGGACGCCATTACCCGATCGCCGGTCTACACCTCCGTCGGCGAGGCCATCGGCGGCCTGTCCACCATCAGGTAATTCGTTTCCTACCCACACTGAGATCTAGAGTGTGGGGTTCAGGGCCAATGCCTCAGCAGCCTACATTTCCGTCGGCGAGGCCAGCGGCGGTCTGTCCACCAGCCAGCATCTCCTGCCTGCCACCGCCAGATGACGCGCCATGTGCTCGGCACTTCAGGCTCCACTGCAGTGCCGCGGCTGCAAGAAGATACGGAGGCCTCTCACTGCCAATAGCGCTCATATATGCTGATAACAGTGCATGGCATTGGGTGTGATAGGTTTCTGCTTGCGGGCAACATCTTTGTGCCACGCATGCTGCACTCATCGATCGAGACACAGAAGGCTGGATTGTTTTGATGGCTCACATCCTGACTTCTGCCACGTTTGCTACAGGGCATACAAAGCAGAGGACCGGCTGATCGGCTCCAATGGCCAGCTGATCGATCGCAATGTGGTCATGACCCTCGTCCAGATGAGTTGCAACCGGTGCGCCTTGCCGTGCCTGATGACAGCAGGTCTGTTCGTGCTGACGCACCTGTCCAAACCAGCAACTGGAAGCACGCAGAGGGTGCAGGTGGCCTTTGACAAGGGATAGCAGGCGTCGAGCCGCAGGGTTTTTCTGGGCTGAGCAGCGCGTTTCAGACAGGAATAGACCGATGGCCTGACGACTCCAGGTGGCTAAGCATCCGGCCGGAGACGCTGCGGGCGTTGTCGGCCTTTTATGTTGTCACAGCAATACTAACCTACACGAGTACTGTGTCTCTGGAATGCCAACCTGTTATCGCACAATGCCTTTCAATGGCTGAGTATCCGGAGAGGAAGACGCTGGGAGCGCCGTCGGCGTGTGCCGCCACTGCAGCAACACACGCAACTCTGTCGTCTGTGGACTACCACCTTTTGTCATCATCATGCCGACTCTTCTCGTCGTATTCCTCGCCAGGTGGCTGAGCATCCGGCTGGAGACGCTCGGAGCCCTGTCGGCATTTGCGGCCGCGGCGCTGGCGGTGGAACAAGGCGGCGCCGCCTCGGTCGTGGGCTTGTCGCTGTCGTATGCGCTGCAGATCACGCAGCTCACCAACATGACGGTGGGCCTTGGTGAATGGTCAAAAACTAACCGAATCTGTGAACTTCGGCATGCAATTGGAGTCGTCGGTCTGTCGCTGTCGTACGCGCTGCAGATCAGGCAGCCTGCCAACATGACGGTGTGCTGGCCAAAGTCGTCGACAGCAACAACCACCCTGCTGCGGATTAGCAACTGCATCCGAAAGGGATTCGCGAAGAAGCGCACCTTTTCAGTGACGCCGGCTTGTTCGTGCGTCCTCCGACAAACACGCCCGACCATTTCTCTCGAAACACACCTGATGTCATTGTGCAGGTGCGGCTGGCAAGCCTGGTGGACATCGCCTTCAACGCCGTCGAGCGCATCCAAAAGTACAGCACCGCGTTCAAAATGGTCTTGATGACCCAGTGTCAGTGCTGACGCGCAGGTGCGGCTGGCCAGTCTGGCGGAGAACGCCTTCAACGCTGTCGAGCGCATCCACGAGTACAGCGTCGCTCCGGAGGAGGCGCCGGCGGAAATCCCCGGCGCCTGCCCCGACTCCTGGCCCTCCAAGGGCGAGGTAGGCACCGCCATGGAACTGCCGGAGCTGTGAAGTTGTGCGGAGAACAAGCACGCACGCCTGGGTCAGCAAGCCTGTTGCCACCTGTTGCGAGCAGTGGCACATGGTTCTGTGCGCAAGCGGACCGCGTGACATTTCGAGCGGTCAGAACACAGCATCTCTCTGAGGACTGCCTGCGACCAACTGGGAGTGAAATCTTCCAAGGGCTTAGCGACGTAACCTCCTTGAGTCGTGCGTGCGCCCGCCTGCGCTACAGGTCAACTTTGAGAACGTGGAGATGCGGTACCGGCCGGGCCTGCCGCTGGTGCTCAAAGGATTGACGGTGCACATTCCCGCAGCCAGCAAGTGCGGTGTCGTCGGCCGCACCGGTGGGTTGCTGCCTACTTCAAGACTGATCTGAGTTCGCTGGCGCGTGGTTGGAGACACGGCTTTAACCGTTGCAGCAGGGCCTCGACGCCTCTCGACGCGTCTGGTTTCATGTCCGAGGATGGAGCACTGGCGAATTTGCCAAGCGCACCCTGCACACGTATGTCTACCAGCTGACTTTGAGGGTCGTGATCATTACATTGCATGTCCTGCCACAGGCGCCGGCAAGAGCAGCCTGATCAACTGCGTTTTCCGTCTCATGGAGCTGGACGCTGGCCGCATCACTATCGACGGCCTGGACATCTCGCGCCTCGGCGTCCACCAGCTGCGCTCGCGCATGGCCATCATCCCCCAGGTGCAGCCGTCTTATCTCAACATCAACCGATGTGTATTGCACATGCGACACAGAGTCGCACGAATGCATATCGCGTCTCGGCGTGCACCAGCTGCGCTCCTGCATGGCCATCCCCCTGGCGCGCTCTGCAGCCTAGTGTCACATATATTCATGCTGGCCGCATGGCGCAGGTTTACGCAGGGAATCATTCTCGATCTGCCCCTTGCCGTGTCGGGGAGGTGCCGGAGGCATAAATGGACGCCGAAGGTATGGACCTGTTGAAGGATGAACACCACATAAAACATCTGAGCGAGTCCTCTGCCTTGCAGGTGCCGGTGGTATTCGCCGGCGCTACAAGGTCACTTCTCCTCTCACCATCAAATAGACCTAATCTTAAAATCACTTTGCGTCCCTTGCGCCGCACAGGTGCCGGTGCTGTTCACGGGCAGCATGCGCGACAACTTGGATCCCTTTGGACGGCACTCGGACGCGCAGATCTGGGCGGCGCTGCGGCGCGCCCACCTCGCACCCCTTGTGGAAAACTCGCCACAGGTATGGGATAGAATATTGAACTAAAGAGCAGA
>JAABUM010003463.1_pt1 | contig 19265 bp, 33 predicted proteins | sample 5559161 | NCBI WGS metagenome assembly JAABUM01 (sample SAMN10711868, study PRJNA513369) | rock metagenome | isolation source: Antarctica rocks | place: Antarctica: Victoria Land, Siegfried Peak nord | reverse complement strand
CTGTAGTAGACGGACTGGAAACCGGTTCAAGAAGATATTGAATACAGGTTTCGCTCTCCACGGAGTCCAATTCGGTGCTCTGCTGCACACACGCTCCTCCTGCTCACTTTGCAGTTGCTTGGGGAGGCGTTTTCGCGATGCAGATTGAGGTCGGATGGCTGCTGCAGGCAAAACCGCTGCAACCACAAATCTGACGATGCGCCCTGCTTCAGTCTCAGGAGCGGCCTCCCTGATGTGTCGGTTGACGTGCCTTGGGTTTAGGGTTTAGGGTTTAGGGTTTCCTTGACGTGCTGCAGTCCGCTCGTCGATCAGGCAGGTACACGGCTCGAACACATGAGCTCAGCGCACCGGCACTCAAGTTCGGTGTCCTGGGGTGTTCAATGCATCCATTCGAGCCACGACGGGATGTTGACAAGAGCCTGGCACCTTGAAGATGTGCTGGTTGAAGTGCTGCTGCAGGCGTTCGTTCGCCAGGTTGATGCACAGCTGCTCGAAGGAGTTGACGGCGAAGGATTCGAAGCCGTAGATGTCGAGGATGCCGATCACCCGCTCCTCGCTGTCTTTTGAGCCTGCGCAGCAGGAAGGTGACACCTGTCTGGAGGACTGTCGACAAGTGTTTGACGTGCAGACTGCCTGTGACAGGCTGCAGCAGCGATTGCATGGCAAAGGTGCATGCCATAGTGCGCCCATGTTGCATGACCACGCACCATAGGAGGGGATCTTGCGGTTGATCGCGGCCACCAGCCAGTCGAACAGGTTGGCGTACAAGCTCTTGGCGAGGGAGTCCCGCGATTCCGCCGCCGCAGCGCCGTCCAACATCTTGACAATGCTCTCTCCTCGCATCTCCAGTGTCCGTGTCGTCAGCGCATGCAGCAGCGTCTCTGCCTTCACCTGCGCGAGGAAGATGGAGAGCAGCGGCTGACAGCGAAGCTGGAGCCGGGGAGAAGCATAAACGTCCAGCAGCTGGACGATGTTCTCGCCGCACGTCTCCAGCGTCTGCATTTGTCAGCGCGTGCAGCAGCGCCCCCGCACCGTCCTGCACAGCGAGAGTGCACGACAATACGGGTGGCCGGTGATTCCGGTGCGGGCCATGCAGCAGCAGCTTCATTCTGACTGGGTTCTGCGCCGAAACTGGATGCAGCCTGGCTGCATTCTTGCTGACACGTCTGGGCAACCCAGTGACGCACCCGCCGGTGCTCAGACCGTGCTGCAGAAAAGATGCACGATTGCGTTGCTGAGAAGTTGCAGGGCGCCCAGGCTCTCACAGCAACCCGCACATGCAGCAGCGCGGCCATAATGTGTAGGGTTTATCCCCTAAGCCCTTCTGCGCCGCCGGCAACGGCACACTCCGATCCAGATTCAGAGCTCTAGCCCGTGGAACCTGAGCCTGTGCCACACCTGCAGCAGCGCCGCAACGGTCTCCAGCTCCTCCAGCGCCGCCGGCGACGCCAGCACCGCCTCGTCGGAGTTGTTTTGGCCAAACTCCACATTGCCCAGGTGCAGCACCGCCGCCACCACCGACAGCACCGTTTCCTGCAGAAAGAGTGGAAGGTAACATTGAGAAAGTGTATTCAAGGCATAACGATCAGGCAGAGGAGATTCCGCCGACGACCTCCAGGCTATTCGGGCACAAACTGCCGCAAATACCGACAGCACTGCTTGATGTAGCAGAAACACGGCAAATCAGATGAAATAGAGTGGTGCCGCCAACGCAAAGCCGCCAAACAGGAGCAGGCTCTGTTGAAGATCGGCGTTGCCAAGGTGGTGGACGGCCACGAAATCAGCGGCGTCAGTTCTTTTTCGGAAACCACCAAGGCGCATGGTGTCTCCCTTTCTCTTCGTACCTGGCTGCACTTGGCTCAGGCCGACAATGGCCATCGCATCCAGAGCGTGCTGCAAGCATTGTCCGTCTGCTGCTGAACGTTCACAGGAAGCTGCTCGATCAGAACAGCCAAAATGACCTTCCTGCTCTGGTATGAACGCTTGGTTTATTAAAAGTGTACTAGGTCGCCTCCTCTGTTTTTTCTGTGTTTTTTTATGATATCGTCGGAGCGCCACCCGTTTTTGTTCACATTAATAACAGAACAAACGGACCGCTGCCGCCTTTCAAAAACGCAAGATAATAAATAAATAAAAAGGCGTCAGCTTTCGTTCCGGAATAATGCTGACGGTCAGAGCACTCAATCAGGCATATCGTCATTTGCCGAAACAAGGAACAAGCCAGGGAGGCACAAGCTCCGACTCTCAGATAGAAGCGTTCAAGCACCCCTTGTATGTATTTTCAAGGAGGTGAAGCGTGCAGCACCTTATCAACAGAAAAGACGGAAAAGACTCTGTCAAACGCGGTGGAGAGCCCTGCGTAGAGGGCTTCAAGCTTCAAGAGAGCTTCGAGGGTTTTTTTTTTTTTTTTTTATATAGCTTTTTTTTAGCTTAGAGCACACCTGCTCCGCCTGGCTGAGGCCGACGATGGTCATGGCGTCCAGAGTGTTGCGAAGCGCCTCCGCCTCATCCACATCCGCAAGCGTCGTCACCTCCGACTGCAGGTACCTGAACTTTCGCACGCCGCCCTCCAGCCTGCGGGAATCGCAAATCGCACATGACCTGCCTGAGAGCTTGCTCAACGGAGATGAGATGGGCATTCGCCAGCCAAGGGCGTGCTCCCTGACTGCAGGTGCCGGAACACCTGCAGGCTGCCCTAAACCCTAAACCCTAAACCCTGAACAGAACCTGGCGCACACGGACCTCCAGCGTGCAGCATCTTCTCCATGGCTGAAGCACAATGAATATCGCAGCAGGCGATGGTGCATCATGTCCAGCTGCAGGTTTCGGAAACGGGTGCATCCCCCATGCATTGCGAGGCGTTTCTGAACGAACGATACAGTCGGCAGCGCGCACCGCAGCTTCTTGATGAGGTCCGGCGGGGCGCCGTTGCACAGCATGTAGAAGATGTGGTACGACCGCTCCTGCGACACCGGAGGTGCCCGGGTCACGCGTGTCAGAGCTGGTGATGTGTGCACGGCGTGTGGAGCGTGGAGTGCTACAAATGCAGCCCGTGACGTTGATCCCAAAGTTTGCCTGCCTGCTGCAAGACACAACACGGGGGATGTGCGAAGCTTAGTTCCCCTGAGCTGCAAATGACACAACTGGTTTGACGATTTGCAAAGGGGACCAAGGTGAGAACTTGGACGGCTCGGGAGCGCTCCAGGAGATAGGTGCGGATGACGGCGCTAACTAAACATGAAGGCGCCCACTTGACAGGATCGATTTAGGGTTAAGCTAAACCCTAACCCTAAACCCTAAACCCTTCCACGAAGCGCACCAGGGAATTGACTTGCACCACTCGGGAGCGCTCCAGCAGGTACGTTCGTATGAAGGCGCCGCAGATGCGGCCGGTGACGTCAAAGCGCAGCTCCACGAACTTGCCGAAGCGGGAGGAGTTGTCGTTGCGGCTGGTCTTGGCGTTGCCGAACGCCTCCAGCAGCGGATTGGACTCCAGGACCTGTGATCCCAGGTGTTCGGCAAGTCAGAGAGGGAGACCTCAAGCAGTCGAGAGCGCTGAGCGGTGGTCGGGAACCCACAGAAACAGGTTGACCATGAGCAGCAAAGGCGCGGCTGCTCCTCTACAAGTGCGGTGTCGCCGGGTCCGAGCCACGCGCCAGGATGTGGTCAACGGCTGGAAACACACATCCTCTGAGACGCATCGATGTGAGCCGAGAAGAACGTGTGCACCAGGCCAGCAGAATCGCACGGTTGCTTCCCGATGCGTGCGGCGTCGCCGTGGTCCGAGCCGCGCGCCAGGAAGGCAGAAAAGAACAGCGAAAACGAAGGGACCCAAACATCGGAAAGGGAGTCCCACCTGCTCCTCGATGGGCGCGGCGTCGCCGTGGTCCGAGCCGCGCGCCAGGAAGCTGGAAGCAGGTCGCGCTTCCTCCTCCTCGGGCGCCCCTGCGCCGGAAGCGCCGTCGCGATGCGCCCGCCCCGCCAGGTACTGCATCACCTGCCGGACGTCGAGGACGTGTCAGCTTGTCAGCTGATGACTGCATCTGTTGCGCGTGATCGGCAAGGAGGTGATGTGGCGCACACGGTGTCGCTGCTTGCTGGTGCAGATGCAGCAACCAAAGAGGTTGATGCGCGGAGAGCGTTCACTGGCGTCAACGCGGGTGTCACGAACCGCAAGCAAGGTGGCGTACGCACCATCTTGGCGGACTCGGTCTTGCCGGCGCCCGACTCGCCCGAGATGAGGATTGCCTGCCGCTGCTCGTCGATCATCATGTTGGAGAACGCCTGCGGGAGGCAGATGACTCGAGATGTGGCACCTGATCATTCCTTGAGACCGCCGCCCCAGGCAGCAGGGACTCGAAACGTTACAGCCACGGGTTGGATGACCTGCAAATGCATGGCCTTGCAGATTGTAGTACCTCTGATGAAGCTCATGCAAACCTGCTCGGCTATGGCGTAGACGTGCGGCGACAGCTCCCCAAGCGTCTTGCCGCGGTACTGCGCACGCATGCGGCTGCCGTACAGGTGCCGCAGCCGTTTGTGCGGGTTCACCTGCGCAGATTTTCGACAATCGGATTGTGCGTGCCTTCTGCTTGATGGCTTGACTTCCACTGCATCTTGGCCTGGGTGTTCAGCACGAGACCCATGCCCCGCCATGCACCTCGTGTCCGCATGGCAGGCATGGCTGCATGCGGCAGCAGCGGAGGGCTGCGGCGGCGCACTGCGATGAGGATGTTGGAGCTGTAGGTGTAGATCATGTCCAGGCCGTACCGCACACGCAGCGTCTGCAGGATCCTGCAGCCACGGGGTTTAGGGTTTAGGGTTTAAACCCTGCAGCCACGGGGCGGCGAGTGAAGACTACATTGCCTTCCGCAGAAGTGGATACCCGTCCTCGTGCGCTAGCTCTGGAGCATGACATGCTGCTGCGCCGCGTCCACCTGCACCTCGGACATGGCGAGGCTGCCCAGGCAACATCATCACGTTGGTGCTGCCGCTCATCAGCTTCGGGAACATGAGCACTGTGACATGCACGAACTACAGCAAACCATCTCACCCGGCCTCGTGCAGGTAGTCCGACTTGACCAGGTCATCGAGGGTGTCGTCGCGCTCGTTGGCCAAGTGGCAGCTGCCGCCCGGGACCGTGGCTGTCCAGCCCTCCTCCGCCGCCACCTCCAGCACCTGCCCGCCGTCCGCGCCTGCAATGACGAGGTTGCAGTTCAAAAAGGTTGCAGGGTGGCTCAAGTTTACGATGTTGTCGTCCGGCGCCGGTATGCCGCTGATCTCCTACACGGCACCAAGGCGATCCAGCAGGGTTTAGGGTTTAGGGTTTAGGGCTGCCCGCCGTAAGTGCCTGCTCAGGAATGCGAAGGCATCAGGTCAAGATGGAGCCGACGTGGCAGGCTGGCGGGCGACGATGACATTATTATAGGAACCAATGTTCAAAGAAACCAGTTATTAGTATTATATTCAACGGGTCAAGATCCCGGCAATGTGTCCGCCTCTCGTGCGCCATGCAGCAGAGGTCCAGCACTTTCCGCCGCCGCCTCCAGCAACCGCTCGCGCCGTTCCCGGGGAACGAGGGCAACAGGTCAAGATGGTCTCAAGGTGGCAGGCTGTCGGAAGATCCTGGCAGCGTGTCAACCGCTCGAGCGCCTTACTGGAGTCGAACAGCCCTCCTCCGCAGCCACCTCCAGCAGCTCTCCGCCGACGGCTCTTGCCAGCTAGAAGCTACAGATAGGTTTCAGGCTGCGGGCTAGCGGGGAACATCGTCGTCCAGTGCCAGCGTGCCGCTGTTGCTCTGACGGGTCACTCTGCGGGCCGTCGCCGCCGCCGCCTCCGGCGGCTACTCGCCATCCGCGCATGCAGCCAGGTCATTTTTGGAACGCGGAAGACTCCAGCATGCCAAGAACAGACGCAGGTCTGCAGCACGCCTAATGTCAGCTGCTGGTGTTGGACTGAACCTCATCATGCAGAAACACGCAATCCAACGCCGACCTGCCCGCGTGTTGGTGACGTGCCCCTTGGCCCAGCCCTTGGCGCCGGGCGCAGTGGGATCCAGCGCCGAAGGGATCCACACCGTCGCCCCCACCTGCACAGCCAGGCCGGAGGTCAGTTGCCGCATGCCGTTCACAGCTGATGCGGAGCACGCCGGCAGGCGCGCTGCGGCAATGCGGCAAGGCTGTGTTACTGCTTGCAGTTCAACTACTTCATATCCCGCAGTCCACAACGCAGCATCTCGCAACGCCGGTCTGAGCCTGTGCTCTCCAGGTGAGGCGAAATGCGTCACCTGATGCGGCACTGGAGCAGGATCAGCTGCCTGCGCCCCAGCTGCCAGCTGTGTGTCGGCTGCCATGGTTAGGCGCGGCTCTCAGAGGCCGTAGCTGTGTCCGTGCCGCTCCCTCAGGCCTGGAGGCCCGCCATGCTGGCCCCCGCAGAGGGCGGGCTCGGCCGCAGCAGCAAGGAGCGTCACCGGCTGAGTGACAGCAGATGTAGCTCGCGGCTCGTGCCAAGGCGTGCAACGCGTGGATTTGCGTCTGGCTACAGCCTTTCTTGTGTGGCTGGCAGGCTGTGCTGCGTTAGAAGCCTTCTCAGCAAGGATATGAATTCAGTGCTCGAAATCGCAGTCAAAATCTTCTCGGAGTCGAGGACTCTGATCCTACTATGCCGAGCGTCTAGGAGTATGCGTTGTGTGCTATGGCACGCTCAGACGTAACAGCGGACAGGGAGTTGCAACTCCACATCTGTGACGATCTGCGGTGTGAGTCACTGACTGATAGGCCGCGGCCGCTGCAATACGCGAGGATGCAGAGCAAGCTCACGGCAAGAGGAGGACCTACACAAGCCGCGGATCACAATCTGCCTCAGCGCAATGTGGGTTGAGGAAGCCTTGCCATCTTGCGGATCTCGCTGTGTTCTCCCGCGAAGCACGTGTGCCAGAATTGCACTGGCGGTGCTCGCATATGTGTCCGGCTATGCATGAGGCTTGAATGCGACGCACACCGAAGTGCGACCCCATATTTGAGTGCGTCGCGATGTATTTATATCCGTGTATGTGCGAGTGTCTCACTTGAGTCAGGCTTGTGTGTGACCAGTGTGAGGTGCGGTCGCGTGTTTCGCCCGCTGATGCGCAGGCGAGAGCTCTCGAAAGCGGCGGAAAGCTCGGCGGGCTGCGCAGACAAAAGCGGTGGCCATATGCCGCCTGAACATGGCGCCGCTCTCGCGGCAACCAACCTGAAGATGGCGGCAGCATAAGGTGGGTGAAGAATGATGGCATGGCGGCGGGGGAGATGATGGAGAGTGACAGAAGAGGATCAGAGGACCAAGACATGGCGGGAGGAAAGCTAAGTGGATCTGCGGCGCCCAGCAAGTGCCCCTTGTCACCAAACGCATATGTAGCGCCTGCTTACAGCAGCGCTGCCGTAAATCTCAAGCGGTCTGCCGGGGTTTTTGCGCTGATGGCGCACAACCACACACCATCAAATGTGGTGTTTCCATACATGCTCTCTGCATGGACAGCAGACCAGCGAAGCCGTCTGCCATCCCACGTAACACAGGCCTCCATCAACCGGAACCAAACCCGTGGATGGCGATGCAGGCGGCAGCGCGCCTCAAAACGACGTGTTGGGCCTGTACCAGCGGCGCGGGATGGGGTCTGCTATTGAAGGCAACAGATCGGGATCGAACGAACACTCAGAGGGAGGAGAGGCATCTCCAAAAGGACAGTAACGTTTGGACGCACCCAGAGTAGCAGTTGAGCAGCGTGATGACGACGGGCATGTCGGCGCCGCCGATGGACGCCGTCATGTGCGCGCCCAGCCCGCCGCCCAGCGCCGTCGTCGCAACCAAAGCCGCCTGGATATTGACATGCACATGTTCAAGCATGTTCAGGCAGTTTAACACGAAAGCGCATGATTCAACCTCGCTGTCAGCTTCCGCCACTGCATTGGGAACGCCCTGAGGACAGGAAGCACAGAGGTAGGATGAGGGCGCTTCAAGTCCTGAAGGCGGTGGGCGGTGCTGCTCCAAGCAAACCCTAGTCATGGCACTCAATAGTCGCAAAAGCGCCACGCACCAGGCCGGTGGCAGGGTCGCCGGTGATGAGGAAGGCGCCGCCGGCCGCCAGGCTGCCGGCCGCCATGCTGAGGTTGGCCACGTTCTTGCCCGGCAGATGCACCAAATGGTTCCTGTGCATTGTTAATGCTCGCATGCATTTGCCGCTGCAGGGTGGCCCGGCGGCGGCAGAGCGCTGCAGGGCGCCGCTAGCGTGCAGGCCAATAAGACGGGCACGGCAGCTGCTGGGAGGAAGCAGCCAGGCGGCGGGCGATGCTTGACGCGCGTTGCCATGGCAGGCGATGGTATGCACTCGGGTGCAGAAAGTCGCTGCACCTGCATGAAGATGGGCCGGCATCCTCGGTGTCGCAGTCGCTGAGGCGAACAATTCCAGTGAGAACGGATAGCTGATCTGCAGCAGCTGGACGTGCAGCAGGTGTGCACAAGGCTGTGTCATCCGTGCGTCGCAGGTTGACCTGCTCGTGACATTTATGGTCGGCTGTTGTGGGCTTATCTCGCCAGCGAGCGGCCTGGATGACAGGAGATGCAGTGTAACAGCGTCTGTGCTCAGGTTTGGAGCAGCGCTAGATTCTCTCCTGCTTGCTCTGTGTGGTTCTAGTCCAATGTCGAACGAAGATTCGTTGCCGCCAGACAAAGCACCAGCGGGAAGGCCGGTTCTGATTTCATGAATGTGTTCGCAGAACAAAATCGGCAGAGTGTAGTCGTTAAGTTAACAGTAATCATGCATAAATATGACATCCATCGGGGCTAGAAGCCTCCCTCAGCCAACATTCAAGTTGAGAACCATGCAGTAGAAATGACTGAATTGAACGAACTGTGTGCAACGCTTGGTACATGCCTGATGAATACATGTCCTACAACTTCTCTGCTGCAGACTGATAGCAGCAATGCGAGCAGAAAAATAGATTCGTGAAGTCTTCTGCTTCTTAATTCCCCCCGGCCCTGCCTGCACTCTTGGCTGATGTTTTGCGCCTTTCGATGGTGACACTCTGGCGGCGTCATCATTGGTCGATTTGCTATGGAACTTGTCAGTCAGTAGCTGTCGTCTTCACCTGCAACGGCAGGCATAGAATATGTTTCTGGAATCGCTGCTCCTCAGCAGATGTTCACTCTGCTCAAGCTCGCAGTTCGTTCTCGGGTGGCACAAGTGGCATGCCGCTGTCAGAAGTGAGGCAGATCACCAAAATGTTGATCAATGTAGCAGACCAAAAGCATGAGCCTGTGGCACGTGCCTGCAAACACTGACTCCAGAGAACCATTCGACAGCTAGGGGAATCTGGACACCAGCACTCCCTCAAGAGGGAAATGCCTCAGGAGCATACCTCGTCAGAAAGGACATCTCTGATCAGCCCGCCCGTGCAGCCTGCTGCTTGAGGACCACAATGACGGGGACAGCGGCGCCGACTGCAAACATGGCGAGGAAGGCCGTCCGCCACTTGGCCACCCTGTGCGGCATCTGCATGGTGACATGACGAGGCGATTCGCAAGGACACCGACGAAGCATTCAAAGGAGATTCTGAACATCGGCAGATCGTTCGGAGTGGCGCCTGAGCGGCGCAGAGCAGTGGCCGTCTCTTCCAAGGCATGGGCTGTTCGTCTGCAATTAGACAGCTGTGCTGGAATCTGCAGTGGGTTCACAAGGCAGAGGCGGAGCTTGCTTCCAAAGCACACCTCGCCGCAGTGGTACATGTGTTCGTCGTGGAGGTAGTCGTCATCTGCAGGGTGCACAGCGGCCTCGCTCAGCTCTGTCACATCAGTCAGGCATATTGGCGCAACAGTCAGCATGGCATATTGTGCCGGGCGAGGCGACTGCGGGGCAAGGGGCCGCACGCGCACACGAATTTGAACTTGCAAAGTGTCAGCCAGACCTCGCTCGTTCCGCTGATGTTTCAGCCGCGCACCAGACCGCATCATCACATTTCATGTTTGTGCTCGCTCGATCATGATTGACTGCACTCACAGTGGTGAGCGTGCGCCGCAGTCGTGCGCACTGGCACCGTCGCCTTGCTGGCGACCGAGCGAGACACGCCGCCGCACTGCTGCAGGGCCGCGCCGGCGGAGGCGACCAGCTGGGGCTGTGCGACGGCCAGACTTCGTCCTAGTGTGCGCAGCGCCGTCGTTGCAGTGGAGGCCATGCTGAATGTCAGAGCGGCGGGTGGCGGTTGTCGTTGGGTTTCTGCGTGCAGACATTCAGGCGATGTCATATGCTGAAAAAGCTGCGATCGTACGTTCGCGGCTGTGTCGAACTCGAGGGCGGGGTCCGAAGCAGCATTTGCCGACGTTGCATCCGAACCTGCACCAAGATCACTTCGAACACGGAGACCTGCATCAGCGATCACATGTGATATAAGCGTGCCGCGTAGTTCCACGGCGAAATGCTTTTCACGTTTGCCGAGAAGATTTGCCGCTGCTTCCTGCTTCTCGTGCACGCGGCCGTGAGTCGCTCACCTGCGGGCTCCTGTTCGTCCGCGCGCGTGCTGGCCGCTGTTGGCTGTTGAAAATTTGGAGTGCGAACGCGAAATGCGTAAGCTTTTGGTGCAACGGCCTGATGGACTGAACGACGGGCGACGATCATCCGACCATCTCAGATGAACCTAGATCCCGCTCCCGCCATCGTGACCAGGCTCAGGTGACTGCTCACCTCACGGCTGTTTGAATATTGCAAGCTCGTCTTGCGCCAGGAGGGGCAAAATTGACCTGGCTCGCGCTGTATGACCTGCCGAAGTCGTTTGCGCAATCCGCGACTGACTTTGCTGGCTGCTTGCAACCCGAGGTTGGGTCTCGCCTCTTGAAGTGCCTGCGGAGGCGAACCCTCGGCCGTGGTTAACCTTGCACCCCCATCGGCGATTCTACGCAAGCTTCGATCTCCTTGAGCACCAGCCGTCATCTCAGCTGGACGCAAGATCGCATTTCGATAGCGCCTACCACCCCGGATCCATCGTATTTAGCTGCTCGTGCACCAGCTCATCTGCGATTCAAGCGCATGAGCGTGTTCTGCCTCTATATTGTGCACCATGTGATGTCTGAGTGCGCACGGTAACAGCCAAGGCGTCGACAGCCGGCTGCAGAGGCGGCAGCTGGCACAGCACCAACGCAGGCCGGCCACATGTTCCGGCAGCCGCTGAAATCGAGGCCCGGTGAGCGCAGCACCCGGCGGCGCAGCGGCCGCTGGCTGGGCATCGCCGTGGCGGTGCTGCTGGCAGTGTGCATCGCCGCCGTCTTTGCGCGCGTCATGCGCCGCAGCCACCCATTCTACCCGCGAGTGAGGCGGCAGCCCGTCACTGACAGCAATTCTTGCAGTATCATGAGAAGGGCAACGCATGAACTGCAGCAGGCAGCTGCTGTGGCGCCATCGGCTGTCGACACAATTGGCCAGGGCGTCGACATGGCGGTGCCGCACACAGGCATCAATTAGCAAATGCGTAGGGCCATGCAAGCCTTCCTCACGCATACCAGCACATCCCTCTTCATATGATGCATTCACTGGCTCGATCGGTCGTCTGCTTTGCACAATGCTACCGAAGCCATCCATGCCAAATGGTGTCTTTGACCCAGGTGGCGTGGAACCACATCGGCATGGGCAAACTTTCTGGGCACGCTGCTGCGGCGCAGGCGCCGTTCGCCAGCCAGCCGCAGGCAGTGCAGCATCCCGCGTCCGCCCTGCATTCAAATGGCAGCGGGCCAGCCACCAGTGACGGTCCAGCATCATCGGCGGAAGCCGTGCCTCAGCAACCGCCCCAACAGCAGGAGGGCCAGCAGCTCTCAGGGCAGCATGAACCGCGGCAGCCCGAGCGATCAGAGCAGGCGGCGGCAGCCGCGGCGTCTGGCGCGGCTGTCGCGAACGCGGCGGCGGCCACCGGCAACACAGGCGGCAGAGCAGCGGGTGGCGTCGCCCCGCAGGCGGACGCTGCCGCCAGCGGCGTGTCAGCCAGTGGCGGCAACAGGCCAGCTCAGGAAACCGATACAGGGCCGCTGGCGGCCGCGGCCAGCGTGCTGGCAGGTGCCGCGCATGGCTTAGCGGGCGACGCGGCTCCAGGCGTGTTTCTTGATCAGGTAAGCGAGCGCCTCGGCCGAGCATGGTTGCAAGTCCGGGATTGAACCGGAAGCAGGGCCAACAGAAGGAGCCGGCAGCAGCGTGGTGATGCCTGGATCAGCCATTCGCACACACCGGGATTTTGCCGATCGGCTGTCTGAGCAGTCAACCTGCCAACGTGAGGGCTCACGCACAGCAACAGCAGAACACCAACCGACTTCCGCAGTCTCGCAATCTTGATGTCTGACGATCGATCCTGCGACAACACAGGCCTGACATCACCAGCACATGATGTGCCAGCACATCAGCAGGACGCGCCAAAGGCAGGGCAGCGTGACTACGTGCCATCGAGCATCAGCGCCGAACAATGGTGGCTGGTGCGTTTCGCCGTGATGTATGGACTTGCCCGTCTCATCGAGCCGTGCGTCCTGCGCATGTGCTCTCTGGCCCATGATCCGGGCGGTGCTGCTGATTGTGCTAGCCTGTCGCATCAAGCGACGGAACCGCACAAAGTGTTGGCATTGGGCCCTGAGGGTGCACATCTGCTGACCATGCTGCAGCTGTGGTATCACCAGTCAACTAGTGCGGCCTGTCTATTTCTCTTGTCACTTTCGCAGCGGAGCAGCTGCACGAGTTTTCATGTTGCCAGCCTGCCGCTGCCGGAGCGCTGCCGTCCCGTTAGGCCGTACAAACAACTTCAAACCCTGCTGGCTGACTCCCCCCTCGCAGGCTTGGTTGCCCCGCCGCCGGCTCTGCTGGGGAGCAGACACGCCGCTCTATCGCGTCCCGTTGAGGTGGCCCAGTAGCGTCACTGTGCCGCTAATATGTTGCAGACGTTCCCGCTCGAAAAGGTCAATCCAGACCTCGACGGAGGTTCGCATCGAGGCACATGCTGGGGAAAGCGGCGGCGCAGCGGTGTTGCCGGTGGTGGATAGAGTGCAGTGACTGAGGCGGCGGCGCCGATTTTGAGGCTTTGATGCCCAGGACGGCAGCGGCTGGTTTGACAGGTTTTCCGAAACTCTGCAGGGCAGTGTCCGTGGTCAGTTTGCGTTCTGCAAGTGCCCGTGAAGCCGAGGAGAGATAAGTTTGAAGCAGAAAGGCTGACCAAAAATTGTGCAGCTGCCTGGCATCTGTGAGCGTCTGCATCACTTGGGGTCAACCATATATCACATTGACTTGCCACATGCCCTCGTTGATAAAAGCTCCCGAAGCAAGTAGGTGCACGACATGATGCTACATCTGCCTGTGCGCCGAGTGGGTCTCTGACCTTGCCTCCAACCGTCCTCTACCTATCCCACATCGGGTCAGAGAAATACAACCTGCCGGGTAGTCCCCTTGCTTCTCAACAGCGGCATCCCCTGACAACGCTGATCAGGCTGTCCCGCACCACCGCAGGCACTTCCCCCAGTCCCGAGCCTGCAGACTATGCTGGCTACACTGTGCATGGGCTCTACATCTGCACGACGGCTGTGATGTCGACATTTCCCTGGATGCTGCGCGGTGATTTCGCCCCGACATGGCACCCAGAACATGGAAGCATGCCGCGCAGCAGTCCTTGCGGCGGCGCGCCCGTCTGGCCCCGTTTACTGCCAGCCGCCGAAGCTGCCGCGGAGGCCCGCCGCCCAGCCGCTGAAATGCTGCACGGCGGACGACAAGGCGCCGCCCCCGCCGACTGCGCCACTAACGGCGCCGCGGCGTCTTGTGCTGCGCGTCGGGCATCGGTCAGGCGCTGGACCGGAGGCCAGCCGCCCGGTCGTCGAAACACTGCACCGCAGCGCACACGGCGGCGTCGGCGGCGCGCGTCGGCATCTGCTCAGGCACTGGAGCGGAGGCCAGCCGCCCGGCCGAGGAGGCATTCCGATGCGGCGTGCATGGCGGCGCGCGCGGCGCCGCCGTTGGTGTGTGGCGCCGCCCGCTCCACGTCCTGCAGCAGCTTGTGGGTCGAGGCGTAGAGGCCCAGCGCCGACAGCGCCAGGCTGGCCGGGACGAGCGCTTTCTGCGGCGCAAGCTACGCAAAACAGCTGACGGCCGGATCAAACCGCCCAGTCCGTACGGTATGCACTTGTGCTGCCGATACTGCATGTACTGCCTGTACTGCATGTACTGCCTGTACTTGGCACGGTCCATGCGCCCATGATGTTTGTAAAGTCCACATGTCAATCGGCCTTACAGTGCCCTGGAGCGCCTGGAAATTCGTCTCCCAGCGCGGCTGCTGATCCGACAGCAGCTTGATGCAGAACGCCGCCGGCAGCGTGTATGCCACCTGCGGCAGAGACGCGTGTGAGGCATGATGGAGAGCTGCAAAGAAGCCGTGCATGACAGCGGAAACAGGCACGTGCTGCTGCCATCCAGTCCACCTGTGCATCATTATGCATGAAAGCGCTTGAACGTTCAGACGTTTAAATGGCCTAAATAGCCTAAACCCTAATGATGAAAAACCCTAAAAAAATCGCTCACCGCGAGATAAGTGACGCTTGTGACCAGGCCGACCTGCGGCGGTATACAGCTTCCTGCTGATTTTGTTACATCGACCAGGTGCCCGGAACACATGTTCCTTTATGGACCCGGGAGGGCACCAACATATTTTGTCACCCTGTGGACACAGCAACATCTGCTCGTCACACATCCAGGCGCCAGAAACAGGATGATGTACACACTTGCCCAACCGGATTCTGAACGGAAGTCAATTATCGAGTGTCAAAAACCTGCAAAGGGTTTCTTACGCACCTGGCTGCCGCGACGGGAGGTCTTGCGGCGCAGCGAATCGGTATCAATGGTCTGACATGGGGCGTCTGGAATGTCTCCGAATTTCACAGGATCCGCACACACCTGGCTGCTGCACCAGAAGGCCTCACCAGAAGGCCTCGCGCCGCAGCAGCGCGCAGGTGTGCTCCACATCAAAAACCTCCCACGCACAGCAATCTATATGAAGACCTGATCAAACTATTACTAATGGAGTCGCTGCAGCGCACCTGGCTGCCGCACCAGGGCGTCTTGCGACGCAGCAGCGCGCAAATATTGCCGGCCCAGATGTTGATGTTTGCCAGGTACTGACCAGTCGCCTGCGGTGAGGAGATCACTCGGCCTTAGCCCACCGGCTGCGATCGCTTGAGGGTGGGATCGCACCGAGGCTGGCTGGCTGCTGCAGGTCAGTGCCTGCGTGAGCCCGCGCCTCGCAACGCGTGAAACTCAAGGCGCGTGCCTCAATCAGCGGAAGAAGCCACAGCAGCTGACCCTGAGCATCTGCTGCAACAGGTGTCTGGGGAAGGGAGGCATGCCATGTGCCAATGGCTTGCATGCACGACCAGCCTGGAAACCTGTCGCCAATTTGTCGGAAACCATAAACCTTAACCCTGAGGGTGCTGTCAATGGCGAGCGCACCTGGATCAGCAGCAGGCAGGCGGCGGCGCGAGCCCAGGCGTCCTGGTCCAGGCTGAACAGCACTATCTCCTTTACCCTGTCACCCTGCAGGAAGTACACACCTTATGTTGAATGAGCTCTACAGCATCCTTCCGTCGCATGTCATTTATTTATTTTACCGGTCGCCACGGTCCAAGCATCCTGGTCCAGGCTGCACAGAGCTATCTCAGTCACTCGGTCGCTCTGCGGCGACAAGCGATTTTTTTGTTGGGGCATTAGGAGTTCAGCGCAGGCGTCTTGACACAGGCTGCACGGCGTGACACGCTTCTCCTCAGATATAAGCCCGGCGTGCACATACCGGACACGAGCAACTGAACGCGCTGCAACTGAATACGCTTCTCTCGGAGGAGAGCACAGAGTGCACATGGTGGACACCATCGATCTGAACTCTCTGTCAGCAGGGTCGATGTATTATCGTGCAGGACGGTCTCGACATGCATGATACAAACATCCTATCCTCGGACCCGTCTTATCAAACCAGTGGGCTTCAAAGAGTGAGACAGGTAGTGGGCACCATGCTTCACCACAACTCGTACTGTCTTGCTGTCGGAGCTTCACATGCCGTCACCTCGGAACAGTCGAGCTCAGAGTGCTGCAGCAGCTGGAGGTGTCAGCGGACGGGTGGCCAGCAGCTCTCCACAGCAAACGATTCAGCAGGCCAGGCAGTCTCCATCGGACAGCTCCCGGGATTTCAAGTTCTAAGGGCTGCCACCCGCACCTTGCAGCAGCCGACGGCGACGCTGGAGAGGCGGCGGTCATGGCAGTCCCGAGAACCCTCCGAAAGCGTTCCGGATTCAAAGCATTGCGAGCGGTCTACCGCACCTTGCTCCAGTAGCCGACGGCGCCGACAGACAGGTAGGCGGCGGTCATGATGCCGGTGCAGGCTGCGACGGCGGCGGGAAACCGCTGCGGCTGGCGCATCGTACCCATCACCTCCACCCAGGAGAACTGGCCGCCTACACACACATAAACAATCACATTTGTATAAATCCTATATTTCTTTATATTTTTTTTTTTAAATATAATAAATATAATTTTACATTATTAAAAAGCAGCCGGTCATTTCAACTGGCAATCGGCAAGCTTCTGCAGTGACGCTGTAGGTGGCGATGGCCGCAGGGAAGGTCTCCGGCCGGCGCATGGTGTTGATTACTAATCAAGTAGTACTTTAATCTCTGATTAAGTAGTACTTCTGACCAAGAAAATTGGCCGCCTGCACATCGCGTATCAGCTGCTGATGGTAGACGACAACGATAGACATGGAAGGCGTATCCTGCAGGCGGCGATGGCCGCAGAATCTGTCTGACTGGCGCATTGAGCCCATCACTTTCCCCCTGGAGAAGTGGCCCGCCTGCGTGGCGTACCGCAACGGACTTTCCCGCTCGAAATTTGGCGCATGGAAGGACGGTGCGGTGCTGCCCACTGCCCTCGGCGACGTCAATGCTCGAATTGAATCATTCGACGCAAGCGACGGCTGCTGACCTCGGACGCTGAGCATCAGCGGCAGGCAGCACTGCTACGCCGTCTGAACCCTCAGCAGCCGCAGGAATTTCGCAAGACAGGTGGCAGGCAATAGGGTTTACATCGCCAGGGGGCCATCAAGCACGTTGTACCACTTCTCCATTCTTTTCAAAAACAGCGCACTGAGCGCACAACGATAAATTTTAATAGAGAGTCCCTGCTGCACTCAGATTCAGTGCAGCAGGGACCCTAAACACAGACATCGGCCTGCTGCCACGCTGCCAGTGCCAGTGCGTATCATTCGAGATGCGGAGATGATCAGACTGCCGGAAGGTGTTTTGTCACTGACTGTGAGTCACACACAGCAGATTGCGCCACGTTGGCAGAAGCGGCAGAGACTCACCGAAGGCGAAAACGAGGTTCATGACGGCCACCAGAGCCGCGTCCATGTCGCGTGTCTGGAACAGCTCGTGGCGGGCGGCTGGGTCTGGGTTCATCAGCAGCCGCGTCAGCACCTGCGGTGACCGGTGGACGTTGATTCAGATCATTCCGAGACAGGTGTTGATGTTGCCATTGATCAGGACAGCTGTTGACATCGCTAATCAGCCTGAGTGAGGCTGGAACAGTGTAATATCTCTCTCTCGAGTAGAATCATTGTGACAATCATTGTGACACAGGAATTCTCTGTCAGAGACTGGTGGGCACTTCGCTGAACGGAGGTGGTAGCTGGACGACTGCAGCGCGCTTTCTTCGAGTCGACGGTCCTGGTGATGCTCCGAAAGCGCGAAGCGTGCCCACGGCGTCTCTGTAATATATGCAGCGTCCATGGTAAATGGTGGTCACATAATGCAGGCCCCTGCGCCGCACCAGCACGATGGTGAGCTGCTGCGCGGCGGTGCCGGCAGTGAGCAGCCAGCTCAGACGCGCCAGCGACTGCACCTGCGCCTCGCACAGACAGCGCATCAAGATGCCTCACAAGTGAGGATGTGGGAATGGAGTGGGGCTGCCGGGCAGCGCAGCTGCCGACAGAACTCAAGGAGCAGTGCCCTATGATGACAGCAGCCTGGTACCCTTGTGATGACAACAGCCTGGTAACCAGCCTGGTACCGTCAGCACCGGTGCTGACGGTCTGCAGATGTGGCAGATCACTCTGCAGATCGCAGCCGACTACCACACCGGGACACTACCACACCGACTGGCACACCAATCAGCCATCGTTGGGTCAGCAGCACGGCGCTGCAGACACAGCGTGGAACAGGTCCAGTGGCAGCGTGGCCATGCTGCAGTGCAGACGCTAAGACGTACAGCAACCTTCAACAGTGTGCATCGGCCGGCTTTGAGCTAGTCACCTGCGGACGATGGACGCACGCTGCTGGACGCAATCTTCATCGCCTCTGTTTTCTGACTGAAAGTTGCGCGAAACTGAGGTTCACGGTCTGCATTCCTCACCTGGCTGACCGCGATCTCGATGACCGCCACGATGCCGCCGGCGGTCCACAGCCCCAGTGTCCCGCCAGCTGCGCGCTGCAGGCTCTGCGCTGCGGCGAGGTGCAGAATGACGCAGCGGGTGGCGTCCAGAAAGTACACCACGGCATAGCACAGCCGGCGGCCCTGGGTTGCAATGAAGATTCGCATGAGCGGGATGCTCGACTGCCGGCGCTAGGGTTGCACAACAGCGCGCGTGGGTGAGGCCGCAGTGCAACATCGCGCAGGCGGCGCCAATGTTTTCGAAGTGCAGCACAGACGCTAGTGGCGTGATCTCGCGCCCTAATACAGCCGTCAAGACACCGACAGTAGACGGGCTTGGTCTTATATACGACATACATGTTACGAACGGAGTCCACTGCGAGGCTCATCTCTGTGCCCCTCGGATCCAGACGCGTTTGCAGGATGCTGTGTTTCGGCATGAAAAGAGCACAAAAGAATGTCAGCGCACCCGCTTGCCGAAGGCCTCCTCGCCGATGTCGCCAAAGAGAACAGCGTGCGGCACCGTCTTGCGCAGCCGCCCGAACATGTGGCCCGAGTACACCGTGAGCCCTGCATCGGCCAGCCGAGCATCCGCAGGAGCGACGCCTGAGGCACTGTTGAAGACACGACGATGTGGAAAGGCAGGTGTAGATATTATAGACATTATAGACATAGACATTATAGACAATATAGACATTATAGGCAGAAGTGGGCGTCATGAGTAGGCCTACTCACGAGCCTACTCATGAGCTTACGCATGAGCCTACTCATGAGGGTTGCCCTAGGGCAACCCTAGGCCCACCCCAGTTACGCC
>JAABUM010003462.1_pt1 | contig 19272 bp, 21 predicted proteins | sample 5559161 | NCBI WGS metagenome assembly JAABUM01 (sample SAMN10711868, study PRJNA513369) | rock metagenome | isolation source: Antarctica rocks | place: Antarctica: Victoria Land, Siegfried Peak nord | reverse complement strand
GCGCCCGCCGGTTGTCGCCGCGTAGGTCGTTCCGTTGGTCGGAGCGGGGACGCCGCCACGGGTGGGATTGCCGCCGAGGATCGCGCCGAGGAGCGACCCGATCAGGATGACGACGAGGAGCGCAGCAAGGAGTGGTGTCCCCGCCAGGAGGGCGCAGCCGCCGAGACATCCACCGCCCGCCGCCACCTTCATCGCCCATTCCTCAGTCGTCCGCGTCGGCGGCAAGGGCGAGCCGCGCCCCTTGCTGCAGGGTCGCCGTCACCTGCCCCTCCGTGTGGCTGGGTAGTAGCGCCGCGCGCGCCTCCGGTGTCAGCGCCGCCAATTCGCGCACCGCCGCCCAGACCGCCGCCGCCGTCGTCGGCCCCCCGCCCGCGTGATGGGCGATCCGCGCGCGCCGCAGCGCCAGTTCGGGTTTGTAGGAGGTGAAGAGCCAGTATTCCTCCGGCGTCACCGTCAGGTCGAGGAGCCCCGCGTCGGCCCCGCCTCGCGCGAGCAAGTAGGCCCCCGCGCGTCGCTCGCGTTCCGCGCCTTCCTTGACCGTCGCCAGCGTCCCGACCAGCGCCTCCTCGTCGGCGGTCAGGTCGAAGACCTCGCCGAGGCGGCGGCGGTTCTCGGGGGACTGGCGCAGGAAGAGCTGCACCGAAGCGTTGTCGCGCACCACGCGACCGAGCGGCCCGTCGTAATCGCCGATCAGCTGCGAGAGATTGAGGAGGGCGAGGCCCGCGTGGCGGCCGGTGCGGTTCTTGTCGCCGACGAAGCGCGCGGTGGCCGGGTGGTCGAACCAGCTCCACCCTTCGTCCATCACGAGCGCCAGGGGCAACGGATCGCGGCGGGCGATCTGTGTCTCCATGTGTTCCAGGAGGGGCAGCATCGCCACCGCGAAGAGTTCGGGACGCCGGGTGAAACCCTGGAAGTTGAAGACGACGAGCGGGGCGTCGGCGCGCACCGTCGTCGGGCCGTCGAGGAGCCCGGCGTAGGTGCCGCGCCCGACCCAGCGGGCGAGGCGACCGGCGAGCCGCCGTGCCCGTGCCACCAACTCCGTATCCCCGGTCGAGGCATCAGTGTCGAGGAGTCGGGCGTGGAGATGGCGCATGTACGGGCCGGGCTCGCCGACGGGGTGCGTGCGGTAGACGGCGCGACAGGCCGCCTCGAGCGTCGCCCGGTCGTCCTGATCGAGCGTCCGCCCCGCCTCGCCGAGCATCAGGTCGAGGAGGTCGAGGAGGAAATCGAGCTTGCCCGGACTCGGTGCGGTCGCCCCATCCGGCAGCGCCCAGGGGTCGATCCGGTAGCCGGTGCCGAGACCGAGGCGGTGGACCGCGCCGCCGACGGCGATCGCCAGGTCGTCCCAGTGCCCCGGCTCGTCGGCGGTCCCCGAATGGTCGAAGACGATCGCCCGCCCCGGCCACGCCAGATGCTTCAGCACCAGGGCCTGGGCCGCCAGCGTCTTGCCGCTGCCGCTCTTGCCGAGCACCAGGAGCGCGTGGTTGTCGAGGCCGGGATGGAAGAGGTCGAGCGTCACCGCCTCGCGCCCGGGCCGCGCGAAGCCGATCAGGTGGCCGCCGGGTGTCCCAGCGCGTCCCTGGAGGAAGGGCAACGTGTCGGCGAGGTTGGTGGTGGTGACGCGATAGGTCAGCCCCGCCGGATTCTGACCGAGCGGCAAGGTCGCCTGCCACGCCCGGTCCTGCCAGCCCTGGCAGCGGTCGATGCTGGTCCCCCCGGCGTCGCCGAGCGCCTTGGCGACGGCGTGCGCCGCCGGGCGCAGCCCTTCCGCCGTCGATGCCCGCACGGCGATGAAGGCGGCGAAACGGAACGTGCGGAGATCCCCGGCAGCCATCTCCTTCAGGACCTCGGTCGCCTCCTCGAACGCCTCCCGCTCGTCGAAGTCGCCCAGGCGTTGCCGCTCGGCCTGCCCGACGAGGACCGCGTGTCGCTGCCGCAGCGTCCGTGTCAGTGCCCCGCGCTCGCGGGCCTTGGCGAGCGGGGTGATGTGCAGTGCCAGCCGGAAAGGGATCGCCGCAGCGGTCAGATCCGCCAGCCAGCCGGCCACGGTCGCCTCGGGGAGGGCGGCGAGGGCGAGGACCTGCTCGTACCCACCGTCGAGACGGAGCCACTCGCGGCGGCGCAGCAGCCGACTCTGCCCGAGCCGCTCCCGCAGCGAGCGGGACTCTGCCGGCGGGGCATCGGCGCGCGGGGCGGCGACGTCGCGTCCCCAATCGGGATTGGCGCATTCCCAGAGGAGATCGATCGTCGCCTGTCGCCCGAGGGGCAGCGCGCGGACATCCAGTTCGGCCAAGCCGTGTGCCAGGGTATCGGTCAATTGCCCGAGTTCGCGCACGGCCTGGGCGTGCGCCTCACGCCCCCGCGCCAGCGTCCGCGCCCGCCGGAAGCGCCGGGCCATCCGTCCGCTCGGCCCACTCGGCCCGGGGACGGTGGTGATCGCGTAGAAGCGAAGTTCGGGGACGTGCGTCCCGGCGAGCTCGCGACGGTAGGCATCGTCGAGATCGCGCACGTAGTCGGTGAGGGGGCCGACGGGCGGGTGGTATTGCGCCAGGTGCCGCGGCACCCACTCCTCGCCCCGCAATGGTCGATTGACGACGACGAGTTGGAGGTGCGCGCCGGGAGGTAGGACACCGAGCGCCGCCCCGAATCGTGCGGCCGTAGACTCCGCCGCCGCCGCCCCCTGGATGCGCGGGTTGATCCCGGTGCAGGCGAGCGCCCGCCCGTACCGTCCGTCATCCGTGACGAAGTGGGTCTCCTCGACCGCAAGGACGGGCAAGAGCGCGCCGAGCGGGGTGTGGCGCGGCAGCGCGGGGCGCGCGCGGTCGTCGTGGCGATGCGGGCGCTCAGGCATCGGGCGGATCCTCCTCGCGCGGGGCGTCGTCGTAGAGACGGAAGTGCAGGGGGCCGCGTCGCAGTGCGCCCGGCAGGTGCTCGCTCGGCGTTGTCAGGGTGTGCCAGGCGCGACGCGGGAGGGTCGCCAGGGCGCGACCCCCGCCCTCACCCACGCCGCCGAAGCCGAGTGCCAGGCCGACGACCGTGGCCCCGACGACCACGCGCGGCATGAGAGGCAAGAAATCGAGCCAGGCCAGGGTGAACCAGACCACGGTCACCGCCGTGATCGCGAGCGCCCATTGCGAAAGCGTCAGTGGTCCGAGCTTCAGCGGATCGTCCAGGTGGCGCGGCGTGTGATGGGGTGTCCGTGGCATCAGGCCGCCCTTACTTGGCGACGCCGCCGCCCGCCGCCACGAGGGCTGACCAGGCGGTGGTGACGATGAACGGGGCGAAGGCGATCAGGAAAAGTCCCAAGCCGACGCGCGCCAGCTTCTCGCCCCCCTCGCGGTGGCCGAGGAAGAACTGGACGGCCGCCGCCACGAAGAGGACGATGCCGAGGCCCACCATCGGCGGGACCAGGAGCTGGTTGTAGACGTTGAGGAAGAAGTCGTTCATGACCAGGGGAGTGACGCGGACCATCAGAACCTCCTTCGCCCTCGCGGGCTCACATCTCGGCCAAACGCGACAGGATCGCGACCAGCAGTCGCTTGACGGCCCGACGGGACGCGACCGGCAGGGCCTCGATCGTCAGCGTCCCGTCGGCCAACAGCCGCCGGAGCGCGGGGCTGTGAGGCAACTCGGCGACGGCATTGAGGCCGGCGGTGGCGGCCCGGATCTTCTCGGGGTCCACCGGGTCCAGACGTCCCGCGTGGCCGACCCCGTTGAGTGCCAGGGTGATGTCGTCGAGGGCGCGGGCGCGTACCTCGGCGCGCGCGCTCTCGGCCAGCACACCGCGATAGTCGTGTTCGTAGCGACTCGACGCCAGGTACTCGACCGCACCGAGGGTCATCCGCATCGTGGCCTGCTCAGGCCAGCCGACGACGACCAGGTGATCGGCGTTGCGGATCGCGTATTGGTTGAGGACCTGCGTGAAGCCCGTCCCGCAATCGAGAATCAACAGTCCGTAGTGGATCGAGAGGAGTTGGAGCACGCGGTCATAGTCGCGCGGGGCGAGCCGGGCCATCACCTCGGGGTCCTTAGGGACGGTCAGCACCGGCAGCCGCCCGAACATGGTCTGGTAGCCCTGGAGGAGGCCGATCCCGGCGCGGTCGATCGCGGTGTAGTCGCGCAGGACGTCCACGATCGTGCGGGTGATCGGCTGCCCCAGGAGTTCGCTGAGTGTTCCCCAGTCGGGGTTCACCTCGCAGAGGACCGGGCGCGCGGAGGGGTACTGCGCCAGCACCAGGCCGAGAAGGAGCGCCGTGGTCGATTTCCCCGCCCCGCCCTTCGGACCGATGACGCCGACGATGTGGGGGCGGGTGGCGATCTGTCGGAGCAGCGCCTCGATCCGCGCGTCGTGCTCGGCCTCGATCCGGCCTGGTTGGGTCGCCTCGCGCACGAGGTGCTGGGCGCGTAGGTGCCACGGGAGGGCCGGCGCGGGCGCTTGGCGGCGTAGGTCGGGGAACATAACAATCGGCTCATGTACGAGCGGCGTCGCCGTCTCGCCAAGCTCTTCTCCGTCGCTCGCCGGTTGACGGTCGTCCGACGCCTCGTGCCCTGCCGCGCGCTCAAAGCCCTGTTGCGGCACGCTCTCCGACTCGACGGGCACGAGTTGTCGATTGGTCGGGGGGGTATCGGCGCGCCCAGACGCCCTCTCCGCGATCGGTGTTGCCGCGTCATCGCGGTGGCGCTTACGCTCGGCGGCGTCATCGCTCAGCAGCCGTGCAGGGGCGGCACTGGTACGCGTGCGGGCGCGGGCACTCGGTCCGGCGCTCGCCGCTCGTCGCGTGCGTACCTCTGCGGAGCCATTGGCCGCTTCGTCGTGCGCCTCAACCATCGCGCGCTCCCTCATCGTTTGCAAAAGAGAATGAGAACAGGACAGTAAAATCTCGTTTGAGGATGATACCCTCTACATGACGTTCTTGTCTAGGGGTAGATTGCTGATCATTTGTGCCTGTACGAGAAATAGACCCGCTGCGCGCGGTGGAGTATATTTGGGGGGCGCACTAAAGTCGTGCCGGGAGGGAAGTAGATGGCCGAGGAAGCACCAGGTGGGCAGTCCCCGGCATCGCCATTAACGCTGGCGCAGAAGATCGATCAACTCTTCCGTACCCGACACGCGGCGGGGCGCGAATACACCTATGAAGAGGTGGCCGAGGGCATCCGCAACCTGGGCGGGCCGACGATCGCGGCTACGCAATTGTGGGAACTGCGAACCGGCAAGAAGACGAATCCGCGCAAGACGCAGCTCGAGGCGCTTGCCGCCTTCTTCCGGGTGCCGATCGGCTATTTCTTCGAGGACGATGGCGAGACGGAACGTATCCAGGCCCAGCTGGAACTCCTTGCCGCGATGCGGAATAGCGATGTTGAGCGGATCGCCCTGCGCGCCGCCGATCTCTCCCCCGAGAGCTTGCGGGCGATCGCGCAGATCGTCGAACAAGCGCGGCATATCGAGGGGTTGCCGAACGGCGGGGCGACCGATTCGCCGTCTCCGTCGAAGCCGATGTCGCGCACAGGTGAGCCTACGCAAGGGCGGTAGCCATGATCCCGGCGATGCACCGATTCGTGCCGCTGACAAGATTGGCGATGAAACGGCGAGAACGCGCCGATGCACGCTCTCTGCGCGAGCGCTGCGAGGCGATCCTGCGCGACCTCCTTCTCCCCAACCCTTTCGACGAACACGCCTTCTGTGCCGCGCTTGCCGTCCGACGTGGGCGACCAATTGTCCTACAGTCACTGCCGCTCCGCGCCATGACCACGCGCTCGGTGATTTACGGCCTGGTGATCAGTACGCCCGCCTGTGACATCATCATCTACGAGCGGGATACGAGCCACGCTCATCAGCGGCAGATCATCGTCCACGAGGCTTGCCACCTGATCTTCAACCATTGTTCGACGCCTTTTCCCGAGCATGCGTTGTCGGAGCCCTTCGGCACCACCGAGGGGACGAGAGCACCTTGCTCGGCGCTCGACAAGCCGGACTATACAGAGGCGGAGGACCACGAGGCCGAAGTACTCGCATCGCTGATCCTGGATCAGGTAGCAATCGGTGCCCCGTCGGAGGGGCGCGATTCCGATGCGGAAGCCACGGCGACGACGGCACGGCTTGCGGCGTTCTACCGCTTGAAGGGGGGCGTATGAGTTGGCAACTTGTTGGCGTCACCCTGGCATTGCTGCTCTGGATCGCGTCGCTCGACCGCGTGTACGCCCTGATAGGGCGGGCGGGCGACGCGCTCCACCGCGCCGAGTGCATCACCTTCTGTGGCGCAGCCCTCTGTCTCACTCTTCAAGTGCCAATGGTACAGGAGAGCCTCGGCATGGCCCTCGGTGTCCCTGCCGTTGGTCGTCTTTTCGCCAATCTCGCCGGGGTCTACGCCGCCTGGTCCTTCTACCCGTGCATGCTGGATCTATGGGATCACGGTGCTCCTCGACGCGGGTTCCTCACCGGCATCTGGCCGATGCTCGCCACAGGCGGAGCCCTGGTGCTCATTTTCCTGCTCGCCCCTCCCGCTGCGTCGTGGTCGCCGCAACGCGCCGCCACCGATCCATTCACGATATACGAACTACCAACGGCCTACACGCTCGTGTACATGGCCTATCTCGGCGGATTGGTCTTCCAGATGTTCCGCCTCTCTCTGCGCTGCGATCGTCGTGTCTGTCGCTCCCCGCTCGCGCTGCGCCGCCTGCGCCTTCAGCTGCACGCCCAGACGATCGGGTGGGCAGCAGGGCTTGCGTTCGCCGCCCACGAGTGCCTCTTCGCCCTCCTCCGCCAGTGGGAGCGACCGTATCCATTCCTCCCTCCCGCCGTGGTATCGAATGGCTTGCTAGCGCTGGCCGTTGTCGGGGTGACGAGCGGGGAGATCCACGCGCCGTGGTACTGGTTCGAGCGGTATCGCGCCTGTCGCCGCCTGTATCCGCTCTGGCGGCTCCTTCGGTCGGCAACCCCTGCTATCGCGCTCCCGACGCTCTTCTCGCCGCCCGACTCGGCGCTCGCCGACGCCCTCGGGGTGAACGACACTAGCCTGCGACTGCGCCGCCGCACCATCGAGATCCGGGACGGGATCGTCGCGTTGCGCCCGTATCGCGACCCGGCGATCGCCACGTTCGTTGAGGCGCAGTGCTGCCGCGCCGGGATCGCCGGGTACGAGCGGGAGGCCATCGTCGAGGCCGCCGCGCTCGTCGTCGCCGCACGCGCCAAGGCCGAGAATCGGCCCCTTGCTCGTCCGCAATCGACTATTGCCACAGCCCTGCTCCTTGATTTGGGAGGGCATGATGAGGAGACGGTTTATTTGCAACGTGTCGCCGCTGCCCTAACCGGTTCGCCGATCGTCGCGGCTATCAAGAGGGGAAATGCAGTGGTTGACGGACTGACAGTCGCGCACGATGCGGCCTGAGTGGGGGCATTTTATGGGACGGCAGAGCGAACATGAGCAGGCGGCGACGCCAGAGAACGCCACGCGCCACGCCGTGGTCATCGGTGCGGGCATGGCAGGGCTATGGGCGGCCCGTGTCCTAACCGACCACTTCACGCGTGTCACGGTGATCGAGCGTGATCGACTGCCCGAACGGCCTGATCACCGGCGGGGTGTCCCACAGGCGTACCACGCGCACACCCTCCTCGCACGCGGGCAACGCGAACTCGAGCGGCTCTTCCCCGAACTCGATGCTGAGCTGGCCGCCGCGGGTGCGCCGCGCGTCGATTGGACCTGGGACTGCCGCTCGTTCTTCCGCACCGGCTGGGTTCCGCGCTATCGCTCCGGGCTGACCACGAGGACGTGCAGTCGTGACCTTCTGGAGTGGAGTGTCCGCTGCGCGCTGGCGCGACGCGGCGTGGAGTTTCGCGAGGGTCGTGATGTCCTGGGCCTCTGTCACGACATAGGTACGGATCGTGTGACGGGTGTGCGGCTCGGAGGGTGGGGCGATGGAGTGGGATCAAGCTCCTCCGAGATGCTGGCAGCTGATTTAATTATTGACGCCAGCGGTCGCAACTCGCGCACCCCCGAATGGCTGGCGGCGCTAGGGTATGGTCGCGTGCGCGAGACGGTCGTCGATCCTTCCCTCGGCTACGCCAGCCGCATCTATCGTCGTCCCCCTGCCATGTGCACCGACTGGCGCGCGATGGTCGTCTCCAGCGTGCCGATCTCGCAGTCACGAGGCGGCGTAATCTATCCGATCGAAGGGGGGGGCTGGCTTGTTACTCTCGCCGGGATCGGCGGCGATTACCCGCCGACGGACGAAGAGGGCTTCCTCGCCTTCGCGCAGAGCCTCGCCACACCCGCGTTGTATGAGGCCATCGCGGACGCCGAGCCGCTGTCGCCGATCCGCGGGTACCGTCGCACGGAGAACCGGCTCCGCCACTACGAGCGGCTCGCCCGTTGGCCGACAGGCTTCGTCGCACTCGGTGACGCCACCTGCACTTTCGATCCGGTTTACGGCCAGGGGATGACGGTGAGCGCGCTTGGTGCGCGCGTTCTGGACCGCTGCCTCCGCGCGCAGTGGCAAGGGCACTCGGACGGTGACCTGCGCGGCCTCGGTGGCCGCTTCCAGCGCCGCCTTGCCCTGAGCAACGCGACGCCGTGGCTGCTCGCGACCAGCGAGGATTTCCGCTGGCCCACGACCAGAGGCAAGCGGCCTGGTCTGCTAATCCGCCTCGCGCATCGCTACTTGGATCGCGTGCTTGCGCTGCTCGTCGAAGATCCGACGGTGGCACAGGCGTTCTTCGCAGTGCTGCACCTGCTCCGATCACCAATTGCGTTACTCTTCCCGCAGGTGCTTAGGCGGGTCATCTTCGGTCAGGTCGTTCGTCACCGTCGAGCATGAATGACCAGGACCAATTACTATCCGACGACGATTGCACACAGGCATGTCGGCCTACCTATACGCCTCGCCCTGATCCCTTCGTTCGCATAACGCCCGATCTGCGAACATGGGGCGAGCAGCGGTAGATATGTCATGCGCGGGCAAGCGCCAGACCGAAATGATCGGCCACCTGTGCCGCCATTGCGTCCACCGACTTCGTGCCATCGACCTTGAACACGGTCAGGCCAAGCTCGGCCGCCCGCCGCTTCACGTTCATGGCGAGTTGCAAGTCGAGGTCGATCAGGTTGCGGTACGCCTGATCGGGATTGCTCGTCTGGTTGGCGGGTGCGCCACCGCGCGTCGGTTGCGTGGCACGCTTGAACCCCTCGGTCGGCACCAACCACACCGCTTGCCGCGAGTGGTGCAGGAAGGGCGCGACGGCCAACGGCAGGAGCCCAGGCCCTTCAGCCAGAATCGATGTTGTCTGGGGAAGGGCGCGCAGATCGTCGATCACCATCGAGAACCGCTCTCGCCATGCCGCCTCGGTTGCGCGCACCATCTCGGCGACCGGCCGCTGCACCCAGCGCATATCCATGTCCATCGCCGCGTATGCAAACATCTCGGGTTGTTGCCTGGGGAGGCAATCGGCCACATGCCGCCGTTCATGCTTGTCGTAGTGGTAGAGCTGCACATCGTAGTGCTCAACGAGCCATCTGGCGACCGAAGTCTTGCCCGAGCACGGCGTGCCGCCGAGCCAGAGAACGTGTGCTAATGCTTGCGTTTGTTCCGCAGTAGTTTGCATCGGAACCTCCTGTACGTACGGTTTGTCTCCGTAGGATACCCTGGGGGTATGGCGGCGCAATGCCAGATCGGCCCCTATTCGGAAGCGCCTCGTTCGCATAACCCCTATTCTGCGAACGAGCTGCTTCCATTTTTGGCTTCATACCACAACTTTTGGTTCTAAATAATGGTCGAAATCGCATGTTATACGAACCATATTCTGTAGGTCCTGGTTGAGGCTCTGGATTGCATTGCTGTAACAAGATCCCTTAAGGAGTCTGGATAATAAGGAAATTCCTTCTTAACTTCGCGCATGGTGGTGCGGCGACGGCAGTGCTACGTCATCTCAATATCCCATTCTTGTTTAAGAATACATTGTGTAATACAATTCCGTAACAAGAAGAGGCTGGTAGAGCATGGACCACCGTGGCTCCTGCGAATTACGACGCATGGAGTGGTTAGCTACGGGCACTTCAACACCAGTAGTGTTCCGGGGAGCACCAATATGCCCCTGCAACGCCCTACCACTACCCCGGTCCCCGACGAGATCTTCGACGAGTGGCTCGCGGTGCTGGGCCATGCCGAGTTGCGCGTGCTGCTGTATATCGTGCGGCGCACCTTCGGCTTCGACAAGCGCGGCGGCGACACGATCAGCTACCGGCAATTCACTGACGGGATCACCACTCGCGATGGGCGCGTGCTGGATCGCGGCTGCGGCGTGAGCAATCGGACGAACCTCTCCAAGGCGCTGAAGAATCTGGAGGAGCGCGGACTGATCCGCCGCGTGCAGGGGCAGACACCCGAGGGCGATGCCGCTGTCACCTTTTACGTCCTCTGGTTCGAGGGTGAGGCGTCCCGCGACACCGACGATCCGCGCGATCGCGCCCCGCGCCCTCCCGCAGCTTCCTCGCGCGGTATCCCCGAGCGGAAAGGCGTCGGGCAACGGTCAGCGACGGATGGTAGTACCGCCGCAGTACCACCCGGTGCCGCAGCGGCACCACGGCGTACCGCCGCGGCACCACCCGGTGGTGCTGCTGCAGCACTACCGGTGGTACTGCCACAGTACCCACAAGAAACAGTCGAACAACAAACAGGAAAACAAGAAACAGGACCGATCGATCCTTTCGACGGGTCCACCCACAATGATGATGAACGAGGGCGCGAGGCGCTGCGCCTGACGATCGCCGACTTCAGCCGCGAGCTCGGCGATGCCGACCACGAGCGCGCCAACCTCACCCGTGCAGCCAACCTCTGGCGGGCTACCGAGGTGCCATCCAGCGAGTTCATCCAACTCCTCTACGACGCACGGGCGCTGACGCGGCACTACCAGGGCAAGCAGCCGCCCGGGCGGCGCATCGAGACCAAGGGCGCGTACTTCTTCGCCGTGCTGACCCAACTGCTCACGGCGCGCGGTCTGCTCCGGCCGACCCGCGACCCGCCCGCCACGCCGACAACTCACGCCGCGCACCGTGGATCGACCGCCATGCGGAGAGGAGGACCGCCATGATCAATCGCCTACTGACCTTGCTCACGGAGGAGTTGCGCGACGAAGGACTCCCGGACCCGCTCGGCGCGTCATTCACCCTGGCCGCGCTCTGGGACGACCTCGCCCGCCTCACCGGCGAGACACCGCCGACCGCCGTGCGGCAACGCTTCGAGGCCGGCAGTCCGCTGACCGACCCGAGTGGTTGGGGCGAGATCCTAACCGCGCTAGCCTCTGCCGCACCTCCGCCTCTTCTCTCGTGATGCCGCGTCGCCACAGAGTTTACCAGGAGGCCCACATGGAACCGCTGTTGCTGACCCCGAAGGAGGCGGCGCGGGCGCTTGGCCTGAGCCAGTCCTATGTCTACGAACTGCTGGCGAGCGAGACGCTGCCCTCGATCACGATCGGCCGTACCCGGCGCATCCCGCGCCGCGCCCTCGAAGAGTTCGTTGCGGCATGCGAGGCTGCACAGGGCGGCTATGCGCCGCACCATGCGGCGGCAGTCCACGCATCGGAGGCAAACGCCTCGTGAGCGCCCAGCAGCGGGCGGCGAGGTCGTGCTCGCCGCCCCACGTATCCGTACGACAGTAGCATGTCGCGAAGCACGCCAGGGAAAGGGCCATCATGGGCAATCGGCGCGGGCACGGTGAGGGCAGCATCTACCAGCGGGAAAGTGATGGCAAATGGTGCACCTCGGTCGATCTCGGGCGGATGGAAGGGAAGCGTCGGAGGAAAGTCATCTATGGCCGGACGCGCAAAGAGGTCGCCGAGAAGCTCAAGGTCGTGCTACGCGAGCAGCAGCAAGGACTGCCTGTTATCGTGGAACGGCAGACCGTCGGTCAATTCCTCGAGCGCTGGCTCGAAGACGTCGCCCGGCCACGACTGCGTCCGAAGACGTACCATAGCTACGCCCAACTCGTGCGGCTCCACCTCGCGCCGACCCTCGGACACCATCAGCTCAGCAAGCTAGCACCGCAGCAGGTGCAGGCGATGATGAACGCCAAGCTGGCGTCCGGGCTCTCCCCACGCACCGTGCAGTACCTGCGCGCCATCCTCCGCCGCGCGATCGGGCAGGCGCTGAAGTGGGGGCTGGTCTCCCGCAACGTGGTCCTGCTGACCGACCCACCGCGCGTCACGCGACCGGAGATAGCAACGCTCACCCCCACGCAGGCGCGCGCCTTCCTCGACGCCGTAAAAGGCGAGCGTCTCGAGAGCCTGTACGCCGTGGCTCTCGCGCTCGGCCTACGCCAAGGCGAAGCGCTCGGACTGCGCTGGCAGGACATCGATTTCGATGGAGGGGTGTTGCACGTCCGGGTTGCCCTCCAGCGTGTGCGTGGCGAACCGGCCCGACTGGTCGAGCCGAAGACGCGCCAGAGCCGCTGCAGTCTCCCGATGCCCGCGATCATCGTGGCGCAGCTCCGCGCGCATCATGACCGGCAACGCATGGAGCGTGTGACCGCCGGGTCGGCCTGGCAGGGTGAGCACTGGGACCTCGTCTTCTGCACCGCGACGGGCACGCCCCTCGACGCCCGTCATGTTGTCTTCTACTTCAAACGCCAGCTGCGGCGCGCCGGACTGCCGGACATCCGCTTCCACGACCTGCGGCACTCCTGCGCCTCGCTGCTCCTGGCACAGAACGTCCACCCGCGCGTGGTGATGGAGATCCTCGGCCACAGCACGATCGCGCTGACGATGAACACCTACAGCCATGTCCTACCCGAGGCACAGCGCCAGGCTGCCACACTGATGGACGATCTATTCGGTGCGACGGAGGGCGGCGGATGAGCACCACGCAGAGTTTGGCTACATGGTTGGCTACAAACGACAAAGGACGGGGCGGCCCCAACCAGGGCCGCCCCGTCGTTTTCCTTGGTATCGCTGGGGTGGTGAGGGAGGGATTCGAACCCCCGAAGGCGTACGCCAGCTGATTTACAGTCAGCCCCCGTTGGCCGCTTGGGTACCTCACCGCGCGCGCCGCGCGCCATATACTGGCGACGGAACAGCGAGCGTGATTATAGCAAAGACCGCCATGCGGAACAAGGTGCGACGAATGGCGCGACGAGCGGTCGCCCTCGCGCGCGACCACGCGCCCGGCCCATCCTTCCTGGTGTACACTGCCCGCACTGTTCGCTGATCATCGGGGCCGCACGCGCCCGTTCGGGGGAGGGAACGATGCAACTCTGCCGCTTCATCGTCTCGGGGGAGACGACGCCACACCTCGGCGTCCTGGCCGAGGAGACGATTCAGGAGATCGGCGGGGACAATGAGGTGGTGTCGCTCGATCGCCTCCTCGGGATGCCGGTCGCCCGCCTCCAGGAAGTCCTCGGCGCGCTCGATCCGGCGCGCGGGCGCACACACCAGCGCGCGGGCTGCATCCTCCTCGCGCCGATCGAACACCAGGAAGTCTGGGCCTGCGGCGTCACCTACGATCGCAGCCGCGACGCCCGCATGCGCGAGTCGGCCCAGGCGAGCGTCTACGATCTCGTCTACGACGCCGACCGTCCCGAGATCTTCTTCAAGGCCACGCCGTCGCGCGTCGTCGGGCCGGGGGCGGAGGTTGTCATCCGCGCCGATTCGGGCTGGGATGTGCCGGAGCCGGAACTGGCGCTGGTCCTCAACAGCGCGCTGGAGGTCGTCGGCTACACGATCGGCAACGACATGTCCTCGCGCGCGATCGAGGGGGAGAATCCGCTCTATCTCCCCCAGGCGAAGATGTACATCGGCTGCTGCGCGCTCGGCCCCGCGATCACCCCGGTCTGGGAAGTCGCCGATCCGCGCGCTCTCACCATCCGCCTGACGATCACGCGCGGCGGGGACACGGCGTTCGAGGGGGAAGTCAGCACCGCACGCCTCCATCGCACCTTCGACGATCTGATCCGCTACCTCGGGCGCGACAACGCTTTCCCGAACGGGGTCATCTTGCTGACCGGCACCGGCATCATCCCGCCGGACGACTTCACCCTCCACCCCGGCGACACCGTCCAGATCGCGATCGAGGGGCTCGGCCAACCGCCCCTCCAGAACATCGTTCGCAAGGGCGCGGCATAAAAGTACGAAGTACGAGCGCGGGAAGCTCGCTCACTTCGTCCTTCGTCCTTCGTCGTTCGTACTTCGAGGCACTAATGCGCGCGTGGAACCGTCTCTCCGTTGGGGGCCGCCGTTACCTGCTGATCGGGCTGGTGTTCGTGCTGCTATTCGGCACGTTCTACGCCGGGCAATTGACGGAGCGGTATCGGCAGGAGTCGGGGACGCAGCATGGCGCGAGTGCGGCGGCGATTGGCATCCCGCCCGAACTCCAGGCCGAGTTCGAGAACTTCCTCCAGGTCCAACAGCTCGTCAACAGCGAGTATTACTACGGCACCCCGACGACCGGGCGGCAGCTGGATTGGGGTGCCTCGCGCGGGCTTCTCTCAACCCTCGGCGACGACTACACGACCTTCCTGGAACCGGTGCAGCAGGAGGGGGTTCGCGAGCAGATGTCCGGCGACTACGAGGGGATCGGCGTCTACCTGGAAGCGCAGGAGGGGCGCTGGCTCATCTCCTCGCCGATCAAGGGTGCGCCAGCCGAGCTCGCCGGGGTCCGCGCGCGCGACACGATCCTGCGCGTGGACGGGCGCGACATCGCCGGGATCACCCAGGATGATCTGCAAAAGCTCCTTCGGGGCAAGGCCGGGACGACCGTGCGGTTAAGTCTCAGCCGCCCCGGCACATCCACGCTGCTCGACGTGACGATCACCCGCGCGACGATTAACATCCCCTCGGTGCGCCTGCAAATGGTGGACAACAACGTGGCACTGATCGGCGTCTCGGTCTTCGGGGATAAGACGACCGAGCAGCTCGACGACGCGCTGAAGGGCGCGCGCGCGGCCGGGGCGACCGGGATCATCCTCGACTTGCGGAACAATGGCGGCGGGTGGGTGCAGGCGGCGCAGGAGATGATCGGGCGTTTCGTCGACCCGGCGCGCGGCCCGGCCCTGTTGGAAGATAAGGACCACGGCGCGCAGGCGCGGGCGCTCCTCCACCCTCCCACGCCCGGGCCAACCGCCGGGCCGGGCACGCCCACGGCGGTCGTGGCCTCCCCCACCACCGCCACGCTCGACACGACCGGGGCCAAGCAAGACCCGATCGTCGCGCCCAAGGACGGCGGCGCAACCTACTACGATCTCCCCCTGGTGGTCCTGGTCAATGGCGGCACCGCCTCGGCCTCGGAGATCGTGGTGGGCGCGCTGCAAGACTACGGGCGCGCGACGGTCATCGGCACCCTCACCTTCGGCAAGGGTTCGATCCAGGCGGTCCACGAATTCAAGGACGGTTCCAGCGCGCGGATCACGATCGCCCAGTGGCTCACGCCCAAGGGTCGGGTGATCCAGAAGGTCGGCCTCCACCCCGACATCGCCGCAGAGAATCCCGAAGGGGGCGACGACGCGCAGCTCGCGCGGGCGATCGCGGCGCTCAGGCGCTGACCACGACGCCAGGATCGAGAAGGAGCGGGCGGGGCGGGCGTTGTGCTCGCCCCGCCGCTGGGTATAATGCGGCGCACGCCCCGGTTGGGGCCGCGCAGGATGGGGAGGAGGGCGGCATGGCGGACGGTGGTCCAAACATTCGCTTCGCGGTCGGCACCGCGATCTTCGGCGATCTCAGCGCGGCGGACGTGGCACTGGTGGGAAAGCTCGGCTACCCCGGCATCGAGCCGTATCGCGGCTGGTTGATGCACTACGTCGATCGCCCCCGCGAGCTGAAGGCGCTCCTCGACCAGCACAACGTCACCCTCTGCACCTGCTCCAATGGCGGACCGGGGCAAGCGACCGAGTTCATCGATCCGGCGGGGCGACAGCGGACGATCGACGATCACGTCGCCTTCGCGCGCGACTTCCTCAGCGTCTTCGACTGCACGCACTTCAAGATCAACATGGGCGCGCGCCCAGCGGGCGGGACGAGCGAGGACGATCTGCAGGAGCTCGCGATCACGCTGAACGCGCTCGGGCGGCGCACGCAGGAAGAACTCGGCATCCGGCTCGCCCCGCACCCGCACATCTGGGGGCCGATCGAGCGCCCGCACGAGATCGCGCAGCTCCTCGAATTGACCGACCCGGCCTACGTCAGCTGGATCCCGGACGTGGCGCACCTCAATCTCGGTGGCGGCGAGCCGCTGCAACTGATGACCGATCACTTCGACCGGATCGTGGCGGTCCACTGGAAGGACACCGCCGCGAGCTATCGCGGCTACACCGGCCCCACGCCGACGAAGGAGCAGCACGCCGAGGCGATCCTATACAAGGACCTCGGCACCGGCGGCGTCGATCTCCCCGCGACCTGGCAACTGCTGCAAGAGCGCGATTTCCGGGGTTGGCTCACCCTCGATCTCGATCCGCCGCGCACGAACGAGGGGGAGGGGACGATCGAGGAGAAGCTGCGGATCAATCATCGCTACGTGACGGAGACGCTCGGCATCACCCGGCTCTGAGCGGGGAGGCAGCGTTGCTCACTCTTCGGAGAGCATCCCCCTGGCGGCGCGGACCAGCGCCGCCAGGGGGATCGTGCCGTCCAGGCGATCGGCGCGGACGTGCAACTCGACGCCGTCCGCGAGGGCGATCCGCTCCCAGCGCTCTCCGCCGTCCGGCACGCTCTGCGGCGCAGCGGCCCGCTCCGGCGCGTGATCGGCGCGCAAGGCCGCTCGCACCCCCGCGTCGTCCAATCCTTTCAGTCGCCCGGCGATCTCGCGCAGCGGCAGGTAGTGTTCTTTCAGGGTCGCGATCAGCGCCAGGCGATCGCGCTGAGCGGCGGTGTAGACCGCCGCCGGGCCGACCCCTTCCGGCGGCGGCAGCAAGCCTTCCGCGATGTAATAGCGGATCGTGCGCGACGACACCCCGGTCGCGGCGGCCAGTTCGGCGAGGCGATAGCGTTCCATGCGCGCAGCATACCAGCGCGCCCGCCCCGCTGTCAGCGCCGCCGCTTGTCGCCCACCTGCGGCGCGCGTATCCTTTACGACTGACGTAGCGGCACGCAACAGGGGAGTGGTAGGTATGGCCGACGTGGCGGCACTGGCACAGGGACCGGTCGAGCGTTTGGTGGAGGACGAGCGCCTGCGCGGCGACCTGACCGACGATGGCTTCAATCCGCTGGTCAGCTGGGGCACCGACGCGCTGACCGCTGCGGCGCAGGCGGTGACGACAGCCCCGGACGACGCGGCGACGACGCGCATGACGGAGGCCGAGGAGACGACGAAGCGGCTGATCGCGGCGGTTGTGCGCGCGGCCCAGGAAGGTTCGCGCGAGGCGGTGCGCGCGCTGATGGACGACCCGGCGGTCACCGGTCATCTGCGGACCCGCCTGCGCGTCATCGCCAACGGCTGGCGGCTCGGCGACGATCCCGACGCCAACGCGATCCGTCTCGCGGGAACGCTGCGGGAGTTATCGGTATGAGCACCCCGATCCAGTGCCCGGAGGGAGGCTCCCGATGCGCCGCCTGAATACAACCCTGCCGATCGTCCTGATCGCGCTCGTCTTCGTCATCTGCGTCGGGGTGCTGCTCTACGTCATGCGCGGCGGGCAACAGGCGACGCCGCCCGGCGACGACGAGGGGCAGATCGCCCGCGCTTCGGCCAGCCCGGTTGTCACCGGCGGCCCGATCACCGATATCGGCAGCGGCGGCGAACTCGATGGCGGCTGGTATCGGCTCGCCTTCACCGCGCCCCAGTACCCCGACAATCCCGCCAACCACAAAGGTGGCCTCGATACCAAACTCGTCGCCCTGATCGACGGGGCCACGACAAGCGTCGATGTCGCCGATTACGACTTCGACCTGTTCAATGTCGCCGACGCGATGGCCCGCGCCAAGGGGCGCGGCGCGACGGTGCGGATGGTCACCGATACCGATACGCTGACGAACAAGGATGCGGCGATCCAGGGGGCGTTCAAACGGCTGCGCGACGCGGGCATCCCGATCGTGGACGACAAGCGCCAGCCGATCATGCACAACAAGTTCACGGTCGTCGATCGGGAATGGGTACAGACCGGCTCCTGGAACTACACCGATGGCGACACCTATCGCCTCAACAACAATATGATCATCATCCAGTCGAAGGACCTCGCCACCAACTACTCATCCGAGTTCGCCAAGATGTTCGAGAAGAATCAGTTCGGCCCGACGAAGGACAAGACGATCCCCAACCCGACGCTGACGATTAACGGCACGCCGGTCGAGACGTGCTTCGCCTCGGAGAATCGCTGCGCCGATCGGATCGTCGCCCGGCTCAAGGCGAGTACGCGGAGCATCCGCTTCCTCGCCTTTTCCTTCACCAGCGACCCGATTGAGGAGGAGATGGCGGCGCGCGGCAGGGCCGGCGTGGAGGTGAGCGGCGTCTTCGAGACGACCGGCTCACAGACGCAATACTCCGCCTATGGCAAGCTGAAGAAGGCGGGCTTCCCCGTCTATACGGATGGCAATCCCTGGACCATGCACCACAAGGTCATCATCATCGATGAGCGGATCGTGATCTTCGGCTCGTTCAATTTCAGCGACAACGCCAACACCCAGAACGACGAGAACTTGCTGATCATCGACAATCCCGACATCGCCCGCGCCTTTAAGGGCGAGTTCGATCGCGTCCTCACCCTGGCACAGAACCCGCCGGCCAAGAAATGAGCGCACGGGATGGCCGGGTGATCTGAGTGACTGACCACATGCCGCTGTTCGACTGGGCGACCCTGCAACGCCTCTTCACCCACTGCTCTAACGGCGTACAACCACAGTGTGTCATCAGTTGAGGGGGATGGCTGAGGCGACGAGGTGGAGGGCGGCGAGGAAGTTGCGGGCGGTCTTGCCGTAGCGGGTGGCGATGGCGCAGTACTGCTTGAGGCGGCAGAAGAAATGCTCGATCAAGCGGCGGGCGGCGTACAGGTGGCGGTCGTACTCGCGCTGCACCGTGCGACGCCGTTTGGGCGGGATGACGGCGGCGTTCTTGGCCTCTACATCGTCCGGCGCATTGTGGAGCGTCACCGGGGGCAGACCTGGGCGGAGAGCATCCGATGGGCAGGGGAGCTATCTTCTGGCTCCTCTTACCTCGCCATGACGCTCCCTAACCGCAGTATGGGCACTAGTACTACAACGAGAGAACGGCTGTGCTAGGGTGGTGGTCGGCTCGTGACGCGCACCGTGGAGAGGAGGCCCGCCGTGCCCGCTACCGCTACCGCCCCGGTTGACCTGACGCCGACGCTTCC
>JAABUM010003461.1_pt1 | contig 19278 bp, 17 predicted proteins | sample 5559161 | NCBI WGS metagenome assembly JAABUM01 (sample SAMN10711868, study PRJNA513369) | rock metagenome | isolation source: Antarctica rocks | place: Antarctica: Victoria Land, Siegfried Peak nord | reverse complement strand
AGTTGAAATCATAGCGCGCGCCAGTCGAGAGAAACGCGTGCCAACGCGGGCACCGCAAAAAATGGGCGGTTTCCTGCTGGATGCATTGGAAACCGCCCGGAGTGCTCGCCGCGCTTGGCAGTGGCGGCGTTTATTTGGAAGACAATCGCCGCAACCGCAAGAGCAACTGGCCGAACTTGCCGCCCAGAAAAGCCGCAGTCGTGACGCCCGCGACGGGGCCGAAACTTTGGACGCTCGTCGCCAGTTGCGACGCGGCTTCAACGAGGTGAGTGGGACAACCGCACATGATGTGTTCCTTTTGATGATTCAAAATAATCCGGTAGAAAAAAGCTTTGAAGCGGAAGTGCATCGTCATAGCGGGGCTTGCGCCCTCTTCCAATCCAAGAGAAGTTGAAGATTGGAAGAGGGCGCAAGCCCCGCTGTGATGATGCGGTGGTTCTTTAGGCCCGGTCTATTTCGGGGCACGGGCATCTTGGTCGCTTGAAGTTCAGGTGGACAAAAGTCCGGTGCTTCGAGTCGTTTGATTTCCCGCTTTCGACTTATTTCTTCTATCCTTGCTTTCCATGTTTTCGTTTCGTCGCGGCCACTTGCTCATCGGGATGTTGGTGTTGCTGACGCTGTTGACGAACGCGTTCATCGCTTATTTGAACATCGCGCGCTTGGTGAGCAACGAGCGATTGGTGGCGCATACCGTCGCCACGCAAGCGCAAATCGAGCGCGTGGCCTCGCTCTCCAAAGACATCGAAACCAGCGAGCGCGGCTTTTTGCTGTTTGGCGATGAAGCGGCGCTCGCGCCGTTTCGAGAAACCCAAACCCAACTCGAAGGCACCGTCGCCGACCTCGAACGGATGGCGAGCGACACACAACAAAAACAACGTTTGCCCACACTGCGACGGCAAATCAACGCGCAGCTCGCTTTGGCGCGGCGGGCGATTGCGCTGCGGCGCACGAGCGGTTCGGTGGCCGCCACGCAACTGCTTCGCCAAGGTGATGACCGGCGCCAGATGAGCGAAATCCGTCGTCTGGTGGACGCGATGAAGGAGCGCGAAGACGAACTCCTCACACAACGAACGGGCGAATCGAGCGATTCGGCGCAAGATGCGTTTCGCACGTTCTGGATCGCCACGGGCACAAACCTCGGTTTTCTGGGATTGATCTCGTGGCTCCTGCTGCAAGCGGCGCGACGCAACCGCGCCCTCGAACGCGCGGTCGCAGGTCTCAAACGTTCGGAAACGCTGCGCGACAACCTGTCGCAAATGCTGGTTCACGACCTGCGCACGCCGCTCACAACTCTGCTTGGCCCGCTTCAACTGCTCGAAGCCGAAAGGCTCGGCCCGCTCGATTCGGTTCAAAAAGAAGTCGTCTCGATGAGCGCGCAATCGGGCCAGCGCCTGCTCGGCATGGTCAACGGGCTGCTCGATATTTCCAAACTTGAAGCCGGCGAACTCAAGCTGCACCGCGAAACGTTCGCTCTCGGCGACGTTTTGCGGTGCGCCCGAAGCGAAGTCAGGCGCGAAGACGACACTTCGACGGCCCCGGTCAAGTTGGACGCGCCAGACGATTTGAAACTGTGCGCCGACCGCGATTTGATCGAACGCGTCGTCATCAATTTGCTGGGCAACGCCCTCAAATTCACGCCCGCCGATGGTCTGGTTTCGCTGCGCGCCTTCGAGTTGCCAAGCGTCGTGCGCGTCGAAGTCGAAGACACCGGCGCGGGCATTCCGAGCCAATATTTGGAGCGCATTTTCGACAAATTCGGTCAGGTCGAAACACGAGGAAGCGGCCACAAGTCTTCGACCGGATTGGGACTTACCTTTTGCAAATTGGCGGTTGAAGCGCACGGCGGAACGATTGGCGTGCGCAGCGAAGTCGGGCGGGGCAGCGTGTTTTGGTTTGAAATACCGAAGTGAATTGTTGAGGGCAATTTGTCAAGAGAAAGTTTGAAAGCGCTTCAAATCCACCACAGAGACACGGAGACACAGAGAACTTTTTAATTGAGGTTTAAGTGAGGGAGGGGTGATGAACTCCACTGAACTCAAATCTCCTTTTCCCACTCAAAAAATCTCTGTGTCTCCGTGTCTCTGTGGTGGATTTGAAGCCCTTTTTTCTGGGCCTGACGACATAGAACGATCCAGGTTTTTGCCCCGATATAAGGGTTTCGAATTTTCTCAGCCATCCTAAACCCGTCCCACGCGCCGCGCCATTCCCGTGTCGAACGCCGCTTTAGCAACAGCTTTGGCCACCGCCGGAGCGACGCGGCGGTTGAACACGCTCGGAATGATGTAGTCCTCGTTGAGTTCATCGGCGCCCACAACCGAGGCAATAGCTGAGGCCGCCGCGAGTTTCATGGTGTCGTTGACGCCGCGCGCCCGCGCATCGAGCAAGCCGCGAAACACACCGGGAAAGGCGAGCATGTTGTTGATCTGGTTGGGAAAATCCGACTTGCCCGTGGCGATGACGCGGGCGATGTTTTCGATGCCCGCCGGTTCGACTTCGGGATACGGGTTGGCCATCGCAAACACAATCGGCTCGGCGTTCATCGCCCGAATCGCGTCGGGTTCGAGCACGCGGTGCCGCCCAAAACCCAGCAAAGCATCGGCGCCTTTCAAGGCATCTTCGATTGTGCCCGACACGTCGCGCGGATTGGTCGTTTGCGCGACATCATACAGCGTTTCGTCGTTTTGCTGGCGCGCCAAAATGCCATCCTCGTCGCACACGATGATGTCCTTCACGCCATAGGAGCGCAGCAACAGCGCCGTCGCAATGCCCGCCGCTTCGGCTCCGTTGATGACCACTTTCAAGTTCGCCGCGTGTTTGCTCACCAGCTTGAGGGCGTTCATCAAACCGGCGAGCGCGACGATGGCCGTTCCGTGCTGGTCGTTGTGGAAGACCGGAATGTCGAGCGCATCGGCCAAGCGTTTTTCCAAACGAAAACAGCGCGGTGCCCGGATGTCTTCGAGGTGAATGGCGCCAAACGAAGGTGCAATGGCTTTGACTGCCGCGACGAATTCATCGTCGTTCGACACGTTCAAGGGCAACGGAAAACCGTCCACGCCCGCGAATTCATGAAGCAAAATCGCTTTGGCTTCCATCACGGGCAATGCCGCTTGCGGGCCAGCGGCGCCCAATCCGAGAACTTCTGAGCCATCGGTGACAACGGCGACGAAGTTCTTTTTGATGCTCAGATTCCACGCGTCGTCGGGATTTTCGGCGATTTTTTCGACGATGCGCGCAACGCCCGGCGTGTAAAGCATCGAGATGTCGTCGCGCGTTTTGATGGGATGTTTGGGATGAACTTCCAATTTGCCGCCCAAATGCATCAAAAACGTTCTGTCCGAAACTTGAACGATGTCGATGTCGCCAATTTGCCGCACGGCTTGAATAATTTGTTCGCCGTGCGCGATGTCCGACGCGGAAAAAGTGATGTCGCGCGTCATGGCGCCTTTGGTCGTTTGCACGATGTCGATGGCGCCGATGTCGCCGCCGCGCTCGCCAATGAGCGACGTGACGCGGCCCAGCATTCCGACCGTGTTGGGATATTCGATGCGCAGCGTTAAGGAATACGAAGGTGATGGACGGGACATGGGATTTTGTGAGGTGCATTTTACAACGCAAGATTCTGGCGCCGCTTCGCGGATTAAACACAGAGGACACAGAGGAACGTAAGAAGCACAGAGAATTTTTGAAAGGAGTTGATGCAAATCTTCCTTTTCTTGGTAGTGGCCTTCCTTGAGGTGATGTCTGTGGGGAAGAAGATTGGAAGGAGGCGTCAGCCCAGCTCCGCCATCCAAGCGGGGCTAACGCCTCCTTCCAATCTTCACCTCAGCTTAGGCCACCACCCTTTTCCTCCTCTGTGCTTCTTATGTTCCTCTGTGTCCTCTGTGTTTAAAAACCCGACGTGAACGCCGGGAGCAATCCGGTCAAACTTGGCCCTCGAAAGCTATGCAAATGAACACTGCCATTCTCGAACAAGCGGCCACGCAAGCGCGCGGCCTCGCGATGGACGCCGTCCACAAATCCAACTCCGGTCACCTCGGACTTCCCCTCGGTTGCGCCGAAATCGGCGCCGTTTTGTGGGGCAGCGCCTTGCAATACGACCCGAAAAATCCGAAGTGGCTCAACCGTGACCGTTTCATCCTGTCCGCCGGACACGGCTCGATGTTCCTCTATTCTTGGCTGCATCTCGCGGGCTACGACCTCTCAGCCGAAGATCTGTCCAACTTTCGCCAACTCGGCTCGAAAACGCCCGGCCACCCCGAATTCGGCGAAACCGACGGCGTTGAAGCCACCACCGGGCCGCTGGGGCAAGGCATTGGCAACGCGGTCGGCTATGCCATCTCAGCCAAGCGGGCGCACACGCTTTACAACACGGCGCACGCCAAAATCTTCGATTATCACGTCATCGCGCTGTGCGGCGACGGGTGTTTGCAGGAAGGCGTCGCTCTGGAATCGGTAACGTTCGCCGGTCACAACGGGCTGGACAACTTGATTTTGATCTGGGACGCCAACGGCGTGACGCTCGACGCGATGGCCGAAATCACCCAGTCGGAAGACAAGGTCAAAGAGTTTGAGGCGCTCGAATGGGACGTTGTGACGGTTGACGGCCACGATTTGGAAGCCATTCACACCGCCATCACGCACGCCAAAGGCAACGACAACGGGCGCCCGAAACTCATCGTCGCCAAAACCGAAATCGGGCGCGGTATCGCTGAAGTCAAGGGCACCCAGAAAGCCCACGGCGAAGGCGGCGGCAAATACATTCAGGCCGCGCGCGAATTGCTGGGACTTCCCGCCGACGAATCGTTTTACGTGTCGCCCGAAGTGCGCGCTTATTTCGATGAAGTGGGAAAATCTAAAGCCGAACTTCACCAAACGTGGCAACGCAACTTCGACGGCTGGAAAGAAGAAAACAAAGGCCTCGCTCAGCAACTCGAAGACTCGCTCAGCCGCACTTTGCCCGCCGATTTAGGCGCGCAAATCCCCGCCGTCGAAGGCGAGGGCAAAGCCGCAACGCGCAACAGTGGCGGCGAGATTTTCAACGCTCTGGCTCAAGCGGTGCCGAACATCATCACCGGCTCAGCCGACCTTTACGGCTCGACCAAAAACTACATCAAAGGCGGCCACGACTACAACAAAGAGGACGTGTTGGGCCGCAACATCTGGTTCGGCATCCGCGAACACGGCATGTGCGCCATTCTCAACGGCATCGCCTACGACGGTTTGTTCCGGCCAAGCGGCGCGACATTTTTAGTGTTCGCCGATTACTGCCGCGCCTCGATTCGACTGGCCTCGCTGTCGCATCTGCCGGTGCTTTACATCTTCACCCACGACAGCGTCGGTGTCGGCGAAGATGGCCCGACGCACCAACCGGTCGAAACCGTTTCCGCGCTGCGTTTGATTCCCAATCTCGATGTCATTCGTCCCGCCGACACCGAAGAAACCGCAGGCGCATTTTTGGCGGCTTTGGAACGTGGCGACGGCCCGACATTGCTCGCTTTGTCCCGTCAGGACGTGCCCAATCTGGCGATGGCATCGAGCCAAACGCGCCGCGAAGGCGTTCATAAAGGCGCTTATGTGTTAGTTAAAGAAACGGGCGAACTCAACACGATTTTGCTGGCGACCGGCTCAGAAGTGCAACACGCCGTCGCCGCCGCGAAAACGCTCGGCGAAGGCGTGCGCGTCGTTTCGATGCCTTGCACCGAGCGTTTCGACCGCCAGAGCGACGACTACAAAGAATCGGTTTTGCCCAAGTCCGTCACCAAACGCGTGGCGATGGAAGCGGGCGTGACGGGTTTGTGGTGGAAATATGTCGGTTCATCGGGCGCCGTTGTGGGCATTGACCGCTTCGGCATCTCGGCGCCGGGCCCAACCGTGATGAAAGAACTCGGCATGACGAGCGAGCATTTAGTGGAAGTTGTGAAGTCACTTTGAGGTGCAGCGACTAAAGTCACCGCAACACAAGCGAAGCCCGCCTTCGCGGGCTGTAAGTCCTGTGCGCATGGCGTGAAAACACGCCACAAGTGGAACTGTAGCCCGCGAAGGCGGGCTTCGCTTGTGTTGCAGTGACTTTAGTCGCTGGCAAGTCGAACCGCGTCGTTTTTCACATCACGTCCCGCGAAAATCTTTTCCAACACTTCCACTCCTTCCACCGAAGCCGGAGTGCAACGCGAAAACAGTGCCGTCGCGTTCGTCGCCCAGATTTCTCTGGCGCCTGTTGAACGCAGTTCTTCTTCGATGGCGTGCCCTTGTTCGAGGGTTTGTTCAAGGTCGTAGCCACAGGGCGCCAAGATCAAAAAGTCTGGTTTGGCCGCGCGAATTTCGTCCCAACTCGCGCGCCGTGACGCTTCGCCTGCGCCCGATAAAACGTGTTCGCCGCCCGCAAGAGACACCATTTCCGGCACCCAATGCCCGCCCAGAAATGGCGGATCAGTCCATTCGATCACCAGAACTCGCGGCTTTGCGCGACCTTCAACACGAGAACGCACTTCGTCTAATCGCGCTTGTAGTGATGTGATGAGCGGTTTGGCATCGGTGCCGGTTGCCAGGGCAACTGCGCGCAAATCGTCCCAAAGTCCCGCGAACGTTGTGGCACTGAGGTTGATTAAGAGCGCGTTTGGCGGCAAATCGCGCCTCGCCGTTTGCGAGTTGACGGCGCAGACATCGCAAATCGTTTGCGTCAAAACGACATCGGGCGCAAGGTCGCATAGCAACTCGCGGTTGGTCAAATAAAGCGAGGTGCCCGCTTCGACAGCGGCGTTCACGTCGGCGTCTATTTGCGCGGGAGGAAGCGTCGAATCAACGACCGAGCGCGTGACAACAGGCAAGCCGAGGGATTGAGCGTGATCGCATTCGTGCGACACGCCCACCAGAGACGAGCCAAGGCCAAGAGCGCACGCGATGTCGGTTCCCGATGGAATGAGCGAAACGATTTTCATAAGTTGATTAAACACAGAGAACGCAAAGGAGCGTAGGAAGCACAGAGGATTTCAAAAGAGAAGGTGATTCAGTTCCTCCTTTTCTTTCTTTGTGCTTCTTATTCTCCTTTGTGTTCTCTGTGTTTAATTCATCAAACCAGCTTTTCCAACGCCGCATTTTCCCACGCGTGGCCCGTCCAGTCGGGCGAGGGCGTGGGAAAACCCGAGCGGCACCAGCCGCGCTTTTGCGAGAAATCGAACACGGCGTGGGCGATGCGTTCGATGAACAAAGCGGCGACCGTTCCATCGCTTGACCAGAAAATGTCGAGTCCCATCGAGGTCATGTGCTTCGATTGCGCGACGTTGTAGATGTGCACCGCGTCTTGAATAAAAGTCGCCGCGCCTTTTTCGCACGCGTAAAAGTAGCCGGTTTCACCGTCGTCTTCAAAGGCGACCACGAACGGTTGATTTGGCGCGGGCGCTTCGATGACGCGTTTTTCACCGATTTGCAGTTCGACATCTTCGGTTGCGCGGTGGATGGGCATAGCCCGAAAGTGTAGACATCCTCCCTTCGGGTATTGAAACTCGCCAATGCCGACCAGAGCGTGTTCGCCGGACACGCTCTTAATCGTGCTTCGGGTATTGAAATAGTTGTAAAGCGCCGACACTCCCGGCCCGGTGTGCTGCTCTTAATCGTGCCTATGCGTGAAAGCCTGACAGGTGACCGGGCTTTTCCGGATGCGGTTTTTGAATTCATGGAGCAAAGATTGCTAAAGAAGTGCTGTTCCAAAACTTTGTCTTGGAAGAAAACTGAAATGAAAACACCTCAAATCATCACGTTGGCCGTTTTAAGCGGCGCTTTATCGCTGGCTCCTACTGCACACGCGCAAAACGGAACCGGTGGCACGGGTTCAACGGGCACGACGACAACCACCAGCAACACGGCCACTCGCCGGGTCACTCCTGTGGTGGACACAACTCCTGAGCCTCAGCAAGGCCCAAACCCCGGTTGGCTGGGCTTGCTGGGATTAGCAGGACTCGCCGGCCTGATGAAAAAGCCGCAACGTGAAGTGGTGCATCAAACCGAAGTTCGCACCACCGGCACGACGGGCACCACGCCCAACGTGCGCCAGTAGCAGGTTTTGTCAAAGCGAGCTTCAAGCCGCCGCCGTGAGGTTGAATTGCACAAAGCCCGGCTTTGAACAAACGAAAAGGACGCTTCCCAAAGCGTCCTTTTTGTTTGCTTGTTTCCGGCCCTCTGCGCCCCGGTTCGCAACTTGTCCAACGCTTTAATCTCCGTTCAACTCGCGCATTCGCCCGACGTAAACGCGATTTTGTGGCGCGTGCGGCAGAGAATGCCAGCCCGAAGCGCGCGCGAAATCTTCTTTTGCTCCGTTACAACCACTTCGACACGCCGCGATTTTGGCGCTGAGGTTGTCGCACTGGCTCAAAATCAACGCTTCGGCGCACATCGGACGGCGCGCCGCGCCCCATTCCGGTTCGCCGTGATGAGAAAGTATCAGGTGCGTCACTTCGGTCTTGAGCCGAAGCGGAAAACCGGGGATCGAATCCGCGGCGCGGGCGATGATCTGCGCGCCCAACACAACGTGACCAACGAGTTCGCCTGCGTGCGAATAGGAAATGGCGCCCGACGCAAAATCGCAGTCGAGTTCGTCTATTTTGCCGATGTCGTGGAGTAGCGCGGCTGTGACCAGTAAATCGCGGTCAACGCCGCACAATGCGCCCGCCGCGCGATCACTTAAAAGCGCCACTTCCCCGCAGTGTTCGAGCAAGCCGCCGCGATAGTTGTGATGATGTGCCAGAGCGGCGGGCGCGTTTTGAAAGCGCGGCCAGAGGTCGCCGTTTTTGTCGAACACTGCTTTCAACAGCGCCCGCAATTCCTCGCGTCGAACCGAGGCAACCAGTTCCCAAAAGCGCGTCTGATGCGCCTTGAAGTTGCCGGGCAAAGGCATCTCGAAGCGCGAAGGGTCATCGGGCACGGGGATGATTTGCAGGTTGTCGAGTTGGATTTGCCCGCAGTAAGAGCCTTTGTTTTCGACTTTGCCGTTGCACCGCACAAAGGCGCCGCAAAGGTCGGCCAAGGGAAGCGGCGGTTTGTCGAAGCACTTCACCTCGCGCGAACCGGTGCGGTCGCAAACCGTGCAAACCACGAAAAACCCGTTGTCGCGCAGACGATACGCCCTGTGTTGCGCGTCCGCGATACGCCATGTGGCGCCGACAAAACAATCGCCGTCGCGCAGTTCAGCTAAAAGCGGGGATTCCAGAGGAGCGCCGTCGAGCATAACGGAAGATTAGCGCAAGTTCGAGGTTTTGTCAGCCATCGGAAAGCTGAAGCCGCTCTTTGCGCTTGTGTTCAACCAACACATCGGGAGCGAGATGTTGTTCATGAGAGGGCATCGCCGCGATGACAACGATGTGATGTTCAGCGCAACTGATGCAGTCGCCCATCGCGATTTTGTAGTTGTAGCACTCGAACCGAAGAGACGGTGACAACGGCTCCGGTTCGCTCTGGAAGATGAAGCCGAGGAAAATGACGGTCGTGTCAGGCCAAATCCATTGATCGCTCACAACGCCGTGAGTGATGTAGTTGCCCCTGTTCAACTCGTCTTGCAGGACAGCACGAACCTCAGGACAAACCAACGCCAGCAACTCATGCTCGCGTTCAGGCGAAACGCGCGGCGGAAGGCGCGGTGGCGCCTTGGGAGCGGGCTTTTGATTGAGCGAGCGCCACATCATCCCGCGAGTAGCCGCGAACGCTCCCACAAGTCCAGAGAAAATCCAAAACATCGGTTCTATTTTCCACTTGAGTTGGTTTGGCGAGAACCCGGAACCGATGAGAACGCGGCCCCTGCCTCGCTAAACTTTTCGCACAACAAAATGCCACACGATAAACACGACCCCTCACTTTTTTATCACCCGCGCCCGCTCGAACGCCTCGAACTTCCCAAAGTCCTCGCGCGCCTCGAACTGCTTTGCGCCTGCGACCTCGGACGAGAACGCGTCAAACAATTGAAAGCCGCCAACTCCAACGCCGAAGCGCGCCGCCGTTTGGCTTTCACGAGCGAAGCGCGGCGCTTCGTTGACAGCGTGCGATTTCCGCCTTTTGGCGGCTTGCGTGACATCTCGGAAACGGTTAGATCTGCCGGAATCGGTGCGACGTTGGAGCCTCTACCGTTGCTTGAAATCGGACGCTTCGCCGAAGGCGCGCGGCAACTCAAGCGTGCTCTCGAAGATCTCGAACCTGAACAGGAAAGCGAATTGCCTTTATTGCTCGATTTAGCCGAGGGTTTGTTTCCGCGTCCTGACCTCGAAAAAGCGATTTTTGAATCTATCGACGACAACGGCGAAGTCAAAGACGAAGCCTCGCTCGACCTGCGTCGAGCGCGCGCGAATTTACGCCAAACGCAATCGCAGGTTCAATCGCGCTTGCGTGGAATGCTGAGCGACCCGCGCATCACGCCGCACTTGCAAGATGCCTTCGTCACGATGCGTGATGGCCGCTATTGTTTGCCGGTCAAATCGGAATCGCGCGGTTCGGTTCGAGGCATCGTTCACGACCGCAGCGGTTCGGGCAACGCTCTTTTCATCGAGCCGCAGGAAGTGGTGGAACTCAACAACCGCATCCGCGAACTCGTGGCCGAAGAGCGCGAAGCGATTCTCGATGTTCTGCGCGGTTTGTCGGCCTTAGCGGGCGGTGCGGCGGAAGAACTTTTGCGAACCCAAGACGCCTCTGGCGAACTCGATTTCGTCTTCGCCAAAGCGCAATTATCGCTGCGCATGGAAGGCATCGAACCGAGGCTACGCGACGATGTCACGGGTTGGGATTTGAAGAAAGCGCGGCACCCTTTAGTTGAAGGCTGCGTTGCGAACGACATCCGTCTGGGTGACGAATCCGCCGCGACCGAGCGCGGCGACTTCGACGTGATGATGCTGACCGGCCCCAACACCGGCGGCAAAACGATTGTGCTCAAAACGCTCGGACTTCTCACGGCGATGACCGGTTGCGGACTTCATTTGCCCGTTGACGAGGGTTCGTGGTTGCATCTTCCTCAAGGGATTCATGTGGATATTGGTGACGAGCAATCCATCGAGCAATCGCTTTCCACGTTTTCGGGACATTTAAAAAACATCGTCGGCATCTTGAAACGAGTCGAAGAAGGCGACCTCGTTCTGTTCGATGAAATCGGCGCCGGAACCGACCCCGACGAAGGCGCGGCCTTGGCCAAAGCGGTCTTACGCACGCTTTCTCGTCGCGGCGCGCGCGTCGTAGCGACGACGCATTACGGCGAACTTAAGCAGTTCGCTTTATCGGCGCAGCGTTTTGAGAACGCGTCGGTCGAATTCAATCCGGCGACTCTGGCGCCGACCTATCGCTTGCGCATCGGCGTGCCCGGCGCCTCGAACGCCCTCGACATCGCGGCGCGCTTGGGAATGCCGGGGGACTTGATCGGTCGCGCGCGGCGCTATTTGGGAACGGACAGAGTGGAGCAAGAAGCGATTTCGCAGCGATTGGAACAAACGCAGCGCGAACTGCAATCGCAAATCGGCGAAGCCGAAAAAGAATTGGCGACCGCCGAACGCTTGCGCCGTGAATACGAAGGTAAGCTCAGCCGCGTCGAACGAGAAGCGCAAAAGGAGATTGAAAAAGCGCGCACTCAAGCGCGCGAGTTAGTCGAAACCGCGCAAAAAGAAGCCGACGAAGCGCTCCGTGAACTGCGGCGAGCCGCGCGTGAATCGGGCGGAAGTGGCGAAAACAAAACCACCGAAGATGCGCGCGGGCGACTCAAAACGCTGCGCGAACGCGTGCGCGCTTTTGGCGAGGGAGAAGCGCCGATTCAAGCCCGCGTCGAACTGCCCACAACGCGCGCCGCTCCCAAGTTCAACGACGCGCCCGAATTTCAACCCAAAATTGGCCAACTGGTGCGCGTGAAAAGTCTCGACCGCGAAGGAGAAGTCGTCTCCATCAATGACGGCAAAATCGAAGTGCGCGTCGGCGCGATGAGATTAAGTCTCAAGCCAAACGAGATCGCCGCGCCGCGTTCAACGGGCGCGGTTTCGACGGCGGGCGTTCAATCGCGCAAAACCTTGAATGTTCCGTCCGAAATCAACCTGCTCGGCTATTCAGTGGAAGCGGCATTGGATGAAGTTTCGAGTTATTTAGATGACGCGCTGTTGGCCGACAAAAAGGAAGTGCGTCTGGTTCACGGACGCGGCACGGGCGCGCTCAAAAACGCGATTCACAAGTTTTTGGCGGGCGCGCGGGGAGTGGCGCATTTTGAACTGGCGCCGCTTAATGAAGGCGGCGAAGGAGCGACGTTGGTGCAGTTGGGTTAGTTGGTGCGTTATGCTTCATTAAACACAGAGAACACAAAGGAGCATAAGAAACACAGAGGAAGACAAAGGGGAAGGCACTCAACCCTCTTAAAATCCTCTGTGTTTCTTATGCTCCTTTGTGTTCTCTGTGTTTAATGAAGAGTTGCACTTCGTCAGATACAATCAGTTCAATGAATACTTTTTCCCTTCTCGTCCTGCATGCCCGCGATATCGAAACAACTGTTGCGTTTTACCAATCGCTTGGCCTTCACTTTTTACCTGAACAACACTCTTCTGGCCCGCGCCACTTCGCATCTGAACACAACGGTTTCGTCCTCGAAATCTATCCTCTTAAAGCGAGCCAAACCGGAGTCAACGATTCGATCACGCTCGGTTTGCGCGTTGAATCTCTTGAACGAACGCTTGAGGCGTTGAACTCGAACGCCGGAATCAAAACGGGCGAAACGCGGTTTTGCACCGTTGTTGATCCCGACGGGCGAGCGGTCAGACTGGAAGAGCGATGAAAAAGCACCTCGTCTCGTTTGGTTTGAGTTCCCTCGCGGGTTTGGTCGTGGGCGCCGTTGTTGCGGTCGTGTTTTTGAAGAACCGGCTCGAAACGGCGATGGACGCGCAAAAGGAAATCGAGCGTCAACTCGATGAACTGCGCGCTTCGATGGAAACGGCTAACAATCAAGTGCTGATTTTGAGCGCCGAACTCGATTTGCGGCAAGAACAACTGCGGCGCTTGCTGGAAGATGAGGGTGAAAGCCAGTGGCGGTCGCTCAACTGAGAAAACGATGATCGAGAAATTGCCTGTCCCGGCGCGTTTTCCCCGTTGGATGCCGGATCAAAATCCCAGACCGGAAGATTCGCAATCACCCGAAGCGTTGGGGCCGAAGCGGTTCGTAACTCGTGAACTCGACCTTCAGGGCACCGATGTTCCGACATGGTTTGGCCGTTTCGACGAGGTGCCGCGTTTGCGTCGTTTGCAAGTTCGTTGGTCGTCTGCGGAAGATTTGCCTGATGAAATCGCGCAGTTGCGTCAGTTGAAGACGCTCATTATTCTCAACATGAACCTGTCCAAGTTTCCGCTATGGATTTGCCGGATGACACAACTGCGCGAGTTGACGGTTCGCGGAACAAACATTTCAAGGGTTCCTGATGAACTGGCTAACCTTATTCATCTGCGCAAACTGGAACTTGGAAATAATTTGCTCCGCCGTTGCGCTGTGGATTTGCGTGGATGCACTGATTTGCAGTGCCTTCTGATTGCCGATAATGATCTGGAAGAACTTCCATCAAAATTGCCACCAGAAACAACGTTGGGTTTAGCAGGAACTCCGTTTCGGACGTATACGGGTTGTCAAGTCAAAGAGTTGCCCTTGGATTAACAAAAAAGCCGCTTGAACTTCGAGTTCAAGCGGCTTTTTTGTTTGTAGGTTTACGCGCTCGGAAGCGCGGCTTTGGCTTGGTTGACCAGCGCTGAAAACGCGCGGGCGTCCACGATGGCCAGTTCCGACAGCATTTTGCGGTCGATGGTGATGCCCGCTTTGAGGAGGCCGTTGATGAGAACGGAGTAGGACAGGCCGTTTTGTCTCGCGGCGGCGTTGATGCGCACGATCCACAGGCGGCGCATTTCACGTTTGAAAACGCGGCGGTCGCGGTAGGCGTATTGGCCCGCGTGCATCACGGCTTCGTTGGCCGTGCGGAACCAGCGATGTTTGGCGCCATAGTAGCCTTTGGCTAGGTCGCGGATTTTCTTGTGTCGACGATGGGCGGTAACGCCCCTTTTCACTCTTGCCATAGTAGTTTTGTGTTTGAATTCCTTTGCGCCCGACAGGTGGTGAATAACTCGGTCAGTCGCGGTTTTTGGAGAAGGCTGTGCCCCTCATCTGGCGCTTCGCGCCACCTTCTCCCGCGAGGGGAGAAGGATTTTGTGGTTTAGATGGCCAACAGGCGGCGGATCGATTTGTCGTTGGACTTGGCAACGGACATCGCGGCGTCGTTGTTGCGCATTTGCGTGGTCGAGGCGCGCTTGGTTTGGAGGTGAGCCAAACCGACTTTGCGCCGCTTCAATTTGCCCGTGCCCGTGGTGGTCACGCGCTTGGCGGTCGCTTTGTGCGTTTTCATCTTGCTCATAATGCTGGATTTTCCTCGCGCCGAAAATCGGCGCGAAAAGAAATTATAACGGAAGCGAGCCGCCGGAACAGGAAATTCGTTGAAACGGTCGCGTGATCCAACCTTGGCTGGAAACGTCGCGCCAACGGGCAGGGCGTTGAACTCGCTTTGTCCGACATTCACGACTCGCCTGGTGCCCGAACCGATGCGATAATGCAAGATGAAGGTGTCTCCCTTGGAGTGCTTCTCGACTTCGCGCGCGACAACCGTTGCCGCAACTGTTCGGCCCGTCAGAAGAACGCGCACCTGATCGGCTTTGAACGCGGCGATGAGCAGCCAGAACAAAACGCCAAAGAAGAGCGGGATGTGACCCCATCGCCAGAACGAGCCACTTCCTCTTCGGCGCCGAACTGGGCGCGGCGGCAAAATCTCCAGTTCAGGAGCGGGAACAGCGCGCATTACGCCGCTCAATTTTCAAGTGTTGCGGGCGCGAGCGCAAGGCCCTTTTCTACGAGTGTCTTGTGTCCACCTCACTTTCGCAGAGTTCATAAACCGTGTTCTTGTCGGGATTAGCCGGATCGAACAAAACCGTGATCAGGTCACCGGCCTTCATCTTCGGGTTGTTTTGCAATCCGTGGCGCCAATCTTTGATCTGACGGTTTGCAACAGAGAAGACGTAGTTAACGGTGTAAAAACCGCGCTTTCCTCCCTGCGACACTCTTGTCACTTCACCTTTTGTGACCGAGCCGGTGCGTAACAACTCGCGGCGGCGCCTTGCGTCGAAAAACTCCGTTTGGGCGCCCAACAACAAGATCAGGCCATAGGCAACGGTGATGAACCAATTTCCATACAAAGCGCGCCCAGGTTGACCATCAAAAAGTGGGACGCGAACGAAATGGCCCGTGCCCAACATCTTCACCGGAAGCATCTTCCCGACCGACAGGGATTCCTGAGTGTCGAGTGGAATCCGAACTTCTCCAACGTCTTCAGAAGTGGCTCCATAATGATAGGAGATGAAGTCGCCCCCACCTTTGCCTTCGGAGTGACGAGCGGCCACAATCGGGGCCGCAACCGTGCGTCCAGCAATGCCATTGCTTCGCCCAAACCGCGAACCATAAAGAAACACCACACCGGAAATGTGGCGACGAAAATACAGGAATTAGCCGGATCGAACGACAACCAGCCTTTTCTTGGTCGGATGGGGCGCGGCAAAGGAACATCGAGAACCGGATCGGGAACTGGTTTCATGGCAGCGACTTCAACGATTCGCGCGCCGCTTCGATGGTCGCGTCTATGTCGTCTTGCGTGTGCGCGAGCGAAATAAACGCCGCCTCGAACTGAGCGGGCGGAAGATAAATCCCTCGCTCCAACATCGCGTGGAAAAACGCCGCGAAGCGTTTGGTGTCGCTGGCTTTGGCGTCGGCGAATGATTCGACAGGATTCGGATTGAAAAACAGCGTCCACATCGAACCCCAGCGTTGTAGTTGCGCGGGCGTGTTCGTGTCGCGCAAAACGTGGTTCAATCCTTCTTCCAAGCGCGCGCCGAGCGTTTCCAGTCGCGCATAGGAATCGTGGTTCAAGGCGTTGATGGCGGTTAAGCCCGCCGTCATCGCCACGGGATTTCCGCTCAGGGTTCCGGCTTGATAAACCGGGCCTGCGGGCGCGACGCATTTCATGACCTCGCGCTTGCCGCCATAGGCACCGACGGGAAAACCGCCGCCGATGATTTTGCCAAGCGTGGTCATGTCCGGCGTGATGCCCACGACTTCTTGAAAGCCGCCTTTGGCGAGGCGAAAACCGGTCATCACTTCATCGAAGAGCAAAACGGCGCCGATGCGCTCGGTTTCTTCGCGCAGCATTTCCAAAAACCCGGGCTTGGGTTTGACGAGGCCCATGTTCGCCGGGAGCGGCTCGACGGCAACACAGGCAAGTTCATGGTTCAGTTGTCGAATCAACTCGCGCGTGCCTTCGATGTCGTTGAAAGTCGCCACAACGGTGTCCTGCGTTTGCGCGGGCGTTACTCCGGCCGAATCGGGAATGCCGAGCGTCAAGGCGCCGCTTCCGGCTTGAACCAGAAGCGCGTCGGCGTGGCCGTGGTAGCAACCGGCGAACTTGATGATTTTGCGGCGACCCGAAAAGCCGCGCGCGGCGCGAAGCGCGCCCATCACGGCTTCGGTTCCCGAATTGACCATGCGCACCATCTCAACCGAAGGCACAGCCTCGACAACGGCGCGCGCCATTTCGACTTCGACGCGCGTGGGCGCGCCAAAAGTTGTGCCTTTGTCTAATTGAGCGCGAACGGCCTCGTGAACAAACCCCGGCGCGTGTCCGTGAATGAGCGGCCCCCAACTTCCCACGTAATCGAGAAAAGCCCGCCCGTCTTCATCGAACAAGCGGGCGCCTTCGCCGCGCTCAAAAAACAGCGGTGTGCCGCCGACGGAATTGAAGGCGCGCACCGGCGAGTTGACGCCGCCGGGAAGAAGTTCTTGGGCTTGTTGGAACAAAAGTGTGGAATTAGGTGAAAGCATGGCGACTTTTAAGGGTTAAGGTTGCGGTTTTAGTTTGAGGGAACACAATTGCGGCGAATGCCTCAAGCGCGGCCAATTCCTTGAATAGACGCTTGCCACCGAATCTTTATGAAATCTTCTTTGGCTTCTCGCAAAAGGCGGCGCGGCGCGGCGCTGCTCGAATTTGCGCTCGTGGCATCGCTGTTTTTCGCGCTTTTGCTGGGGATGCTTCAGTTTGGCGTTTATCTCAACGCGACCAACACGTTGTGGAACCTGTCGCGCGAGGCGGCGCGCTTTGCTTCGGTTCAGCGCGATGACAATCCCGCCGCCAACCAGAAGATCATTGACCACATCACCAAACCCGCGCCCGATGGGATGCTTCCGCCAACGATCAACCCCAATAAGTTGACCATCACCATCGAGCCGTTGAATTACAAAGACCGGGGCAAAGGAACGGAAGTGAAAATCACTTTGCAATATGATATGAGCGACAAGTTGTTTGTGCCTATGGGAAGCATGCTATCCAAAGGGTATCAAACCACCACTTCGATGATGGTCGAGTAAAAAACCATGTTTTTTCCCACCCGTTATTCGTTCTGTCGTTTAAGAGGCGTTTCCATTGGTAGAAGGAGACGGCGGGGGATTTCGCTGTGGCTGTTCGTGGCGACGCTTCCGATCATCGTCGGGATATGCGGCCTCGTCATTGACATGGGCCAGTTGTATTCGCGGCGCGCGCAGGCCCAGCGAGCAGCCGATGCGGCGGCGCTGGCAGGCGCTTATGTTTCGGGTGACAACAGCGCGAGCACCAACGCTTTGGTTGTTTCACAGGCCACCCATTACGCGGCGATCAACGGCTTTGACCCGGCGAGCACGCGGCGACCGGCGACGGTGCGTGTCGTGCCGAATTATATGACGCCGGGAGGCACGGGGTTCAACAACTCGGTTTATGTGTCGGTCGCGCTGGACGAGCCGGTGTATTTCGCGCCGATTTTGGAAACCCTGTTGGCTGCGATGGGCAAAAGCAGCGACGCCGCGCGCTTTTCGCGCCGCGTGAGCGCTTCGGCGCGCGCCGAGAAAATCGTGCATCTGCCGATGAGTTTGGGTGGGCGATATGGCATTGCCGACCCCAACCTATCGCCCGTCACTTTGTCGGTTTTCGGGCCGGAAGCATATTACAACTACGGCGACCCGTATTCGACGCAGTTCCTGCAAAACGGCACGCCCAACCCGCGCTACGACCAGACCGGCGGCACTTCGGTTTATTTGTTGAACGTGTCGGCTTCGGCTATCAGTGCCACCAAAGATGGCCTCGTTCGCGTGCAGATTTTCGATCCCGACTGCTACGTATCGGGTAACGCGTTTTCGTATGACGAAATCCGCCCGCCCAACCCGCTCAATCAGCACGACGCGACGCACCCGGACTTGCACACGCAGGATGCAACGACCACGCAATACGAGATTTGGAAAGACGGCCAGCGCATCGCTTCGACGACTTATGGCGTCGACGCGACGACCGACGGGAAGTGGATCGAGCCAAACGGATTCGCCATCAACACGAGCGTTTATGGAGCGGGCGAGTATCAAATCCGCGTCAAATCCGTGGACGGTTCGAGCGAAAACGGCTTTTTGCTGCGCGCGGGGCCGACCGAAGGTCTGGCCTTAAACGACACCGACTGGAACAACCAATACGGCGACAAAATGGGCACGGCTCCCAACAACATCGCTTTTCCCATCCATGCCAGTGGTCACTTGGAGATGAACTTCATCCAGAGCGGCCACGTGACGTTCGCACTGGGTTCGGTTCCGCAAAGCCAGGCGGGCAAAACCATCGGCATCTCGAAGTTCGACGTCGATATCGGCTCAACTGACCTCGTTTACACCTGCGACACCTTGCCCGGCCAAACTTTTCCCGGCACCTTGCCCCAACCGGGAGACGGCGTCTGGTCGACCGACATGATCCAACTGCCCGCCAATTACCAAGGCGGCAACTGGAGCGCCACCTATACGGCAGGCGCGGGCGACACGTCGAACTGGTTGCTTTTAACTCAGAGCGCGGGCGACGGCGACGTGCAGTTGGTCGAGTAGTTGAGGATGTTGCCCGACAGCCAGTTACCCGTTGCAATAGAGGTGACGTGAACGCGAAGCGTAAGCGAGTGCATCATCCAAAGTGCCACGGCCAAAGTGCCACGGTGCATCCCCTTCAACTTCAACAAGACGGCGCTTCGCGTTGATGCTGTTTAAGTTTGCGACAACTGTTTTTGACAAGCGCAACGCCACCAACTCTTAGAGCGCCTAAATAAAAGCGGCTGTGGTGCGTGAAGGTTTGGATTGGAAAGTGGATGCGCTTTATCAAGCCAAACAACGAGCTTCGCCTTCCCACGCAAAAACATCCACCGCTTTTATTT
>JAABUM010003459.1_pt1 | contig 19283 bp, 16 predicted proteins | sample 5559161 | NCBI WGS metagenome assembly JAABUM01 (sample SAMN10711868, study PRJNA513369) | rock metagenome | isolation source: Antarctica rocks | place: Antarctica: Victoria Land, Siegfried Peak nord | reverse complement strand
ATCTGGGTACTCGGACTGGAGAGCGGCTTTCTCGGCTTCGGCATCCACATTTTCCTGCTCGCCGCGCTGCTCTCGGGCCTGGCCGCCTTGCTGCCGCCCATCCACGCTGCCGACCCCGCCCCACCACCGGAGACAAGCCTTGCCCATGCCAGTTCTATGCCAGCAGCGGAGGAGGCGAGTTCGCCCACTACCGCTGCCGCCGAGGACGCCGATCGGGATGTCGTCTGACTCGCGCCGATAGCGCAACCGCGCCCTACGCCGTTCCCACCTGCCCAGATCATGACAAAAGCGCCGTTGGCCCTCTGCCGGTGGGAGCGAGCCCCGCGTGCCTCCCGCCGCATGGCGATCAGCATCCCCTGATCGCTACGCCCTTGACACGTGCCCCCGCCCGTCACGTACTATACACACTGAGATACACATTCGGTGTGCATTGGCGATGACAGAAGGGTGGCGCGTGCAACGGTTGAACTTCACGTTCGATGAGGCGACCTGCGCGCTCCTCGACGAACTGGCGACGAAGTATTACGCGGGGAACAAATCGCAGACGGTGCGCGCGGCCCTGCAATCGCTGGCGGCGCACGCCGGGCACGAGGGCTGGGTCGTGGCCGGTTACAGTCCGGCCGTGCTCGACACGGCGGCTTCTTGTCACACGTGCGGCACCACGCACGATCGTGGCGACCTCCTCTATCGCCCGACTTTCGAGCGCGGGCGCGGGCCGGATGTCCTGCCGTCCCTGCCGACCGAGAGCTGGCTCGATTGCTCGCGCTGCGTGGAGCGGCACTGAGCAGGGCGGCCAACGCCGCGTGCTCCGGCCCCCCAGACGCCCGAGCACCGAATCATTCGACGAACAAGCGGCAGAGGGTCCGCAGGATAAAGGGATCGCATGGTGACGAGCGGGATCGAGCGCGAGCGCCGCGCTGATATTGGCGGCGAACGGCTTCAGGGCATTCTGGTGCGGGGCGATTGGGCCGGGGCGTTCGAGTTGTTGGCACCCCTCTACGGGGCCGGTTATCGCCTCACCCTCGCGCCCGACGAGCGCCTCTGCAACTGCGCCCTGCCGCACGCGCCCGGTCTGGTGCTGGTGGCGCTGGCCGACCATACGCCGCGCGATGCGGCCGCGTTCGCCCTGGATGGCAAAGTGCTCCCCTGGATCGGCTGGGACCGCCATGCCGATCCGGGCGCGGCGCTCGCGGCCTATCAAGCCGGGGCGCTGACCGTTCTCCCCGCCGACCTGACCGGCGAACTGCTGTTGCAGAGTGCGCGGAACGCCCTGGCGGCGGTGGCACCATTCGGGGCCAGGGGGGTGACCGAGCGGCGCTACGAACGCGATGAATTGATCGCGCTGGAGCGCGACGCGATCCTGGAGGTCCGCGAGGGGATCGTGGCGCAGACGGTGATCCACGCCGATGGCACGGAGGTGCTCCTCGGCCTCTGCGGGCCGGGGCAGTTGCTGATCGGCCACCCGGACGATAGCTGCTGCCTGCAATTGCTGGCCCATACCGATGCCAGCGTCACCATTCGTAGCTGGTCGGCGGCGGCGGCGCAGCCGAATCTCGCCGAACGTTTGCGCGCGCGCTTGCGGCAGATGGAGGCGTGGTCGGCGATGGGCGCACGGCACTATCTCGATCAGCGCGTCATCGGTATCCTCGGCCTGCTTGGCGAGCAGTTCGGGCGTCCGCAGGACGATGGCCTGCTGATCGACGTGCGGATCACGCATGCGCAGCTCGCCACCGCCGTCGGCGCGACCCGCACCACCGTGACGCGCATCCTCGGCGAGTTGCGCGCGCGCGCTCTGCTCACGACGGTTGGTAGTGGCGCGAGCGAGCGCTTCTGCCTGCGGAGCGTCGAACGGATCGATCACCAGCTGCGCTGAAGCCTCGTGCATCGCCTGTCCGGTGTGAAAGCACATCCCTCGCCGGTGCGGAAAGGCACCGTGCCTCGCCCCCCGGTCCGCTATCGTGGTCTACGCGTCCGTGCGCTGACTCCGCACTAAGCGCCTCCCAATTACCCCTACCCCGTGGCTGATGGTACCCTGGCCTCATACAGAAACATCGGACGATTCCGCCACGCCGCACGCCTCGCTGATCGGCTACCGCGATAACGTATCGGTGGTCCGGCTCCAGGTGTGCGGCGGCGTGGCGGGGCGTGATCGCAGCATGGAGGGGTGTGTCATGGAAGGGGATCTACCCCGACAACATCTGGCAAGGGCTGACGCGAAGGGGCTGCCCTGCATCCCCACGGCGGTGCGGCGCGGCGGGCGGCTGCTCCTCAATCAGCAGATGTGGCTCTTCGGGCAGGACATCCGGCGCCCGGAGGGGAACGCGCTGATCGAGTACGGCTTCGCGCGGACGAAGCCGCCGGAAGGGGTCAAGACAGGCAGCACCTACACGATCTGCGAGTCGGACGGCACCAGCGTCTTCCTCTGGGGCTTCGGCCTCTTCTTCCACCATCCCGCGAGCGGCGGGATCTTCATCCCCCGCTTCGCCTTCACGCCGCGCCTCGCCCGCTTCGCGGGGTTGCCGGATCGATCGTGGGCCTGGCCGCAGTTGCAGGAGTGTCGCGCGCCGCGCGATGCCGGCCAGTGGGCGACGACGCGGCGCTTGTTCATCCCGGCCTTGCGCTGGATCGCGGCCTACGAGCGGTGGATCGTCGAGCGACGCGGTCTCGATTACCGCGAAGCGTGCATCACCCCCTGGCCGCACGCGGCGATCCCGGCGGCGGAGCTCAATGACACCTGGCAACGGCTGATCGCGGATTGCGATGCCGGGATGAACACATTCGTCGCCGCGCGCCTGCCGAAGACGACCGCATAACCTCCCACGCCGCCAGTCGAATAGCACCCCGTACCCTGTGCGCCACCGTCGCGACGCCCGTCAGCGCGCCGCGACTCGCGGTGTTGTGTTTGTCGTTCCCGTTATCTTGTCGAGGAGTCTTCCCCACATGTCTACCAGTCAACCGCTCGCGTGGACCGTGACGCGAAGAATCGGTGCGCGGTGACCGGGCGCTCGCACGGGTATCTCCGTGCCTTCGGCGTGTCAGGGATCACCTTCCGTGAACGGACGCTGGACGGCGAGTTAACGGGCGTGCGAAAGGCGAGCTGGTGGCTCTGCCTGTACCTGTCGGGACAATGCGCGAGGCGAGCAACGCGCCGGGTGTCGTCAGAAGGCCCGACGCTGCTCTATGACCTGCTGCGGGTCACCCTTTCTTGTCAGTAGCGCTTGTGCAACGCCGCCATCCCCTGCTGCCCCGCCGCCGGTTTGCCGCCACGCGCCGCTCGCCGTATACTCATAGGGCGTACGTACATATAGTCGAGCCCGGAGCGGCAACGAAGAGGAGCGAATTTTGGTGCTGCATCGGCTGGCGCAACCGGAGTCGACGCGACCGCGTCGGGGTGGGGCGTTGATGCCGCTCCTCCTCGCGGGCGGCGCGCTCTATCTGCTGGCCCTAGCGGCGATGCAGATCGGACCGCGCCCGCTGGCCTGGTTCGTGGCGCGTGGCGAGATGATCGCCACGATCTTCCTCGGCGTCTTCATCGAGGCGTTGCCGTTCCTGCTGATCGGCACGCTCGCGTCGGGGGCGATCCAGGTCTTCGTCTCGCCCGATCTGCTCCAGCGTTTCAGCCCGCGCTCGCCGGTCCTCGCCGCGCTGCTCGGCGCGACGATGGGCCTCTGCTTCCTGCCGGTCTGCGAGTGCGGGACGGTGCCGGCCACGCGGCGGTTGCTGGCGAAGGGGGCACCATTGCCGCTCGGGATCGCGTTCCTGCTGGCGGCTCCGACGGTCAATCCGGTGGTGATCGTCACCACCGCGATCGCCTTCCGCGATCGGCCATTGATCATCGTCGGTCGCGTGGTGCTGACGGTGATCGTCGCCACGATCGTCGCTGTGATCGTCGGGCGGCGGGCCGGGGCGGATGCGGTGTTGCCGCCGCCGATCGGCGCGCACACCCACGACATCGGGGGGCATCGCGGGCTCGCGTTGCTGCGCCATACCGGCGAAGAATTCTTCGAGATGACCCGCTTCCTGACGCTCGGTGCGGCGATCGCCGCCACCTTCCAGGTGCTCGTGCCGCAACAGACCTTGCTCGGCCTCGGGCAGGGGGCGATCGTCTCGGTACTGGTGCTGATGGGGCTGGCGGTGATCCTGTCCATCTGCTCGACCGTGGACGCCTTCGTCGCGCTCGCCTTCGCCGGGAGCTTCCTCCCCGGCGCGCTCCTGGCGTTCCTCGTCTTCGGCCCGATGATCGACCTGAAGAGCGTGCTGCTCTTCGAGACGACCTTTCGGCGGCGCACCGTCGCCGCGCTCGTCGCGCTGACGACGCTGTTGGTGGCCGCGATGACGATCGGGATCAATCTGCTGCTGGCGCGCTGATGGCGACGCTGACGCCGCAGCACCGTGGCGATCGCAGGAGCACGCGATGACGGCGAGACGACGCCTGAACGGGGCCGCGCTGATCGAGACCCTGTGCTGGGCGGATTCGGCGTCATGCTGCTGCTGAAAGCCGGTGGCGGCGTGCTGGCCTACTACATCCACCCGCGCTACGCCCCGCTGGTGGTCGCCGGGGCGCTGGTCCTCTTGCTCCTCGCCGCCGTGCGCGCACGGGCGATCGGGGCGGGCGGTGAGTCGGCGCGCGGGCGGTGGCCGGGCTACCTGCTCCTCCTGCTGCCGCTGCTGATCGGCCTCTTCGTGCCGGCGCGCCCGCTCGGTGCGGACGCCCTGCCCGCCGATACGGCCGTGACCAGCGGCGCGGGACAGGGCGGCATCCCGCTCGACGGCGATACGGCGGACTGGACGCTCCTCCAGTGGGGGACCGCGCTGGCGGTCGGCGGGCGCGATATCCAGGGCGCGGCGGTGGAAGTGACCGGCTTCGTCTACCAGCGTCCGCAGCGCCCCTTCCCCGGTTTCACGGTCGCGCGCTACGCGATCGTCTGCTGCATCGCCGACGTGAAGGGGATCGGCGTGCCGGTCGCCTGGCCCGCAGGCGGCGATCTCCCCGTGAACGGCTGGGTGCGCGTGCGCGGCACTTTCGGACGTACGACGATCGGGGGGCAGGAGACGCCCGCGATCCTCGCGACCACGGTCGAACCGGTGGCGCAGCCCGCCGAGCCATACCTCTATCGCTAGGATCGCCACTCCCCGGTTGCAGGGGCGGTGGCCTGGGCGAATCTCAGGGCGCGGCTATGATACCAACCTGCCGCGTGGACTGAGGCAGCGGACAATCATCTCCGTTCACCCGCCACCAGCATCTTGCGACGATACCTATCGAATAGCGGGCGACCGCTGGCCGCTACCGCGATTACGCTTGGCGCTGCTGGTTTCCTTTCCGCGCGACCGATGTGCCGCTCGCCCCATAGCGGCGCGCGATGGCTTTTCGTTGTGGAGGAACGATGGATCTGCTCGATCGCCTGCTCGGTCACGACGCCTGGACGACCCGCCAACTGTTGCTGCTGAGTCGCGATCTCGACGACGAGCAACTCGACCGCGCTTTCGATATCGGCCACACGACGTTGCGCGCCACGTTCCGGCACCTGATCGGCAACATGGAGGTCTGGACCGATCTGCTGCGCGAGCGCCCGGTTCGCCCGCCTTCGGATCCGCGCGGCCAGGCATCGTCGATCGCCGGGCTGCTCGCGCGCCTGGACGCGATCACCCCCGACTTCGCGGCGCTGGCAACCAGCATCCGCGATACGGGGCGTTGGGACGCGCTCTGGACCGATGTGTTGGACGATCCGCCGCAGCAAAAGACCTGTGGCGGGGCGATCGGGCACCTGATCACCCATAGCATGCACCATCGCGGCGAACTGCTCCACATCCTCGCGCGACTGAGCGTGCCCGATCTGCCGGAAGGCGATCTGCTTGGTTGGGAGCTGCGTCACAACGCTACGCCGCACGCCTGATCCTGCGCTATGATCGTGTCCACGATGAGCCAAACCGCCCACACTTCGCGGCGCGGTTGCCTTCTTGGTATTCTCTGTCGGTCGCCTGAACTGCTAGCGACACGCAAGTGCCGTCAATGCTTGTCCATCCAATGATGCAAAGTCGAAGCGTGGCCGGTGCGATTAAGCATCGGCAATTTTGCGCGCGCGGTGCCTTTTCAGACCGCGCGCGTGTGTCGATCGGGACCACTCCAGTCGCACTATCGGCGTAGAGTGAGGATGAAGCGGTCAGGGTTGGGCATCGCGTGTTGTCTGTGCGTACGGATCTGCGACGCACGAGTGGAAGTAGGATCGGAAACGACATGGCAGGACTGAAAATGGCAATGAGCGAGCGACGGGTAACGCGGCGTGGTTTCTTGCTGACCCTCTCGGGGGGTGCCGCGACCACGATCCTGGCCGCGTGCGGCGGGGCTGTGACCCCGGCGGCTGCCCCGACCGTCGCGGCCACCACTGCCTCGGCTACGAGCACCGTTGCGAGCGTGGTGACGCGGGCGGCTTCGCCGGTCGTCAGCGCCAGCCCGATCGCGGCGACCCCCGCGCGGCAGATCGCGGTGGCCGCGACGACGACGCACATCCAGGATTTCTTGAAGAATGTCGGGGGCAACCGACTCCTGGTCAGCGGCATCCTCAAGCCCAACGTCGATCCGCACGACTACGAAACGTCGGTGCAGGACGCGCAGACGATCAGTCGGGCGGAGATCATCTTCGTCTACGGTGTCGGGTTCGACGCGTTCATGGATAAGGCGATCGCCAACGCGAACAGCAAGGCCCCGGTCATTACGGTGACGCGCGGGATCACGCCGCTCGCCGGTGACGATCAGGAGCCCGACGGCGATCCGCACATGTGGTTCGACCCGACCCTCGCTCAGAGGATGGTCACGAACATCGGTGAGGCACTGGCGCAGTTCGACCCGCCCTCCGCTGCGTTCTACCGGCAGAATGCGCAGTCGTACAACGCGCAGATCGCGCAGATGGACGCCCAGGTGCAGGGGATCTACAACCAGATCCCCGCCGCCGACCGCAAGCTGGTGACGAACCACGACGCCTTCCAGTACCTCGCCAGGCACTTCAGCCTGAACATCGTCGGGGCGGTGATCCCGAGCATCTCCGATGCCGCCGAGCCGACCGCCCAGGACATCAACGATCTGATCGATACGATCCGCGCACAGCAGGTCAAGGCGATCTTCGCCGAGTCGTCGGCGAACCCGCGCGTGGCGCAGCAGGTCGCGCAGGAGACCGGCATCGCGATCGTGGACAATCTCTACGGCGATACCCTCGGCGAACCGGGGAGCGCTGGCGACACCTACCTCAAGATGATGGTCGCCGACGCGACGACGATCGTGACCGCGCTGAAATGAGCGAAACCCCGCTGACCACCCAGGCGACCCCGGCGATCGCCGTCCGCGACCTCACCGTCGAATATGGCGGCGCGCGCGCCCTTGACGCGGTGACCATCGCCATCCCCGCCGGGGCGGTCACGGCGATTATCGGCCCGAACGGGGCCGGCAAAACGACGCTGCTGCACGCCCTGATGGGGATGCAGCGCGCGCAGACAGGCACGGTCGCGTTCTTCGGCGAGCCGTTGAAAATGGCGCGGCGCCGGATCGCGTTCGTGCCGCAACGCGAAGCGGTCGACTGGCACTTCCCGGTCACCGTGCACGATGTGGTGCTGATGGGGCGCTACCCGGCGACGCCGATCGGACGCCGCCCTACCGCCGCCGACCGGGCGATCGCCGCTGAGGCGCTGGCGCACGTCGGTATGACGACCTTCGCCGGACGACAGATCGGCGCGCTCTCCGGCGGGCAGCAGCAGCGCGTCTTCATCGCCCGCGCGCTGGCGCAGCAGGCCGAGTTGCTGATCCTCGATGAGCCATTTACCGGCATCGACGCCGCCTCGCAGGAGACGATCTACGGCCTGCTCGCCGAATTCAAGGCGGCGGGGCGCTCGATCCTCCTCTCGACCCATGACCTGATGAGCGTGCGCGCGCACTGCGACTATCTGCTCTGCCTCAACCGCCAGGTGATCGCCTTCGGTCCCGCCGAGACGACCTTCCGGCTCGATGTGCTGGAGCGGACCTATGGCGGGCGCATCTTTCATCTGCGTGACAGCGCTGCGGCGCTCGGCGAAGGAATACTGCTGCGATGATCCTCCCTCTCACCCTCCCGCTCGTTTCGCTCTGGTCCAACTATGCCTCGGTGGTGGGGAAGCAGTTCTTCCAGCACGCCCTGATCGCCACGGTCCTGATCGGGGCGCTCTGCGGCGTGGTCGGCACCTACGTCGTCCTGCGCGGCTTCGCCTTCATCGGCGACGCGCTGGCGCACGCCTCCTTCCCCGGCGTCGCCGTCGCCTACCTGCTGGGGACGAATATCCTCGGCGGCGCGCTCGTGGCCGGCTTCGCCACCTCGGCGTTGATCGGTTTCCTGGCACGGCATCGGCGCGTGAGCAACGACACCGCGATCGGCGTCCTCTTCGCCGGGGCGTTCGCGCTCGGCGTGATGATCATCAGCCGTCTGCGCTCGTACCGGAAGGATCTCGCCTCGCTCCTCTTCGGGAACATTCTGGGCGTCGGTAACACCGATCTCCTGATCATCGCCGGAATCGGCCTCTTCGTGCTCCTGATGGTCGTCGTCTTCTACCAGCAATTGCTCGTCAACTCGTTCGACCCGACCTACGCCGCCTCGCTCGGCTACCGCACCGGGCTGCTCGATCTGCTGACGCTCGGGCTGCTGACGCTGACGATCGTCGTCGGCTTGCAGGCGGTGGGGAATGTGCTGGTGGTGGCGCTGATCGTGACGCCGAGCGCGGCGGCGCGGCTCCTGACCGACCGGGTGCCGACGATGATGGGGCTCGGCGCGCTGATCGGGGCGGGATCGGGCCTGCTCGGCCTCTTCATCTCCTACCCGCTCGATCTCGCGCCTGGCGCGACGATCGTGATGGTCGCGACCGTCTGCTTCTTCCTGGCGCTGCTCTTCTCACCCAAGCAGGGCTTCATCACCGTGCGGCTGCTCGGGCGGTGGCGCGGCGCTGTGGTGGCCGCACCGCCGGAGCGACCGCTGGCGGGGTGATGACTTGTGGCGGGGGCGCCAATCTGAGGCGGGGTGATGGCGGCGTCGCCTATGTACAACATTGCGCGAAATGATTGGCCCGCCCGCTGTGCCAGTCCACGCAGGCGGGTATTGTCCCCGGAGGCAGTGCGCCCTTCAGGGGTGGGAGCTACTGCCCTTCGTAGGTGCTGTTAACCCCCGGTCTATCTTCTTCAGCGTTCCTAATCGGCCGATGGGAACTGACCGCCCCCTTGCTCCCAGTGCAGCATCTCGACCTCGACCAGCGCATCGGCGGCGAGTGCCTCTACCCCCTCCGGGATCACGAGGAGGCCGTTGGCGCGCGTCAGCGCCGTCAGCACCCCCGAGCCCTGCTCGCCGGTCGGGCGCACGATCGGCCCGTCCGGCCCGGCGGTGACGAGCGCGCGGACGTAGTGCTGGCGTCCGCCGCCGTTGCGGACCCGCTCGGCGAGGCGCGCGCGGATCGTCGGCTTGTCAAGCACGGCGTGGCCGAGTTGGCGGAGGATGATCGGGCGGGCGAAGAGCTCGAACGAGACGTAGGCGGCGACCGGGTTGCCGGGCAGACCGAGGAAGGGCTTGCCGCCGAGCTGGCCGTAGGCGAGCGGCTTCCCCGGCTTCATCCGCACCTGCCAGATGTCGATCCGCCCCTCCGCGCGCAGCACATCCTTGACCATGTCGTAATCGCCCATCGATACCCCTCCGGAGGTGAGGATCAGGTCGGCGTCACGCGCGGCGACGAGGGTGGCGGTTAGCTCCGCGACCGTGTCGCGCGCCACGCCGAGGAGACGCGGCACGCCGCCATAGCGCCGGACTAGCGCGGCGAGGGTGGTGCTGTTGCTGTCGCGGATTTGCCCCGGCGCTAACGGCTGACCGGGCGGGACCACCTCATCACCGGTGGAGACGATCGCGACCTGCGGGCGACGGTGGGCCCGGACATGCCCGTAGCCGAGCGAGGCGAGGACGCCGAGTTCGGCGGGGCGCAGCGCCGTTCCGGCCACCAGGGCGACGGTCCCCGCGCGCAGATCCTCGCCCGCCTCGCGCACGTTGATCGCCGGACCTTGCGCCACGAAGATGGCGACCAGCGGCTCCGCAGCGGCGAGCGCCGGTTCATGCGCCGCGTCGTGCGTCGGCTCGTCGGTCTCCTCGAAGCGCACCACCGTGTCCGCGCCGGGTGGCAGCGGTGCGCCGGTCATGATGCGGATCGCCGTGCCGGGCGTCACCGTGTCGCGCGGCGCGTAGCCGGCCGGACCTTCGGCGATCACGCGCAGTCGAGCCGGTGTCGTCCGGGTGGCGTGATCGAGATCGGCGGCGCGCACCGCGTAGCCATCCATCGCGGAGTTGCGGAACGGGGGGATGTCGGCGGTCGCGACGATCGTATCGGCCAGCACGAGGCCGAGGGCATCGAGGAGCGGCACCTCCTTGGCGGGCAGGGGGACGACCCCCGCGAGGATCGCGCGCCGCGCCGCCTCCACCCCGATCATGCCGTCATCATCCGTGCCCGCCATGTTGTCGCCCCGTATCGCTTCGCTATCCGACAATACGACGGGCGGGGGCCTCTGCCTCCCCCGCCCGCGCGTGATCCCGTTGTGTGACCGGTCGCTACGATGCCGCGCGGATCCGGTCCATCGCCTCGACCAGTTCGCTCACCGCGCCCGCCGACTTATCGAGCGCCGCGCGCTCCTCATCGGTCAGGGTGATCTCGATCACTTCCTTTAGGCCGCCCGCGCCGAGCTTGATCGGCACGCCGACGTAGAGGTCGTTGATGCCGTATTGCCCGCTCAGGTAGACGCTGCACGGCAGGATACGATTCTTGTCGAGCATGATCGCGTCCACCATTTCGGCGGCGGCGGCACCGGGGGCATAGTAGGCGCTGGTACCGAGCAATTGCACCAGCTCGCCGCCACCATTCGCCGTGCGCGCGGTGATCTCGGCGATCCGTTCCGCCGAGATCAGCTCGGTGATCGGGATCCCGGCCACGGTGGAGTAGCGCGGCAGCGGCACCATCGTGTCGCCGTGCCCGCCGAGGACGAACGCGGAGACATCCTCGATCGAGACGCCGAGTTCCATCGCGATGAAGGTGCGGAAACGGGCCGAGTCGAGCACGCCGGCCTGGCCGATCACGCGCTCTTTCGGGAAGCCGGATTCTTTCAGCGCGACGTGGCACATCGCATCGAGCGGGTTGGTGACGACGATGATCACCGCGTTCGGGCTGCGACCCGCGATCTCGCGCGTCACCGACCCGACGATGTTCATGTTGATCTTCAGCAGATCGTCGCGGCTCATGCCCGGCTTGCGCGGCGAGCCGGAGGTGATCACCACCACGTCCGACCCTGCGGTCGCGTCGTAATCGTTCGCGCCGGTGATGATCGAGTTGAAGCCGAGCACCGGACCGGCCTGCATCAGGTCGAGCGCTTTGCCCTGCGGCATGTTCGGCACGATGTCGATCAGCACCACATCGGCGTAGCCGCGCCCCGCGACGTACTGCGCGGTCGTCGCCCCGACCGCTCCGGCCCCGACTACCGTGACCTTGCCCCGCATGTCGTCCCCTCTTTCGATCGCGTTTTCGGCGCGTGCCGCCGCCGCTGCGGCTCCCAAACGGGAGCATGATACCATACTAAGGTGTTCGGTTCGGCCCCGCAACGGCTGCGGCCCCGGAGACCCCACCTGCATGATACCGTCTTACCTGTGAGTACGAAGACGTCTGGAGCGTGGCCCACCATGACCGATTACACGATCCCCTTCGCGCAGCGCACCCTTACCTTCACCCTGCCCGCCGGGATGCGCGGCACCGTCGCCGTCTCACGGCAGTCGCCGCCGCTGGAAGCGGAGCGGGCGATCCGTGAGGCGCTCGCGGCACCGCTTGGCGCGCCGACCCTCGATCAGCTCGCCAAACCGGGTGCGCGCGTCTGCATCGCCGTCACCGACGCGACGCGGGCCTGCCCCGATCGCCTGCTAGTGCCGCCCCTCCTGGCGCTCCTGGACGCTGCGGGCGTGGCGCGGGAGGACATCACGATCCTCGTCGCCACCGGCCTGCACCGCGACAGCACGCCGGAGGAGAAGCGCGCGAAACTCGGGGCGGCGATCGTGGAGGAATACGCGGTGCTCGATCACCATGCGCGCGACGCGGCGGGGCTGGTCGATCTCGGCGCGGGGCCGGGAGGCTGTCCGCTCGTCGTCAACCGCCGGGCCTACGAGTCCGACCTGATCATCGCCACCGGCGTGGTCGAGCCGCACCAGTACGCGGGCTACAGCGGCGGTGGGAAGACGCTGGCGATCGGTTGCGGCGGCGAGGCGACGATCGCCTTCACCCACGGCCCGGAGATGCTCGATCAACCGGCGACCCGCCTCGGGCGGATCGCCGATAACCCGTTCCAGGCGATCGTGCGCGAGGCGGCACGGCGGGCGGGGCTACGCTTCGTCCTCAACGTCATCCTCGATGACGAGGGGGCGATCATCGCCGTCGCCGCCGGTGCGCCGGAGGCGGTCCACGACCACCTGGTGGCGACCGGGCGTGAGCACTATCTCGCGCCGATCCCGCACCAGTACGACGCCGCGATCGCGGGGGTCGGCGGGCCGAAGGATGCGAACCTCTATCAGGCCACGCGCGCCGCGTCCTACCTGCATTTCGCGCCGACCCCGACGGTGCGGGCCGGGGGGATCATCATCGTCCCCGCGTCGTTGCCGGAAGGGGCGGGGCAGGGAACCGGCGAGGAGCGCTTCTACCGTGCGCTGAGCGAGGCCCCGAATCCGCAAGCGGTGATCGACGACGCGCACGCGCACGGCTACCCGCCCGGTCAGCAGCGCGCGTACATCATGGCGAAAGTGCTGGTGCATTGCACCGTCGTGATCGTCGGCGCGCACGATCCGGCGCTGGTCCGCCGCGCGCATATGGAGGCGGTGGACACGATGGATGAGGCGCTGGCACTCGTCGCCGCGAGGTGCGGGGCGGACGCGGAGGTGCTGATCGTGCCGCACGCCACGCTGACATTGCCGGTCGTGACACGAACCTGATACCCGATAGGGAAGAAGGTAGTCTGTACGACATATCCCTTTAGGTTATAGGTATGCCGCAAGTATGCCGCGACAATCAAGTGGTTCATGCGGGGAACATTTCACTGTCACGGCGAATTTATGGCACACTCCACCACACAGTGATGCGCGCATCTGGGACGCGCTTCATAGAGGAGAAGTGAGGTACGCGATGCGGTTGGCGAGCAGGATGTCGCGCCTGGGTACGGAGACGGCGTTCTCGGTCCTGGCGAAGGCGCGGGCGCTGGAGGCGCAGGGGCGGCACATCGTCCACCTGGAGATCGGTGAGCCCGACTTCGATACCCCGGAGAATATCGTCGAGGCGGGGTGCCGCGCGCTGCGCGATGGGCAGACGCATTACACCCCCTCCGCCGGGATCCCGCAGTTGCGCGAGGCGATCGCCGTCGATGTGGCGCGCTCGCGCGGGATCGCGGTCGATCCGGCCCGGGTGGTGGTTACACCGGGCGGCAAGCCGATCATGTTCTTCATCATCCTCGCGCTGATCGAGGCGGGGGATGAGGTGGTGATGCCGAACCCCGCCTTCCCGATCTACGAGTCGATGGTGCGCTTCGTCGGCGGCACGCCGGTCTTCGTGCCGCTGCGTCAGGAAGGGAGCTTCCGCTTCGATCTCGAGGAGTTCCGGGCCGGGCTGACCGAGCGCACCCGCCTGGTGATCCTCAATTCGCCCGCGAACCCGACCGGTGGGATCCTGACCAAGGGCGACATCGAGGGGCTGGCGAATATCCTGCGCGAGCGCCCCGACATCATGATCCTGAGCGACGAGATCTATTCGCGTCTCCTCTATACCGGCGAGTTCGCGTCGATCGCCGCCGAGCCGGAAATGGCCGACCGGACGATCATCCTCGATGGCTTCTCGAAGACCTGGGCGATGACCGGCTGGCGGCTCGGCTACGGCGTGATGCCGATCGCGCTGGCGGAGCAGGTGGCGAAGCTCCAGACGAACTCCAACTCCTGCGTCAACGCCGCCACCCAATGGGCCGGGGTGGAGGCGATCAGCGGGCCGCAGGATTCGGTGGAACGGATGCTGGCGGAGTTCCGGGCGCGGCGCGACCTGATCGTTGGTGGGCTCAACGCGCTGCCCGGCGTGGAATGTCTGATGCCCGAAGGGGCCTTCTACGCCTTCCCGCAGATCAGCGGCACCGGGCATTCCTCCGCCGCCCTGGCCGATCTGCTGCTGAACGAGGCCGGGGTCGCGGTGCTGGCCGGGACCGCCTTCGGGCAGTACGGTGAGGGTCACCTGCGCTTCTCCTACGCCAACTCGCGCGAGAACATCGCGCTGGCGCTCGACCGGATGGGCGCGGTCCTGACGCGCGGCTAGGGCCATGTTCACCTCCGGCCCGGTTAGTGGTAGGATAATTGCCACAACTCGGAGCGGCGCGATTCGGCGCACACCTGTGGCACTGTGGGAACGTAAGGGAGGTAAGGCGATGACTGCGACCGCTGGAGCGGATTTGCACAGTCGGGAGGCGGAACTGGCGAAGCAGTATCCGCACTGGGAGAAGATCGGCGATTGCATCGATAACTTCATCGATGTCTTCGAGAACTATCGGCAGAGCGGCCACCCCGGTGGCTCGCGATCGAAGCGCCACATGCTGGTCGCGCTGACGCTGGGCGGCTTCATGCGGTGGGACATCCGCCACCCGGAGAAGGCGTTCGGCGACCGCTTCGTGCTGGTCGGCGGGCACACGATCCCGGTGATCTACGCGATGCTCGCCACGTACAATACCGCCCTGCGCGCCAAGTACGAGCGCACCGGGGACGAGCGTTACGCAGTGCCGGAGGCCGACGAGCGGCAACTGCTCTGGAAGGATCTCCTCGGTTTCCGTCGCCGTGGCGGTCTCGCCGGGCACGCCGAGAGCGAGGGCAAGACCCTCTTCCTGAAGTTCAACACCGGCCCGTCCGGCCACGGTTCGCCGGCGGCGGCAGGCGAGGCAGCGGCGCTGAAGCGCGCGGGTGCGAAGGGCGTCAAGGTCTTCGCGGTCGACGGCGAGGGTGGCCTGACCCCCGGCGCGGTCCACGAGACGAAGAACTCGGCCTGGGGGCTGGGGCTCGACAACCTCTACTACCTGATCGACTGGAACAATTTCGGTATCGATTCGATGGCGATCAGCGACGTGGTGCCCGGCACCCCCATCTCCTGGTTCGAGCCCTACGGCTTCGATGTCCACGGGACCGAGCAGGGTTCCGAGTACGCCGCCGTGTCGCGCGCCTTCCTGGAGACGCTGGATGCGCCGAACCCAGAGCAGGTGCCGCACATGACCTGGTTCAAGACGATCAAGGGGCGCGGCTACGGGATCACCGGCTACAAGGCACACGGCACGCCGCACAAGCTGAACTCCGAACTCTTCTGGGCCGGGCGCGCGGAATTCGCCGAGAAGTATGGTGTGACCTGGCACGGCACCGACGAGGCTGCGCCGTCCGATGCCGCGGAGCAATTAGCCCAGTTCGAGGCCAACCTGAAGGTGATCGCCGACACGATCACGAGCGATGACGCCCTGGTCGATTACCTGGCCGATCGGCTGGTGGAGATCGGCGAGTCGGTGCCGCGCGCGATCGAGGGCTACAAGCTCGACACGAGCAAGAACCCGTTCGAGGATCGGCGCTTCTGGGACTACACCAAGTACCCGGCGGACATGTTCGTCAAGCCGGGGACGACGGTCGCCAACCGCGCGGCGCTGGCGAAGTGGGGCGCGTACGTCAACAGTCTCGGCAAGCAGGAGTATGGGCGACCGCTCTTCATCGCGATGTCCGCCGACCTCTCCGAGTCGACGAACATCGCCGGTTTCGCCGAGGGGTATGGCGAGATGCAGGGGTGGGGGCGCTACGACCGCAACCACAATCAGGATGGCGCGCTCCTGCCGCAGCAGATCACCGAGTTTACCAACTCCGGGATCTGCGCCGGGATCAGCACCGTCAACTTCTCCCCGACCCCCTACGAGAAGTTCGATGGCTTCTACGCCTCCAACTCGACCTACGCCTCCTTCTCGTACTTGCAGTATGGGATGATGCGCCTCTTCAGCCAGCTGGCACAGGACTCCGACATCCAGGTCGGCAAGGTCCTCTGGGTGGCCGGGCACTCCGGGCCGGAGACGGCGGAGGATTCCCGCACGCACTTCGGCATCTTCTCGCCAGGGGTGACGCAGCTCTTCCCGGAAGGGAAGATCATCAACCTGATCCCCTGGGAGTACAACGAGGTGCCGGTGCTCCTCAGCGCCGCCTTCTCGACCGACGCCCACATCGTTGCGCTGCACCTGACCCGCCCGCCGATCAACATCCCGGATCGCGCGGCGCTCGGCATGGCGTCGCACTTCGATGCGGCGAAGGGTGCCTATCTCCTGCGCGATTACAAGCCCGGCCAGCCGAAGGGCGGGACGATCCTCGTCCAGGGAACCCTTTCCACCAATAATGTGATCGGGCTCCTGCCGCAACTGGACGAGGCGGGGCTGAACGTGAAGATCGTCGCGGCGGTCAGCCCGGAACTCTTCAAGCGCCAGTCGCGCGAGTATCGCGAGTCGATCATCTCGCCGTCCGACGCGCTCGACCTGACCTACATCACGAACGGCGCGCGTCGCCTGATGCGCGACTGGATCACGCACCGCTTGGCCGACGAGTACGCCCTCTCCGCCGACTTCGACGACCGCTGGCGGACCGGCGGCAGCCCGGTCGAGGTTTACGACGAGGCGCACCTGTCGCCGAAGCACATCCTCGAAGGGATCAAGCGCTTCGTCGGGGAGCGCGAGCAGCGACTCGGCAGTATCGCCGGGGCGCTGGACGCGGCGCGTTAGGGACGACTGAGCAGCGGCTTTCCAAGCAGAGGGTCGCGAAGAGGGGGCGGGGGCCACAAGCCCCCGCCCCCTCGTTTCCCTGTCGGCTCTTATCGTTGCTGGGCCACCAGGAGGATGTCGCCGTGTCGCGTCAGTGGGAACGCAGATACTGCAAGACGCGCAGGCGGAGCTGGAGCAGGGTGCGGCGCGTGGTCAGATCACCGATGGTGGCGGCGGTCGTGTCGTAGTCCCACGGTTGTGACTGCCGTGCGGGGCCGCCGGGCTTCCCGGCTGGGTTGCTCGCCGCCGTCTCCTTGGCGGAGACGATCAGGGTCGCCATCTGCGCCGGGGTCATCTCCAATGCGGTGATAATCTGCGTTTGCTGCGGGGATGTGCCGTTAAGGAAATCGGCATACTGCTTCTCGCGCGGCCCCGGACCCATCGCCATGATCTTGCTCGCCAATTCGACGATCGAGTCGGAAAGTTGCTGGAGGGTAGGGGCGGCTTGCATGAACAACTCCTAACGATATAACTCAACATAAATTACTATTACGATCATACCACATCGGCGCGATGCGCGAGTGATGTGGATATTTGTAAGAAAAGTAGGCAAGAAAAGACCCCTGTGAAGGGGCCGGTGGAGCGGAAGACGCGATTCGGCGGCGGGGCGATGTGTACCATCGCCCCGCCGCGTTTTCGTTGGATTGGCGCGCAAACCCAGTGATCGTGCCGACGTGTAGCGCGGGTGAGAACGCCTATCGTCGCCTCGCGCGTTTGCAGCACGTTTGCAAATGCGTGACCAATTTTCGGTGCACCGACGCGATGGCGGGCGGCCGTGCCCCTTCAATTCACACCCGTTCAGGCGAGTATATTACAGAGGCAAAGTGCGGAATTTGAATCCACAACCCACTGATTAAAAGTTAGTCTCGAGAAACAGGTCGTCCTCACGTAGGATAGTCGATATTCCTTGCTGTAGTGAGCAAAAGTCGCACGCGCTCACCGCCGCTCGTAGCCCCAGATCGCCCGTTGTAGCCGTCCCGTAACTCACCACGTAACTCACCGAACCGGGAGATTTGCACGACTGCGAATGTTATCTGCGCTTGTGGTGGCTCCCGTGGTTATCCGTACGAGGTAGTGCGCCCCACGGCGTGCGTTATGCTACGGCACGCTGGAAGCGTGCGCGGGTGGCGGAAACGTCGAGGGGTGATTGCGGAGGGGGGTAGCACATGTTCATGACCGGCATGATAGTAATCAGTCGCCGTATCAAGGACTGCGTGCGTGCTGCGCACCGTCGCCTCCTCGCGTGGACCAGACCCGCGCCTGGCCCTTCCGTCGGGAGCATGATCGGCGACCTGACCAGGACAAAGGCCACCTTGATCACCGAGAACGTCTTTCTGCGACAGCAACTCGTGGTCCTCGCCCGCCAGGTCAAGCGGACCGCGCTCACCCCCGGCGACCGCCTCCGCCTCGTCCTCCTGGCGCGCCTGGTCCGCGGGTGGCACGCCGCGCTCCTCATCGTCCAGCCGGAGACGCTGCTGCGCTGGCACCGGCAGGGCTTCCGCCTCGTCTGGCGCGCCAGGGCACGCGGCGTGTCCAAGCGCCCGCAAGTGTCGACCGAGATCGTCGCGACCATCCAGCGCCTGGCCGCCGAGAACAGGCTGTGGGGCGCCGAGCGGATCCGCGGGGAGCTCCTCAAGCTGGGCATCCGGGTGGGCAAGCGCACGGTCCAGCGCCATATGCACGCGGCACGCCCGCCGCGGCCGCGTGGGGACGGGCAGGCCTGGGCGACCTTCCTGCGGAACCACGCCCACGAGACCTGGGCCTGCGACTTCCTCCACGTCGTCGACCTCGGGTTCCGGTCGATCTTCGCCTTCTTTGTCGTCGAGCTCGGCTCGCGCCGGGTCGTCCACGTGGGCGTCACGCGCCACCCCACGGACGCCTGGGTGGCGCAGCAGCTGCGCGAGGCGACGCCGTTCGACCAGCATCCGCGCTACCTGATCCGGGACAACGACCGCAAGTACGGCCCCGCCTTCGCCCGGGTCGCGACGGGCAGCCGGATCACCATCCTGCGGACGCCCATCCGGGCACCGCGGGCGAACGGCATCTGCGAGCGCTTCTTGGGGAGCGTACGCCGCGAGTGCCTCGATCACATGCTGATCCTAGGGGAGGGCCACCTGCGGCACATCCTGCGGGGCTACACGGCCTACTTCAACACCGCACGACCGCACCAGGGGATCGGGCAGGCACTCCCCGATAGCCCCAAGCCGCAATCGCCTGCCCCTCCGGCCGCGCCCATCGTGGCCATCCCGGTGCTAGGCGGCCTGCACCACGACTACCGGCGGGCGGCCTAAGAAACTGTCTGATAAAGGGCCAGAGAACGGCCTGCTGCCGCACGCCCCATCGGCTACGCCAGTACGGACGCGGGAAGACAACGAGCGATGCGGCGAGACGGCGACCTTACCACCCTCGCGCC
>JAABUM010003456.1_pt1 | contig 19294 bp, 10 predicted proteins | sample 5559161 | NCBI WGS metagenome assembly JAABUM01 (sample SAMN10711868, study PRJNA513369) | rock metagenome | isolation source: Antarctica rocks | place: Antarctica: Victoria Land, Siegfried Peak nord | reverse complement strand
GCGGAAGTGGGTGGCGATGGGGCCGTAGGCGGCGAGGAACCGCTGGGCGTGGCCGGGCGACTTGAACCGCCGCATCCGCCGCTCGCGTTCCCGCGTGGGCTGGTGGGAATTCTCGGCGCGATTGTTCTAGCCGTTTGTGCTGCCGGTGTTCGACGCCGGGCAGCACGTCGCGCTTGGCGGCCCCATAACTCGCGAGCTTGTCCGTGATGAGCACCCGTGGCACGTACGCCAAGCCCTTGAGCAGCTTCCGCAGGAACTTCACCGCCGCGCGCTTATCGCGCCGGGGCTGCACCAGGATGTCAAGCACGTTGCCGTCCTGATCGACGGCGCGCCACAGGGAGTGGGTCACGCCGTTGATGCGCATGAAGACCTCGTCCAGATGCCACGTGTCGCCGGGGCGCGGGCGACGGCGGCGCAGCGCATTGGCATAGGTTTGCCCGAACTTCCGGCACCACTGGCGCACCGTCTCGTAGGTCACGACGACGCCCCGCTCGGCGAGCAGCTCCTCCACATCGCGGTAACTGAGCGCGAAGCGGAAATACAGCCAGACGGCGTGACCGATGACCTCGGGCGGGAAGCGGTAACCGGCGTAGTCGGGCGACGCGACTTCATCTCTCATGTCGGCAGTATCGCACGTCGACGGCGCTCGATCGCAAGTTGACGGTACCATGCAGACGGGGGAGGTTCAGCGCCGCCTTGCCTACCTCGCAGCACAAGTACAACTGTCGAAATTAGCGTGAAGGGTGCCGCCGGAGCACCGCGAGCTGGGGTCGCTCCTGGCCCTCCTGCGGGTCGAGTGCGAGGGCGTAATTTCCCCACCAAGCACCGCCGGCCCAGTACGTCCCGCCGATACCCGCGGCATCGGCTGCGGTCAGGAATTCGTCGAGGACGACGAGCCACCGTGGGTCATCGCCTGGAATACCGTACTCACCCAGAAAGCCGCGGACTCCGCGCTCTTGCAGCCACGTGGCGAATGGTTTGAGACGGTCAGCACCAACTGTGGGATAGGCACCTTCACGCGAATATGATTGGCGATACGTGCCCGAGCTATCAGCATCGAAGTACACATGGGCCTCGTAAAGGAAGTTCTCTGCAGGATCGTTGATATGGAGATTGGAATTGTTTGTGAGCCAAGCGGCTGCTCCACTCCAGCCATCTCCTGGAACGAGGATAGTATGGGACGTGTCAACAGACCGGATCCCATCGACGCCCGCCTGGGCTGCCGCGGGCCAGCGGCCATCCGTGTCGTGCGGCTCATTCATCAGGCCATAGGCCCAGACGGCATGATCATCTCGGAAATGCGCGGCGACGCGTCGCCAGAAGTCGGTGAAGGCTGTATTGGGAACACCGTCGCCGACGAGTTGGCCTTTATACCGAGCGTAGTTGTGGGGCTCGAGGATGAGCAGCATCCCACGGTCGCGCGCGGCGGCGGTGACAGTGTCGAGGCGTGCGAGTTCAGCTTGGTCGAGCGCACCGTAGACGGACCGTTGCAGGCGTTCCCAGCGGAAGGGTAGGCGGATAAGGGTGAGGCCTTGGCCACGATAATAATCGAGTTCGGTCGCAGTCGGGTAGATGTAATCTACCCCGTATACTCCGGGCAGCGCGTCGCCGAACTCGCCGCCAGCGAGATTCACTCCGCGGAGATACGCTGTTACCACCGGGGCAGCCGCAACCGGTGGAGGGACGACAATGGGCGGCATCGGCGCAGAGGCATTGTTAAACTTCACGCGCCAGGCGCGATCACTGACCGTACCTCCCCCAATACCTTTAGCGGTGACGGTAACGTTGTGTTCCCCTGGGCGTACGGTTCCGGTTTCAAATGTTCCTTGCCATTCTCCGGATTGCGTCGTCATCGGTTGTTCTGCGCCATCGTCGATACGAAACGTGACGACTGCGGCGACGGTGGCGAGCGCGCGCACGGCGATAGTGCCGTCCCACTGCTCGCCGCTGAGAGGGCTCTCGATGCGTACCGTGAGCGCCGGATTGGTGGGTTGCTGACCTATGGCGGTGACACGTACGCGCCAGGCGCGATCTGTTATCTCGGTGCCGTCCTGTCCACGCCCGAGGATCGTCACGTTGTACTGCCCTGCGGCGACCAGGCCGGTGTCCCAGTCTGCGCGCCAGATCGCGCGCGATGAATCGTAGGACATCGGCTCGGGCGCACCCACATCAATTCGGTAATGGAGGTCCGATATACCATCTGTGCGGGCCTGTATCTCGACGATGCCGCCATAACGCTGATCGGTCAATGGCTGCAAAATCTGGAGCGGTTGTGCGGCCGCGGCCGCCCCGATGTCGCGCTCACCGATCGCCGCACGAGTCAAAACGGCGGCGGTCACCGCCAGGAATGAGCGTCTCTTCATCGATACTCCTGTCATACGGCCCCGATGATCGTCCGTCAGACCCCTTTCACGGAACGATAGTCGGCCGCTCCCATGAGCGACGCGCGGCTCTCCTACGATCGACGACGCCCGGTGCAAACGTATGCGCGACGCGGGGATTATGCTGCATGGGTACCCTCGCGACAACGATCGGGGCACGGGTGCATTGTTTCCCTCGTATCATCCCTGTCGAACGTAATAGGAATCGAGTCGCGACACGGGCAGGGCAGCGGGCGACGACACCATTCGCTGCCCTCCGAGTCTTACCGGCGGGTCACGGGACCGTGTGACCGATCATCGAACGGAGATCGGCCACGGTGGCGTAACGCCCCGAATATAATTCCTCCTCGCGATACCAGGCGAAGCCAAGCAGATGGAACTTTACCATTTGTTCAGCCGCGAAATGAAGTGCGCCGACATCCCCCTGGCCGGTATTCTCGCCATAGAGCTTGAACTGTTGCCCGGAGGCGCTGGCCAGCGCGGCGATATATTTCACCGGACGCCATTGCCGCGGGTCTGGGCTGAAATCGGACCCGTCGCGCGCGTCGAGCCAGGTCGTCGTCAAGATGACGTTTGGGGCATGCAGCGCCGCGATCTGCCGCGCATAGTCGGTCCCGGCGGGCATCTCGCCGGTTTTCTCGGCATCGGTCGTTCCAGCCAGGTTTGCCGTGATCGCCGCAGATTCCTGTCCGGGCCGGATACCCCAGCCGGGATAGAGAATCATGACTGGTCCGTCGTAATAGCGGCGTACGGTATCGATCTGCCAGTTCTGATATTCAGCGAGGCAATCGAGATACCACGAGAGGAATTGTTCCGCCTCACCTTGGGGCGATGGCTGGCCCGGTCGCCACCTCGGGGTCGGAGACCGGGCTAGGGCGTATCGATCGAACGCCCAATACTGTGCTCGACCCGGTGCCGATGGGGGAAATGCGAGCTCGTTGCTACGTCCGCCACCCAGGCGCACCGCCGCGAAGTCGGTGCCGAAACTGGCGAAGAGGTCGGCTAGATAGCGATCGAGCACGTCGCGCAGCGCCGGATTGAAGACGAAATTGGCGTCGCCGCTGTCGATCTGATCGCCGCCTATATATGGCTGGCCATCCTGGTCGATATACCGGCTATCCGGATAGCGACCGTGCAGCCACTGCGGCGTATCATGGAAGCCCGGATCGAGGATGAGTTGAAACCCGCTTTCGCGGAGTCGGTCAAATTCGGCACGCTTCGCACCGATGTATGCCAAGTCGTGGGCCGCGCTACCAGGTGCATACTCTCGCCAGCTCACGCGCACGATCCAGAGTCGCACACCCGTCGCGCGTAATGAGGGAGGGTCGATAAAGGCATTGCCGATCACGCCCCAACGATAGGCGGCCGGGCCAACGGCAGGATCGTCAAGCGATAGGTTGAGGAGATACTCACTTTGTGGGGCTAGTGGCGGTACCGCTCGTCGCAGGAGAATACGCGGTGTCGAGACTAGCGCGATCAGCAGCACGCACAGCGCCACGGACGCGGCTAGGATGAGGCAATTGGCTCTACGTCGTGGGCTCATCTGGATCAGGGATACCTCTCCTGCGTATTCTCTGCCCCGATAGTCTGAGCCGTCGCCCTAATATTCTGCTTTCGCTCGCCGAGTTGCGGCTCAGGCCAACGCATCGAAGTTAATCGCCTCGACGCTCTCCGCTTGTTGGCGGATCCCGGTACGGACGATATCGAGGGTTTCACGAGCGCATGTTTCCCAATTGAACGATTCGGCCCACGCGCGTGCGCGTATGGCGAAGCGCCTCCGCTCCTCGGGCCGATCAAGGAAGAATGCCAGTGCGCGAACGAACTCGCTGTCATCCGTGGCGAGTAGCCCGGTCACCCCATCGCGGATCGCCACGCTCAGGCCTGGCACGGCATACGCCACTGCGGGGCAACCCTGCAAATTCGCTTCAAGCACGGTGAGCCCCCACCCTTCGTTCATCGACGGGCTCGCGAACACCGTTCCGGATGCGAGTAACGTCTCCTTCATCACCTCGTCGACGGCACCGTGAAGGGTGATCCAGTCCCGCGCATCGAGCGCGGCGATAAGTCCGGCGATCTCGGCATAATGCTCACCTTCGCCGGCGATGTCGAGCAGGAGGTCCGGGCGCTCGCGCTTAAGTATGACGGCGGCCCGAATGAGTAGCTCGAGCCGCTTGTAGCGCCTCAGACGGCCCAGATAGACGATCCGGGGCGGTCCGATTCGCTCGTCTGTGCCGCCATCGTTGAGCAGTGGCGTGGCGCGGCGTGCGCTGGTGCCGATCCCGTTGTATACCACCTGGAGTTGTTCGGGCCGATAGCCCAGTTTGATGAGTTCATCGCGCGATGTCGGCGAGACCGTGATGACCGGATGGTTCCGGTAGAGAAGCGGCGCGACTTTACTCTCGATCAACCAGCCGATCGTCGCCACTGGGCCTGGTGCTTCTATAAACCACTGCTTCGCCATCACGTGGTGGATGAGGAGCGTCGTCGGGGTGTTGGTGAAGAGAGGCGCGAAGAATGGGACGCCGTTCATCACCTCGAGCACGCGATCGTAGCGATGTCCCTGGGTCAACATGAACACCGCCGCGTGAAGGTATACGGTGAGCTTGTTGCCGCGTCGGATCACCGTGAGTTTTCCGTCGTCGAACGGCTGTTGCCCGGGACGTTCCGGGCCGGGATCCGCGCAGAAGATCGTGACCTCGTGTCCGATGGCGGACCACCGCATGGCTTGCTCGAAGATATTCACCTCGGAACCCCCCGCCTGAGGGTGCCGGAGGCAGCGCCAATTGAAGGCGAGGATTTTCAGTCGGCGATCGTCGACTCGTGTCTCCGCGGAACCGGCGTCACTCGAAACGTCGGGCGCATCAAGCCCCCAGCGTTTGTGCATCCGAGCGAAGGCTTTGCCGAGTTCGATGAGCGTCGGGAGGAATCGCAGCCGGGAGCCGACTACATCGGACCAGGTAACTGGGTATTCACCGATCGTGAACCCTTCGGCACCGGCCGCGAGCAGTAACTCGACATCGAATGCCCACCCACGTTCTGTGACGAGCGTGGCGAGGGTGCGTGCCGCCTCACGCCGCAATGCCTTGGCACCACATTGTGTATCACGGTAGGGCAGTCCGAACAAGCGTCTCACCGTGACGCGGAAGGCCGTGCCTGCAAGGCGGCGCGTCAGCGGTTGCGCCTGTCCGATCGCGCTGCTGTCCAAGTGACGTGAGCCGATAGCGATATCCACATTGGCGAGGCGCTCGCAGAGCGCGAGCAGGGACGCCGGTTCTACCGACCCGTCGGCGTCGGTGTATGCGATGCGTGCTCCGCGCGCAATTTGGAAGCCTGCCAGGAGCGCGCCACCCTTTCCGACTCGGTCAGGGATTTCTACGACGGCGATCTCCAGGTATTGGGTTGCCATACGTCGGGCAATCGCTGCGGTACCATCGGTACACCCATTCGCGATCACCAGTATCTCGAATTGCGTGCCGAACCGCGCGCGTAATGCTGCGGCATACTGGTGTAGCGTTGACGAGAGTCGCTGCTCTTCGTTGTACGCCGGAATGATGAGGGAACAGTTCATCTGGCTCCACCCTTATTCAGCGGCGATAACCGCTCGCGTACCGCTGCGCGATCTGGACTTTGGCACCCTCGACGACTGCAAAGGGCACGCTTGCACCCGGTAAATATGGATCTGTAGGGATCAGTACGGAGCCTGACTGACAATTCGCGCATGACAGGCTATCATCGTTCCTCCTAAGGAAGCGCTTCCGGGAGCGCCTCGCCCCAGTGGATCACCGATTGCCCCGCCCACAGATTGGTCGTCGCGCCATCCATCAACGCGGTTGCGAACCATCCCCAGTTCTGGTCGTAGAAATCGTTAGGGTTGCCCCAGTAACCGGTCGTCCCGTCGATGTGATACTGGCTGAAGATCTTGCCCGCAAAGGCTTGATGCACGAGCGTGTGATCAGCTGTGAAAAGCATCGCGCCGAGTGATGCGGCGTACATGGAGAGGGCCTCGTCCCCTGCCGCAGCCGAGCCATCCAGGTTGTACGCACTGGAGATCTTTCCGTGCTGAGCGAATTGCTGCGTGGGGAGCGTGAGTCTCGCGACCGCTTGCTTCGCCCGATCGTCTTTGAACCATAGCCAGTCGAGCGCGAGGCGATAGGGTAAGCGGCTCGCGTCATAGGAGAATTTCGTCGAGTTGGCACCGAGTATGGTCGCCGGGAGCAGCGTGCCGTCCTGCGCGTTGAGCATGATCCAATTGGGCACGATCCCAGCAGCACCACCGAAAATTGGTGCCGCGCCGATACGCGCGAGCACGTCATAGGACGAATCGACCAGCGACATCCAGGCGTGACTGGGATCGGCGTCGGCGAAGATACGATACGCATACGGGGCGAAGTACGATGGATTGACGAGCGGGTGATTCAGATCGGCGCTCCAATCACCGCGTGCCCAGTTCCCCGCGACAAGAACGCGTCGATCGGCGACCGTCGCGGTCTCTTGTTCCCAGATCCCACCCAGGATGCGCTTTGCGGCATCCGCATATTCCGGTATGTTCCAGCGCCGTGAGGCGAACAACAACGACAGCGCGATGTCCTGATCGGCGTCGGCGGCGGTGTTCGGGTCCATGATGCCGGAGGTGCCGTCGGCGCGTGTCCCCCATTGCCAGGAGAAGGTGCCATCGGGACGTTGGATGTTTGTGCTGGTCCAACCCCAGACCTGCGCGAACGCCGCGCGGTCGTCCATATACACGGCGCGTTGCAGTGCATAGGATTGACCCTCGGATGTAGACGCGAGATTCGCCTGCGGATTGATCACGCGCCCGTTATCGATGAAGTGAAGCTTATATCCTTCCCAGGTACGTACCAGCATCGGATCGCTGGTGGCGACCCGCTCATTGAGTTTCCGCACGCGAAGGATCCGTACCGTCCAGCTATCGGATTGGAACACCTTCACCACATCGCTGTTATGCACCGCCTGGTCGGTCGTACCGCCCGCCAGGCTCCCAGTGGTGACATCGGCGTCGGTTGTCGGGCTGAACGCGATATAGTCGATATTGTTCCACTTGCTGTCGAGGACGATGTCCTGGAGCGATTTGTCGCGCTCGATGGGCCAGTAGTAGTGCGCGTCGTTGAAGGGATGGCCATTCGTGAACGCCGAGTCCCGCAGGTCAACCCAGGCATACGAGTCCATGATGATCTTGCTGGTGGGTGGAAGCGTGTCCACGATCCAGCGCGCGGCGTCGCGCTGGGCGGAGGTCTCCTCACCGGTGAAATTGGCTCGGTTGGCACTTACCGCGTTCTGGCCGATGAGCATGGTGCCAATCACGATCGCGATGCTGCACACGTAGCCGATCCCTCGCCAGTGGCCGACGAAATTGACGAGGTGTCCGGAGAGCACGCCGAGGATGACCGCGGTGAGCGCGAGTAGCGGGATCACATAGTAGAAGAGGACGACACCGCCACGCCCGAGGAACAGGACAAAGGTGAGCGCAAGGATAGAGAGCCCGAAGAGGGCGCGGTCGCGGCGCCAGAACAGCAGGCCGAGCACCGCTCCTGCGATGCCCCCCTCGATTAACAGTGGATCAGCCCCGCGCCATTCCCCGAAGAACTTGCGAATATCGCTCGCGCTCGACAAGAAAGAGCCAGAACCGCCGCGCGCCGCTTGTTGCACATAGGTTTCCACCATGCTCACGTGCGGAGAAAGCGAACTCCAGAGGATGCCGGATGGCAAGAGTTCATCCTTCAGGAGCGCCAAGAGCACGAAGAATGAGATCGATGACAGGGCGGTGGCCGTCCAGAGTCCGAGCGCGAACCGACGATTCTGCTTATGTGCGACGTGTTGCGCCAGGAACAGCATCCCCGGCAGGAAGACGATCATGATCTCCTTCGTCCAGAAGGAGAGGCCGAAGACGAGCGCGCTGAGCACGATGTGACCGAGTCGCTGCTTGCTGCTGAGCAGCAGATATAGGGAGAGCAGGAGCCAGAGCGTCGCGAAATTGTCGAGCCAGACCTGGCGGTGCAGGCTGACGCCGAGTGGGGACACCGCAAATATGACAGCCGCGAAGATCGCCGACTCGACGCGTCCGGTCACCCGGCGCACCAGGAGGAAGATGATCGCGCAGGAGGCTAGCGCGACAGGGAGCATCAATGCGCGACCGGTATCGATCGCCATACCGAAGGTTCGGAATCCGCCGACGAATTCGGACCAGAGTCCGATCAGCACCCAGCCGAGCGGTGGATGGTCGTACGTATAGGTATAGTAGGATATCTTATGTTCGGTGAACATCGCCCAGGCCGATCCGACATATGTACCTTCGTCGGATTCGAAGTGGGGATAATTGAACATGTTCAGGCCGGTAAACAGGGCGGCGACGATCAAGATCAGGACAAGCGTGCCCCATTCCGCGAGGCGGCGTCGGCGCGCACCCGGCTCCTCGTGTGCGGGCTCCGACGTGACACCGCGAGCAGCCTCGAAGTTGTGCTGGCGCGCCGGATCGGGTAGTGTCCAGAAATCATCGTCTTCCGGCGCATCGACGACCGCAGGGGGGGCGATAGTCCCTAAAGGCAGGGCACCCGGAGACCGCCAGCGGAAAGCCGCGAAGCGCCCGCGCGCGGTATCAAGCGCGCTCATAGCGCTCCTCCTGCATCGGTGTGGCGGGTTGGAGGATGATAGGTTTATGTCGCAACGCGCCGACAAGCGGATGGGCGATATCGATCGTCCCGTCCCCGTCCACGCCCGGCCGATGCGCACCCGTGTGGGCGGTCTTCTCCCAGTTTTTCAGGCCGCGCAGTTCTCGATACACCGAGCGCAGTGCCCCGAAACCGAGGAGGAATTGATAGGGCAAGAAGCCGAAGATATAGTGGGCAAAATCGCGCACGCGAACCGGTTCACCGTAAGCGCGACCGAACTCCAGAAGCCCGATAAAGCCTGCTAGGAACTGGAAGCAGAAGGTGTACAGCGGGAGGAAGGAGATCATCGCCAGCCCGACGGGCATCTTCACGGTGAAGACCATCACGAAGGTGATCGGCCAGAGCAGACCGAAGGCGGCCTGGACGAATGGATAGCTGAGGGTGAACGCCGCAAGCCAGCGTTGACCCCATTTCGGATAGCGGCGCCATTCACCTTTGCGGAGTACCTGGAGGAAGCCCTGGTTCCACCGCGTCCGTTGCTTGATGAAATCTCGCGCCGAGGGCGGCGTCTCCTCGCGGGTGGCGTGGGTAGCGTCGTAGGTGACGGCAACCTTGACGCCGCGCGTGCTCAGCCGGATGCCTATGTCGGCGTCCTCGGTGAGGCATGCCTCATCCCAGCCACCGGCCATCTCGAGGAAGCGGCGCTCCATGAAGACGGTGTTCCCGCCGAGGGGGACCATCCCGATGCGCGCATGGAAGTGGAGGCGCGATTTGAACCAGAAGAAATATTCCAGGACGTTGTGAACCGCGAACCATGTAGAGCGAAAGTCCATCAGCTGGACCCCGGCCTGCACGATCGGTGCGTGCTGCCGCAGCATGACCGTGTTGATAATCTGAAATATGTCCGGATGCACGTCATCTTCCGCATCGAAGATGGTGACGATCTCGTGCGAGGTATGGCGCAGGGCGTGATTCAGGCCGTGCGGCTTGTTAATGGGTCCATCGTTAAAGGTGATGACCCGCACATTGGGGTGGTCGATCTTGGCGCATGCCGTATGCCCCTCTGCGATGGTCCCCTCGTCGCCCTTCTCGCATACCAGCACCACCTCGAGGAGCTCGCGCGGATAGTTCGCAGCCCAGACGCGGGCGATGGTACCGGCGATGACCTCTTCTTCATGCCGGGCGGGAAGGATAGCGGTGAAACGCAATTGCGGCGCCAGGAAGCGAGCCGGGCTGGCAGCCGCCTCAAGGCGTCGCGGTTGCCACCACGTATAGAGCATGAGATAGAGCGCGATGGCACCCTGGGCAGTCAGGAGGATCGAAACGATCAAGATCAACGGGTAGATCACGTCGTCGATCAAGCTTCACCCCCCCGCGATGACCCGATGGGGGCGTTGATCCCCCACGCGCCGAACCTCAGTCGTAGGACTAACAATGCCGCCTCGCCGACGATGCCTCCGGACATCTTGGAGGTACCGTGGGTCCGGTCGGGGAACACGATCGGGACCTCGGCGAAGCGCATCCCGGCTTGGGCGCATGCATGGTTCACCTCAACCTGGAAGGCATAGCCATTGGAGCGGAGCGTATCGAGATCCAGGACCTCCAGGGCGCGACGGCTGAAACACTTGAAACCGCTCGTGCAATCTTTGATCGGCAGGTCGAGTAGCAGCCGGGCGTACCAGCTGCCGCCGCGGCTGATCATCGTGCGGACGAGGGACCAGTTCTCGGCCCGGCCACCGGGAATATTGCGCGAGCCGACGACCACATCTGCCCCCTTTGCGGCCTCTAGTAGGCGGGGCAAATCGACCGGACGGTGAGAGAAATCGGCATCCATCTCTATCACGTGCTCGAACCCATGCTCGAGGGCGTAGCGGAATCCGGCGACATAGGCCGTGCCCAGCCCCTCTTTACCGACCCGGTGTAACACATGAACCTGGTTCGCCTCCTGGGCGATTCGATCGGCGATGTCGCCGGTGCCGTCCGGGGAATTATCGTCAACGACCAGGATGTGCGTGTCAGGCACGACTATCATAATCGCCTCCAGGAGCGATTCGAGATTTTCCCGCTCGTTGTATGTAGGGATAACAATGATAGAGTCCATGGGGGCTCCTTTGCTCGCAGCGATTCTCAGCTCTCCGGCGTACGAGCGCGGAGAGCACAACGACACAGAGCGGCTAATCCGGTTAGTCCGCAGAAATCGCCGGGGGTCGTATGAATTGTCTGACTGATTGTTGTATCCCCGCCGAGGGAAGATAATTCGCGTGGCGGGAACAAAAAACCGGCCTTTTACATCAAGGCCGGTTGCACCACTCGCTCGACGCAGATCTCAGGTGCCCAGATCACGATCTGCGTGTCATCGCCGCCTTAATTGTGTGTTTATGGACTCGTGGAGTCCGACGCTTACGGGCACCTCTCGGTAGGATTGTCCACCGCTCGGTAGAAGCAGTCATGCTCGATAGTGTCGAGCGCACACATAATATAGCCGGGTAACAGGACTAATGTCAACCAGTGTATAGTACCGATTTGCCAGTACTTCAGTCTGGAATACCGGTATAGGTATACCGTAAGGCGTACATTAGCGCGCGAGATGACGCTGCAGGATGGCCATCTGCGGGCGATCTGCGCCGTTGAGAGGGACCAGTGAGAGCGGGTAGTCGCCCCAATGCGCTCCGCCCGCCCAGCATGCCGCACCGATTCGTTGATCGTCGAGATGGGCGAGGAAGCGGTCGAGCGCGACGAGCCACCGTGGATCGTCGCCGGGCACCCCATATTCGCCGATGAAGCCACGCACGCGGTGGTCATGTAACCACTCGATAAATGGGCGTATGCGATCGATGCCGATATCGGGGTAGGCATGCTGCGCGTCATAGGTCTGTAGGTAATGACCGGCGTTACCGGCATCGAAGTACTGGTGCGCTTCGTAGATGACCTTGTCGCTCCGGTCGACGATATAGAGGGTTTCGTTGGCCTCTCGCCAGGAAACGGCGCTGCTCCAATTGTCGCCGGATACGAGGATAGGGTGGTCGAGATCGGTGGCGCGGATGCCATCGACGCCGGCCTGGGCGGCCGCTGGCCAGCGGCCGCCCGTATTGTGGGGTTCGTTCATCAGGCCGTAAGCCCAGATAGCCGATTCATCGCGGAAATGCCCGGCGAGCCGTCGCCAGAAGTCGGAGAATGCCGAGGTCGGTACCGCGATTGTGCCGATCAGCTCGCCCTGATAGCGCGCATAGTTATGGATATCGATGATCAGTTGCATCTTTCGGATCCGCACGCCGGCCACGAGAACATCGAGTCGCCCGAGTTCGTCCGGATCCAGTTCGCCGTTGAGTACGTGTTGCAAACGCTCCCACCGACAGGGAAGACGGATCAAGGTCAACCCACGAGCCAGATAGTAATCGAGCGAATCCACGGTGGGATAGAAATAGTCGACGCCATGCACGCCGGGGAGCTGCTTGGGGCCGAATTCCGCCCCCGCGAGCGAGACTCCGCGTTGGAACGAGCGATCGTGCCAGGCGCGGAGCGCCAACGCACCGCCGCCGACGATGAGTCCGCCGATCGTCGCCGTGACACCGACGCCCACCGATTTGCGGACGAAGGTGCGTCGGTCGATCTCGACGCCCTTCGTTGTCGGCTCGGGTCCCGAGGCTTGCTCGTTGGATGGCCGTTGCTCGCTCATCGTCCTCGACAGTCCTTCCGCTGCAAGAGTTGCGGTGTTCCACCGCAGCCATTCGCGCCAGGCGCGTTCGGTTCGCGGCGGTACCGAGCCACATGCGGACGTCGACGAGGTGGCCGGGCGACACACATGCCAGATCACCGAGCGTCACGCGCGTGGCGCTCGGTGATCTGGGCGCTGCGGGCGGGCGGTTTAATTAAGGCTGCGGCGCGACACGAGCCGCAGATTCGACGGTCCCAACTCCGCAAACCGAACGAACTGCTGACATGCCGCGAGTGAACGCTCGAGGGGATGTCCGGCGTGGTCATGATAGCGCTCCGGCACGCCGTGAGCAATGTGTCGGCGCATGGTCGGATCGGTCCCCGTCCGTCCTCCTCCCGATCCCGGGGGCGAATGGCGACCGTTCGTGACGCATTTTCAGGGCGTGGCGATCATCTGACGATAATCATTCAACGTTGCGTAGCGACCGGAGAGGAGATCGGCCTCGCGACACCAGGCCATACCGACGAGGCTGTACCGGCGCATCTGTGCCACGGCGAATTGCATCGCCGCGCGATCGCCCTGGCCGGTATTCTCGCCATACAGGCGAGGTTGCAGGGCACTACTTGCCGCGAGGCTGGCGAGATACTTCACGGGCCGCCATTGCGCCGGATCGGTGCTCGCATCATCTCCGAAGGCGGCGTCGAGCCAGGTCGTGGTCAGGATGATGTTGCGATCCCGCAATGCGGCTACCTGGCGCGCGTAATCGGTCCCCGTTTGGATCTCACCGTTGATCTCTGCCGACGTCGTGCCACTAAGGTTACCGGCCGCCGCCGCATCGAATTGACCCGGGCGGATACCCCAGCCAGGGTAAAGGATCATCAGTGCGCCGGTGTAGCTCTGGCGGACCGTATCGACTTGCCACCCCTGGTAGGCGGCCAGCGCGTCGAGATAGAAGTTCAGGAATTTCCCGGCTTCGCCGCGGGGAGAGGTTTGTCCCGGCCGCCAATCGGGGACCGGCGATATGTTGAGGGCGTTGCGGTCGAAGCCCCAGTAGCAATTGGCCGACGCGCCGACCTTCGCGGCGGGGTACGTCAACTCTCCCCAGTGTCCGCCCCCGAGCCGAACGCTCACGAAGTCCGTCCCCAGATCGGAGAAGATCGCATGGATATAGACGGATGCCACGCCGCGTATCACGGGGTTGAAGATCAGATTCACGTCGCCGCTATCGATCGTGCTGCCACCATCGTAGCGCTCCCCGTACTGATTTACATAATACGAGTCTGCGTAGCTCTGATGGAGCCAGGTCGGCGTGTCGTGTAAGCCGAGATCGAGGATGATAGCGAAGCCTGCCTGACGGAATCGCGCGATCTCGGCTCGGCGCGCGGCCACATAGGCCGCGTCTGGACGATCCTCGGATGGGAAGTAATCACGCCAGCTCAATCGCATCACCTGTACGCGTACTCCCGCGTCGTACTGTGCGGTTAGATTTTGATCCCCGCTGCCGATCATGCCCCAAAGGTACGGCGATACCGGCCTGGGTGTGGCCGTGGCCACAGGCGCGGTAGCTGTCGCGGTCGGACCAGCCGGAAGGGTTGTGGGCGTGGCCGGGGGGGGGGTAGTGATCGACGTCGCGGTCACGGTGGCTGGAAGGGTGGTGGCCGGGACGGGTGCAAGAGTGGTCGGCGTCGGTTGCACGCGTGGCGCGATCGCGCGCCAGAGCGAATCGGCGAGCCATGAGCGGGAAGCGGTGGTCGTGGCACCGATCTCCGCTGCGGTCGTGTCGGGCGGGGGGCCAACATTCGCGACGTAGGTCGCGACATCGTTCACATGGTCCTTGGCGACATCGGTATAAACGATCGGATCCGTGTTCAGCGGCCAGCGGCCCGAGGCGACCATCGCGCGAGCGATGAAGGAGAGTGCCTGTTGCCGCGAGAGCGGAGCGGTGGGGAGGAACATCCCGTCCGGGAAGCCGCGCACGACACCCTGGGCGGCAAGCGCACGAACCGCCCCCCAGGTTTCGGGATCGGTGGCACCACGGTCGGAAAAGTCGGGTGGCGCGGCGGCGGTCGGCGGCGGCAGGGCACGGGCAAGCGCGACTGCCGCCTGCGCGCGCAAGAGCGGGTCGTCTGGCCCGAAGCGGCCATCAGCATAGCCACGAAGAATGCCGCGCTCGGCGAGATGGTTGACGGCTTCCGCGTATGGGGCGTTCGATGGCACGTCCGGGAATGCCGCGGTGGCGCGGACGGGGGCGGCCAGGTATGGTGCCATGAGCAGCGAGAGCAGGATAACGGCGAGCGATACGGCGATCGGGGCTCTTGGCATATTGGATGTGGCTCCTGTGCTGATGGCGCACGCGGCGCCCCGTTTCGGTGGCCGGGCTGGCTCGGAGAGCTCCCTAGCTTTGCGTCCCCGCCTCACGACGGGTTTGCCGTTGTCGATCGATGCGCCGCGACTCCGCAGCTCCTTTACGGTACGCCAGATATCCAGGTCCGAACAATGCCTCGTTCGTCCCATGCACCCGTTGCAAACAGCCCGCTCGAGCCACCCTTCCGTCCTGGGACCGGCGGGCTGCATCGACCGAGGGGGCATGATTATCCGCGGACTTGTACGCGTGATGAGAAACTTGTCGAGGATATATTCCTTATTGCCATCAGGAAATACTTTAGGGCGGTCTGCCTATCCCGTCCGGGACTACCGGCTCGGGAGAGGAGGACCGGACCACCGGGGGAGACCATGGTTGTTCATCCATGCCTACGCCATCAGGGCTGTAGTTCTGTCCCCGGCGGTATGCGCTAGAATATGGGCACGGTGCCATACGGTGGTGTGCCCATGCCTGGTTGGACGATCAGGGGCCTGCCCATCGGGCTGAGGTGCGCACCATCGACCCTGTAGCCGTCTACCTAAATGGCGGCTCGCGCGTGAATTGTCAGGTGATTGTCCGCACTCGGCAACGTCGCATCGCGCGGCTGCCGGGTCGCATGCGGCGCTGGTCCCCCCTCCGCCACGCAGAAGCATGTGTGGCGGCACGCCACGGCATGATGCGGTTGCAGATCGATCCCAGGAATCCAGCCTCTTGTCTTCGCCGAGGATCTATTCAAAGTAGGGGATGGTATACGCGCTGGCGCTGCCGGTCGGCATCGGGGGTCGGGCCGAGCGTGCCTTCAACTGGACCGTGGTCAGACGGACCGTGGTCAGAATGCGTGGATAAGGGCGGGACGCGCGATCGCTGTCCCGTCGCAACTATGTCTGACTTTGAAATGACCCTGGTTTCGCCGCTTCCATTGACAGGTTGAGCCTTGACCGCACATACTCGGGGCGGTTCGCGTCGCGCGCCGGTTCTATAGGACCGTTCCGCGATGCTCGTCGGCGGGTCCGCTCGAGCATATGCCGAGATCCGCCTAAAACTGTCAGCACAAGGGGTGTTTGCCCGGGGCGGTCGTCCGCCCCGAAAGCCCGCACCGAGGCAAGCTGTGCGACGACTTCACAATCCTCGCGTGATCATGCTCGTGGCTTTCGCTGCGACGAGTATCATCAACTACGCGTTCAGTCTCGCCGCGGGCTGGTTGCTCCTCCCGGGCGACTTCGGGCTGCTCGCATTTGCCCAGACGCTGCTCCTGATCGGTGGTCTAGCGCTGAATTCCGGCGTCCCCTGGTTCCTCACGCGAGCGCTGCTCGGCCTTCCCGTCGACCAGCGCGGCGCGGTTGTACGGGGGGGCCTCGTTGCGAATACCGGCCTCGCGTCGGTCGGTGCCGTGCTGCTGATGGCGCTGTACCTGCTCGGTCCGCTCCGTAGCGGGTTGGAAAATGCCCAGGTGGCGACCTTGGTGGTCGCGGCATTCGTGCCGATGGGCCTGCTAGCGGTCGCACGGAGCGCCGCGCAAGGGCTGGAACATTTCGCCGTAGTCGCCACGCTGACCGTCGCCGAAATCGCCACGAAAGCGGCCAGCGGTGTTGGTCTCGTCATGTTGGGACGAGGGGCAGCGGGCGCGATCGCCGGATTTGCGGTCGGCGCGACGCTTGGTGCGGTTCTCGGCCTCGCATATCTCTGGTATTTCCTGGCGATCGGGCCGCGTGGTCCGATCACCTTCCCGGCATTGCGCGCGACGTTGCCCCTTTTCGGGGCGCTGCTCGGGATGGCCCTGATCCTGAACCTCGATCTTCTGGCGATGAAACTGCTAGTCGGAGATGAGCGGCTGCTCACCGGCTATTACCAAGCTGGAAACGTGCTGGCGAACATCCCCTACTACCTGGTAACGGCCGCCTTGCTACCGATACTGTTCACACAACTCGCGCGCGACCGGTCTCTCGCGCGCGGGGCCGCACGTCTGGGCGAGACAGTCGCGTTGACCGTGCTTCTTATTCTGCCGCTTGAGTTTGTCTTGATCGTGGCCCCGGAACGCGCCTTAGGGACACTGTTCCCCGCCGCCTATGCCCCCGGGGCGACGAGCCTCCGCCTGCTTGCCCTGGGCAATGCCCTGCTCATCTTCGTCGCGCTCCTCTCGACCGCTTTTCAGGCCGTCGGGAGGGCGGATATCCCCTCGCGCTTGCTGCTACTCATCGCCCTTATCGAACCCGTTGCCCTGGTAGCTGTGGTACCGCGCTGGCATGGGTTAGGGGCGGCGACGATCTTTGTCGTGGCGGCGGCGACGGCGTTGCTCGGTCTGGGCGCGGCTATCGTATACGAGATCGGTCACGTTGCTCTCCTGACCGCTCGCGATTGGCTCGCCCGATACGCGGGTGTCCTCGCCACGTCGTCTGCCGCAGGTATTGCGGCGCGCGCGCTCGGCCAGACGCCGGAGCGGGCTCTGTTGATTGCCGCGCCGATCTATGTGTTGATGCTGGTGGTCTTCCGACTTATGCCCGGCTTGTCGCGGCGCATCGGGGGCCGCTATCTCGAGGCCACGGTCGCCGGAGAGGACTGATAGGCTGTGCGCATACTCCACCTTGCGTATGAGGATCCGCGGCAACCAGGGAGCGGTGGCGGATCGGTTCGTACGCGCGAGATCAATCGCCGCCTCGCAGAGAACCATGCGATCACAGCGATCGTAGCGGGATATCCCGGCGCGCGCGCGCGTGTCGAGTGGGGTGTGCATTGGGTGCCGGTGGGTACGCGTCGTTGGGAGAAACTCGATCGACTAGCCTACTTTGCCTTCCTGCATCGCGAGGTGCACCGCGTCGCAGCGGATGTGATCGTCGAAGATTTCGGAGCCCCATTCAGTGTCGGCTTAGCCCCACTGACTACGCGGAAGCCGGTTATCGCCTCAGTCCAGTGGCTGTTTGCCGATCGGATGCGGGCGAAATACGGCCTGCCATTCGATCGCGTCGAGCAGCTCGGCCTGCGGGCATACGGTGACTTCATCGCGGTGTCAGACTGGCTTGCCGATGAACTACGACGTCGCCGACCGGGGGCACTTGTAGAAGTGATCCCGAATGGTATCGAGGAGGCTGCGTTCGCGGCTCGTCCTCTGAAACCTCGCCACCTGGTGTTTGTCGGGCGTTTGGATGCACCACAAAAGGGGTGCGATATGCTCCCGGAGATTATGGCTCGTATCCGGGCGTCGCTCGGCGCGCAAACACCGATCCTCAATATCATCGGTGACGGGCCCGACCGCCCAGCGCTCGAGGATCAGATCCAGCGACGCGGACTCGAAGGCTCGATCCGCTTCCTCGGTCGGCTCGAGGGTAGCGAGAAGTACGCGGTGTTATCGGCAGCACATGCGGTCTTGATGCCCTCGCGGTTTGAGACCTTTGGCATGGTAGCGGTCGAGACACAGGCGGCCGCCACGCCGCTCGTCGCCTTCGATGTCGGTCCGCTTGCGGAGGTCGTGGGTGCGGGTGGCGCTCTCCTCATCCCGCCCTTCGATCTCGATGCCTTCGCACGCGCCGTGATCGAACTCGTGGTGGATCCGCAGGAAAACGCGAGTCTGCGCGCGAACGGTCGTACGTGGGCGCGACGTTACGACTGGGATGCACTCGCCCTACAGCAAGAAGGTCATTACCTGCGCACCCTCGAACGGTTTCGGAACGATCGTATGCGGCCTTAAAGAAAATCTTCGTAGATGCCTTCGCCTTCAAACGGCTGGAGTGTGGTACGTTGTGTTTTCCAGCGACTACGTGGATATTGAGGTTGTCCCGGTAGCGTGAGTGCTGGCGAATGTTATGGCAATGGTCTCAGAGCAGTTGTCGGCGAGACTTGCTACGCTAAGGGGACTGTTCTTGTCGCCTCGTCGCCAGGAGGATGACCATGCTGCGCCCTCAGCCGCTCCCACCCATCCCCGCTGAAACCGCGCGGATCGCGCACGCCGCTTTCCCCAAGGGTCACGCGTATCTGGCCGCCGCTGATACGCTCGGTGCGGTGTGCACTGACGAGGCGTTCGCGGGGCTCTTCCGTCGGCGGGGGCAGCCCGCGCTGGCCCCGTGGCGGCTCGCGCTGGCGACAATTCTGCAATTCGCGGAGGGGCTCTCCGACCGCCAGGCCGCCGACGCGGTGCGCGCACGCCTCGACTGGAAATACGTGCTGCGGCTGGACGTCGACAACCCGGGCTTCGACGCCTCGGTCCTGTGCGAGTTCCGCGGCCGCCTCGCCGCAGGCCAAGCAGAATGGCTCCTGTTCGAATCATTGCTCGCGTGGTGCC
>JAABUM010003453.1_pt1 | contig 19304 bp, 18 predicted proteins | sample 5559161 | NCBI WGS metagenome assembly JAABUM01 (sample SAMN10711868, study PRJNA513369) | rock metagenome | isolation source: Antarctica rocks | place: Antarctica: Victoria Land, Siegfried Peak nord | reverse complement strand
TGTCCGCCGCGACCACCGCCGCCCGTCTGAGCGAGCCCGCCGCGGACACCACCGCGGCGGCCGCCCGCTACCACGACAGCCTGCACACCGCCGCCGTCCACGTCCTCGGCGACGGCTGGTCCGACCGCCTCGACGCCACCTTGGAACAGACCTCACCCGGGGTCACCCACTCGGCCGCCTACCCCACCCTGCGTGCACACCTGGCCCTGCTCGCCGTCGACGGCGCAGACCCCGTCGCCGCGGTCACCGCCGCCTGGGGCGCCCGCGAAATCGACACCGCGGCCGACGTTGCCGCCGTCCTGGACTGGCGCCTTGACCCCACTGGCGCCCGCAGTCCCGCCCCCGGGCCGCTGCCGTGGCTGGCGGGCATCCCCGCCTGCCTACGCACCGACCCGTACTGGGGCGAGTACCTCGCCGGCCGCGAGCAGCACGTCCGCGACGCCGTGAGCGCCCTGCGCGGTCAGACCGGTGACCTGACCGCGATCTCCGCTCCGCCCTGGGCCCGTCTACTCCTCGCCCCCGAGCACCGGCCGCTGCTGGCCGACGTGACGGTCTTCCGTGCCGCGCACGCCGTCGACCCGGACGAGATCCGGCCCACCGGCCCCCGCCGCCAGGGCGCCGCCGCCCGCCGCGCGCAGCGGACCCTCGACGAGCGTGTCGCCGCCGCTATGGACACTGGACACCGCGCCGCGTGGACGCCGCTGGCCGTCCAGGTCGGGCTCACCCCACGCACCGACCCGCACTGGCCCGCTCTGGCCGATAACCTCGCCGCCTTGTCCCGGGCCGGCGCTGACGCGCCCGCCATGCTCCGTAAGGCGGCAGCCGAAGGTCCGCTGCCAGACCAGTACCAAGCCGCGGCGTTGTGGTGGCGGATCGCCCGGCACGTCTGCCCCGCCGTTCTCACCCCGGACCGGGACACCGCCCCCGGGGATCCGCTGCGCCCGGACTGGCTCCCGGCACTGAGCAGCTGCCTGGGACAGCCCGCCACGGACACACTGTCCGCCGACCCGCGCTGGCCGGCAGTCATCACGGCCATCACCCGCGCCACCGAGCACGGCATCCCCCTGTCCGACCTGGTCCAGGTCCCGGTCGGCCACGACGGGCAGCCCGTCCCGGACCACGCCCTTGCCGATGCCCTGATCTACTGGGCGCTGAGCATGACCGACCCCGTCCCGTTCGACCCGACCGACCCGTACGAAACCGGCGACCCCTACCAGGACACCGAGCCCGGCACCCACCAGGCGAGCCAGCCACGGGACCACCCCGGCCGCACCGAGCACTCCGACCGGCCGGGAGACCAGGCGTACCCGGCCGACCCCGATGACGAGGACCTCACCCCACCGAAGGACCTGCACATGGTGAGCATCGACCTGGACCCGAACGTGCCACTGAACCTGGCCGTTCCCGACATCGAAGCCCCCGATTACGGCCAGCGGCCGCCGGCCGCCGACAACCCCGCGCCGCTGCCGGTGGAGACCGTATCCGTCGACGAGGTCGCCCTGTCCGAGCCGGAGCTCGGCGGCGAGCTGTTCCAGGCCGCCCGGAACCGGCAGTGGCTGCCGCCTTGGGAACCCACCCCGGTCCAGCAGGAAAGGGTATTGGCGCGTGCCGCCGAGGCCGAGTTCTCTCCCGTCACCCCCGAACGCATCGCCGCCTTGAACGAGCAGGCCGCCACGTTCTATCAGGCCACCTACTACGGCTCCTGGGCCCAGACCTATCTCGCTGACCGTCTCGGCGGCACCGACCTCGCCGGCGACCCGGCCACCCGGCCCGGGTACGCCCCCGCCGGCTGGGCCACCCTCACCGCCCACCTGCGACGCCACGGCGCGACCGACGACGAGCTGCTCGCTGCCGGCCTGGCGAAGCAGGCCTGCACCGGCCGGCTCATCGACACCTTCCGGGACCGGCTCGTCCTGCCCATCCAGCACCACGAGCACGTCGTCGGGTTCGTCGGACGCCGCAACCCCGACACCGACCACCACCAGAAGACCGGCGACGAGGCCGGCAACAAGGCCGGCAACAAGGCCGGCCCGAAGTACCTCAACACCAGCGAGACCGTCCTGTTCGCCAAAGCAGACCAGCTGTACGGTATGGACCCGCACGCCGACCGGCTCGCCCACGGCGGCGTCCCGGTCCTGGTCGAGGGCCCGATCGACGCCATCGCCGTCAGCCTCGCCTGCCCCGACCATGTCGGAGTCGCCCCGCTCGGGACCGCCCTAACCGACACGCAGGCCGACATCCTCACCCGCGAGCATCCCGCCAAGCTGGTGGTGGCCACCGACCCCGACGTCGCCGGCCACCTCGCCGCAGAGCGGGACTACTGGATCCTCGCCGCGCGAGGCGCCGACCCCCAGCACGCCGCCCTCCCCCGCGGCCTCGACCCCGCCGACGTCCTGCGCACTGCCGGACCCGCCGCGTTGCGCCGCCACCTCGAGCAGGCCGGGTCCCTCGCCAACGCGCTCGTCGACGAACGCCTGGCCCACCTGCCAGCGGCCGAGGGCCTGGCCGAGGCTCTGGCCGTCGTCGCAGCCGGCGACGCCGACCGGTGGACGTCCCGCACCACTGACATCGCGCGACGCCTCCACGTCCCCGTCGAGGTGGCGCTCACCCAGCTGATACCCAAGGTGGCGGCCTGGGACCGAGACCGCGCCGGCGAGAGCGGGTCCCGGATCCACGACAAAGCGACCCGCGACCGGATCACCGGTCAGTCCGCCCTCAGCCCGGCTCAGCGGTGGGCGCCCCTGGCGCGGCAGATCAACCCGGCCCTGGTCCGCGCGCACGACTGGGGCTCACTGGCCGCCACCATCGACCGGGCCGACCGCGCCGGACTGGACGTGCAAACCCTGCTGCCGAGCATGGTCGCCACAAGGCCCCTAGCGGCCGAGTATCCCGCTGCTGATCTGCGATACCGGCTCGACGCGGACCTCGACCCGGACCACACCCCGCTACCGGGGCCGGGCGCGCGAGTCGAGGCAACGCGCGGCCGTCGACCTCAGCCACCCATCCAACCGCCCAGCCTCGGGGCGTCCCCCCGCGACAACACACCTGGCCGCTGAACCATCAGCCAAGCCTCAAAACGTAGCCGTGCCGCGTCGTCACCTCATGTCACGTCGTGGTGTGCCCGGCTCTGCCGGTACTGGGCAGCTTCGGGTTCGTCAGTGAACTCCAGGACGTTGCCCACCCGAGCGAGCAGGATCACGCGAACTTCTCGCGGTGCTGCCCAGAAGAACTCACGCCGCAGGTTCACCTGGTTGATGCGTGCCCCGCCGAAGGCCTGGTGAAGCTGAAACTCCACCCCGACGGCGTCGTTGGAGAAGTGGATCATGTGCACGTCGAAGGGGAACGGCACCGAGGCGTCCCCCAATTCTCTGACCCGGTCCATGGGGTCCAGGCGCCTGGTCATCCCAATCTTGACGACATCGGGTCCGAATGCCCCCAAGTTGCTGATGACGTACCCGTAGCCGGCGCGGACGTTGGCGATCCGATAGTCGTTTTGGGTCAGAGCCTCGTCGATCTGCCCGAGACGCTCGAGGACCTGCTGGGCGTCCCCGCCTTGTGCCTGGATCGCGTTCAGCGCGTTCTGATAGTGCGCCCGTTCCTTTTCGAGCCGGTCGTGCTCGGCCTGCAGCTCCGCTGCGGCTTTACGTTGTTCCCGCAGCTCCTCGCGGGCGGCCCGCTCTGCTTCGCGTTCCTCCTGGACCTTGATGAGGAAATCGCCGGTCAGCTCGATCTCGCGGACCCGCAGGTCGTGATAGTCGGTGCTGACCCGCATCTCCATGAAGGTCCCAAGCCGCGCGATCGCGGTGACGGCCCGTTCGAGCCGTCGCACCGCGGCGGTGACGGACCCGGCGCGGACCGTGCGGACACAGTTCTCTGCTTCGGCGTTGTACGCGCGCAGCATGAGTTTGGAGAAGTCGGCGACCATCCGGCGGCCTTGAGCTAGAGAGTTGTTGTAGACGAACCGGTCCGATGCCTCAATAGCGTGACGACCGGTGATGTGTTCCCTGATCTGCTCCTGGATCTCGCGCAGCGCGTCCTTGTACTGCGCGGCGGTAGTGTGTCCCGCCTGAAATGCGCAAGATAAGTTGTAGACTGTGGCATGGGGAGGACCGGGCGGCCCAAGGCCGTGCTGACGTTGACCGATGATGAGCGTGCCCAGCTGCTTTCGTGGTCGAGACGGGCGAAGTCGTCTCAGGCGCTGGCATTGCGCTCGAAGATCGTGCTGGCCTGTGCGGATGGGGCGGACAACAAGACGGTAGCGGCCGAACTTCGTTGTGCCGCAGTGACGGTGGGCAAGTGGCGTCGCCGGTTCATCGCGTCTCGCCTGGACGGGCTGGTGGACAAGGACCGCCCCGGCCGGCCCGCCTCGATCACGCTGGACCAGGTCGAAGAGGTGCTGGTGGCAACGCTGGAGTCCACGCCGAAGAACGCCACCCACTGGTCCCGCTCATCGATGGCGGCCAGGTCCGGGCTGTCTGCCTCGACGATCGGGCGGATCTGGAAAGACTTCGGCCTGCAACCCCACCGCAGCGACGGGTTCAAGCTGTCCAATGACCCGCTGTTCGTGGAGAAGGTCGTCGACGTGGTCGGGCTTTACCACAACCCGCCGGAGAAGGCCGTCGTGCTGTGCGTCGACGAGAAGAGCCAGATCCAGGCCCTGGACCGCTCCCATCCGGTGCTGCCGATGATGCCCGGCATGCCCGAGCGACGCACCCACGACTACGTGCGCAACGGGATCACCAGCCTGTTCGCCGCGTTCAAGATCGCCGACGGCACCGTGATCAGCGAACTGCACCGCCAGCACCGAGCCACCGAGTTCAAGAAGTTCCTGACCACCATCGACAAGACCGTCCCCGAGGGCCTGGGCATCCACATCGTCTGTGACAACTACGGGACCCACAAGACCCCGGCGATCAAGGCATGGCTGAGTCGACACCCGCGCGTCCACCTGCACTTCACGCCAACCGGATCGAGCTGGTTGAACCAGGTCGAACGATGGTTCGGGTTCCTGACCGACCAGATGATCCGCCGCGGCACCCACAAGTCCGTCCAGGCCCTCGAAGGCAACATCCGCGCCTGGATCGCCGGCTGGAACGACAACCCCAAACCCTTCGTGTGGAAGAAGAGCGCCGAGGAGATCCTCGACTCCCTCGCACGATATCTACAACGAATCTCCGGCGGGACACACTAGCTGGGCTCAACTTAACCAGGCTCAACCGTCGTGCCCGTCCTCCGTGCAGGCGATTCCCCGTAGGAGGGGCGACCGTGCTGCATTGACTTGTGCGGCGCTGAGCACCTGGCTGGCCCGGTCCATGGCGTCATCAGGGACACGGGCGAAGGCCCAGCCCTCGGCGCGTTCGCCGGGTTTGCGCGTGGCGTCCACACCAAGCTTGCCCAGGGTGAGCTCCCGGGCGAGGGGGTCTGAGCGATCGCTTCTGGCGCCCTCGATGATGAGCAGATCTCGTTCGGGGCGGGTGTGGAAGACCCGCGCCCATTCGACTGCTTCGTGGCTCCACACGTCGATGTCGGCATCGACGACGACCACCTGTTTGATCAGGGAGACAGCGGAGAAACAGGCCATCATGGCCTGGTGGGCCTGCCCCGGGCCGGGGTGACTGATGGAGACGACCGCAGTGGTTCGTCCTGCCCCGGTGTCGGGGACGGCCACGTCGACGACTCCGGGCACCCTGCGTTGTAGCTGCGCCTTTAGTCCCGCGGCGATGGGCACGGCACCGAGGAGGATGTGCTCTTGATGCAGGCCGGGGATGATCACCTGGAAGAGGGCGTCGTGACGGTGGGTTATTCGGGTGAACTCGACGACGTACCCCTGTCCGTAGTCGTGGTATCGGCCGTGGAACTCTGACACGAGACCCTCTTCCACGCTCTGGCCCGCCTTGACGACGCCCTCCAGGATGAGCTCGGAGTCCGCGGGCACATCGATCTCGGAGTCGATGGCGCGGACCACATCCACTGGCGCACCGAGCAGCCGGCCGGCGCACTGCAGCTCGTCGTCACCGAAGGCGAGGTAGAGACAGGCGGCGAGCATCACGCCTGGATGGGTGCCCACGGCGACGGCGATCGGCAGATCGCGGCCCGCGACGGCCGCGCGCGCTGCCATCTTTCCCAGGTGGTGGTTGGGCGAGACGCCAAGCATGGCGGTGGTGGGGCCGAGCACCTTGAGTCGAGCGAACGACATGTTTCCTTGACCCGTGATGACGTCTCTGACCAGGATCACCCCGGCAGTGATGTAGCGTCCGGTCTCCTTGCTAAAGAACCGTGGAATGGGCAGCGTGGCGAGGTCCGGGTCTCGAATGACCTCTTGGCATGGCCCCAACTCGATCCGGCGGGGGGGCAGCGGCTCTGCGATCGCCCTCAGGAGCGCATCAGAAACGCGCTCTTGCGGCACGCGGAGGGCTCGGGCGATACGGGCACGGCTGTTGACGACGTTGCCCACGACGCGCATGGAGAACGGACCCGACGGTGTGCATCTCAGCGCTGGGCCAGCTTCCAGGAGGCTCAGCGCCCCAGCGAGCTCGAAGTCGGTGGAGAGCGGTTCGTCGAGGTCGAGCAGCTCACCTACCTGTTCGAGCCCGGCGATGAAGTCACGCAGGGATGCGCTCACGGGTCTCGGTGGAGTGATGTGCGTGGCGCGACAGGATGACCGAGAGTTCGGTGCGGCGCACTGGCTGGACTGGTGGCACGGCGGCTCATTGCGAATTTGCGAACATGGGCTTGACGTCAACTGCTGTTTTCAGCACGCCATACTTGACCAGCAGATCCGCGGTCGTCTGCACCTGTGGCGCGGTGACGTCGGTGGTGAAGTTCACGAACACCATGCTGTTGGCCACTTTCGACTCGAGCTTGGTGTTGCTGAGGATCGCTTTGACGACCTTCTCGTGGTTCTCCGGCTTGTTGGCTGCCTCGTTGGCCTCCGTCATGGCTTGGACGAAGGAGGCGATCTCGGCCTTCTTGTCCTTGAGGGCGCTGTCAACGGCGACGAACACTCCCACCCCGGTGGTCTTGTTCTCCCCGATCCGGTATGGCCATCCCAAGATCTTGCTGCCGTTCGCGACGGCCTGCGAGGCGAAGGGCTCGGGCAGGATCGACGCCTTGATCTTCCCGGACTGCAGGGCTGCCACCTGCTCGGGGAACGGGACCTCGACGACGGTTACGTTCGTGACTCCGGCACGGGCGAGAAACTCTTGCGCGTAAACTTGGTTGATGTTTCCCAGAGCGTTGGTTCCGATCGTGGCCCCGCCGAGGGCTGCGATGTCGCTGATGCCGGGCGAGACCACCAGACCGGTGGAGTCCTTTTCGCCGGTCGGCTGGTTGGTGTTGGCTCCGCTGATGATCTTCACGGGCAGTTTGTTGGCGGCGGCCTTGATAGCGCCGTCCGCACCCGAGTACGCGATGTCGTACTCGCCAGCAATCATGGCGGCGATAGCCGCAGAGCCTCCCGTCGCCTGCGTCTTCTTGATCGACAGCCCGTGCTTTTCGAAGATGCCGTTCTCCAGGGCGTAGAAGTAGGCGCCCTGGTCGGCGATTGGAAGGTTGGCCACCCGGAGGGTCTTGGTGCCTCCGGACGCGGTCCCGGATGGGCCTCCACTGAGTGCTTTGTCGGCTTCCGTCGAGCAGCCCGATGCGGCGAACAGCCCGGCGAGGGAGAGAGCGACCCCGGCTCGGCTGAACCTGCGGCGGGTGAGGGAATGAGACATGGTGTGTTTCCTTTCGGCTGCTCGATGTCGTCGGGGATGAGGGGTTGAGGCTGCCGCGGGTCAGTGCTGTCGGGAACGCAGCACGCGGATCTGTTCGAAGAGGTGGGCGCGCAGGCGGGCGAACTGGGGATCTTCCTTGGTGCGGATCTGGTCCCGAGGGCGAGTCAGGGGGATGTCGAACACCTGGTGGACCGTGGTCGGTGGGGTGGAGAGGACGACGACCCGGTCGGCCATGTAGATGGCCTCGTCGATGTCGTGGGTCACGAAGACGACGCTGATCCGGCGTTCCGCCCAGATGCCGAGCACGAGGTCTTCCAGGTCGGTACGCGTCTGGGCGTCCACCGACGCCATCGGCTCGTCCATGATGAACAGGTGCGGCTGCAGCGCCAGCGCGCGGGCAATCGCGACCCGTTGCTGCATCCCGCCCGAGAGTTCCCACGGGTACTTCGACCCATGTTTGGTGAGACCGACGACGCTGAGGGACTCACGAACACGGTCACGGGCCTCGTCGTCATGAAGACCCCGGGACTTCAGGGGCAGGGCGATGTTCTTCTCCGCCGTCATCCAGGGAAAGAGCGAACGGCTGTAGTCCTGGAAGACGACGGCGATGCGCCTGCTCGGTTCGGTGACCCGCTCCCCGTCCAGCCGCACCTCTCCCCCGGTCGGCTGGGTGAGTCCGCTCATGCAGTTGAGCAGCGTCGTCTTTCCGGCTCCTGACGGGCCGACCACGGAGACGAACTCCCCCGGCGCGACGGCGAAGCTCAGTCCGTGCAGGGTGGGCGCCGGGGCGCTCGGATACTGGTAGGACAGGTCGTCGATCTCGATCACGGGGTGGGTCACTTCTGCGCCTCTCGCGGCCGGATGTGCCAGTGCATGACGCGGTCCTCCACCAGGGCGAACAGCCCGTTGCAGGTGATGCCGAGCAGGGCCAGCAGGACGATGCCTGACCAGGTGCCGACGGTGTCAAAGTTGCGTTGCGTGCTGACGATGAAGAACCCGATCCCCGAGGTGGCGCCGTAGAGCTCGGCGACGATGATGAGCAGGACGGCCGCGTTGACGCTCACCCGCAGGCCGGACATGATCTGCGGGGAGGCCAACGGCAGTCGCACCCGGGTGAACCACGTCCACGTCGGCAGGACGAGCGAGCTCGCACTCGCCAGCGCGGTGCGGTCGGCGTTACGCAACCCGATCGTCGTGCTGATGATCACCGGCCACACTGCGCCGAAGGCGATGAAGAAGATCTTGCCGCCGTTGTCCAGGCCGAAGAAGACGATTGCCAGTGGAAGCAGCGCAGGGGCGGGGACACTCATCCCGAGCCGTACCAAGGGCTCGGCCATCGCTCCAACCCTGGGTAGGGAGGCGATCAGCACGCCGATGCCCACGCCGCACAGCGCCCCGATCGTCCAGCCCGCGAGAAGCCGAAGGATGGTCGGGAGGGCGTTGGTGACGAAGGCGTCGCTGAGGAAGAGACGCGACGGGGAGCCGGAAAGCCAGTCGGAGGCGAAACGCTGGCCGATTCTCGACGGCGGCGGGAAGAAGACGGATGCCACCGACCGGGCCACCAGCTCCCAGAGCAAGACTGCGACGACAATCATCGGCAGCCGGACCAGCGATCGCCGAGCACGCCCGGCCGTCGCGGCACCGTAACGAGCCTCCACAGCGGTCGTGGCGGCGCCGCTCATGGCGTCGTCCTGCGGTACTGCGGTGCCCAGCGCATCAGACGGCGCTCCAGGCGCGCCAGTGCAAGGTGGAGCACGAGCCCGAGCAGCGCGGTGGTCAGGATCCCGGCATACACGAAGTCCACTCGCCCCGCGGCGGAGTACTCGCGGATGACTGCGCCAATGCCGCTGCGGGCGCCAAGCAGCTCGAGAGTCACGACGATAACGAGGGCAACAGAGATGGACTGGCGAGCGCCTGAGCCAATGAAGGGCAGCGCTGAGGGCAACTGGACCCGTCGCATGATCGTGGCCCTGGACCAGGTGAAGCTACGACCCGTGCGCACCATCATCTGGTCCGTGTCGCGGACGCCGGCCATCGTGCTGATGAGCATCGGCCAGAGGGCAGCATACGAGGCGAGCGAGACCTTCATCTCGGTGCCGATGCCCAGAGCAAGGATCGCCACCGGGAGCAACGCGATCGCCGGGACGGGGCGAAGGAGCTCGACCAGCCCGGACATCAGCCGGTTCGCCGGCCGCGAGGCGCCCAGGACGATGCCCATGGGGATTCCGGCGGCGGCGACGATGCCGAACGCCAGCAAGGTCGAGATCATCGTGTCACTCAGAGCCGAGACGAACGTCTTGGAGACGATCAGGTTGCCGAACGCCATGAGCATGGCGAGGGCGGTCGGCATCGCCGACCCGGAGACTGCCCCGGTGGCGACGAGCACCTGCATGACCGTCAAGGCGAGCAGTATGCCGAGTGCCCCCCACCCGAACGAGCTGGTGCGGCTCATCCCGGCACCCCTCGCGAGATCGTGGGGGTCCGGTCGAGGCGCTCGAGAACGCTGGCCAGGACGTGCGCACCCCTGCCCAGGTCTTCGAGATGGGTGAGCTCCTCGGGGACGTGGCTACGGCCGTTCACGGACGGGACGAAGATCATGCCCATCGGTGCAAGATGGGCAATGTGGGCCGCGTCATGTCCTGCGCCGCTGGGCACCGCTTCCCAGCTCAGGCCCAGACCGTCCGCTGATGCCGCGATGTGGTCGGCCACGTCCGCGTCGACGGCCACCGGATCCTGGTCGCTGAGCCAATCGATCGCCGTCACGACCCCCTGCGCTTCGGCCTCCGCCGCGATCGTCTCGGCCACCCGGCGGCGAGCGCCCTGGAGCCATTCGCGGTCGACGCTGCGCATCTCCGCCCAGATCTGTGCCTCATCGGGAACGATGTTGAAGGCGCCGGGGCGTGACTCGATCCGCCCGGTGGTGGAGACACCGTGGACGGGAGCACCGCACGCTTCGCGTTCCACCGTCAGGACGGCGCGCGCGGCGGCCACGAGGGCGTCCTGCCGCAGCTCCATCGGCATGGTTCCCGCGTGGTCGGCACGTCCACGGAAGGACACCATGAGCCGCTCGATACCAGCGATCGCCGTCACGACACCGATCGAGGTACCGGAGCGCTCCAGGACCGGACCCTGCTCGATGTGCAGCTCGACGTAGGCGTGCACCGATCCCTGGTGCCACGCGTTGTCGATGGCGCGCTCGGGGTCGAGGCCGAAGGACTCCAGGGCGCTTCCCAAGGACGTCCCGCTGCTGTCTGCGCGCCCGAGATGTTCGACGGTGAGCAACCCGGCGATGGATCGCGAGCCGATGCACGAGATCCCGAACTCGTTGGCCTCCTCGCCGAGGAAGTCGACGATGACCAGGTCGCGCTCGAGTTGATGCCCGCCCTCACGGAGGCGCCGGACCGCCTCGATTGCGCTGAGCACTCCGACAATCCCGTCGAACCGCCCACCACCGTGGACGGTGTCGGTGTGGGATCCCGCCATCAGCACCGGCAGCTCCCGGTTACGGCCCGGACAGCGTCCGATGATGTTTCCCGCGGGGTCGCTGTGAACGTCCATTCCCGCTGAGCGCATCAGCTCGGCCGTCCACTGCCGCGAGCCACGATAGGCGTCGGAGAAGACCGTCCGGGTCCATCCGGGCTGGGCGCTGTCGCGGAACCGGGCGAGGTCGTCGAGGTCGGTGGCGATCCGCTCGAGCTCAGGCTCGAGGGCGTCATGGTCCAGGCTCATCCGTCTGCCGAGCCTCCACTTCTGCCACTGAGGTGGGTGAGGATGTCCAGACCCATGATGTGCTCGCACTCCTCGAGCCCGATGGGGTCGACGGCGGAGCTGGACAGGGGCAGGTTGCCGGCGCTGGCGACGACTAGGACAACGTTCATTCCCTCGACCGCGTCCTTGACGGCGAGCGGCAGGCCACTCGTGCTGTCCAAGATCGCGATGGTGTCGGGGTAGGTCGCCACTCGCTCTCCGGAGCGTTCGCAGGCCATGAACTCGTTCAGGTAGGGCACGGAGTGCTCGCCGACCCGGAAGGTTCCGTGGTCGAAACCACCCCGGGTCTCGAGCGCCACCTCCTGGACGAGCGGTCCGCGGTCGATCACCCGGGCCGTGAGCCGTTCGCACACCGCTTCAGTCACGGCGTCACCACGGATACCGGGTCCTCGTCCCGCGTCCTCCATGTCCCGCCCCAGATCAAGGGCAAGGGAGATCGCCCCGATCGCGGCATGCTCGCGAACCCAGGACAGCTCGACCGGGTTGCGCGCGCTCGCGATGAAACCGCCGGTGCGCACCGAGATGTCCCGCAGCACGTCATCGCACGTGGCCACCGTCCCCTGGTTGACCGAGCAGAAATGTCCGTGCAGCTCCCGGTTCCCTCCGGAGACAACCTGGGTCGAAAGGTAACCGGGCCGGGAGGTCAGCCCCAGAGAACCCAGTTTGCCGGTGGGGTGGGCACGCACATCTCCGGCAGCATCGAGGACCACGACGCCGAGAGACGCCGACTGGATCCAGCCGTTGAGCGTCGTCGAGTACCCGTTCTGGGCGGTCATCACGGCGGTGATCGGCACATTTGCGACGTCCATCAGCTTCTGCAGAGCGTGAACGTAGTCGATCGGTCGAATCTCCCAGGTCCGGGTCGCCGGCGCGCCAATCGCGGTGACCGTCGCCACCCACGTGTCATCGGGAAGCTCGTTGACCTGCGCCAGCACCGGCCGGCCCAGGGTCGTCGCCACCGAGCCCATCAGCTCACCGTGGTGCTGCCAGCCGCCTCCCCCGCAGGCCAACACGCCTCCTCCGAGCACGGCATACCGGGCGTCGTCGGCAGTCAGCTCACGCATCGTAGTCCTCCTTCTTGACGTCAAACCAGGCCAGGGGGACCCCTCTGGTCTCACCGCCGCGTCCCGCCGCCTCGAGAGCCTCGCCGTAACCGGCGTTCAGATGGCGAAGTACCCCGAGACCGGTGTCGGCGTCGAGGGCACGTTTCAGCCGGTCCCCGGCAGCTGCTGTGCCGTCCGCGACGACGGAGACGCCAGCCGACTGCATCCAGCCGGAATAGCCCCCGCCGCCGGAGTGGACCGCGACGAGGTCTGCTCCGCAGGCGGCGAGGAGCATGCTGTCGAGAAGGGGCCAGTCCGTCACGCCATCGGAGCCGTCCCGCATCCCCTCTGTCCCGATCCGCGGGTTGGTCATCCCTGCCGCATCGAGGTGGTCACGTGAGAAGAGGACAGGCGCCGTGATGGTGGCGTCTGCGACCAGGTCGTTCACGGCCAGCGCCAGGGCCGAGCGTTCGCCGTGCCCGAGCCAGCAGGAGCGCGCCGGAAGACCCTGGACCGGCACGTACCGGCGCGCCAGCGCGATCCAGTCGGCGACTTCCGGGCGTGCCGGGAACATTGCCGAAACCAGATCGTCGACCACGGCCAGGTCACGCTCGTCACCGGAGAGCACCACCCAACGGAAGGGACCGATGCCCCGGCAGAAGAGCGTGCGAAGGTACGCCTCCATGAATCCCGGGATCCGCATGACGGTGGAACTTGCCGACTCACCCAGGTGCTCAATCGCCTGGACGCGCAGGTTGTTGCCATTCTCGAAGGCGATCGCCCCGCGGTCACACATGGTCAGCATCGCACCGACCTGGCGCGCGATGGATGCCCGGGCGGCGCTCTCCACGACCCGTGGCTCGCTCTCGCGTTCGGCCATCCACCGCTCGATCGTGTAACCCGAAGGGACGTACCCGTACCGCGCGTCGTGGGCCGCGGTCTGGTCGGTGACCACATCAGCGGTGACCGAGCGCGCCACCAGGGCCTCGAAAACGTCACACGCGTTGCCACGCAGGCCAATGGCCAGCACGCGTCCCTGCTGGTGGGCTGCGTTCATCTGCTGCAGCGCGTCGTCCAGGCGCTCGCAGGCCACGTCCAACCCGCCGGCATCGACGAGCCGCCGAATCTTGTCCCCGTCGACCTCGACCGTGATGCTGCTCAACCCGAGCATCCGGGCGCTGATAGGCTGCGACGAGCCCATGCCGCCCAACCCCGCCGTGAGAAGCCACCGGCCCGCCAGGTTGCTCGCGGTGGCCCCACCGAGATGACGCTCGGCGATGATCCGCAACAGCTCGTACGTGCCCTGAAGCACGCCCTGCCGGCCGATGTACTGCCACGCGGCCGCGGTCAGGCCCCCCCACATCGTCTCGCCGCGGTCCGCTCGCTCGTAGAACCGGTCGCTGCCTGACCACCGTCCCACGGTGTTGTTGACGGCCGACACGACCATGGGTGCGCCGGCGTGGGTCGCGATCACGCCGACCGGCGCTCCGGACTGCAGGACGAGAGTCTCACCCTCCTCTAGATCAAGGAGGGCCCGAACGATGGCCTTGGCGTGTGGCCACGACCGAGCCGCCTTGCCCAGGGACGCGTAGACCACAAGCTCAGCCGGATTCTCGCCAACCTCCAGGACATTCTCGAACATCCTCAGCAGCGCCTCGGTTCGCCAGTGTCGGGTCCGCAGCCGGGTCCCGCGAGCCGCTCGCACGTCCGCTCGTGGGCCGCCAAGAATGTCGCTGACGGAGGCGTCCTGGACGGCTCGCCCAAGGGAGGCCCCATTCGCCCTGGCGTCCCCCAGCTCACTCGTCATCGGACACCGTCCACGCGAGCCCCGCCTCACCGGACGGCATGCGCGCCAGGAGTTCGTCACGGGCAGCGCGCAGGGCGAACAGGTGGCCGTCGAGGTGCGCGAAGGAGACGCTGTCCCCGACGAGGGAGACTGCACACAGACACCGCCCGTCGATGATCACGGGTACACCTACCCCGACCATTCCGGGGGTCAGGTGGCCATGGGACACGGCGAATCCGCTGCGACGGACGTCGTCGAGGATCTCGTCGAGACCCTCTCGTTGAGGGGTGTTCGCGGTGAAGCGCCGCAGTTCACCGTCACGGATCTCCCGGATGACGGACGGGGGCGCCAGGGCGAGCAACGGCAGGACACTGGCGCCGGCATACAGGGCCCGGATCGTCCCCCGCTGGAAGGAGATCCGATGCCTCGGGTGGGCGACCGCCGCCTCCAGGCACACGGCCGCGGTGCGGATCCGCACGGTCAGCAGTGCGGTCATCCGCGTCTCGTCCCGAAGCCGCCGAAGGACAGGGGCCGCGTATCGCACCAGGTGGTCCGACTCCGCACCGGACTCCGTGAAATGCTGGGAAAGCATGAAGTAGCCGTCGACGTCCAGGACAAATCCCGCGTCCGACAGAGCCTGCAGGTAGCGGTAGGTCGAGGACAGCGGGATCCGCGCTCCGGACGCGATCTCCGCCGCGGTGAGACGCCCAGAGCGGTGGATGACTGCCAGGATCTGGAGGCCTCTACTCAGCGAGCTGAGCTGCGGAGCCGTGGCAGGAACGCCCGTCAGAGTGCTCATCCTCGATCCGATCTCGTCATGAGCTGTCCACGGCCGGGCGCGCTTGCGGCGCCCGATGACGCGTCCCAAATGACCTGGCCGCGGGAGATCGTGTGACTGACATATCCGCCGGGGCGCAAGCCGTCGTACGGTGACCATCCCGCGTTCGAGTGGAGCATCGTCTCGTCGATCTGGTGCTCGTCGCTGCCAACGAACACGGTCAGGTCGGCGTCCTTGCCCACCTCCAGAGAACCTTTGCGGTCAGCCAGGCCGAATCGCCGGGCCGGACTGATCGTCAGCGCGTCGACCGCGCGGCCGAAAGCCGTGAGCGTCTCGTCCTGGCGAAGCGCGCCACCCAACGTTGCGGCGACCAGAGTCTCCACCCCCGGAACGCCGGAGTGGTTGTCGAAGATTCGGTCGTGGTCCTTGAACCCGAGGGGCCAGGGCGCGTGATCAGAGGCGATGACCGTGACTGCACCGTCGGCCACACGCCGCCACATCGCGTCCCGCTCCGCCGCGGACCGCAACGGGGGGTTGATCTTGAGCCGGCCACCGTGGTCGCACATGTCCCGGTCCTCAAAGGTCAGGTAGTGCGGACACGTCTCAACGGTCGCGTCCACACCCTGTCCTTGATACCAGCCAGCCAGGTCCACTCCGCGGGAGGCCGACAGGTGACACAGGTGCAGGGCAGTGCCCTGTTCGGCGGCGATCTCCAGGGCGGTCAGGGCACCGAGCGTCTCCGAGACGACGGGCCGCGAGCGTCCGTGCGCCAGTGGGTCCATCGGATGAGCCTGCGACTCCTCAGCGATCAACCCCTTGACGACCTCGTTGTTCTCCGCGTGGACGCACAGCGTCAGCCCGGTCTCGTGCACCGCCCGCATCACCTTGCGGAGCTCATGGTCATCGATCCTGGGGAACCGGTGCGGGTCAGTGAGGAACAGCGAGACCTTGAAGCCCACCACACCTAGGCTCGCCAGCTCCTCCGCCTCACGCCAGCCACCAGCGGGTGACAGGGTTCCGAGCAGGGCGACGTCGACGTGGGCCTCCTGGTCGATCAGCTCCTGCTTGGCGAGCAGCCGGTCGTGAGAGTCGATGGGACCGTTCACGTCGAACGGCATCTCGACGATGGTGGTCACGCCTCCCGCCCTCGCAGCGCGGGTCGCGGCAGCGACGCCCTCACCCTCGTAGGAGAGGCAGTGCACGTGGGCGTCGACGACGCCAGGCAGAACGAAGGCGTTGCCCACGTCGAGCCGGGGGATGGCGCGCTCAACTCCCTCGGGCGCCGTTCGCACGTGGCCGTCGGAGGGGTCACCCTCGACCAGACGGAGGATCCGACCCCCACCAAGCCACACCTCTCCTCGGCCCCACGCGCCATTCGACGTCCGGATGCGGCCGCTGACCACGAGCTCCGGCTCAGCCCAAGTGGAACTGTTCTGCATGCCTCGACGGTAGAAACTCCACTGTACCGGCCAGAAGACCATTCCCGTAGCTTGAGAATCACCTCGCCCCACGTGAGCGTGGATGCGAGGCTGGGTCCTCGTAGATCACCTGCCGGGGCGCGAGCCGGTCCACTCGGCCCACCGCTGGACCCGGGCCAACAAGCGAACCGAGTTCCGGCCCGTCACCGCGCTGCGGCCCGGCTAAGAGGGGCAACAGATGGCCCGTGTGGTCGTTGGCATCAGCGGCGCATCGGGATCAGCCGTGGCGGTCGCACTCTTACGGAGCCTGCGAGAGCTCTCCGTCGAGACCCATCTCGTGATGAGCAAGTGGGGCGCCATCACCGTGGAGCACGAGTGCGGCCTGCGCCCGGCCGCCCTTTCAGAGCTGGTGACGGTCGTCTACCGGAACGGCGACCTGGCGGCTCCCATTGCCAGCGGCTCCTTTCCCGTGGACGCGATGATCGTCGTGCCGTGTTCGGCCAGGACACTGGCGTCGGTTGCGGCCGGCTCCGGCGACACCCTGCTCGCCCGCGCCGCCGACGTGACCCTCAAGGAACGCCGCCGCTTGATCCTCGCGCTGCGCGAGGCACCACTCAGCTCGATCCACCTGCGCAACGCCCATGAAGTCTCGCTCGCCGGCGGGATCGTTTACCCACTCGTACCATCCTTCTACAACAAACCCAGCTCAATCGACGAGCTCGTACACGACATGGCAACCCGGCTCGCCGGGCTGGCCGGCTTCGAGGTACCCAGCACCAAACACTGGGGGCAAGACGTCACCATCCATCGCACCCGCGCCCACCCGACGGACCGCTCCTCATCATGAGTTCTCATCCACCGGCGAGGGGCCTGTCCCTTGCTCTGTCAGGCGGCAGCGTGGCCCTGCGAGGGCACCGTCGCTCAACGCACCGCGACCACCGCCGGGCAGAGGAGGCCGGCGAACGCCCAAGGCCTTCGCCAATCTGCGCCGAACGGCTGGATCTCGGGTCGCCCGCGATCTGCCGGACTCCCAGCGCAGGTATGTTGCCGACGAGACCTGGGTCTGCTCGGCGATCTCCGTCGACGTCTTGCCGGACGCCAGCCTGAGCGCCTTCAGGTCGACGCCGTTCGGCATCGCGAAGAACTCCAAGGCCGTGACCCCGAGAGCGGCCGCCACCGCCGGAATCAACCGGACGGCGGGGGCTCGGACGCCCCGCTCGCACTCTGAGACGCGTTCCCCGCCCGAGACGTCGATGATCCGGGCCAGTTGGCTCTGCGTCAGGCCACGCGCGGAACGGGCCCGGTGCAGGGCGTCACCGCCTGCCCGAGTTGGCACGGCGCAAACCCTAGCCACCGGCCGGCAGCCAGAGCAGGGCCGGCCGCGCCTCACCGTCGACCCGCCCGGCACGACGTAACTATCGTCCAGCCGACCCGCGGAGGCCGAACCTGGAGCGGGCCAGCTCTCGTAGTCGGGGGAAGCACCTTGACGAACCGGCGGTGCTCGTCGACCCGCGTCAAGGATCTCGTAGACCTGGGCCTCGAGACGGGCGAGACCCGCGAGCAGCTACCGCCTGGTCGTGGACGAGGGAGATCAACTCGCGGAGGAACAGGTCCATTCCTCCTGCCAGGATGGTCTGGAACAGGTGCTCGCGCACGAGGGTCACGATCATGGGCGTCAAGGCGGTGTTGTCTATCACGTTGCTCTTCTTGCCAACGGTCAGGCGTCCCGTCGAGCGGCAACGGCCTGCTGGGGCTTCGAGCGTTCGTGAAGCTACGAAAGCGGCCGGACAGGTGCGGACGTGGGTGACCCGACTGGGTTTCGTCAAGATGTCTGGCCCCAGCCGCAAGCGCCCCGCCTCGCTCAGACAACAATCGGCCTGTCTCGGATGGTGAGACGTTCAGGATCAGGATGTCGAGCCCAAACGGTCCCCGGTGCTTACCGGCATGTAGGCCTTCACCTTCTTGAGAGGCGAGAACATGCACCGACAACCAGCCAGCAAGGCTTCAGGAACCAACAGCCCACGGGACGTCGAGGGTGCGATCGACCTCGATCTGCGACCCCTCCTAGGGGTGGACGAGGTGGCGTACCTCCTCGGCGTCCCGAGGGCCACCTTGTACCGGTGGCAGTCCCTGTCATCCCCAGGGGCTCCGCAGGGACCAAGGGCCTTCCGGGTGGGGCGGTATCTCCGCTACACACTGGACGACGTCCAGAGCTACATCGAACAGCTGCAGCGCAGCGCCTCGTTACTTCCAGATGCTGCCCGGCTGCGATGAACCCGAAAGCTCCCTGCCCCGCCGAGGTCAGGCTGCGGTACGGCGTCACCCCCGAAGACGCCGCCCCTGGCCTGGTCCCCGGCATGTGTGCCTCGCCGGCGCACGACCGGGAGAACCTCGGCCTCGGCGGCCGGCGCGTCCCCGTCAGCCGGCGGTGGTCCGGCAAGACCCTCACCGAACACCGCGCCGGCCGGCGCGAGGTCGTCGCTCAGGTGTTAGCCGCCGCCGGCATCGAAGCCCCAGACGCGGACCGGCTCGCCGCCGACCGCACCCTCCCCGACGGGGACGCCTCGATACATGTGGGCCGACTCCGACCCCGACGACACCACCTACGTCGCCGTCATCGCCGCATCCCTACGCCAGGCCCAGACCTGGCGAAGCCAGTACGAGCACGCCAAGACCCTCGCCGCGCAACGCGGCTCACCACCTGTGGACCCCAATTCGGCAACTGGCACAGCGGCATGAGGCGAGGGAGGAAGCGGACATGGAACCACACGAACTGATGACCACGGAGGAGGTTGC
>JAABUM010003452.1_pt1 | contig 19315 bp, 16 predicted proteins | sample 5559161 | NCBI WGS metagenome assembly JAABUM01 (sample SAMN10711868, study PRJNA513369) | rock metagenome | isolation source: Antarctica rocks | place: Antarctica: Victoria Land, Siegfried Peak nord | reverse complement strand
AAGAAGATCACGTCGACGTCGGAAGCGGGTTGAGGTGTCGCGCCGCCCGAGACCGCGTCCCAGACCGCGTTTCGGATGAGACCCGCCCCGATCCACGCATCGGGCAGGCCCAACCCGGCGACCAAGGTCAGCAGCTCGACGAGCTCGGGCCGGGACCAGAGAATGTCGACGACCCTGTGTCGGCCGACATCCTCGAACTCTCTTGCTTCATTCATAAGGTAGCGGCTACCTATCGGCTTCTTGTGCTTCCAGGGCTTCGAGGGCCTCCTCGAAGAGATCCACCATCAGCACGCCTCGTGCCTGGGCCAGGGCCAGAAACCGAGCCTTGGTCCCGGGGGACGTCTTGAGGTTGAGCTGCACCGTCCGCCCCGTCGCTCGCAGGCTGCGTCCATCGGTCGGCAGGACGGCGTCATCCCGATCCGGACGCTGCCTGCGCGGCGCGACCCCACGTGCTGGCGGGTTCGCGAAGGCACCGGTTTCCATGGCCGGGTTGCCGTCGGTGGGAGGCTGGGGAAGGCGACGCCTCAGCTTCGTCGTGTCCAGGGCCATTCCTCGCTACTCCGGCAGTGCGTCGATGATAGACTGTGTGAGCTGCTCGGCCGCGGCGCGCAGGCCACCATGAGGAACCTCGGTCACCGCCCGGCCCGCGTTCTGCGCCGTCCTGTATGCCGCCCGCTCCGGCAGGTAGCCGCTACCTACCGAGTATCCAGCGTCCTCGATGTAGGCGCGCGCTGCCCTGGCCTCGGCGTCGGTCGACACGCGCGTCAGCACGTAGAACAGCCGGGCGGCCGGGATTCCCGAACGCGTCAGGCTGTGCCCGACGCGGACGGCGGGGCGGAGGTCGTCGAGGCTGGGACCCGACGGCAGCACGACCAAGTCCGCCGCGCGGGCCAGGACGATCGTCTCGCGATCCGCACGGGCAGGACCATCGAGAAGCAAAAGGTCGACCGTCGTGGCATGCGCGAGGGCCTCGGCGAGAGTGGCGTGGAGCTGCACCGGCGGCGAGGGCAGAAGACCGGCGGCGAGGCGGTCCCGGTGCCAGTCGACCTGGGAGCCCTGGGCCACGTCGAGGTCGGCGACACGCACGGACAGGCCGCCGCGTGCCGCCTCGACGGCCAGGGCCCGGCAGGCCGTGCTCTTGCCGACCCCACCTTTCTGGCTCGCGAACGCGACCACGGTCATACAGGCTACCTCGCTAGGTAGCCGCTATCTATCCAGTCGGCTTCTACAACGTCAATCATGGTTGTCGGTCGATGGTGTAGACCGACGCGCGTCGGCAGCAGCCAGGGCGCGGGCAAGGGCCTGCCTGGAAACCCCCATGGCTCGAGCCGTCGTTCGCTGCGGAATCCCTGCGGACCGCTGGGCGATCGCCTCGTCGACCTGTGCCGCACTCAGGGAAGGTGGGCGGCCGTGGCGATAGCCCGGACGCTGGCGTGCGGCGGCGATGCCTGCAGCCACTCGTTCCAGGCCCCGCTCGCGCTCCATCTGCGCTATCGCCGACAGAACGGTCAATGTGAGGCGACCAGATGCCGTGGAGGTATCGATGGCGTCGCCCAGGCTTCGCAGCGCGGCGCCGCGCTCCTCCAGATCCCGAACGATGGAGAGGAGATCCAGGGTGCTGCGTCCAAGGCGGTCGAGCCTCCATACGACGAGAACGTCCCCGGTTCGCAGGCGCTCCAGCAGTCCGGACAGGACAGGACGGGCGCGGGTGGCACCGCTCGCCGTCTCCTGGTGCACTTCATCGCACCCAGCAGACCGAAGCGCATCGAGCTGAAGCGCGGGGTCCTGGTCTCTCGTACTGACGCGGGCGTAGCCATAGACGCCCATCAGGCGTCCTGGCGCAGGAGCACGGCCGCGACCGCCCGGCACACGTCCTCGCCCATCCCGCTACCCAGGGTCCGCTGCCAGAACCCGGGGCAGATCCTGTCGGCGTCCTGATTCCAGCCGCCGCTCGCCAGGACGGCTGCCAGGACGATCCGCTCGCCGGAACTGCAGACGCCCGAGAACTCCTCGGCCGCAGCCAGGAGGCGCCCGGACGATCCATCGTGCTCCCGCAGCCGTGCCGTGAAGTTCCGCCACCCCGTTGCCGTGGATGCGTCGAACCCGATGCGTCCGCAGACGTCGCCGCCCAGCCCGTCGCGAAAGTCGGTGAATGTCGTCGCCATGCTCGCCTCCTGTTTCGGGCCGGGATTCCGTTACCCATAACCCCTTGAATCATATCGGCGCGCAGGAGCCCAGCACTATGTTGCGAAAACTGTAGATTTCGTAGCCAACCTGAGGAGGAAGGGTGAGCTGTCAGTTTTCAAAGCTGGCTTCAGCGATTTGCCAAAGTCGACTTCAATGAGCTGCTTTTTCAGTCAGCGAGCAGCCTCTGGCAGCAAGCGCTCGGCCCAGCACAGCGACGTCAGGCCATGTTATCGTGCTCGATGAAACTCGTGTTCCACAATGCGGCGCCCCTGGTCGCATAGAAAAGTTGCTACCCCGATACCGATCACCAGCACGACGACCGTCGCACCATCCGCCCGAAGTCCTCCAAGGGTGATCAGCAGCGTCGTTGCAGCGGCAGGAGCATGGCCTGCCCGGGCCGGGATCTGGAGGCCAATCGTCAAGGCGACCGCGAGCGCACTTGCGGCGATACGCGAGAAGGGCACATGCCCTACGACCATGGCTGACGGCGCATTCAGCGCTCCAAGAAGCGCAAGGGAGAAGAAGGCCGCCGCCGCGCCGATGGCATGGCCGACAAACGTGTTCCAGGGCCGCGCTGCGTCCTGGCCTGGCGTCACCGTATGAATGAAGATGGTTGGGCCGAGGCTTGGAAACAGCCATGGCTGCTGGAATGCCCAGCCGAGCCCCCCCATGAGCCCGGTGATGACAAGAGCGACCCACCCCGCATACAGAGCAGCTCCCAACTTCAATCGCCTGGCTCCAGATGCCTCATTCGGGGTCAGATTGGCATCCGGTAGCCGTAGAACTCGTGGTCTTCGTTGTAGCCGCCCTGACCGGCGCCGAGATCGGCGAAGTCGTGCACGAACTCGATCGCCGTGATCCACTTGACCATCTTGAAGCCCAGCTCGTTCTCGCAGCGCAGCCGCAGCGGGGCGCCGTGCAGCACGCTGACCGGCACACCGTTCATTTCGTAGGCGAGGATCGTCAGTGAATGGTGCATGTTGTGCATCCTGTGCACGTCGTAATAGCGGCCGCCCTCGCCACCATCGGCAAACGAGTAGAATACGGCATAGCGTGCGTCAGCATTTGGCCTCACGAGATCAAGAATATGGCGCATCGGCACACCGCCCCATTTGGCAACGCCGGACCATCCCTGGATGCAGAAATGTGTAGTGATCTGTTCTTGCTTAGGCATTGCCAGGAGTTCCGCCAGGGAGAACTCCTGCGGTCGATCGACCAGCCCGTCCACCCGCAACCTGTAGTTCGCAAAGTTCTCGGCCACGTGGGCGTCGAACTCGGCGGAGTGCGGCATCGTGCCGTTCGGCCAAAGATATGGCGAAATGTCTGCCTCGGTGAGTTCCGAACGGGGGTCCCACCATTCGGCTAGACCCTTGATCCAGCCAATCATGAATTTGCCGGTGTGCTGCACCAGCCGCGCGTAGCGGATCGTCACCGGAGAGGCGGTCGCCCACGCCGCGGCTATCACGGACATCGCCAGCACGAACGGCAAGAACCCGGACCACGAGGCGTCCTGCACGCCGGCGAACATGTGGTTGGTGTTCTCACGCAGGCTGGTGACGAACACCATGATGCCGTGCGCCAGGATGAACAGCACGAACCAGGAGAAGGAAAAGAAATGGATGGAGCGTGCCACCTGCCGGTTCAGCACCCGCCCGGTCCAGCCGAGGCGGTTGGAGATCGCCGGGCTCTGCAGCAGGCCGGTGGCGATGGAGACCGGAGCCGCGATGAACACGGTGGCAAAATAGGCAAGCTGCTGCAGGGCGTTGTAGCGGGTCCAGCCCTGGTCCACCGGGAAGTTCAGCGACCCGTACTGGATCGCCGTCGAAACCGCGCTCGGCAACACGTCCCATGTCAGCGGCACCAGCCGGCGCCACTGGTCGGTCGAGAACAGCAGCACGTAGAAGGCGATGCCGTTTACCGTCCAGAGCAGGTTTGTGGAAAAATGCCACCAGCGGGCGAGCCCGATCGTGTGGCGCAGCCCGGGGATGCCCAGCCATTTCGGCAGCGTCACCGAATCGTCCTTGGCGGTCCAGACCCGTCCGGTCGGCACCGAACGCTGGAAGCGGAACCAGTCCGTGCCCGGCGTGCAGTCCCGCTTCCAATACAGTCGGGGATGGTCGGCCAGAATCTGGATGCCAGCGCGGATGATGAACATCATGAACAGCATGTTCAGGAAGTGCTGCAGCCGCAGCCACCAGGGAAAGCCGGAGTTCACCGAGGGCGCGGCCTGGGCGATGCCTGGATGGCGGACGATGAACGCCTTGACCTCCGGATACTCGCGCAGGCTCTGCGCGATGGCGACTGCGAGGACGAGAGCAGCGAATCCGAGCGGCAGCGCCCACAATGTGCTGATCCAGCGTTTTCCCACGCGGATGCGAGGCACGATACCTTGCTGTGGCGGCAGCCAGTGACTCAGCAGGATGCGATCGTCCGCAACGCTCAGCATCGCTGCGAGAGGATCGTGCAGTGGCGTGATTTTGGGTGGGTTCGTCATGGATCTCATCCTGTGTGAGCCGGCATGAGCGCCATGTTTCGCTTGGAGCGCTTGGCTTTTTCTGGGCCACAGCCATGTCAGCGACCTAAAAGAGCAGGTGGAGCCGGCGCTTGCGTCCTTAGCGCGGCGGCTCGCGAGGTGCGTGCCTTGTCGCGGAGCAGCTTCTCGGCCAGAACTAACGGAACAGCTTGTTTGTACGCGTAAGCGGACAAAGCTGGAACAGGTGGGGCAGATGGTTGTGGTTCAGTGTTCTGGCCATGTGCCACCTTACGAGGTTGGCTTCGGTGGATTGTCGAAGGCATATGCAGGGATGCGGCTGCGGCCTGCCTGACCAGGGCGTTACGCTCCGGCGATCAGCTCCTTGATGCGGCTGGCGAGCGCTTCCAAGGCGAAGGGCTTGGTCAGGACGTGCATGCCCGGGTCCAGGTGGCCGTGGTTGAGTACGGCGTTCTCGGCGTAGCCCGTGATGAACAGCACGCGCAGCTCCGGCCTGCGCTCGCGCGCGGCGTCGGCCACCTGCCGCCCGTTCATGCCGCCGGGCAGGCCCACGTCGGTCACCAGCAGGTCAATGCGGGCGTTCGATTGCAGCACACGGAGTCCGGCCGGCCCGTCTGCGGCTTCGATGGCGGTGTAGCCCAGGTCGCCCAGGACCTCGGTGACCAGCATGCGCACGGTCGGCTCGTCGTCCACCACCAGCACGGTCTCGCCCGGCTCGGCGCGCGGCGCATCTGTCAGCTCGCCGAGTGCGTCCACCTCCTCCGCCGCGCCGTGGTGGCGCGGCAAGTAGAGGCACACCATCGTGCCCTGGCCCGGCTCGGAGTAGATGCGCGCCTGGCCGCCCGACTGCCGCACGAAGCCGTACACCATGGACAAGCCCAGGCCGGTGCCCATGCCGATCGGCTTGGTGGTGTAGAACGGGTCGAACGCACGCTGGATCACCTCAGGTGCCATGCCGGTCCCGCTGTCGCTGACGCACACCGACACGTACTGGCCGGGCGGCAGGTCCCGCTCGCCCGCGGCCCGGTTGTCCAGCCACCTGTTGCCGGTCTCGATGGTCAGCCGCCCACCCCCGGGCATGGCGTCGCGGGCGTTGATGCACAGGTTCAGCAGCGCGTTCTCCAATTGGTTCGGGTCCACCAGCATCGCCCACAGGCCGCCGGCGGCCACCACCTCGACCGCGACCTCCGGCCCCACGGTGCGGCGCACCAGCTCTTCCATGCCTGCTACCAGCCGGTTCGCATCGGTCGGCTTGGGGTCAAGCGTTTGCCGGCGCGAGAACGCCAGCAGCCGGTGCGTGAGTGCCGCCGCCCGCTTGGCAGCACCCTGCGCCGCGCTGAGATACCGCCCAAGGTCGCCGATCCGGCCCTGCGCCACCCGGGTTTGCAGCAGCTCCAGGCTGCCCGAGATGCCGGCGAGCAGGTTGTTGAAGTCGTGCGCAAGCCCGCCGGTGAGCTGGCCCACCGCTTCCATCTTCTGCGACTGGCGCAGCTGCTCTTGCATGGCTTCGAACGCAGCAGCCGCTTCCTTCTCGGCGGTGATGTGCCGGCCGCTGGCGTAGATCAGCCCCTCCTCTGGCGCCGCAACCCAGGAGATCCAGCGATAGCTGCCATCCTTGTGGCGGTAGCGGTTCTCATAAACCGGCAGCTCCGACTCTGAGGTCGTGGCCAGTGCCTGCTTGCTCGACGGGTGGTCGTTCGGATGGATGAAGTCGAGGTAGCTGCGCCCGACCACCTCGTCCGGCTGCCAGCCGAGGGTCGCGGTCCACGCCTCGTTCGCGGCCCTGAACACGCCGGCGGCGTCCACGACCAGCTGCAGGTCGCGCGAGTTCTTCCACGCCCGATCGCGCTCGCGCGTGCGTTCCTCGACCTGCCGCTCTAGATCCTCGCGCGAGCGGGCCAGGACCTCGCGCGCCTCCATGATTTCCTGGATGTCGGTGCAGGTGCCGAACCAGCGCGTGACGTGCCCCTCGGCGTCCCGCATGGGCTGCGCCCGGCCCAGGACCCAGCGGTAGCGGCCGGATCGGTGCCGCAGCCTATACTCGATGTGGTAGGGCTCGCCGGTGGCGAGGCAGTGCCGCCAAGCGGCCCAGGCGCGCTCCTGGTCGTCAGGATGGAACATGCCGTTCCACGCTTCGCCGTCGGTCGAACCCTCGGGCACGCCGGTGTACTCGTACCAGCGCTGGTTGTAGTAGTCGTGGAACCCGTCTGGCCGGGTGGACCAGACCATCTGGTCGATGGAGTCCGCGATGGCCTGGAACCGCGCTTCGCTTTCGCGGAGCGCCTCCTCCGCGCGCCGGATGGCGGTGATCTCGCGCGAAACCGAAAGCAGCTTCTCCGGCCGGCCGGACGCGCCCAGGATGGGCGTGACCCGCACGTCCCAGTGCTTGGACGTGCCCGCCAACGTTTTGGCCATGCCCTGGAAGCGCCCGGCGCCGCCGGCCTTGGCGGCTTCCACCGCGGTCCTGGCCTCCGCGTTCAGCTCGCCTTGCCAGAAGTCGGGCCAAGGACAGCCCCGGATGGCGTTGAAGTCGCTTACCTCCATCACGCGCTGGCCGCCCTCGCTCATGAAGACGAAGTTGCCGTCGAGGTCGAGCACCTTGATGCAGTCGGCGGACGAGGCGAGCACGCTTTGCAGGAAGGCTGCACCGGCTTCCCGCGTTTCCTCTGCTTGCCGCTGCTCCGTGCGGTCGCGCAGCATCTTGAGGAAGCCGAGGTGCGCGCCGCCCCCGTCGCGCAATGGCATCATCTCGCCGTCCGCCCAGAAGCGGGAGCCATCCTGCCGCATGTGCCAGCGTTCGTCGCTGGCCCGGCCGGTTTCCAGGGCGTAGCGCATCTCGGCAGCAGGACGATCCTTCGCGCGGTCCTCAGCCGTGAAGATCCGGTCGGCGGCCTCGCTGGCCATCTCAGCTGCGGTCCAGCCGAAGATGCGCGTGGCTCCCGAGTTCCAATCGGTGATGCGCCCCTCCGTGTCGGAAGCGATGATGGCGAAGTCCACGGCGCTTTCGAAGATCGCGCGGTGGCGACGTGCGGTGGCGGCCTCCCGCTCCGTCATGCTGGTATCTGCGCCGGCCGTTGCGCCGCGGCCGCAGCAGCGGGCCGGGGTTGGCGCGCCCGGCTTCCGACAAGCTTTTCCCCATCCGGCCTGAGCGCGCCTTTGGGGTCCACGTGGCGGTAAAGCGTTTGGCGGCTGACCCCCAACTCGGCGCACAGCTCGCCCACCTTGGTTTCTTTCTGCCCCATGGCGGCCTGGGCGAGACGGAGCTTGGCTGCGGTCATCTTGAACGGCCGCCCTCCGTTGCGGCCCCGGGCGCGGGCGGACGCCAGGCCGGCGCGGGTGCGCTCGACGATCAGCTCGCGCTCGAACTCGGCCAGGGCAGCGAAGATGCCGAACACCAGGCGGCCGTTTGCGGTCGTGGTGTCAAGGTTGGCGCCTTGGCCGGCCAGCACCTTCAGGCCCACGCCGCGGCTGGTCAGGTCATGGACGAGGTTGACCAAATGGCGCAGGTCGCGCCCGAGCCGGTCCAGCTTCCACGTGACCAGCGTGTCATCCTTGCGCAGGGCCTTGAGGCACGCCTCCAGCCCCGGCCGGTCGTCGCGCTTGCCGGAGGCGTGGTCCTCGTAGAGCCGGTCGGCCGGGATGCCGGCGCCGAGCAGGGCGTCGCGCTGCAGGTCGAGCACCTGGCTGCCGTCCGCCTTGGACACGCGCATGTAGCCGATCAGCATGGGCGGGGACGCTCCACAAACGGACGGTTACGTGACAAGGCGCCAGAATAGCCCAGCTAGACGCAATATTGTCACATAACTAGTCACTCTGTCTACGATCTGCAAACCTACTCATACATTGAATGTGTGACGATCATTGGGCCGGTTCACCATGAGCCGAAGGCTTGTTCTGATCTGCTCCAGCCCGTCCTGCCCCTCTTTGGTCAACAGCCAGCTTGCGATCTTTGCATTCAGCCGTTCCATGACGGCCGCGGTGTTCATCCCGCGCATGCGCTCGATCGAGACACCCGTGCCAGCCGCCAATCTCGCCAGCTCCGCATCGGTGATCCCCGCCAAGTCTCGCGCACTGGAACCGGTGCGTCCCAAAGCCTTGCGGAGGAAGGTGTCGTAGCCGACGCCATACTCGCGCGCGATCCGGCCCACCCAGGTTTGCAGCACTTCCCATTCCCCGGGCTGCGGATGCAGTGGCCAGCGACGGCCCGGAACGGAGTCGATGAAGATGCCAACTCACCGCAGCTCGCGCTCGAACAGGCGGCGGCGCACCGTTGGCGGCTGGTAATCGGCCGTGTCCAGCGCCGTGCGGCCGATCCGCTCCTCGCCCGCCAGCAGCGCCGCTTCCATGGCGGCGGCAAGCAAGGCCGCTACCTCGCCGATCGTGCCTTCCGAACGGCGCAGCACGTGCGTGCGCACGGCGGGCGCACCCAGGCCGGACGGCTCGCACAACGGCAGCACCGCCTCGAAGCTGGCGAGCAGGCGGCCAAACTCGGGACCGTCCTCCCATGCCGGCAGCAGGAACGGCTCGAAGCGATTCTCGAGCTGGTCGTCGCTGCGGATGGCGAGATACGCCTCGCGCGTGCCGAAGCAGGCGATCGGGATGCGGAGTTCATTCCCGAGATAGCGCAGCAGGTTCAGCAGCTCGCGCTGCCGCGCCGCCGGTGCGGCCAGCAGGTTGTGCAACTCGTCCAGCAGCAGCATTCGGCAACCAACTTGGCGCAGCAGGCGCATCGCCATGGCTTCGCGGTCGGGCGAGCGGCCGTACATCGCTCCAGGTATCCCGAGCCCCGCCAGCACCGCCGCATAGAGGCGCCCGGCCGTGGGCGATGGCGGCGTCTGCACCAGCAGCACAGGGATGACCTCGTGCTCGCCATCCTCCGACGGATGCTGCGGGTGGGTGCGCAGGAAATGCTCGGCAATGACCGTCTTGCCGTTGTTGGTGGGTCCGACCACGAGAAGATTGCGGGGCCGCACGCGGCCGGGCTCGGACGCGAGCAGACGCTCCAGAAGTGCCACGGCCTGGCTCGCGCGGCCGTAGCCAATCCAGCGGTTGGCCGGTACACGGGCCAGGCGCTCGGTCGCCGGCAGACGTGCCAGCTCGCGGATTTCAGGGTGGAGATGGGCGAGGTCCATGGCCGTCGCTACCACTGCTCGATGTCGTCGAACGGGCGCGGCAGCTCAGCTTCTCCATCACCCGTCACGACCGCTTCGGTGGTTGCGGGATCAGGGGGCGCCGGTTCTGCCGATGGCGGCGCTGCTGGCAACTCCGGCGCTGCGGCTCGGCGCGTGCGGTCGCGGCGTGCCGAACGGGTTAGGCGCGCGGCGTCCCGCTCGGCGGCGCGCATCTCCTCTATGGCGCGGAACAGCGCTGCCTCGTCGATTTCGCCATGGTGCCTGGCACGCACGCGGCGCCGCGCCAGCCGATGCTCCCAAAGCGAGATGGCCGGCCGCGACAAATCGCGGGTCGGCACCTCCAGGTAGCCGCCGTCGAGTGGGTCCAGCACGAACACTCGGCTGAGGTCGCGCGGGTCGCGGCGGACCAGCAAGGGACCCGACCGGTTCCGGGCCGTGATCCAGGCTCGCAGGGCGGAGCTGAAATAGGTCACGTGATCGATGGTGAGGCCGTCGCGTTGCAGGCTGCGGCGCAACACGGGCAGGAAATCCACGAGGTAGGCGCGCAGATCGCGCGCCACCGGGATAGACCCGCCCTCAGCCGCGAGCGCGGCCACGCCCTCCTGCCAGCGCCGCAGTGGCGCTTGGCCGTCCAGGCCCTCGTGAGGGCGTAGGTGGTAGTATTTGGCCACGGCGACGGCGAGCCAGCGCTCCAGCTCCTCCAAGGTCAGGCAGGCGGCCTTGTCGCTGTCGTAGCTGCCGCGCTGGCCGACATTGGAGAATGTCGTGCCGGGCAGGCCATGCACCAGGCCCATCAGCGTGCCGATCACCCGCTCGACCACGCCGCCGAAATGCGGCCGGCCTGGCGGGCGCCAGTCGATGGCGATGCCGTGCTGCTCGCAGCCCCGCTCGAACGCTTCGGAATGGAACTCGGACCCGTTGTCCACGCCCACTTGCCGCGGCTTGCCCTGGATGGGCCAGTCCGCCTCTACCTCCCGCAGCGCGAGCCAGGGCGCCTTGTCCATGGCGATGTGTGTCAGGCACAGCCCGACGGAGACGGCGGATGGCGCATCCAAAGTCACATGAAAGCCTGCGATGCAGCGGCTTTGCACGTCGATGGCAACCGTGAGCCATGGCCGGCCAATCGGCTCACGGTCGAGAGGGTCCACCAGAATCAGGTCCATGGGCGTGTGGTCAACCTGCACCAGGTCCAACGGGAACCGGACGGGCGGTGCATGGCCATGCACCGGCTTGGCCTCCGGATGCTCCTCGCCGCGCCGGCGGCGGTCGGCAAGCGGCAGCGACCGAAGCCGGCGCCGGACGGTGCTGGAGGATGGCGGCTGCAGCTCCTCGGCACGGCAACGTCCAGCGACCTCGCGCGCCACCTCCGCGGCGGTCGGCTTTCGGGGCGTCAAATAGAGGTCCTGGACGACCCGGCGCAGCGTGGCCTCGCTCGCCGGCGCCGTGCGAGGCCTGTTCCGGCCGCCGCTCGACCGCCCTGGCACCAGCGCCGTCAGCTCGCCACCCGCCTCCCGGCAGCGCCGGAGTAAGGTGTAGGTCTGGCGCTCCGACAAACCGAGCGTCATCGCCGCCGCCTGGACCATGTGGCGGGGGCGGTGATCACGGTCCGCAAGAGGGCGGATCACCTCAGCCCGGCGCCGCGCCTCGCTCCAAGCCGCTTCGGGAATGAGCGACAGGTCGGCCACGCCTTGCTCCCCTCATGCGCCGCAGTGCGGTCGGCTTCGATCAAGTGCGGGCTGCTGAAGGGCACTTCGATCCAGACTGCAGCCGAGTGTGACAGGGCAGACCGTTATATATCAACGCCTATCGCTGAAGCCGACTTTGGAAAATGACATGAGCAGGGACTCGGAGTCAGTTTTTTTAGCGTTCTTGCAACTGATGGCCTGTATGACTAGTTTGGCTGTCGTAGTGGTTGGGCGTTCGGATTAGCCTCCGCGCGCTGATATGGGGGAGGTTCTTAGAAACCTCCCAAGGCTAAACCCCCGGATAGTTCCTGCTGTCCGGGGGACCAGCTTGTATCAAAAACGCCAAGAACCGCTCCTAAGCGAACTTAGGAACAGCCCCCATGGCTCTGATTAGCGCAGAGCGATGACTATCTGAACAAGCGTCAGAATAATCATCATAGTCTCGTAGTAGTTAGGCACGGCACTAGCCTCTCAGCCGCCCTAGGATTTACCCTCTAGTTCCTGCTAGCGGGCATCACGATGAGTTCTCCTTCATAGTTCGCTACTCAGGCCCACCGCTTCGGCACGGCACCACGTATATAGCCGACACAAGGTTAAGCCGCACCTATGTCTGACCAGACAGAAATCTCGACGATTGTAGAAGGGTAGGGCTGACTAACCTACCGCGGTGCCTAGGGTGCGCTCACTTGGGCCAGTTGGCTCGCGCACCCAAGGAGGGGCCAAAACCAAAAATTGCAAGGTGGAGTAGACTTTCGCTCACTGCTTTGTGATAGGTCAGGCAGCTTTCTGCTGTCTTGCTGATGGCTTCGACGCCTCTCCCTAGCTCGAATCGGGATGGGCGTACATCCACTCGAATAGGAGTTTGCTGGAAGCGGGTCGTGGTGCTGCCGGACCGCACGGCAAAGACGGCCACCGCGAAGAGGCGGCGGTCGTGACGACACGGTCCTAGGACCGGGCAGAGGAGGCCCGCTCCGATGGACCGTTTCGCCGCTATCGCCACCCTGCTCGACGCGCTCGCGCACCTCATCGACGCCCTGCGACGGGCCATCCTTCTGGCTGCAGGGCTTCTGTGGATGGGCTGCGTGCCGCCTGGCCTTCCGTAGGCTCCTGCTGCCGCAGGGCCTCTTCATGGCGCAAGCATGCCTCGGCTCGCCAGGACCGTTCCGCCACATCGCGGAGGAGTTCGTCCCGCGCGAGACCGAGGTCGTGCCCGGCCAGAAGCATGACGCGCGGCTCGCCTGCGGCGATGGCCTCGCGCACCAGGTCGTCGCCGCGAGCCTGACGTCGCGCCGCCAGGACATGCGGGCGCCGCTCCCAGTCGTCCCGCTCGGCCAGACGGCCCCGCACGATCGCCGGCGCCACGTCCCTGGCGTGACGGTACTCGTCCCTGAGTCCGCCGCGTCCCTCGTCCCGGTCGACCTCGGCGCGGATCGCGGCCGTCTCGGCGGACTGGAAATCGCGGACGGCTGCTGTCCGGATGCCCAACCTCGATGCGAGCCGGTCCAGGAATCCGATTCCACTCCGCATCGTCTCGCATGCCTGGCGGGCCTGCTGGGCGGCTTCCTGGCGTAGGCGCTGCCGGTCGCTGGCCTGGTCGTGCAGGTCGTCGGCGACGCGGCGGACGTCGCGGGTCCGGGGGTCGCGCCAGGGCTCGGCCGCGAGGACGGCTTCGGTCCGCCGATCCGATGCCGCCAGGGCGTCCTGGGCGAGCGACAGGGACGTCGGTGGATGCCGGAGGGCCGCCGTCAGGGCCGCGAACCGGTCGCCCCGGAGGGCCGCGGCGACCGCGAGTTCCCGCTCCGCGCGTCGAGCCGTGATTCGAGCGCGACCTGACGCTGCTCGATCCGCACGATCGCCGTCGCCATCGTTTCCAGCAACTCGACCACCTTCTGGATCTGAGTCTGCTCGCCCTGCTCGGGTGGCTGCAGCAGGTCCAAGAGCGGCAACAGGTCGGCAGTCTGCCTCGCTGTCCTCAGCGCCGCGAAGCTCACCGGATCCATCCCGCGGCTGTCCCTGGACCGAAGGGTCTCCTGTATCGTCCGGTCCGGCATCGTCCCCTCCGTCAGGGCCGCGACGCTGCTGTCCGTCCAGACTCGCCGCGGGGGCGGAGACGGTTGCGAGGACCGTTCCGGAGGGCTTCTCGGGATGTCCGAACGCTTGTCCATGTTGTTCTCCTCGATGGGTCGGATCGCTTGCGGCGTGCTCGGGCGCGCCCTGCGGGATAGGGGGTGGAATCACCGGGACGACATCCGGCGGCATTTCGGCCGGGAGCGTGGGCAGGGCATCGGCGACGGTCCGCCGCGCGTCCTCCACCGACCGCAGCGCCAGCCCGGCAAGGCGGTCGCGGACATCGCCCGCACGAATCGGGTCGCTTCCCGCGGCCTTGGCGGCCGCGGACAGAACGCGGCGGAGGTCGTGCGTCCCGCCGGTGACGTCCACGAGCTGCGGCACGGTGTCGCCGCGGGCGAGCCGTAGTCCGCGCTCCGCGAGGGCGGCCTGGAAGGCGACGCCCCCGTCGCTGGCCCGCCACGCCGCCAGGGCGGCTTCCCGGACGGCGTCCTTGCCGACGCCGGTCCGGTCCTGCTGGTGCCGTTCGTCCGGGGTCAGGCGGGCACGCGGCCGGGGGCCGTCCAGGACGCCGGAGGCACGCATCGCCGCCGCCACGTCGGCCCGTCCCTCGCGCTCCAGCGCGACCGCGACGGCGCGTCCGTGGGCACCCGCCACCAGGCTCTCGCCGCGGTCGAATTCGAACACGCGGCCCAGCTTCTCGCGCCGGGCATGGTCGTGGTCGAGGCGAACCGCCGTCCCGTCCGGACGCACGCGGAGATAGACACGGTGCTCGTGGGCGCGGCCGTCCTTGACGTGTGCGACGGCGGCAAACGGCCGGTCCTGCAGACCGAACTCCGCCTCGAACCTGGTCCAGTAGTCCTCGCGCTCCGCAGGGTTCCAGGGCCGGTCGGCGGGAGGGTCGGCGTGCACGTGGTAGAGCGGCGTCCGCGTCCGCGCGTGCGCGCCGAGCCGGGTCAACTCGGCGACCTGGGCGCGGATGCCGACGGCGACCAGGCCGCGGCCGTCCAGCTCGAGGACCGCGTCGTTGCCCCCGGCCTGGGCCAGGTGACGTCCCAGGGCCGGGCCACCGGCGCCGCGCGTCGCACCGGCTATCACGGAGGTGGCTCTGGCGAGCGGCGCAGGGCGGCGGCCTTGGCGGCGTCGAGTTCGGCCGCGACCGCCAGCAGGACGTCGATGCCCCTGTCCAGCTCCTCCAGCCGGGCGCCGCCCCGCGCTCGGTCCAGGCCCGCCACCTGGCGCAGCGTGCCCACGGCCTCGCCGACCGATTCCCGCAGTCCAGCGAGAGCGACCACGTCGGCCGCAGGCGCAGGGCGGGACGGGAGCGCCGCACGGACAGGGACGGCGTCGGCCACGTCGGCGCCGAGCAGGTCGACGAGCTGGCCTCGGACCCAGGCGGCCTCGCTCAGCCCCGCTGCGGCGGCCCGGGAAGCAACCAGCGCGGCCGTCCCGGCGGGCAGGCGCACGAGGACCTGCGCCGCGAGCAGCCGCCGCTCGGTTCCGCGGGCGCCCGGCATCAGATCCTCGCGCGCAGGACGAAACGCGCCGGAACCGATGCCGGGGACCGCACGACGCCGTAGACGCGCAGGCCCGGACCCCGGCGGGTCGGCACGTGGCCGGTCACCAGCAAGCGTTCGCCCAGCGCCCGGTGCAGGAGCGCCATGACGGCCTCCACCGCCGCCTCGTCGTCGCTCATCAGTCGGATCTGCACGCTGTCCACAGTCGGTCTCCTTGCTTGCCCCCGCAGGGGTGGGTCCACGGGCGAAGCCCTGGCCAGCTACCCGCAGGAGCGCCCTCTTGGGGCGCGGATACGGGTATGGCTGGCTGCTGTCTCCGATGTTCCTGTTCCGAAAAGAATGTTCCTTGTGGTAGAAAGTCACAAGAGAATCAGCGGGTTGACCAATCTGTTGACGGTCACGGAGGGATTGATGTCCGACGCTGAAGTGGTGAACGAAATCCAGTGGGATGCTTTCGGGGATGGTGGCGCCACCCTGGAACGCTCCCGTGTCGAAGGCGGCGAGCCCTGGACGACCTGCTCGGTGGCCGGGCTGCAATTCTACGACTACTCGTGCTCGGACGGGCTGGGCGGCACCGTGGTCCCGGAACCGGGGGACCGGCTATCGCTGGTGCGCCGACCCGACAACCGCGCTGACCAGTGCGCGTGCGAGGTCTGGTGGCGCAACGCGCACATGCTCGGACACCTGCCACGAGACATCGCTGCTGCCATCGCGCCACGCATCGACGATGGCGAACCGCTCCGGGCGTATGTACTCGATTCAGGCGATGGAAGCGCGTGGTCGATGCGCGCCTTGCTCGTCGGTCCCGCATGCGCGGCCCTGCACGGCAGGCGTCTGGAGGCCTGGACGGACCGGGAGGCATCGGAAGCCACGCGCTCGACGTGGGGCGAGAGGAGGACCGCCTTCCAACTCGAGCGGATCCCGCCGTCCGAGCGCAAACGGGGTGCCCTCGCCGCGTGGGAGGCGCGATTGGAATCCACCAGGGCGCGTCGCCGAGCAGATGCGCTCAAGGTGTTCGGGCACATGGCGGCGGCGGAAGTGCCAGGCGTCGAACAGAAACCGGACGAGGCTATGCGCGGCACCAGCTTCCACCGGTGGATGGACGTGCCGATATGGTTGCGGACCCGAAAGCAGTTGGGGAAGCTCGGATTCAAGTTGGGTGCCGATGCATGGCCGTTCGCGCTGAAGACGGGCGGCTACGGGCCGTACGAACTCTACCTCGTCAGGGATGCCGTTCCGTTGCGGGCCCGCGTCCAGGACGTGGCCTTGAGCGACTCTCGGAACCGTCGCCGGAACGGCACGTAGGACGGCGAAACTTTCGGACGCGCCGTGGGTCCATGCGGGAACATGGTCACCAGGGAATCTCTGCCATCATGGCATCTGTCTCGGCCTTGGTGAGTCGCTTCCGTCTGACCGGCTCGGGTTCACCGAGGGCACGCCGCAGAGCTCGGTCCTCGGCAGCGCGAATGGAGCCGAAAGACATCCTGGTTCGATCCAGCGCCTTTGGCGCTCCCCCGAAATCGAGGATGCGCTGTATCGCCTTGGCTTCCGCCTCGACGATGTCGGCGAGTCTGACGTGCCAGGCAGCGTCGTCCCTGACGTGCTGGACGTGCCAGTCCGCCCGGGCCGCTGCCCGGACAAGGGTCGCTTCCTTCCGTTCCCGTGCCTCCTGGCGTCGACGCGCACCGCCGCAGGCGACCAGGGCGGCGCGATAAGCAACCTGCAAATCCGGTGAGGGCTGCGGAGGGAGAGGCAGAACGGCTTCCGGATCTGCCCCACGTCGTTTCATGCGATCCGCTGCCGCCGAGTAGGAGGCAACCGCGACGTCGTCCGAAGGCAACGCAGGAAAAGGATCGATTCTAGAAGCGAGAGGCTTCGCCAAAGGGTCACCACCTACGGTGGAGCCCAAAGACAGATTAGACCGTGTGACACCAACGGCGGGCGGAGCCGGGGGATGCACATCCAGGTGCTGACAGTGGCGCTTGGCCGTGGAGAGCGAGACCCCGGCGCGGGCGGCAATGGCAGCCTGGGTGGGACGCACGCCCTCGGCTACCAGGTCGGCGCGCGCCTGGACGAGCGCCCGGTGGTGGCCCTCTTGGATCCGGGACGCGCTGCGACGGCCCGCGGCCTGGCGGCGTTCCGTCCAGGTCCTGGCGCACCACTCGGCCAGGGCTTCTGGGCCGCGGTCGGCCGCCTCCCCCTTCATCACGCCGACGTCGACCTGCCTGCGGCCGACGGCAGGATCGGCGCCGGGCTTGCCGTCGAGGGGGCCGGTCCACTTCGTGTTCATCCACGTCGCGATGCTTCCCGTCATTTCCGCGCGGGATGCCTCGGTCACGGTGAAGCCCCAGGCAGCGGCGGTGCGGTCGATGATGCCGCGGATAGCATCCTCGCGGCCGGTGCGCGCGCGCCGAACGGCATCGGCGCAGGCTCCGAAGAAGGCCTTGGCCGGATCCTGCCCCGTCTTCACGCCGGGAATCGAGACGGCGGGCGGTGCCCACGTCACACCGGCCGGATTGAGGCGCGGCCGTGGCGACAGCAACCATTCGTCGCGCTCGTCGGCCAGCGCCAGCAGCGGCTCCAGCAGTTCCGCCGCGGTCACTGCGCGCAGGTCCCCGATCTCGGTGTGGTAGGTGAGCTGCGCCCCCCTGGCGAGGTAGGCGGCCCAGGTCTCCGGGTCGCCACACGGGGTATCGGGGGTCGGCTCGATGAGGGTGGTGGCCACGTGCCAGGGGCACTTGGTCAGCCTGTTGGAGAAGCGCGGGTCGCCGCCCAGCTCGAGGTTCAGCCCCCGCCGGATGCCAGCCCGCAGCCGAGTCTCGCCAGGGTCGCGGTTATCCAGCGGCTCCGCGAGGATCCAGACCAGGTGGGCGGTTCCCTTCCATGGACTGATGACGACGTACGCCGGGCGCGGCAGGCCGCGCCTGATGAGCCTGGCGAGGCGTGGGCGCCAGCCAGCCTCGTCGATGTCCACGGCGATCGTGTTGGTCCATTGCCGGGTCGCCGGGCTCCACCACTGCTGCTGCACCGCCTGCTCGAGGGGGAAGTAGGTCGAGAAGGGACGGTCGGACCCGGCCGCTTCCTTGATCGTGGAACTGGCAAGTTGCCAGTCGGTCAGCCGCGGCAGCAGGAAGCGCGCCAGCCCCGCCAGATGCGGCGCGGCTTCGTTCGCGCGCATGATTGCGTTGATGACCGGGCAAGGATCATCCGCATGCCATCGCGCGAATTCGAGCGCCGGGACTGTGCCGGGAGCAGGAAGAGAGAGAGCGAGAGCTAGGTCAGGAGGGTGCACCATGGCAGCCCGTCCCGAAGACGCACGGTCCTCGCTCGCTGCCAGGTTGGGAGAAATGTTGACACGGCGACGCCTCGTGGCACTCGACGAGAGCGAGGGCCGCACATATAGTCAGCGCTGAGGGGAAGCCTGGGTGCACTTGTTCGTCCGTGTTTTCTCATTCAGGTGCCGGTGCCGCCCTGGCAGGCTCATCGGTCCCCTCAGCCTCTCCTTTCCTGAAGAAGCCGTCCGAGCCACATCATGTGGCCCGACGTGCTCATCGTTGATCGCGAAGCCGCGAGCGGCAAGGCTTTATCGTAAGGTTTCGTTAATTCCCCCTCCTATCCGGGAGCCTGCCCCTCCCCCAGGGGAGAGACAGGGCGCGCGTCTCGCGCGCCGGAGGCAGCACGCGCGCTGCCTCCCGGTCCGATCACCACGCCGCAGCGCCCCGACCTTCTAGGAGCGAATCCTGACTGCCGCGGAGCGGATGACGGTCAACCCGGGCCATCGGGCGGTCCATGCCTTCTCTCGGACGCGCGCCTCGAAGACATCGAGCTTCCCCTCGAAAGCGGGGGTGGGACGCACGACGAGGCCCAGGAGGTCCGCGACACCGTGAGGCGCGAGAACCTGGATTCCGTCTTGGGCGAGCCGCGCCGCGACCGCAGTGCAGATTTCCGGCCATCGGCTGACCGCGTCACGGGTATCGACGTAGGGCGGATCGCCCGCGCGCTCGTGCATGCGCGACTGGTTCTTCACGGACCAACGTAGGCCGGGACGTATGGCGAGGAGCGCTGTCTCGAGTGCGAGGTCGCGCTCGCGCCCGCCTTCCGAGGAATCGAAGAAGATCACGTCGACGTCGGAAGCGGGTTGAGGTGTCGCGCCGCCCGAGACCGCGTCCCAGACCGCGTTTCGGATGAGACCCGCCCCGATCCACGCATCGGGCAGGCCCAACCCGGCGACCAAGG
>JAABUM010003451.1_pt1 | contig 19327 bp, 29 predicted proteins | sample 5559161 | NCBI WGS metagenome assembly JAABUM01 (sample SAMN10711868, study PRJNA513369) | rock metagenome | isolation source: Antarctica rocks | place: Antarctica: Victoria Land, Siegfried Peak nord | reverse complement strand
CACGCGTTTGGGGCAGCCGGGAGTGGCTGAGAGAGCGTGCATGCAATCCCGTTCAGGACAGCGAACCCTTGTTCAATACAACACAACGAATCACTGATGTCGCTGTGCTGCCGCTTCACGAGCGCAGGTGGTCGTGCTGCCGCCGTCGCAGGCAGGCCAGAATGATGCTGCTGAACACTTGGAAACCCTTTTCCTGCCGCACCACAGGTGGTGGTGCTACCGCCGTGCCCAGGAGCGATCATCTTCACGCTGCACCTGGAGCAGGCGCCCGGGCAGACCGCGGAAATGGATTCCTACGACTTCGTGGTGCCGCCCTTCCAGGGCTCCCTGTCGCCCGGCCAGATGCCGGTGAGTGATTGTGGTTTACTATCATCTCTTTGCACTTCAAGAAAAAGTCAGGTTCTGAATCTCTGGACATTTTCGCCTGCTTCAGTGCGCCGCCAATTCGCGGCTCCTGGCACAGCTGCAGGGCAGCCCGAGTCTGGCCATGTGGACATCGTCAACTCCGTCACAGGCACTATTTGACCATGCGATGTTGGAAAGAAAGCTTGTGTACAGGCGAAGCAGCGTTGCGCTCCGGTCCGGCATCAGGTCCCAGCTTTCACTGCACTTGCAGCGAAGCTTATCATGACCTTGCAGTGACGTCCCGTGTCAGTTCGAATCTTCGATTGTGCCAATGTGCACCTTGTGTGTGCTGCAGGGCTTTCAGCGGCCCAGCTTCGGGAGCGGCGGCGCTGCTGCATCACCGATACCGCAACACTCAGGCGCGTCGCCTGCGGCACCAGCGCCGGCGCCACAGCAGCCGCAGCACGCCGCCCCGCCGCCGAGTGGCATGGCCCCAAGCTGGTCGACGCCCGCCCCCGAGCCCTACCATGTGCCCATGACATATGCCGAGGTCGGCGGCACCTCAGCTGGCTCAGGCGCCGCCGCCTTGGGCGCGCAGCAGCAGCCACGGTGGCAGCACGCGGCCGCTGCGGCGGCGCCGGGCCGCCACCCACTGGCGTCCGTCTCTTCGCTGGGCGGGCAGCAGCAGGGGCCGCCTTTTCGCCAGCAGACCACTCCCGGCAACACGGCAACTGTTGGCAGCTCCCCCGGCGGCAGCCGGCCTGGCCGCGTCGCCGTGAGCAGCGACCCTTTCGACATGAGCGCCCAGACGCCGCCGCTGGACGCGGGGGCTGGCCAGCAGAACCACAGTGCAGCATTCCATGCGCTCTACGGCGGCGGCCCAGCAGCGTTGGACGGCGGCGGGGCGCCGCAGCCGGCCGTGTCGCCGGCGCAGCAGAGCAGCGACCCCTTCCAGCCCGGCGGTGGCAGCGCGGCCGGCGGCCAGTCCCAGCATGGCCATCAGGGCTCTGGCGGCCAGCCCAGCCACGGGCGCCACCCCGCAGAGCCGTCCGGAGACGACCCGTTCCAGCCGGGCGGCGCCGCGGGCGGCGGCGGCGCCTCTGTGCAGTATCCCGGCGGCATCTACGGCGCCCAGGCCGCCCCCTCGCCTGCTGGTGGCCACGGCGGCGGCGTGTGGCAGCCGGCGTATGGAAATGTGCCGCCGGCCGCCAGCGCAGCTGGCGCTGGTGGCGGAGCCGAGCCAAAGCCCTACGAGAAGGCGTACCAGCAGTATCTGGCGCAGCATCCAGGCGGCGCCGGGCAGGCGCAAGAGATTTTCGGGGACTCCAGGCCGCCTTCGCGGCCTGCGCACCCGCCAGGCGGCTATGCAGATGCTCCATCTTCCGTGGGGTATAGCGGCCAGCAGCAGGGACAGCAGCAGCAGCCGCAGCAGCCGCAACAGCATCAGCAGCTGCAGCAGCATCCTCGGCCGCCGCAGTCGCAGGGCACAGGCATTGCCGCTGCGAGTGGCGGCGCAGGTGAATATCCACTACGTTTGTGGCTTTCAATTGCTCTGTGCAGTCACGATCTACTCTGTCCCAACGATTGCACAAGCAGAGTGAGGAAAGTCTCCAGGTCACCATGGCAAAACACCAGCTGCTAAGCAGCAGTGTCCACAGGGCCGCCGTGTCATCAAGCGGACTGTCGTGTGCAGGAGCAGGACAGCCTGGCGCCTCAGCCGTGCAGCCTGCTGCAGCTTTGTCGTCGCAGCAGTCTGCATGGGCTGCCGCCCCTGCTGGCACCAGGCCGCAGCCAACAGGTGAAAACTGCTTTGCTGGCGCATTCACATTACTTCAATCCTCGTGCTGCGTCGACTGCCACTGCTGACTGTGACTTTACCACCTGCTGCATACATTGCACATGCATTTACAATGCTTGTTTAGACCTGTCGGTAAATGCTCCGCTTGCGATCCGATGTGCTTGTGTGCTCGCTGCGGCAGGCAACCCCAACACGACAGCGACGCTGGCGTTCTTGGAGAACCTCAGGGTGCAGGATGGGAAGGGGAAGTATTGAGGGATCAAGCGCACAGTGCAAGAGGTGGGAACCATGGTGATGTCCAGGCATTATTGGATGTTGCTGCTGGCAGTTTCGCGAGCGGATGGGTATGTGGCAGGTTTTGTTTGAGTGATGCCTCCTGGCAGTCACGTGATGGAATGGTGTCCCGTTTGGTCGGCCTCTTCAGGTCTTCATATTTGGTGTGGCACAATGTGGGAGCGCAATCAAATTTCGAATTTACTTGCAACAACTTCAACGCCAATCTGTCCCAAATTGTGCCAATCTGTCCATCTATGAGACATCACTTGGCGTGGAAGCCCCTGGGCAGTCGAATGAAAGCCAACGACTCCATGTCATGGCGCCGCTGTTTAGGTACTTGAGCTGCTGATTAGGTATCTGCCATCCACAGAAAAAACCGCCCACGCTGGACAAGCTGCGATGGCACCTGCCTGCCGTTATTTCGTCATCAAATCGCCCCAGTACATCGCTTGACGGCCCATCAAGTGGTCCAGCAAGTGCTATCAGTATTCCCGCGCCTCGCTGCTCACCAGTTGGCTGCCAGCCTCCGCCGCTTCATCTGCACCATCGTCCTGCGGCGCGCCAAATGACCATGATCGATTGATCTTGCGGCGTGTCAACAGTGGGAAAACAAATGCGTCTCTAATCTGGTCAAGTGAGCCATTTCGCTGCAGGGTGTGGCCCCTGCAAGGCAACACTGTGAAGCCGATTGTGCTTGCTGCTGCTGCACGACGCAAACCCCATTGCAGTAATTGTACGGGAGTCGCAGCAGCGTCCTTCGAGATTGGGGCAGGCACCTTCAGTGCGGATACCTCGGCTTCCAGGAGCGCGAGCGTGTTGGCCGCCGCCGCGCGAGCCGCTTCCTCCGCCGCCCGCACCTCCACCAGCTGCCGCCGCAGGCCGCTCACCACGTCCTCAGCTGCCGAGCGCGCGCCCCGCTCTGCCTCCAGCTCGACTGACGCCCTGCATGAAGCGATTGGGGTGCTTAAGCTTCCATCTTGGCCAGACCATTCCAGTATTATCAAGTACTGGTGGTCCGAAGTGCGCGCCCCCCGCTCCGCCTCCAGCTCGACTGACGCCCAGCATGGCGGATCTGGACGTTTCGAAACGGACAAGACATCCCTTGGCGTTCGGAGGGTATTGGAATGCGTGGCAGCGCATTGGGCAGGGTGGTGTGTAGTGTGGAGGGGAGGAGGCATTGGGTGTGTCGGGTTGGGGGTGAAGAGCAGGCGCACGTAATGTCCTATCATATACTATTCCGTCGAAACGCAGACTTGCTACGAGCACAGAACGACCGCAAGCTGAGTGCAAGGCGAGCAGTCAATCCTGCCGCTGACCCTTCTCGATCAGGTCGAAAGGCGGCAGGTAAGGTATGCCCAATCCAGCTAGATGTTTAAGAACATGGAATTGACTTTTGGTCCATTTATGGCCTTGTGGGTTGAATGTTTCGCACTCTCACACTGGGTCGCAATGCTCCAGTTTGTCCATCGATGCAACTGCTGTCGAATGTGGCAAGTCTTTGACGTGTAGACATGCTAACTGAGATGTTGCATCGCAGTTCTGAGAGGGGCCGGTAAGGAAGTGCACTTGGTGTAGGGGGACTGCACATCCTGCATCTCCTCCCGCACCATGGAGGGAATGCAGCTCTCATAGTTAGGTTGATCTGCATCAGTATTCAACAGACGCTTGATTTGATATGGGCGCACTTGGTGTAGGCGGACTGCGCCTCCTGCATCTCCTCGCGCACCAGGTCCACCACGTGCTGCAGCTTGGCGACCGACGCCGCCGCTGCCTCCCGGCTCACCCGCTCCTCCCGCAGCTCCTCCCTCGCCTGTACGGAGTTGACAGTAGCAAAACCAGATTGAACCGCCTAAATCTCCTGGACAGCTCCTCGCGCTGCGCGGCCAGCTTGGCCTGCAGCCCCTCGTTGCGGCCCTCCAGCTGCGCCGCCTTCCGCGCCAGTGCCTCGCTCTCCCGCCGCAGCTGTGCGGCATAGGAGGAGAGATTGTCAAGGGGAGGGAATCGTCAACACTTGTTAAAATGATGTGCAGCCCCTCGGTGCTGCCCTCCAGCTGCGGCGCCTTGCACGCCAGCGCCTCGCTCTCCTGCCGCAGCTGTTGGACGGGGTGTGCAACGTCCCCGACTGTCTAAGAAATGATGCGACAGCTGCGCGCCAAGCGCGCCAGCGCCTCACTTCCCCGCCGCAGCTGCGGTGCATGAACTGCAGAGTTTTCAAGTACATGAAACTGACTGCCTCATTTGCTACCCTCCAGCTGCGCCGCCCAGCGTGCACCCCAACGCCTCGCTCTCTCGCCGCAGCTGTGGGGGAATACAGACAGTGCACAGAGCATGAAGCAGCTGCGCTGGTGGGGAAGGGGGAGTGTGGGGTACAGGAGGCGTGGCAGCTTCGCACACATGCCTCCCTCCCAGCAACTTGTGTCTGTGTCGCAAGACAGGTAAGGTGCTTCGAGGGGCAACTGGGCCCGCTGTCTGGAGCGTAACATCAGGGTTTGCTGCCGGTGCCCAGTGCAGGCGCTGGCGCAGGGCGCACCTCGGATGTGGAGCCCTGATTGGACTCTAAGGCGTCTGTTGCGCGGCCGTATTCCTCCTGCAGCGTCGCAACCTGCTCCCGCAGCTGCTCGCCTGCAGGCAGCGGACACCAAGCAGGTTTGCCGAGAGAGTCCCAGGGCGCTGCAGAACAACTGATGCCTTCATTGTGCAGCAAAAACACCACCGATCTGATGGGCGGCTGGCAGCAGGGCAGCGCACACCCTCACAGGACAGCGCTTGCCGAGCCGGCACACGCCAATGCGGCGATGGAACTGGGAGGCACGGGCGGTGGCAGCAGCAGGAGACAAAGCTGGTGCAAGGAAGGGGCACGCACTCGCGTCACGCTCGGAGGCCAGCTGCTGCGAGGCTGCCGCCAGGCTGTCACGCACGGCGCCCAGGTCCGCCTTCAGGCTCTGTGCCTCAGCCCGCGCCGTCTCGCCAGCGCCCCGTTCCTCCTCCAGCTGCTTCTCCGTCTCGGACACCTGCAGATACATCGTCATATTCGTGTCTAAGTCCTTCAGGCTCTGCGCCTCGGCCCGTGCCGTCTCGCCAGTGCACCGTTCCTCCTCCAGCTGCATCCGCATGTCCGCTACCTGCAGTCAGAAGGAGTTTTCCGCATCGGTAACTTGATTTTGTCTGGGCTGTAAACCTATACGATTGCCCCACGACCTGCTCCACCTCCAGCTCCTTCTCTGTCTCTGCCACCTCCAGACAAGATCACTCGAGTCTGTTTCCATGATGTGTTTGCACTTTCTGCCCAACTCGCCAATGTGGCACAGGCGACAAGCACGACGCTGCGCCCCTGCGTTCCGGGTATCTCGACTTTTGTCTGCCAGGACGCGCGCCTGGGAGATGAGGTCGGTGACGCGGGACTTGAGGTTGGTGACATCGGAACGTGCAGCGCTGAGCTCCGAGTCCAAACGCTCCACCTCCGCTGAGCTGGCCGCCAGCTCCGACTTCACCGCCGTCACCTCTGCCTGCAGTGACCATGGTAGCAAGTGGGCAGAGGGCTGTCGGAGAAACAAGATAACAACCCAGTGTCTCTTACCTCCGCCAGGCTGGCCGCCAGGTCCAATTTCCTCCTCCGACAAGTTGAGGGCTTCTGTCCAGGCGCTGTGGCTGCTGTTCACCCTCGCTGGAAGCTTTCACCGTCCGTACTGCGATACTCCGGTAGTTCCAGCATCGCAGGCACCAGAGATTGGGCACTGCACAGGCCTCTCACAGCTCGGCAGCTGGTCGTGTAGCAAAAAATTTTTACGATCCTTATGAGTCTATTGAGGCAAGTACCTCAAGGGCGGCTACTGCATTCCGCTCAGCCGCCAGCTCGCCCGCCGCGTTGTCAGCGGCCGCCTCCGCCTCGGCGCGCTGGGCGGCGGCAGAATCCGCGGCGCCTGCGCCCGGAGCGCCATGTCGCCCGCGTGCGTCCGCAGCTGCTGCAGCGCCGACCATATGTCCATGGTCTCCTTGCCCACCTGAAGGTAGTCACGGGAACAGATGGATCCGTGAAAGAGTTTTGAGCGCGTAAATCGACGCGTCGCCCGCCTGCATCCGCAGCTGCTGCAGCGCCGACCGCATGTCCATGGTCTCCTTGGTCACCTGGAGGTTGCAACATAAGCAATACGGGATTCCCGCAGGAGAGCTGCTGAGTGTCTGAGGCGAACTCTCTTGCATGCCACTAACGCCTGCGGGCGCAGCTGCTGCAGCGCGAGCGCATGTTCATGGTCTCCTTGCCCACCTGGGCGAGCAAATACTGAAACTGGAAGTGCAACTGTTCGGATTGACATGGAGTGCTGCCAGCCGGGCAAAGGTCGGCAAGCCAGACAGAGGTCGGCAGTCTTCCTGCAGATCTGTCAGCTCAGTAAATGGGGGCCGGGTACAGGGAAGCGACCTGCTGGAGCTGGGTGACCTGCTGGTGGGGTGATGTCGTGCCCCTGCTCCAGCTGCTCCTTTTCGCGCTTCAATTGATACTCCTGTGTGTATCCATTAAATTAGCAAACAAATCCCGCCTACTTCAGCTGGGTGCCCTGTTTTGCGGTGATTTATGCGCCTGGTCCAGCTGCTCCTGCTGCCCTGGATATATTGCATGGAATGAATCTACGGAACTCACGTGCTCAAGCTGGGCGCCCTGCTGGGCGGTGATGTCATGCGCCTGGTCCAGCTGCTCCTGCAGCGACGTCACCACGGTCTCCGCGCGGCCGGCGCGCTCGGCGGCCGCCGCCAGCTCCGCAGCCAGCTTTGCGTTTTCCGCCGACAGCGCGCCGCGTGCGGACTCCGCCGACGCCGCCGCGGCCTTGCTGGCGGAAGCCTGCTGCCCCACGGACGCCATGAACTCCCTGCGCCATAATTGGTTTCAGGGTGTTACAGGGTTTCGAGGTGTCAGGCTCTGGAGATATGTGCGTAGCAGCGGTGCGGCAGTCGTGGAACAGCGGCCAGGTCTCATCACCCTACGTAACGGCAGAACGGTCTCGAACACCCAATTTGAGTTGCCTTCACCGGTGGCTGCCCTGGCCCGGCGGTTTGCCACCCGGAAAACAATACTGCACTGCAAGAGACTTACTGCATGTGCCTCTCTTCAATCCCAAACCCTTTCCTCTCGCTAGAACCCGCAGCATGAGCACTGTATCACGGCGGGTAGATCCACCTGGAGTGTCCGCACCCCAAACCCTGTAGCCCTCAGAACTCCATGCACCAAGGTTCAGGCTCACCGTTCCCGGCTCAGTACTTCCGTCGTGGCGGCCAAGTCCTTCCACAGCGTCTTGGCTTCCGCATCGGCCGCCCACTTGCCGGTTTGGCCACCAACAAAGTGAAAAAAACGCATTAAATAAAACACATTAAATAAAACGCAATCTCACCGTTCCCGGCGCAGTGACTCTGTCGCGGCAGCCAGGTCCTCTTGCAGCGCCCTGGCCTCAGCGTCAGCCGCCCACTTTGCTGCGCGCTCTGCTTCCAATGCCTCGGCGGAAGCGGCCGCCCCGGCGCGAGTCGCTTCAACTCGCCGCCGCTCCGCCTCCAGGCTCTTGAGCAGGGAGGAGTTCTCGCGCTCCGCCGCCTCCTTCGCCTGCTGCTCCAGCTGCACCTGTGGAGAGCAGGAAGCAGAAGGCAGCTTGGTTGCAGCTGTAGATAGCGGGTGCGTGCGCTGCCTCAAGATGCCGGCGGTTTTGCTTCCAGGCTTTAGCAAAGAGGAGCATTGCCGCCTCCTTGGCGGAAAAACTGCTCCAGCTACCCCTGCGGCGGAGTTTCAAGATAACATATCGTAAAGTCGCGGCATGCACCGCGGTGCCTCAATGCGCCGCCACTTCGCCTCGACTTGAGGACACAAGGTTTCGACAGCTGTTCCTCACCCTGCTGCTCGAGCTGTATCTGCGGACAGCAGGAAGCAGCTTGGCGTCAGCTGTAGGGTCTTGTCTACAATCCGCTGTCGCCTGTGCCTGCTGCTGCAGCTGCAGCTGCACCTGCGGCCCAGGGTTCGTGAGATTGGCGTGATGAAGAAGGCTGCGGCCCTGGGTTCTGGCGCCGCCGCCGTCGCCACCGCCGCAGCGGCAACGATATGCAACTCGGCAGTTTAGATGTATGCACTTGCGTATGTATGTATGCATGCTCCCTGCAGGCTACTGCCTCAACCTCGCAAGGTCCCCCAAATGAGCTCCAGCTGCACAGAGCTGTGGGCGGACCGGGCGGACAGGCTGCAACAAGGCGTCTCCAAACATGCAACCTAGCTTCAAACCCCAAACAAGTGTCAAAAATAACAACAAACTCATGATGTTGAGTTCACGGCAGCACCTTGCATGACATGCTGTCGGAGGAGGCCTTGCGCCTCGGCACGCAGCGTCTCTGCGAGTAATTATAAGTATAAACAGAAACAATGAAAAATGCCATACAACTGTATCTCATGGCCGCACCTTACGGGACCTGCTGTCGGAGGAGGCCTTGGCCTCGGCGCGCAGCTTCTCTGCGAGCGACCGCTCCTCGTCGACTGCTTCCTGCGTCTCCTGCAGCCGCTCCCGCAGGTCCGCCACCAGCCGCGCCTCCTGCGACAGCTCCTGCCTGCAGGAGTGGGTAGAATCGACAATGACTCCTCTGGGCATAGCATCGAACGGTCAGGAAAATGATGAAAGGGGGAGAAAAGGAAAGGGCATGCAGTGGCGGCTCTTGCTTGTGTGCGACACAATGCGCAGGTCGCCAACACAGGCGCAGGCGCCACATTTCGTCTGCTTGGTCTGTTTGGTCCAATCTAGGCAATCAAGGAATTCATTTCAGGCGGTCTCACACAAACAACTCCGGGCACAAGCAGCAAGGAAGTCCCTGACACAGCATGAGCTCTGCTGACCAGCAGATTACCAGCTGGAATGGACACAGAATAAGACCGCGCACTTGATCTCCTCCTCGAAGCCTGCAGCCTCCTGCTTCTGCAGGTACAGCAGCCCGGCCAGCGAGCCCGCCGCCACGATGCCCACAGCGTTCTGCAGCGGCCACGTGCTGGACATCAGTCGAGGTTGCTGCCACGACTTGTTGCACCGGGCCATCGGGAACAAGGACCAGATGAGCCCGGCACCTGCCACCGGCGACGGCGGGAATCAAGTCCAAAACTGATCGCACCGCACCCTGCTGCGCAGCTGTTTGTGTGCCCCGCCGCCCGCCCTCGGGCCCTGGATCACCCCGAGCTCTTCGGCACAGGGTGCTGGAAAAGTGCAGCAGCAGCATATCCAATTTATTTAAATCTAAATTAGATATAAGATATATAATCTTGGCACTCGCACCAGAAGGGCGAAGGGGTTGAAGCCGCCTTCCTCCCCTTCCCTGCTCGGCACCGCCGCCGCTGGCTCGCCGCCGCTGGGGGCTGCAGCCGGCGGCGCGGCCGGCTGCTGCTGCAGCGCCGACATGATGTCTTCGAGTGGGTTATCTGCTGCCGCCGCCTGCTCCTGCGCATGCACGATTTTCTGCTTCACTGCTGCTGTCTGTGCCGCTGGTGAGGCTGGTGAGGCTGCCGACTTTCCAGTGATCCGCTGCTCATGACTTGATGTTTGATACCGCCAGCCACACAGCCGATGGACAGCGAGACGGACAATGGAGTTTTGCGCGCTTGCCTGCTTTGCGGCGAGTGCGGGCGCCTCAGCCCTGGGAGCCGCCTCCGCCTGTGCCTTCCGAGCGGCCTCTGCCTCCGCCTGTGTCGTACGCTCAGCCTCCGCCTGTGTCGTACGCTCAGCCTCTGCCTGAGCTTTCCGCTCAGTCTCGGCCTGCGCCGCCGCGCGTGCCTGTTCCGCCTTTTGAGCATCAGCCGCCTCTGCCTCCGCCTTTTGGGCCGCCGCCGTTTGGGCCTCCGCCTTTTCAGCCGCTGCTGTCTCCGCCGCCTTGTCCGCCGCAGCGCGCTGCGCCGCCTGCTGCTGCGCCGCCTGGCTCGCATCCGCCCTTGCCAGCTCCTCCGCCCGACGCGCCGCCTCCTGTTGTAGGTGTAAAAATGCCCATGGAATGAATGTGCGAAGGGGGATCGATGACATCATGGCGCCGCCTGCTGCTGGGCCACCATGCTCGCCACCGCCTTTGACAGCTCCTCCGCCCGGCGCGCCGCCTCCTGCAGCAGGTGTTAACAGCAGTGAAACATGACTACGCGCAGAACTGATCGGCCAATGGCTGCCTGCTGTTGCAGCCCGGAAAGGCCTTGGAACTGCGCATGTGAATGATCTGCCCGGCACGCCGCCCCTTGTTGCAGCGCACAGAAGCTGCCGGAATGCGCATGTCCACCCACGAGTGCCTCCTGTTGCAGGTGTGCGACGGACTCGAAATTGTGCATGCCATCGAAGTGCACGGCTGATTGAACGCACCGCCAACACCAGCCAAGCCGTGCGGCCAGTGCTGTATGGGAGAGCCTGCCGCTTGATAAAGGGTGTGCGGGGTGTGGCTGCAGGATGATATCCTGGAAGCCCTACAACCCACCTCTGCCTGCTGCCGCGCTTGCGCCAGCTCCAGGGGAGACGCTGCAGCTGCTGTCTCAGCACCGACGCCGCCTCCCAGATGATGCGGAAGGGGATGCAGGGTGAAGTTCCAAACACCTGAAACACAAATGCCCACCTCAGCCTGCTGGCGCGCGCGCGCCAGCTCCAGCCGGGACGCCTCCAGCTGCTGCCTCAGCGCCGACACCGCCTCCTCGCCGCCGCGCCGCCCGCCTCCACTGTACTCTGCCACCGGTGGCGCCTCCACCTGATGTCACCCACAGTCATGCTTTGTCATCGAGCACATGCCTGCCACACTTCACTTGGAGAGGACAGCATAGCTTCGATCTGCAGCCTAAAGATCCAACCGCACGGCACTGAGCGGGTCAGCACCCTGGCCCGGCGCGGGCCTGCCGGCGGCTCACGGAACGAGTGCAAGTGGCCCGCAATACCACGCACCTGCAGCGGGATGGCGTATCTATTTCCAGCGGACGCCGCGCTGGTGCGTCGCCGGATCTCGGCCAGCATCTCCTGCGGCAGTTGCACTGCGTCGGCCATTACTTCAAGCCGTCTCAGGTTTTGCCTGAGGCTTTCGACTCCGCCCAACGGCCAGGGTGACATGAGTAGACCGCGCCACTGTCGAGCTAAAGTCCACTGTCGAGATGAGCTCCAGTTGTAATGCTCGCGTACCTCTGCGCGGGCGCGGGAGGCGGCGGAGTCTGCGGTGCGATCCAGCACTCGGGCGTCTGCCGTGCCGCATGCCAAGGCCTGCGCCATACAGGTCGTCAAGTGCACACGTGGAGCGATGGCTGGGTGACGGCTTGTCAAATGACAGAGAAAACGGAGTAGGCGTGTTTTCGCATGTCAAGGCACAGACTTCATGGCACTTGCGGCGATGCGTCGCAGCCGAGGCTGGCGCTTACCCGCCCCGGTGACAGCCTGGATTTTCCAAGTCTTTTGTGCTTGGATTCAAACTTGAGTGAATCTGTTACACAAGACGCTAGCAGACCCACCAACGAGGCGACGAGCGCCGCTGTGCCGCCGGTCGCCCTCATGGCCACAAGCTTGGCCCCATCTGAGGTTGCGGACCCTGGCTTCGAAGCTGCGCGCACGACCACGATCGCGCGGCGTCCTCTGGCTGTTTCAGGTTTTCGGAATCTTGCTACGGGGCGATCCACGGATCGCAGGCTGGACAGACCTAGCGCATGCATGGCGAACGATTAATTTCAGTGTCACTTCCGGAGGGTTCGGCCTCGCATGCAATTTTAGGCCTAACGTATGTTGACGAAGCTTTTGAGACGTGTTTGACAGTGCAAACTGCAGTGATTGCGAGTTGCATGAGCTGGATAACGTGCTGCTCCCGCGCTTGCAGTTCCCTGTGTGGCGGGAACTTCAAATTCAAGTGAGTTGCAGCTTCCGCAAGCTCGGCGACCCGAAACTGCACAGGGACCAAGGAGTCAGAAGCACTTTTCTCTGAGCCCTCGATCAAGACCGTCAAGTCCCCATCTTCCCTCGCCGCACTTTGATCGCAGAGCACCTCTCTTGCGTGAAAGCTGGGCATGTTGAGACGTCAGTGCGGTGCATTGGTCAACGCAGGAGCCTGTGCCGCTTGATGAACCCGCAATGACGCTTGATGCGGCGAAGCTACAGGGCTTGGCGGAAGAACTGAAGTGCTCTCTCTGGTACGTGCATCCGTGCTGCTTGCCGGTGCAATGAAAATGCAGGTTCAAGCAGAGGTGTCCATTTGCTGAACCGGCTCCGCCTCCATGTTCTTGCAGCATCGACCTGCTGCAGCCACCCTGCGCGCGGCTGTCCTGCTGCCACTACTTCTGCTCGTGCGTCCGCCGCGCCTTCCCCTTCCCCTCCATGCCCCCGCTGCCTTGCTTACTCTGTGCATTGCAAAGTGCAGACTTGCAGATAAAAACACGAGAACAGTATCACCAGTTGGCCGACATGTGTGGCGCGCGATTGTGCAGCTGTCCACCTGATGTTGCTGACGAACCATGCATGTCTTGTCACGTGTAGAGATGCGAGGCCGGTCGTCTGTGTGCAGGGAGTGCCTGGCGCAGCTGGTGCGCAACAAGGCGGAGTGCCCCCTGTGCAAGGTGCCGGCGCGGCGGCGGGACATCCGTGGCGACGCGTGCATCGACCGAATCGCGCAGCTGGTGGCGCAGCTGCAGGCCCTGGGTGCGGGTTGCTTCGGTAGTCGATTTTATGACTCTTGAATTATTTAAATCTCACATCAAATCCGTGGCGACGAGCGCATCAACAGCATCGCGCAGCTGGTGGCGCAGCTGCAGGCCCTGGGTGCGAAATGTGATTGTTCACTATTCACTTCAGTGTCGCATTGATGAATCTGGCAAACGTGTTTGTAGCAACAACGCACATCGCCACCGCCGCTTCAGCGCCACCCCTCGAAGCGGCTTTGCCAGGGCGGGCGCAGGCGACGCAAGCGGTCGTCGGGGCTTTGCCAACTGTGATGTGTTGCCGCGCAGAGGGGAAGCCTCCGAATGAGCTGGTGGAGCTCCATCATGCTACAGGTGACAAGCTGGATGCTTGAACGCTGCGTCGTGTCACTGCGCAGAGGGCAAGCCCCCGGAGGAGCTGGTGGACCTCCGGCCGCTGCTGCCCGTCGTGCAGCAGCTGGCGGGCCGCAGCAGGAGCGCGCGGCGGCTGCGCGACTCTGGCCCCGACGCGGCGGCCGATCCCGAGCACAACTCCGGCCGGAGCCCTGCTGTCGGGCCGCACGCTGCCGGCTCAAATGCAAGGGCTGATGATGGCGCCGGCGCCGGCGGCGCGCTGCTGCTGCAGGTGCAGCTGGCGGCATCGGGGCGGCCTAGCAACCGCTTGCGCACGGCGAGGCCCAGCGGCGGTGCCGGTTGCGAAGTGCCGCATGCGGCGCAGCATCGCGACAATAGCCCTTCGAGGCAAGCCAACACATCCATAGAAGGTTCTTCTGAATGGTTTGCGGCCAGACTGCCGGCCTCAGCCCGCTGAGTTAGCATCGCCTTGGATCATGGTCCGCGATGTGTGCTGCGAAGTAGTTGCCAACATCCTGCACAACATTGTTGCAGGTCCTTCGACCCGGGGGAGGCTGCCGCACAGGCATCGGGGGAGCAGTCTGCGGACGAGCGCGATGGCAACGACGCTTTGGCGAATGGCGCGGGCGGCGCCGGCGTCTTGGGCGATGTGCTGCCATGGGGCGGCGCGGGCGACAGTGTCGGCGACGGACGCCACGCCGCCGCTCAGCAGCCGCACGTTCAGACTTTCAAACGCCGCAAGCGACAGCAGGGCGCAGCGCAGCAGCAGCAGCAGCAGCAGCAGCAGCAGCAGCAGCAGCAGCCACCAGCGCAGAATCCGACAATTGAAAAGCAGCGGCCGGGGAGGCAGCCGCAGTCGGCACGGCAGCAGCTGCAGGAGGCGGCGCGACGGCACGCGGCCAAAAGCCTACATGCTGACCTCACTGGCGACGCCCCTGAAGAGCGCCCCGAGCGCGACCCCTACGACTTTCACAGCTCCGGCAGCCAGCCGTCCGCGGCGCAGGCGGCGCTGGTGGCGCCCCCCGCGCCGCAGCGTGACCCGGCGGCGGTAGGGGAAGGCCCGCGGCCTGCTGACAGCTCGGTGGCTGGCGTCGCGGCGCCCGCCGGAGCGAGGAAGCGGCCCCGCAGCGCCGAGGGCGCGGCGGCAGACCCGGGCGCGGCCGCCAGGGGTCGCCGGTCCTGCGGCAGCAGCGCGGCGGCGGCGCAGCAGTCGGCGTCCGGAGGGGCGGCGGGCTCCAATGGCCGGCGCATCCCGGGCCGCCTGGTGCCGTGGGCGTGCATTGCCTGCACCTTCGAGAACCCGGTGCGGCACTGTAGGTCTTTTCACAGATGTGTATCTCAGCTTGAAGCCGTCACAGCTCGAGTGTGGTGCTGAGGCTGTGCTCTGATCCAAGCGAGCATGTCTTGTAGTGGGTCAAGATGAAATGTCTGAGTGGGCCGCAGTGAAGCCAGCCTGTTGTCACCAAGATGAGATGCAAAAGGTGATATTCATGGCGCGCAGACGAGCGCACAGAAGTGCGAGGTGTGCGAGACCGCGAGGCCGGTGCAGCACGCGCCGCCAGCGACGTCGACGGCGTCTGAGTTCCCGCGGCGGCAGCATAAGCGCAGCCCCTTGCCTGCGGCGGCAGCGGGGGTCAGGCAGCGGCAAAGCGGCGGCGCCGCGGCAGCATCGTCCCCCAAGGCAGCTGGCGCAGAGCGGCAGGCCAAGCGGCGGGGCGCTGTCAGCAGCACAACCCCTGCCGTTTCAGCCGCGACGCTTGAGGCTGAAGCGAGTCACGCCCCCTCTTGCAAGTGCAGCCTGCGATTGATTTATGTGTGGAGTGCAGTGAGGCCCCTTGCTTCTGGTGTTGACAGCAGTCGAGAAACCTGTGCATGTGAGTTTGACGATTGCAGCCGCCGCCATTCGTTGCAGGGTCGGTGTTCCTCCGGAATGCGGCGTTGCTGCGGCTGGACGTGGCGCAGCTGCCTTCCCGCATGTGCCGCCACCTAGACGTCAAACTTCACATCTGTGAGGCCCTGGTACCGTTGCTCGCAGGGAATCGACAGGAAGGCAAGGAAGGAAAAGGCCAGGCTGGGGGCGGGCATGGTGTTGGGTGCCGCCCGGCATGTGCGCCGCCACATAAGCCCGCTCCAAAGAGTGTCTCTCATTGTTGTTTCTGCAGTGCAGCGGCAGGAAGGCAACGAAGGCACATGCAGGCCGAGGGAGGGCATGGTGCATGGTGCCGACCGGCATGTGCGCCGACACTCAAATTCCAACGACCGTCTTCCAACGTCGTCTCTGCAGGGCAGCGGCAAGAAGGAAAAGGCCAGGCCGGGGGCGGGCATGGTGCTGGTGCCGTCCGGCATGTGCGCGGACGGCAAGGCGGCGCTCGCATCGCACGCGCGCGTCGTCGGCGCGCGGGTGGCGCCCAAGAACAAGTGGTGAGTTTCTGACAATACATACTTTGGGCTCCCTCGTAGACCGAATGTCCCAACAGGCACCTTAGCTCGTTCAATAACTGACAGAAAACAGCTGTTGGTTCATGAGTTCTTGTAATATGTTTTCAGGTGCGACGCGGTCACGCACGTGGTGTGCGGCGCCACCGCCGACGCCACCCCTAAGTGCGCATTTTCTTTGTCTCAAGTATCCAGCTTGAATGTCGCTGGATCAGTCTCTGGCATCGCCAACGCAACAATCCTGGCAACCGTCATGTGTGGCACGACTGGCGCACCACAAGCCTTAAATCTTGCGCACGTGCCCAGAAAGCGACAGAGCAACATTTTGCAGATGCCGCGGTGTCTCCTGCACATTGCTCACCCTTGATGGTTGCTGTTTGACGTGAGCCGCACATGGCAAGGTCTGTGCCGGTGCGCACAGACTGCGACCCTTGCTGCCGTGGCTTTTGCCACCTCAAACACACATTTTGTTGGTTTGTTCTCGCAGGCGGACACTGAGCTTCCTGTTGGGGGTGCTGCTGGGGCGCTGGGTGGTCTCCTCGTCGTGGCTGCTGCCGCCAAATCCGGCGGGCCACTTCGCCAGCGAGGAGGACCACGAGGTACACAAAGCTACAAGGAAAACGCTACTATAACACAATCACGTCTGGCCAAAGTTGCTTGTCTGCAACGACCGCAAGGGCTCATAATCTGCTTGTTCCTGTGTTTGCAAGCGGTCATGTTGCGTGCAGTGACAGGTGGCATCAGTGCCGTGGCGCAGCGTCTCCCTCAGCTTTATTGCAGGCAGCCTCGTCCGCGGCGGGCAGCTTGCGCTGCACAGGGCCAAACAAAGTCGAAAGAGTTGACATTACAAAGTTTGACTCGTGCTGTTTGATCTGCAGATGCTGGCCGCAGCTAGGGCGCGTGTTTTGCTGTGCATTGCCAAACGAAACGTAATTAATTGCAGCCGAATCTGACGTCAGTTCATGCGCGTGGACTGCAGATACCGGGCGGCCCGCAGGTGGGGCGTGCCAACCGCGCCGTGGCCGGCCTGCCGCTGCTGGAGGGCTACGAGATCCACCTGGCAGGTGAGGCGGGGGGGTTCATTTCAGAGCAGTACCTGGTCAGTTTTCACCGGGTCGCATCAGTAGGACGGTCGTCCCTTTGGGCGATGCAACGCAGCAGTGACTCGGGGCTGTCCTGGCTCCCGCCAGCCAGGACGCCGCACGCCGGCAGTGCTGGCTGCGTGCATGTGTGCAGCTTGGACACGACAGCTGACGAGGTCTGCCCTGTGAAGGGTCCGTGCATGCCCAGTGCAGACGCCCATTGCATGGCGCTAGGGGTGTTGATCTGTGCGCCCGGTCAATGGCTGCTGATGGCGCCGTCCCGCAGGGCAGTTTGGCCGGAAGGACGATTATGCGCGCCTCGTGCGGGCGGCGGGCGGGAAGCTGCTCAAGCGCGCCCCGGCGGAGGACGGCAGCACCGCCAAGCGAGCCGTCATCAAAACGATCTGCCTGTACGACGAGGACACCTGCGCCTGGGGTGAGGGTTCATAACGTCTTCATTTAATTCACGACCTGTAGGTGACACTCAGTGAGGCGGCATCGCCCTGACCTGCCTGCATGACGAGGCCGCCTGCGCCTGGGGTGCGGGCTGCACCATACCTCCAACTTCCTATTGGGAATCTCCGAAAAACACCCAAACATTGTAGAAAGAAGCATGCGTCCCTCCCATGTGACTTGCCCTTCCAAGCACGCCACGATGCGTGCCATGTGCCTGCTGATGGCTGCCTGGCATCGCAGGCATCTGTGGGGGTCAGTGCCGCCAGCAACCCTGTGGAAACGAATGCTGAGCCTCTGCGCCTCATTATGCAGGCGCGGGGCAGCCGCCGCGGCACGTATGGCACGTGTCCTCCAAGTGGCTGTCGGACACCGCCTTCGCGCACACCGTCCAGCCGCTGGAGGAGTACGTTGTGGACTCCTGCTAGGGTTTAGGGATTTCGGCGGGTGTTGATGGTGTTCGGGTGTGGGGACAGGTCTCCATGTCATCGAGAAACAAGCAGTTACTGCGCCACGACAGGCATTCCTGCCGTCATTGAGTCGGCGATTACAGGCAGCCAGGTAGATGTCATGAATCATTCTGCAATGGAAAACAATTTTGAACGTGCGACACCGATGTTGTAAACACCCCTTGTCGGCCCACGCTACAGTGCCGAATACCTACCTTTCAACACCAGAGCAAATGCCAAGAATCGTCACTGGCGAACCCACGACGTCGGTCCGCCTGCTGAAACAAGCCTTCAACGTTGTCCATTCGGGATGCCTGCTCCCGCTGCAGTGCCTGCAAGACGTGCTCTCTGCCAATGCCCCCACTCGCTGGCTCTAGTACCACACGCCATCGCCAGTCCTACACCGCCAGCGCTGGCCGTTCGCGGTTCAAATCCTTGGCCCCCTGGTGCGTCGTGATCTCCTGATCCGAGGGACCGGCGCCCTGAACCATGTCCCGCGTCGCCGCCATCGTGCGGTTGTGCCCGCTGCGGTCGATGTCCGCCGCCGAGGCGCCGGCATCCTCCCGTGCGATGGGCGCCTTGCACATTCCAGGTCCAGAATGGCATTTGAGACAAGCTGCACAATGTATTGCATTTTTCTTGTGTCTGGGCACTGCAGTCAATGTTTGCCGCCAAGGCGCCAGCATCCTCCCGAGCGCTCAGTGCCTTCGACATCACGATGACAACACAACGTGGATCAGCAAACAAAGCAGTGCTCAGTGCATGTCAATATAAGTGACTACATTCAGATGCTCGAATCGGTAGTTATTATTCACCCTGGACGTCTGCGCCGGATCTTCTCCCGCCGCCATCTGCGACTCCGGCTTGAAGAAGACCCAGTGAACGAAGCCGCCAAACTTGTAGGCGACGCGCTTAACTTTCAGCTTGAAGCTGCGTGGGGGAGGACGTGGCACTCGCTGCGCCTGCTGCATGATTTGTTTGTAATGCAGGATTGACTCGCATAAATCAGCCATGCATGATGAGCAACCACAGCGAGAGGATGCTGCTGGTGCAGCCGGCATCTACAGGTATCATGGATCACCTTTGCCCAGTAGGATTGGACTTGAACGTGGTCCTGATACTGCACATATGTCAAGCACAGTTTGCGCTCATGCGGAATAGAACGGTGCATCAGCGAGTGCATGCAAACATGCCAGCGGCGTCGTGCTGCCATCTTCATTGGCTGTTGGACACTTGGTGACAACTGAAAAGCATCCGGTTGAATCGCCTCACTTCTGTGTGGTGTCATTCTTGAAGACACCCTTCATGCCGCCTGGATGCGCCGCATCATGCGCAGCAGACGTCATGATTGCCACGCTGTCAACGCGATATGTACGATTCACCTGCTCCTTCTACAGCTAAGGGTTGCGCAAGTTGGTCCGAGCCCGCTGCAGATTGTTCTACACCAGGTTTGGGGACTTGCCCAAGGCAAATGCTTGCTGGAGGGGCACTG
>JAABUM010003450.1_pt1 | contig 19331 bp, 15 predicted proteins | sample 5559161 | NCBI WGS metagenome assembly JAABUM01 (sample SAMN10711868, study PRJNA513369) | rock metagenome | isolation source: Antarctica rocks | place: Antarctica: Victoria Land, Siegfried Peak nord | reverse complement strand
TCCGGCGCCGCGACACGACCATCTACGCCTGCCCCAGCTGCGAGACCCGCTACCACGCCCAACAGTGGTGCCACGACTGCAACCAGCCCTGCACCCGCGTCGGCCTCGGCGGACTCTGCCCCCACTGCGACGAACCCGTCGCCCTGGCCGACCTACTCGACACCACCGAAACGACCCAAACCCGCTAACCTGACCACACCCACGGATGGGGAACTTCGATGATCAACTCCGGGGACTCTCGGCAAGCGCCATCAGTAGTTGCGAGAAGCACCGGGAGACCCTACGTATCGTCGAAGAGCGCTGCCGTACTTTGCTGCTGTGCCGCTGGCAGAGCAGACTGCGGAAGCAGTCTGCTGTATCCGCCTCATGCCGGGATCGGCTGCCTGTACAGAGCCCTGCGGTTTCGTCTCTGCCTCATATGCGGTCTGGGACGCTTGAAACCGGTCTGTCTGTGCTGGCGCAGTTCCTGACGCTTCCTGACGCGCCTGGCCCCGTGGGGCCAGCGGTCGAGCCAGCTGTGACCACCTTCAGCGCAGCTAGTCGGAAGGCCATGTCGTGACCGGGACCACGAGTCTGCTCCTATACGTCAAGGCTCGTCAGCGCCCTGCGCCGGCAACGCCGGCGGCGGAGACCGACACGTTGACCTGCTCGAAGGCCTTGCGCACGCCCGTCAGGTCGGTCCCGGAAGCCAGGAGCAGGCTCACCAGGATGCGGGCCTTCAGCCCATCGAGGAAGCCGGCCGGGATCAGCCCACGGGAGAGCAGGTCCCGCTCGGAGCCCGGGAAGCCGTACGTTTCCTGAAGCATCTCCCCGCCGCCGGTACGCGAGGCCAGCACCACCGGAAGGCGAGCCGCGAGGTCCTCTAGAGCCGGGACGACGTGCGCAGGAACATGCCCGCCACCGAAGCCCTCGAAGACCAGGCCGGCATACCCGAGCTTCTCCATCTGTGCAACGAGCCGACAGTCGTCGCCGAGAGCGCACTTGAGCAGTGCGACGGCGGGGACCTCCCCGCACACACCGGCTGGGATGCCCTCGAGCGCCGGAAGGCGCAACGCGATGCGCGGGTGGCCCTCAGCCATCCAGCCGAGCGGGCCGGCGGTCAGCGATCGGAACGTGGCCGGGCTGGAGGTATGGGTCTTGCGCACGAAGCGCGCGGCGTGGATCTCGTCGTTGAGGACGACCAGGGTGCCCAGTCCAACAGCCTCTGGGGCCGCCGCCACCTGCACCGCTGCAAGGAGGTTCGCGGGGCCGTCCGGTCCGGCGAGGGTGGGGTTGCGCATGGCGCCGGTGACCACTACTGGGCGTGGAGCGCGCACGAGCAGGTCTAGCGCGAACGACGTCTCCTCGATCGTGTCCGTGCCCTGGGTGATGACGACACCGGCCACCCCGGGCGTCGAAGCGCTTGGTGATCTCCACGGCCAGCGCGATGAGGTCCTGCACGCTCAGGTCGCCCGAAGCAACCTGGCGGAAGGCCACGGCCTCCAGCTCGGCGACCTCCTGCAGCTGCGGCACCACCGCCTCGACGAGTTCTTGGGCACCGAGCTGTGGGGTAACCCCACCGGCTGCTCCCCCGCCGCCGGTGTTCGTGGACGCGATCGTGCCGCCGAGGGAAAAGACCGTCACCTGGGGCAGGTCAGCCTGTTCGTTCACAGTGTCACTTCTCTTTCACTTGATGGCGAGATACGCGTGGAAGGAGCGCCTGAGCAGCTCCGGGTCGATACCGCGGACGATGAACACGAGCCATCACCCTGCGCGACCGGGCCGGCGAGGACGCTTGACCCTGAATACATCCGGTCCGTGCCGGTACAGCAGCAGGCTGAGCCAGACCCCGAAGGCCTGCCAGTCCAGCGGTTTGTCGGTCACCATTCCAAGGGTGGAGATCCCGCTGGTGTGGTCGGGGTGCTCGGGCAGTTTGGTGGAAGGAAAAGGGGCGCCAGCAGCGCTCGATGCTTCCGTCCGCCCCTTTAGCGACCGCTGATGCGGCCGGCGATGCGCGCGATCGGGGAGGTAGTGCCTCTGCCGCCGTTCTCTTGGCGGTCAGCGGCCCGGTACGCGGAGTACAGGGCGCGAACTCCCAGCCACCGCAACGGTTCCGGCTCCCATCGACGTACGTGTCGACCCACCCACGGCAGCCGGGTGAGCTCCGTGTCCCTTCCGAGCACCAGGTCGCGAAGCGTGCGCCCTGCCAGGTTGGTCGCGGTCACGCCGTGACCGACGTAGCCCCCGGCCCAGCCCAGCCCGGTGCTCCGGTCCAGATCCACCGCTGCACACCAGTCCCGCGGTACTCCCAGGACCCCGGACCAGGTGTGCTCGATCGGGACATCGCGAATCACCGGGAAGTGCTGTCGCAGGATGCGGGTCAGCTGATCGAGCGTGGCTGTGCGGGTCTCACCCCGGTCGTCCCAACGCGATCCGTAACGGTAGGGAATCCCGCGGCCACCAATGGCGATCCGGTGGTCACCGGTGCGCTGGATGTAACTGAACGAGTGGGCCTCATCCCCGATGAGCTCCGCTCCGCGCCACCCGATCTGATCCCAGGCGGAGTCCGGGATGGGCGCCGTGGCCAACATGCTGCTGTTCATGGGCAGCCAAAGCCGGGGACTTGCCACACTGGAGGTGAAACCCTCGAGCGCCCGAATGACGAAGGACGCATGGACGCTGCCGTGCTTTGTCACCGCCTCGTGCGCCCGGATCTCGGTGACCTCGGTGTCCTCGAACAATGAGACGCCGAGCCCCACAACCACAGCCGCCAGTCCGCGCACAAGCTTGGCCGGCTGGATGCGGGCGCAATGTGGGCTCCAGAGCGCCGCCTTGCCGTGAGCTATGTTCACTCGCCGTGCGAGGCCTTCGGAGTCCAGGACGTGCAGGTCGTCCGCGCCCCAGCCTTCACGCCGCAGGCACGGGACGCGGGCCAGCATCCGCTGCGCTTGCGCCTCGTTCGTCGCCACATGAAGGAGGCCGTCCTTCTGAATGTCGGCCTCGATCCCTTCAGCGGCTGCCACGTTGATGACCTCATCAACGGATGCGAACAGCTCCTTCTGCATCGCGACGGCAGCGGGCCACCCGTGCACCTTGGCGTAACGCCGCAGTTGGCCAGGAGGTTCAGCGCTGAGCCACCCGCCGTTTCGCCCAGAGGCTCCGAAGCCGGCGAACTCCTTCTCCAGAACCGCGATCCGCAGGTCGGGTTGGTCCTTCTTCAGGTAGTACGCCGTCCACAGCCCTGTGTAACCTCCGCCGACGATGGCCACGTCGACGTCCAGACGGCCATCGAGTGCCGGCCGTTTTGTCGGAACGCCAAGATTGCGATACCAGAAGGACACCTGACCGTTCTGGAAGGTGGGCTTGCTAAGGGGGGTCGAAGTCACGGACTCACATCTCCTACATGAGCGGGCGGCATGCGGTTCTGCCGCCTGATGAGTACAGCTCTAGTTGAGGCGAGCGGGCATGAGCACTCCGTGGCTTGGCAGTCATCCATCGGCACGCCTGGGTCGCGGAGCCATCGCGCTGATCAGTTCGAATGCCGCGTGGGCGGCGGCGATGCCGGTGACCTCCGCGTGGTCGTAGGCCGGTGCCACCTCCACGATGTCGGAACCGACCAGGTTGAGATCGCTGAAGGACCGCAGCATGTTGAGCAGCTCGCGGCTGGTGAGGCCGCCGGCCTCTGGGGTGCCGGTTCCAGGTGCGAACGCGGGGTCGAGGACGTCGATGTCCAGGGACACGTAGGCGGGTCGGTTACCCACGCGTGCTTTGATCCGCTCGACCGCACCGCGCCACCCCAGATCGTCCATGTCGTGGCAGCCGATTACCTGGAAGCCGAGGACCTGGTCATCGGACAGATCCGTTCGTGAGTAGAGGGGGCCGCGGATGCCGACGTGGATGCTGCTGGTTTTGTCGATCAACCCCTCTTCGCTGGCGCGGCGGAACGGCGTGCCATGGGTGATAGGCGCGCCGAAGTAGGTGTCCCAGGTATCGAGGTGGGCGTCGAAGTGCACGACCGCGATCGGTCCGTGAACCTCCTGCATGACTCGGAGCAGCGGCAGCGCGATGGTGTGGTCGCCGCCGATGGTCATGAGCTTGGCGCCCGTTCCGACGATGGCGCGTGCGCCCTCGTCGATCTGGCGGACCGCCTCAGCAATGTCGAATGGGTTGCAGGCGAGGTCCCCCGCGTCGACAACCTGTTGCGCTGCAAAGGGTTCCACGTCCTGGACAGGGTTGTAGGTGCGCAGCAGCTTGGACGCGGCGCGCACATGACCCGGCCCGAAGCGTGCGCCAGGGCGGTAGCTCACGCCGGAGTCGAAGGGCACGCCGACTATCGCCACGTCCGCCTTGGCGACCTCATCGATCCTTGGCAGACGAGCAAAGGTGGCCGGCCCGCCATAACGGGGGGTGACTAAGCCGTCGACCGGACCTCGGTTGGTTGCAGATGTCATCTGGTCCTATCCCTTCTCAGCGGAAGGCGTCCAGGCCGGTGAGGGCCTGGCCGATCACCAGTGTGTGCATCTCGACAGTGCCCTCATAGGTGAGGACGGACTCGAGGTTGTTGGCGTGGCGGATGACGGGGTACTCCAGCGAGATGCCGTTGGCCCCCAGGATGGTGCGGGCGGTACGGCAGATCTCCAGTGCCTCGCGCACGTTGTTGAGCTTGCCTAGGCTGACCTGCTCAGGGCGCAGGGTGCCGGCGTCCTTCATCCGGCCGAGGTGAATTGCCAGCAGGATGCCCTTGCTGAGCTCGAGGTACATGTCGGCGAGCTTCTTCTGGGTGAGCTGGAAGCCCGCGATCGGCTTGCCGAACTGCACTCGCTCCTGGGAGTACTTCACCGCAGCTTCGAACGAAGATCGGGCTGCGCCCATGGAGCCCCAGACGATGCCGAAGCGTGCCTCGTTCAGGCAGGAGAGCGGGCCCTTGAGGCCGCGCACCTCGGGAAGGAGCGCGTCTGCGGGCAGGCGGACGTTGTCTAGGACCAACTCGCTGGTCACCGAGGCTCGAAGCGAGAGCTTGTGCTTGATCAGGGGTGCCGAGAAGCCGGGGGTGTTGGTCGGCACGACAAAGCCCTGGATGCCCTCGTCGGTCTGGGCCCAGACCACGGCCACCTCGGCTACGGAGCCGTTGGTGATCCACATCTTGTTGCCGTTTAGCACCCAGTCGCCGCCGTCACGCTTGGCGTTGGTGCGCATGCTGCCGGGGTCCGAGCCATGGTCGGGCTCGGTCAGGCCGAAGCAGCCGATGGCCTCGCCGGTGGCCATGCGAGGCAGCCACTCCTGCTTCTGTTCCTCGCTGCCCCAGCGCCAGATGGCGAACATCGCCAAGGAGCCCTGAACCGAGACCAGCGAGCGCGCGCCGGAGTCGGAGGCCTCGAGCTCGAGGCAGGCAAGTCCATAGTCGGTAGCGCTCATCCCCGCGCAGCCGTAGCCCTCCAGGTGCATACCCAACAAACCGAGCGAGCCGAGCTCTTTGGCCAGGCCATGGATGTCGGGGATCTCACCGGCTTCGAACCACTCAGCGACATAGGGGTCGATGCGCCTGGCGCACAGCTCGCGCACCGAGGAGCGAACCGCAATCTCGTCTTGGGACAACAGCGAGTCCAGGTTGGCGAGGTCGTGGGGGTTGAGGGGGCTCTTGCCGGGGGTCGCGTTCATCGGTCCGCCTTCTCTTGTCTTCGGGATCTCTTGTCCTCGGGATCGCTCACGGGGTTGCCGGCATGCTCAGCACACCATCGAGGCGGCGTGGCGGGTTCCACGGGTTGGCGTCCTGCAGGGTCGGGGGCAGCGCCCGCTCCGGCACGTCCTGGTAGGCGATGGGTCGGGTGAACCGGACCAGCGCGGCAGCACCGACCGAAGTGCTCGACGGGTTGCTGGTCGCAGGCCATGGCCCGCCGTGGTGCTGGGCCCACGAGGTGGCCACACCCGTCGGCCAGGTGTTGACAGCGACCCGGCCGGCCAGGTGGCTCAGCGCCTCGACGACCGGTCCGATTTCTGCATCGTCGGCCCCGCCATCGGCGTCGGTCATGATCGCGGCGGCGAGAGCGCCCTGCAGCCGGGACAAGGTCTCGGTGAGATCTTCCAGATCGTCATATTCGGCGACCAGGCTGACCGGGCCGAACACCTCGGCCACCAGAGCAGAGCCCGGTACGAGGTCGGCGGCCTCGACGGAGAGCACTGCAGCCCCCGCGGTCCAACCGTTCGGGTCAGCGCCCTCGTCCCCCGCAGGAGCATGGTCGGGGATCTTGGCCTGAAGGGTGGCCCCGGCCGCTTGCAGGTCGGCCAGACCGCCGATGTAGTGGTCGCGGATGCCCTGGGTCAGCATCCACCCTGACGGGGCGCTCTCCCTCAGGGCGGCTGCCACCGCCTCGGGAACCCCGGCGCCGCGCGGCGCCAGCAGCAGACCCGGTTTGGTGCAGAACTGCCCAGTGCCCACGGTGAAGGACTCGACGAAACCGCGGGCCACCTCCTGCACCCGCCCCAGGCCGGCGCGGGTCAGCACCACCGGGTTGATCGTGCCCATCTCGGCATAGACGGGAATGACGACCTCGCGTTCGTTGGCGAGGCGCCAGAGCGCCATACCGCCTTGGGAACCGGTAAAGGCCACGGCGGTGATCTGCGGTGCTTTCACGATTGCCTGACCGGCGGCGAACCCGGAGACCGTGGCGAAGCAGCCCTCCGGTGCGCCCGCCCGGCCCAATGCTTCGATGGCGATCTCGCCGAGCCTCTGGCACAGAGCGGGGTGGGCAGGGTGGGCCTTGGCCACCACCGGGCACCCAGCGGCCAACGCTGATGCCGTGTCGTTGCCGAGTAGTCCGAAGGCGAACGGGAAGTTGCTCGCCCCGAAGACGGCCACGGGGCCGAGCGGCTGGTTCGCCCGGCGCAGCCCGGTCAGGCTTCCGACCTGCCGGTCGATGGTGGCCGCGAACCAGGACCCCTCGAGAGCAGCTTCGGCGTAGAAGCGCATCTGCATGGCCATTCGGGCCACCTCGCCGGTCAGCCGGGGCACACCCAGACCGCTCTCACGGTCGGCCAGCGTGACCAGCTCCTCGGCGTGCGCCTCGATGGCAGCGGCCAGGGCCTCGAGCCAACCCTGACGAGCACCCGGTGCCGCGGAGGCCATCGCCTGGGATGCGGCGGCGGCCCGGTCCAGGTCATGTGTGACCGCGGCCGGGTCGGAATCGTGCACCAGCCCATGCGCGTCCCCGGTGCGAACGTCGTAGCTCACGGCACCCGCCGAATCGGTGGCGAACCTCCTTGACGGACAGGTCATCACACGTCCGCCCGGGCCTGAACCGCCGCGGCCGCGACGCCCTTTTCGAGGAAATCGAGCGCGTCATGCAGGAGCGCATCGCAGATGACCAGCGGCGGGAGCAGACGGATGACGTTGCCGTAGGTGCCACAGACCAAGGTGAGCACGCCCTCCCGATGGCAGTATGCCGAAACGAGCTTGGCTATCTCGGGAGCAGGCTCGGTGCCACCGGGTTTGACGAGCTCGATGGCCAGCATGGCACCGCGGCCACGTACCTCGCCGATCAGATCGTGCCTGTTGGCGATGTCACGCAGTCGCGGTACGACCAAGGCCTCGATCTCACGTGCCCGTTCCACAAGGCCGTCCTTCTCGATGGCCTTAAACACCCCGAGCGAAGCTGCGCACGAGACCGGGTTAGCGGCGTAGGTCCCACCGAGGCCACCGACCGGTGCAGCATCCATGAGCTCCGCGCGGCCGGTGACAGCCGACAGCGGCATCCCACCGGCGATCCCCTTGGCGGTCAAGATCAGGTCCGGCTCGATGCCCTCGTGCTCCGAGGCGAACATGGTGCCGGTGCGGGCGATGCCGCACTGGATCTCGTCGGCGATGAAGATGATGCCATGCTCATGGGAGAAGTCCTGCACCGATTTCAGGAAGCCGGGCGGCGGCACGATGAAGCCACCCTCCCCCTGGATGGGCTCGATGATGATGGCCGCCACGTAGGAGGCGCCGAGCTGAACGAGCACCAGGTCCTTCAGGAGCTGCAGGGCCTGCTCGGCCGCGTTGTCCGAGCCACCCGGCCACCGGTAGGAATAGGGCATGGCAGTTCGATACACGTCGGTGGCGAACGGGCCGAAGGTGGACTTGTACGGGACGTTCTTGGCCGTCATGGTCATCGTTAGCAGGGTGCGGCCGTGATAAGCGTGGTCGAACACTACGACAGCCGGGCGGCTCGTGGCGGATCGGGCGAGCTTGACGGCGTTCTCCACCGCCTCCGCGCCGGTGCTGAACAGCGCGGTTTTCTTGGCGAAGTCACCCGGGGTCAGCTCGTTGAGCTTCTCGGCGACCCGCAGGGCGCCCTCGTACTCGGTAACCATGAAACAGGTGTGGGTGAACAGGGCGGCCTGATCGGCGATCCGGCTGGTGACCTCCGGATGACTGGCACCGACCGTGGTCACCGCGATCCCCGAGGCGAGGTCGATGAGCTGGTTCCCGTCAACGTCCACCAGGATGGCGCCGGCCGCCCGCTCGATGAAGACCGGGAGGGCAATGCCAAACCCGTTGGAGATGGCGTTCTGGCGTTGGGCGTGAAGCTCCCTTGACCTGGGTCCAGGGACTGCCGTCTTGAGGAGACGGCGCTGATGCACGCCGTTGATCACAGGCGCTTGTGTCTGCAGGCTCATGGTGTGCTTCATCCTCAAGCTCGTCGGTGGGCTGGTGCGCCAGATCTACTCCGGAAGTCGACGTCGTGGTCCGTCGGGAACCAGGACGCTGTCCTCGGGCGACCAGATCACCCGGACGCGGTCACCCCGCTGGGCCGTGGAGGCCAGGCGCATCGCCTCGCGGACGAGGCCCGTGCCGCCCCAGGGGAACTGGAGGACCACCTTGCGGGCCGCTCCGAGATAGACCACCTCGGTAACTGTCGCCTCGAGGATGTTGTGCGTGGGCTCGGCGGTCTCACCTTCGGTGATGACGTGGATCCGCTCCGGGCGGACCACCACCGCGCCGGAGTGGCCGGGCTCAACCCCGTTGGCACCCGTCCTCAATACCACCTCGTAATGCCGGCCCTTGAGGGTGCGTGAGTCCGGGCTCACCGTGCCGCGCAGCACGTTGGAGTCGCCGAGGAACTCCGCAACGAACACCGTGAGCGGGCTCTCGTATAGCTCATCGGGCGTGCCGACCTGCTCGATGCCACCGTCGTTGAACACGGCGATGCGGTCCGAGAGGGCCAGCGCCTCCTCCTGGTCGTGGGTGACATAGACGAACGTGAGGCCCAGCTCGCGGTGCAGTCGGGTGATTTCCGACTGGAGCTGCTCCCGAAGATGTTTGTCGAGGGCTCCCAGCGGTTCATCCATCAGCAGCACACGCGGGTTGTAGACGACGCTGCGGGCCACCGCGACCCGCTGCTGCTGACCACCGGAGAGATGGCGCGGCAGCCGAGCTGAGTAGTCCTCGAGGTGCACGCTGACCAGGGCAGCCTTGACCCGCCGGTCGATCTCGTCCTTGGACAGCTTGCGCTGCTCGAGCGGGAAGGCCACGTTCTGGGCGGCCGTCATGTGCGGGAAGAGCGCGTAGTGCTGGAACACCATGCCGATGTCACGCTTGTGCGCCGGCATCCGGGCCACGTCCTCGGAGTCGATCAGGATCTCGCCCGAGGTCACCGACACGAAGCCGGCGATCATGTTCAACGTTGTCGTCTTGCCGGAGCCGCTGGGGCCCAGGAAGGTCATGAACTCCCCGGGCGCAATGTCGAGGTTGACGTCACGGACGGCAGCGGTTGGCATACCCGCGTACTGCTTGACCAGGTTGCGCAGGCTCAGAGCCACCCCGCGGCTCATCGGCAGGCCTTGGTCGGATGCGCTCGCAGGTGCCGCCTCATGGCCGTCGGGGCCGGCGGTGCTGAACGGTTGGGTCCAGGTCATCTCAGTCCTGTTCGTCTCAGATGCGGTATTGGTCGGTCGGTGCATCGGCTCAGACACGCTCGCCCTTACGGATGAGCTGAGGAAGCAGGATGAGCAGCGTAGTCACCACGAGGATGAGGGTGGACGCGGCCGCAATGGTGGGATCGGTCTCCGAGGTCACTGACGTGTACATCCGCACGGGCAGGGTGCGCATCTGCGGGCTTTGGATGTACAGCGCAACGACGACCTCGTCGAAGGACGTAACGAAGGCGAACACCGCGCCGGAGAGCACACCCGGCAGCACGAGGGGCAGCGTCACACGGCGCAGGCGGGTCAGTGGACCCGCCCCCAGGCTCGCGGCGGCGAGCTCGAGCCGATCGTCGAAAGTCTGCAGGGCTGAGCTGACCGTCACGACGACGAAGGGCAGTGCCAGCACGGTGTGCGCCAGGAGGAAGCCGGTGAAGGTGCCGACCAGCTGCCAGCGCAGGAAGGTGCCGAAGGTGGCTACAGCGACGACGATCACCGGGACGATCATCGGGGCGAGCAGCAGACCGTTGACGAACGACTTGCCCGGGAACCGGCCACGCACCAGCGCCACGGAGGCCGCTGTGCCCAGAACCGTGGCGAGCAGCATCACCGCCACGCCAAGTCTCAGCGAGGTGAAGAGCGCGTCACGCCACTCGGGGGCGGTCAGGAAGTCCTGGTAGTAGCGCAGCGACCAGCCCTTGGGGGGGAAGTCAAAGCTGGCCCGGTTGGTGAAGCTCAGCGGAATGACGATCAGCGTGGGGATGACCAGATAGAAGGCCACGAGCGCGACCATGACCTTCGTGAACCACGACAAGCGGCGATCTGAGTCGAGCATCTACTCCTCCGCTCCAGTCGACCCGAGGGCCTCGGAGGGCTTGACGACCCTGGACATGAGCGCGAGCAGCACGAGGGTGATGAGGATGAGCGCTGCGGACAAGGCACCGGCAGAACCGAAGTCCAGGAGTCGGTCGATCTTGGTGGCGATCAGCTGAGAGATCATGGCCTGCTGCGGCGATCCCAGGATCTGCGGCGTGATGTAGAAGCCGAGCGACATGATGGACACAAGGGTGGCGCCGGCGACCACTCCGGGCATGGACAGCGGAAGGTAGATCCTGCGGAAGGACACCCGGAACGGGGCGCCCAGACTCACGGCTGCGGTCATCAGCCGGGGATCGATCTTGCTCATCGTGCTGTAGAGCGGAAGCACCATGAAGGGAAGCAGCACCTGGGTCATCCCGAGGGTGACGCCGGTCGTGTTGCGGATGAGGGCAAGCGGGCCGATGCCGATGGCTCCAAGCATGGAGTTGATCACGCCGGTGTCCTGGAGCAGCACCAGCCAGGCGAACGTGCGCGCCATGAGGGAGGTCCAGAACGGCAACAGCACCAGCGCCATCATGATGGCCCGCAGCCGATGGTTCACTTTGGTCAACGCGTAGGCGTAGGGGTAGGCCAGCAGTAGCGTCACCAGTGTCACGATTGCCGACATGACCACGGTGCGAACCAGGATCGTGACGGAGACACCGTCGGTGAAGAGGTCCTGGTACTTGGACAAGGAGAAGGAGAAGGATGGCGTCATGAAGCTGCGGTACAGCAGCTGCATAAGGGGCCACACCATCACCGCGAGCAGCAGTGCGAGGGCCGGGATGACCAGGCCGGCCGGCCCTCGCACTGCTCGCCGCAGCGAGATTATCGGCTGCTTGGACATACCAGGATCAGCCCGCCGCCCAGGCGGTCCACTTCTGCGTTGCGGCGTCCTGGTTCTTCGCCCACCACTGTTGGTCCTGCACGATGCCCTTGCCTTGGACCTCGGGCTGGGTCGGCAGGAACGAGGTGATCAGCGCGTCCGTCTTGGGCTTGGCGTCGGAGTTGATCGGGGCGTAGGGAATCTGTTCGGTGAGCTTGGCCTGAGCCTGGGCGCCGGTGGCGTAGGCGATGAACTTCATCGCTGCCGCCTTGTTCTTCGAGCCCTTTGGGACGATGAACACGTCGTAGACGGCCATGTTCTGGTTCCACTGCGGAGCGAAGGTGGCACCGTTCTTCACCGCGTTGTATCCACGACCGGTCCAGGCAAGGAGCATGTCGACCTCACCCTTCTCCATCATCTGCTGGCTCTGCGCGCCTGTGTCCCAGAACACCAGGTCGTTCTTGATGGTGTTCAGCTTCTTTTCGGCACGGGGGTAGTCCAGCGGGTACAGCTTGTCCTTGGGGACACCGTCGGCCAGGAGGGCGGCCTCGTAGCCACCGCCCTGCGCGGCGTTCTGCAGGGCGCGCTTTCCGGGGAACTTGGTGGTGTCGAAGAAGTCGTTCCAGTTCTGCGGCGGGTTCGGGTACTTCTTGGTGTTGTACATGAGCACGTAGGAGTAGGTCATGGAAGGCACTGCGCAGTCGGAGACGAACGCTTTGTTCATCTTCGAGGTGTCGATGACTGTTAAGTCGAGCTTCTCGGCATATTTGTCGCAGTTGCCGATCGCGAAGAATGGGTCTGCGTCAACGACATCCCATTGGACGTTGCCGGCTTCGACCATCGCCTTGATCTTCGCGTAGTCGGTTGGTCCGTCCTGGTTCATGGTGATCTTGTTTGCCGCCGCGTAGGGGTCGGTCATGGCCTTTGTCTGAGCGGCCTGGTAGGCGCCACCGAAGGAGACGAACGTCAGGGATGTGGTCGCGTTTGCCTGTTTGGAGCCAGCGTCTGAACTGCTGCCACAGGCCGCCAGGCCAAGGGCGACGACGCAGCCCATGCTGACGAGCCCAACTTTCTTGCGGAGCATGTTTGCCCTCTCTGAATGCGCCACCTCACGGCCGGGTGGAGTTCCGATGACCGTAGCAACGTGTGGATCTTGGCGCAAGTATCCAATATCTCTTTTCACATCACCACGACTGGGGGCCATCGTCACGAGCCATGGCTCCGGTGATCTCGTCGATGGCGTGCTGCCGATGCTCGTCGAGCAGCCGGATCACCCGCTCCAAGTCGTGGGCGGCAGCGGCCTGGACGATGCCCGCGTGCTCGGCCCGGACGCGATAGCGGTTGGAGACGTCGGTGAAGTAGAACGAGCGGTAGACGTCCGTGGCGTCCCAGAGGATGCGCGAGAGGTGGGTGAGGCGGTCCATGCCGGCGCCCTCGACCAGCAGGAAGTGGAAGCGTCGGTTGGCCTCGGACATCGCAACGTAGTCCTCGTCATCTCCGGCCAGATCCACGTCGCGAGCCGCCTCCGAGAGGGCCTTGACGTCGGCGTCGGTGAAGGTCGGAACGGAGATGCGGGCGGCCTCGGTCTCAAGCAGCTGGCGGATGCGGTACACCTCGCGCAAGTCGTCGAGATCAAGGCGGGTCACCGAATAGCTACGGTGGGGCCGGTACTCGACCTGCCCCTCCCCCTGAAGGATCTTCAGCGCCTCACGCACCGGCACCCGACTGACGCCCAGCCGCTCGGCCAGCACCTTCTGACGGATGGGCTCGCCGGGCTTGAGCTCACCTGAGACGATCGCGCGCCTCATCTCGGCGAGCACCGCCTCCTGGGCTGTGGGAGGTCGTCTGTATGTCGCGTCGAGGTTCATGAAGACACGTCAGAGACCGAGCTTGCCGTGTCGGGATACCGCGCAGGCTCTGCGCCTTCCTGCGCCCCCAACCCCTCACCGCCGTGCTGGCCCAGTCGCGGGGGGGCAGCTCGGTAGGTGGCCGGCGTGCGCGAGAGCCGGATGGGGTTGGCGACCGTGTCCGCCGTGGTCGGGGAGGTGTCACCCTCGCCGCCAAGAAGGGGGTCGGTCGCGACCGGATCGCCGGTGGGCACCTGCGCGATGGGGGCCAGCCCCAGCTCGGTGGCAAGGGCGAACCCCTCGGCAATGCTGTTGAGCGGCCCGCAGGGAACGCCGCGGGCCATCAGCACGTGGAACCAGTGGTCGGCGCTGTGGGTTCGCAGCCGCTGGCTCAACAGCTCGTAAAGGGCCTCGCGATGGGCTACCCGCTGCTCGTTGGTGACGAACCGCGAGTCGATGGCTGCCTCCGGCAGGTCGAGCAGGTCACAGAGGGTGACGAACTGCCTGTCGTTGCCCACAGCCAAGACCATTAGCCGGTCCTTGGTGGGGAAGGTCTGGTAGGGGGAGATGCTCGGGTGACGGTTGCCCATGCGCCCCGGCACCACCCTCGCCCCTACGTAGCCTTGGGCCTGGTTGACCAGTGCGGAGAGTAACGAGGAGAGCAGGTTCACCTCGACACGCTGGCCCTCGCCCGTGTGTTCGGCGTGCCGGACCGCGGCCAGTATCCCGACTGCTGCGTGCAGCCCGGTGACCACGTCGACCATTGCCACGCCGACCTTGGTGGGCTCACCGTCCGGGAAGCCGGTGACTGACATCAGGCCCCCTACGGCCTGGGCGAGCAGGTCGTAACCGGGCAGCTCCGCACCCTTTCCGGAGCCGAACCCGCTGATGGAGCAGTAGACTAGGCGCGGGTTTGTCCTGCTCAGCGTCTCGTAGTCGAGTCCGAGCCGGGCCATGACACCTGGGCGGAAGTTCTCCACGACAACGTCGGCTTGAGCGGCTAAGGCGCGGGCCGCGGCGAGCCCCTCGCTGGTCCTGAGGTCAATGGCCACCGACTGCTTGTTGCGGTTCACGCCCTGGAAGTAGGTCGCCTGGCCATTGGCCCACGGCGGTCCCCATGCGCGAGTGTCGTCCCCCACGCCAGGCCGCTCGATCTTGATGACCTCAGCGCCCAGATCGGCCAGCAGCATGGTTGCGTACGGACCGGCCAGCACACGCCCAAAGTCGGCTACGAGGAGACCGCCCAGAGCACCACCTGGTGCCTGACTCGAGGCGTCGTCCAGGAAGGGGAGGGCATCGGAGTGATCGTCAGTGACAGCATCGTCCACGCAGGGTGACAAGTCGCGATGTGACAGCACGGGGATACTGTATCCATATTCACGACGCTCTGGCATAGTGACAGCCGTATCCGCGGCAGGGGCGTTTGCCCGCGAGGCAACCCCGAGCCCGTGAGCGCAACCGGATGGTGACATGGACCAGAGCCGAACCACCGACTAGGGAGACCTCATGACCACCAACTCCGTTGCTACCACGGCCTCCTTCCCCCTGCTGTTCAGCCCGCTTGAGGTTGGCCCGGTCCGGCTGAAGAACCGTGTTCTGTCCTCCGGCCACGACACGGTCATGGCCGACCACGGGCAGGTGACCGACCAGCTCGTCGCTTACCACCGGGCGCGGGCCGAGGGTGGGGTCGGCCTGATTGTGCTGCAGGTGGCCGGAGTGCACCGCACCGCGAAGTACACCTCGCACATGCTCATGGCCGACTCGGACGAGTGCGTCGAGGGCTACCGGCGACTTTGCGAGGAGCTCAAACCGTACGGGTGCGCGGTGTTTGGGCAGCTGTTCCACGGCGGCCGGGAGACGACTGCTTCCGACGACGGCTCGCTGCCGGTGGCCTACGCCCCTTCGAGCGTGCCGAACGAACGTTTCGGCGTCATGCCTCGTGAGCTCAGCCGAGCGCTTATCCAGGAGATCACCGCCGGTTTCGGCAGCGCTGCCGCACGGTTGCAGCGGGCCGGTCTGGATGGCGTGGAGCTGGTCGCCTCTCACGGATACCTGCCCGCGCAGTTCATGGACCCAACGGTCAACCTCCGCACCGACGAGTACGGCGGCAACGCCGCAGGCCGCGCCCGCTTCCTGAGGGAGTGCCTGGAGTCCATTCACACACAGGTCGGCAACGCAATGGCCGTCGGAGTGCGCGTCTCGACCGAGGATGACCCCCAAGACCCCAGCCGCCAGCAAGAGCTCGTCGCCGTGCTCAGTGACTGCGTCGGCGACGGGCTGCTCGACTACGTCAGCGTGGTGCTCGGCACCTCCGCCACCCACGCCGGCTCCACCCATATCGCGCCACCCATGACGATGCCCGCCGCCTACGTCGCCCCGTACGCGGCGCGGCTCCGCGCCGCCCTCGACGTGCCGGTGATGATGGCCGGCCGGGTCAACCAGCCGCAGGAGGCCGAACAGGTGCTGGCCTCAGAGCAGGCGGACGCGGTAGCAATGACCCGGGCGCTGATCTGCGACCCCGACCTGCCGCGCAAGGCCGAGTCCGGCCAGGTCGAGCGCATCCGGGCGTGCATCGCCTGCAACCAGGCCTGCATCGGGCACTTCCAGGCCGGCTACCCGATCTCCTGCATCCAAAGGCCAGAAACCGGGCGGGAGATCCGCTTCGGCACAATCCGCCGGACGGGCAGCCCGCGGCGGGTCGTGATCGTTGGCGGCGGCCCAGCAGGGATGAAAGCGTCGATAACCGCTGCGCGCCAGGGCCATCAGGTCACGCTGCTGGAGAAGGCCGGACGGCTGGGCGGCCAGGTCCTTCTGGCGGAGAGGCTCCCGGAGCGGGCCGAGTTTGGTGGAGCCGCGACCAACCTGCTCGCCGAGATGGAGCCACTCGGAATCGAGGTGCGCGCCCGCACCGAGGCCGACCGAGAGCTGGTGCTCGGGCTTCATCCTGATGCCGTGGTCGTGGCAACCGGCGCACTCCCCCGTCGGGTGGAGCTCGAGGTCACGGACGAGGCGCACTGCGTCAACGCCTGGCAGGTAATCGGCGGCGCTCAGCTGCCCCGCGGTCGGGTCGTGGTCGCTGACTGGCGCTGCGACTGGGTGGGTCTGGGCACCGCGCTGCTGCTGGCCGAGCGGGGGCACCAAGTCACGCTTGCGGCGTCCGGATACCACCCTGGGCAACGGATTCAGCAGTACGTACGGGATGAGATGCTCGCCGCCGCGATGCGAGCGCACGTGAATATCGTGCCGTTGGTGCGACCGTATGGTGCCGACGACGACACCGTGTACCTGCAGAACGTACTGACCGGTGAACCGATACTGGTCGAGGACGTCGCCGCGCTGGTGCTGGCGCAGGGGAGCACCTCGGTCGACCAGCTGGTCACCGACCTGGCGGGGGAGGTGGAGGTGCACCTCATCGGTGATGCCCTCGCCCCGCGCACGGTCGAGGAAGCAGTGCTCGAGGGCCTGGTCGTCGGCGAGTTGCTGCTAGCCGCGACAGGGTTCGTGTCAGCCTGAGCGCCGCAACGGCTGGCATGCCTACACCACTGTTTTGGGCAGCACGCAGGCGTCCAAACGGTTGGGCCATGGACCCCGCACGCACTGGCGAGCGACGCCGCACTATCTGCAGCTGACGTGCTGACCGTTGTGGACACCAGCGCTCGATCGGTGGGGACGTCTTGCCCTGGTCATGGTGCCATCTGCCGGTCTCGACACGTCGCCAGCAGTCCGCTCGCGTTCGCCTTCCCTGTCCCTCCCTGACGCATAACCTGCGTTTCCTCATCGCTCCCCACGACGGTCTTCAGCCAACGCAGCATCAGGTGGTTTGACGCATCCCCCCGCAGAACGACAGCGAAGGGTCATCAAAACGCCAGCTCACGGACGTCGATCTACGAGGCATCGGACAGGCGTCTCGGGACAGGCTCACTCCCCCTGGCCACGGTGACCCGGATAGAGCCGCGCTTGGCGTTGATATCGATCAGGTCCTGAGGGCAGGCGCTCGCCACCAGCCAGATGTCCAGCAAAGCCCGCAATGTCACGCTGTCGCCGATTCCGGTCCTCGTGCTCAGCCATCTTACGTTGCCGTCCGGAAGGAAAGGGGTGTTCATGAAGACATTGATCGGCTGAGGCACACACACATCGGAGTGGCCGACCGCGGCCATCGCGGATCGGAGGTTCTCCTCGCACGACGCATGCCATCCCATGAACCCGAGCTGCTCGTAGCGCGTCGGGTCGCAGGCGGCGATCAGCATGTCGTGGGTGCCGGGCGAGTGGTCCTCCTCGTAGCGCAGAATTGGTCGCCGACGGTTGGTAACGAATGCCTCACCGAGAGCAGGGAAGAGCTTGCCAACACTCGCCCTAGTGTGTTCGGCGGAATGGAACTCGCTGATGTCCTGTTGGCAGAATGCCCAAGTGTCTACAACCTGACCACCGGCCTCGTCGATGATGTGGGCCAACTCGCCAGCGGCGATCCTGATCGCTCGTCCCTCCCCCGCGGGAACCAGCATGTGTGCCGAATCTGGTACCACGACTATCCTCTCGGTAAAGACCCACGCAAGATCGGTTTCCTGGGCCCGGGATGAACTCCTGCGAGCTGGTGTAACTCGTTCCGCGCGATGTTTTGCGGTTTGTGCACCTTGCGTGCACTATGACGTGTGTAGTGCGTCTGTGTCGATCACCTCCCGGACGGTCGCGGTGACCGCACCCGCCGGGGATCCCGCGGAGTTGGTAGCCGATCCCGAGTCGGACGGCGCGAGGCGTTGGCCACGTCGTCGCTGATCTTGTTTGTCAACACCACTACCCGGCCCGGCAGCTTGCTCAGTGAAGCCCGCGGCCGTGCTCATCCAGGGGTTTGGAGTGGGGCTTTCGGCCCACGGGTAAGACAGGTGCCCGCGACCAGGTCATCGCCGAGTGTCGCTGACCCTGCCGGGTCGGATCCTCCCGGCCGATCGCTCGGCGGGCTCGGGCGCAATCGTCGTCCGACTGCTGGCGCTCGAGAGCCCGACCACCAAGTCCTCACCGCGATCGAAAGCGCATCATCTCACGCATCCCGAGCGGAGCGAATATCTGCAGGGAGAAGGCGAGCGACCCCTCGACGTCGGCCACCTGAACCCCGAGATGATCGAGCACGATCGGGAGTCTACCCGCAGGGCTGCCCCGATCGACGACCCCGCGCGTTGACTCATCAAAAGTGCGCCGTAGAGGGGTTCGTTGACTCATCGGGAAATGCGCGCGTAGGGCGCGCCTGCCGGACACGGTCTGGGTTGACCGGTAGGCCCGAGCATGGGACCGACGATGAGTCAACGGCGGGCTGTTTCCAAGGTGATCGCGACGCGGTACAAGCGCGCGGACAAGGCGGCCAAGGGGGTGATCCTCGATGAGCTGTGCGCGACGACCGGTTGGCACCGCAACCATGCCCGCAAGGCGTTGACCGCGGCGCTGAGACCCACGCTCGTCGGGCCGAAACGGAAGGCTCGTGTCCCGAAGTACGACGAGGACACCGCCTCAGCACTGCGGTTCTGCTGGGCGGTGCTCGGCGCACCGACCGGCAAGCGGTTGGCGCCGGTGATCGGCGAGCTGGTCCCCACGTTGCGTCGGTTCGAGGAGCTGAAGATCGGCGACGAGACCGAACGGTCGCTGATCTCGATGTCCGCAGCGACAATGGACCGCCGGCTGAAGGCGGACCGGGCGAAGATGATGCTCAAGGGCCGCTCGCACACCAAGCCGGGCAGCCTGCTTAAGGACGCGATCGCGATCCGGACCTGGGCCCAGTGGGATGACGCGGTCCCCGGGTTCGTCGAGATCGACCTGGTCGGGCATGAGGGCGGCAACGCGATCGGAGACCACGCCTACACGCTGACCGTCACCGACATCGCGACCGGCTGGACCGAGAACCGCAGCGTGCGCAACAAGGCGCAGAAGTGGGT
>JAABUM010003449.1_pt1 | contig 19332 bp, 23 predicted proteins | sample 5559161 | NCBI WGS metagenome assembly JAABUM01 (sample SAMN10711868, study PRJNA513369) | rock metagenome | isolation source: Antarctica rocks | place: Antarctica: Victoria Land, Siegfried Peak nord | reverse complement strand
CCCCCGCGGCGCTGCACGCCTACCGCGCCTACTTCGCCCTCCTCTACGGGCATGTCCTCAACGAACTGCAGGAATCAGTCGCCGACCCCGACGAAACCGAACATCTGCTCCGCCTGGGCCTGCACCGGCTCCCAACAGGACAATTCCCCGTCATCCGACAACTGGCCGCCGAACTGAGCCACTACAACGGCGCCGTCGAACTGGAACTAGGACTGGACATGCTCATGATCGGCCTGCAAGCCCAACTCAACCCAAAGCCGAAACCCCAACAAAAGCCATGGTGAACTATGACCAGGAGCGGCGAGGACTGACCAGTTCCGGCGGTGCCGGCCCGGCGGGCCTGGCGGGGCAGTTGAGCGAGTTGGCGCGTTCGTTGCAGGACGAACCTGATGTGGCGGGCACGTTGGCGGTGATCGTCGCGGCGGCGGTGAGCAACATTCCGGGCGCGGATTACGCGGCCATCACCCTAGTTACCTCGGGTGGGCGGGTGAGCACGCCGACGGCGTCGGACCCGTTGATCGAAGCGGTGGAGGACCTGCAGAACCAGACGAATCAGGGTCCGTGTCTAAGTGGTCAGATTCGTAAGTTCGTCGGTGGTCACGCGGCGATCGGGTGGGTGGTGTGACGATCCAGGCGTTGGAGAAAGTCGTCGAGGTCGGTGGTGGTGAATTTCCAGTTGAAGGCTTTGGCGGTCTGGTTGTAGCGGGTTTCGAATTCGGCCAGACGTCGGGTGATTATGTCGGTGTCAGTGAAGTCGTTGGGGGAAAGCACTTTTCGTTGGATGATGGAGAAGAAGATCTCCACCTGATTGAGCCACGACGCGTGCACAGGGGTGTGCACCATGATCGCGTTGGGGAACTGCGTCTTCAGCCGGTCGACGGCCTTAGCCCCGCGGTGGGAGGATCCGTTGTCCACCACCCAGAAGACTCCGGCCGCTGACTGGTAGGGCTCCTGGGTCATCACCTGAGCCACGAGCGCTTCGAACGGTGTGATGCCGGTGGTGTTCTCGCACCGGCCGAACACCTTCGCCCGGTGGACGTCGTAGGCGGCCAGGTAGGCGACCGCACCGCGGCGGTGGTAGTCGTGGTTGACCCTCATCATCCGGGCCGAACCTGGTGGCAGGCTCGGGTGGCAGCGGCACCGGGCTTGGATCGAGGTCTTCTCATCGGCGGAGATCACATAGTCACCCGGGCCCAACGGTTGGCCCTGCCATTGGCGGGCGTAGAGGTCAAGCACCCGTTGTGCTTTGGGTGCGAAGTTGGGGTCGGTGATGAAAATCCACGATTGGTACTGCCACGGCTTCAACGCCTCCTGCGATAGCCACCGCCGCACCGTCGAGGCTGAGATCCTCGTGCAGATCCCGTCGGTGATGACCTGACGGGCGAGCTCCGGAGCCGACCACCGCGACAACGGCAGACCGCTGTCGGCTGCCGGGCGGCACGCCAACGCCTTGACCTGCGCGACTTGGAGCGGGGTGAACCTCGGTGGCCGGCCGGTCCGTTTGACATCTCCCAACGAGGAAAGGCTCGGCGTGGCCCGCCACCGGCGTCGCCATTTGGCGGCGGTGTCCACGCAGATCGACAATCTGTCGGCGATCGTAGTGTTGGACCGTCCCTGGGCGGCCTCCAGCACAATCGATATCCGCAACGCCAGGCGTTGCGTGGTCGTCCCGGCCCGAGCCAGTCGCAGCAACTCCACGCTCTGGGCAGGGGTCAATTCGATCTGGTTGGCGCTGACCGGCGACATCGGATCCTCCAACAGGGAAGTCTCATCTGTCACTTCAGCCTCACCAGTCACAGGTGCTGGGGTGGTCAACGACACGCGGATCGGGCAGGATCAACCCTTATGGCCGTCCCACCCGAGTCGACGAAAACGTCTCTGCAGCAGCGTCTGTCCGGTCGCGCACGGGAACGCTGGCCACAGTTGGCGGGCGTGGACGTGAAGTTCCGGGGCGGCTTCGCCTACGTCGCCGGTCGCCTACTCAACGATGAAGCGCTGCCCTTGATGCGACTGCGGTACGGCGGCTACGCCGCCTCCTGGGGATTCGCGATCTACCTGGCCAGCAACAACGGCTACGAACCCGCTGCCCTACCCAACGGACAAATGGCGGGACCGCCCGAAGACGCCCTGGACTGCGCCTGCGGCCTCTACCTCGGCGACCCCACCGCCTGGACCTGAACTACCGACGAACTTACGAATCTGACCACCGGCAAAGGTACCCGCGCAGGGCCGGCGAGATCCGGGCGCAGTCGTCCCGTAGGTGGTACCTCTGCGGGAATTTCGCCGGACGGGTGTTACGGGACGGTTCGGCAACATGCACCCCGGCCACCTGCCGCGTTCCCATAGGACGTTCGGCTACCGGAGCACGCTGACTCTAGTGGGATCCGTGGAGGTAGGCGGATTTGGCGATTTCGAAAAGATGTTCGGTGTCGTGCGCGGCGGCAAAGGTGGCCGCGGCGGTCGCGGCCAGCAGGCTGAACAGGACTGCCAGGTACCAGGGCGACAGGGTCGGCGACGGCCGCCGTAGCGCACCGATTCTCGTCGTCACCTCGGTATCGGCAGCAGCCAAGACCGTCCCGCCGGCAAGGACAACATCCCGGGTGTGGTCGGCCGCCGCGAGGGTGAGCGCGGCGGCGACGGTGTCGCGGTGACAGGTGGCGGCGGCGTCCTCGTCCGCCCACCGTTCGCAGGCGAGGCCGACGGCGGCGGGGAGCCGGTGCAGCAGCGGGTTCGCCGCGGCCGCGATGCGGGTGATGCTCTGATGCAGATGGTGGCAGTACCGCAGATGCGAACGCTCATGAGCCAGCACCGCGCGGCGCTGATCGGCATCCAGTGCCCGGAGCAGGCCGGTGGACACCACGATCCGCCCGGGCCGCCCAGGTACAGCCAGCGCCTGCCTGCCGGGGAGGTCCAAGACGACGAATTCCCCGCCGGAGGCGGGCAGGGCTGCCGCCAGCTGGTAGGCCTGCCACAGCGCTGCCGCCCGCCGCCATCCCGCCAGCGCAGTGCGGGCCGCAAGGACGATCACCGCCGCCACCGCCAGGACAGCGACTGGGGTCCAGATGGTGCTGGCGTGACGCAGGGTCTGTCCTGCCCAGTGTCCACTCTGGGCGAGTTGCCGGTTCTGGGCCACGAAGGTGAACCCGACCACGGTGAGCGAGACGGTAGATCCGACGGCGGCAAGCAGGCTGCCGATGCTCAGCAGCCACGTCGCGGACGCGGGTGGGAGTTTGCGGCTCAACGCCGGGGCACTGACGGCGAAAAGTCCAGCGCACAGCAGCGGCAGAAAAGTCGAGACACCCATCTGTCTCAGGTCTTCCCGTGAGGTCGACGCAGCAGACCAGCCAGCGTGGACTCATCTTCCGGGGTGAGGCTGCCCAGGAAACGGGTCAGGACCGCGGCGTGATCTCCACCGCGGTCGAGCATGGCGCGCATCCGCTGCGCCGCCAACCCGGCTTCATCCAGCACCGGGCTGTAGGCGTGGGCCCGCCCGAGCAGTTCCCGGCGGACGGCGCCCTTGCTGTGCAACCTGACCAGGATGGTCTGCACGGTGTTGTAGGCCAGATCACTACCCAGTGCCACCGCCACATCCCCGGCGGTCAACGGATGCTCGGCTGCCCACAGAGTTGCCAACACTTCCGATTCCAAACTGCCCGCGGCGCGACCCTTGCTCACCAATCACGTCTCCGATATCTGCGTGCGTCATCATCACTGATCCTCCTACGGTACCGTAGGAGGATCAGTCCTACAATTACGTAGGAGCAGCAGACGGACGGAGACATCGGTTGACCGGCACACTGCGCACACACTGCTCAGCTGACGAGCAGCCGACGGTCACGGCATCGGCCATGATGAGCTCCGAGGTCGCCCGGTGAGCGCCGGGTGGGCGGCGGTCAATGTGTTGGACCCGCATTCGCTGCTGTCCGCGTTCGGGCCCATCGGGGTCGGGGTGGTGCTGTTCGCCGAGACCGGTCTGCTGATCGGGTTCTTCCTCCCCGGAGACTCGTTGCTGTTCACCGCCGGCGTACTCTCGGCCGCCGCCGGCTCCTCGTTGCACCTGCCGCTGGGCTGGGTACTGATCGCGGCGGCCCTCGGCGCGTGTCTGGGTGCGCAGGTCGGGTACCTGATCGGCCGGCGGGTCGGCCCGGCACTATTTGACAAGTCCAACCGAAACCGGCTACGTCAGGGCCGGGACCGAGCCGAGATCTACCTGGCCCACTACGGCTACGGCCGGGCGATCGTATTGGCCCGTTTCATCCCGGTGGTCCGCACCGTGCTCAATCCGCTCGCCGGGGTCCTGCACGTCCCGGCGCGGGTGTTCACGCTGTGGCAGATCCTCGGCGGCGTGGTGTGGTCGGTCGGGGTGGTGCTGGCCGGCTATTGGTTGGGTTCACATATCCGCAACGTCGACCGCTATCTGCTGCCGATCATCGCCCTGATCGTGGTGGTGTCGCTGATCCCCCTTGCGGTCGAGGTGCTCCGGGCCCGCCGGGGAAGGAGATCGGTGTGAGTTTCCTTGGTTCCGTCGTCGATCACATCCTCAAACTGCACGGCGTGGGGGCCTACCTGCTGGTCGGCGGGTTGGCGTTCGCCGAAGCGGCGCTACTGGTCGGGTTCGTGCTACCCGGGGAAACCGCGGTGCTGTTGGGCGGGGTACTGGCCTTTCAGCATCAGGTGTCGCTCCCGCTGATCGCCTCGGTGGCGGTGGTGGCCGCGATCAGCGGTGACAGCGTCGGCTACGAAGTCGGTCGCCATTTCGGCACCCGGCTGCTCAAGACCCGCCTGTTCGCCAAACACCAACAAGGGTTGGAAAAGGGACAGCAAGCGTTGCGGGACAACGGCGGGCGGGCGGTGTTCCTGGCCCGGTTCACCGCATTCCTGCGGGCGGTGATGCCAGGCTTGGCCGGCACCGCCCGGATGCCCTACCGCCGGTTCCTGGTTTTCAACGCCGCCGGCGGCCTGGTCTGGGCGCTCGGCTTCACCCTGCTCGGATACGCGGCCGGCGCCAGTTATCAAAGAATCGAGAAGATCGCCGGCAACGTCAGTCTCATCATCCTGGCCGTCGTCGTCCTGGCCGCCATTTTCCTGATGATCCGCCACCGCCGCCGCGAACGCGACACCTGACCGAAATCCCGGGATGCGACCTGATTCGTCGACCCTCCCCAGCCCCTCTTTAATCCTCTCTTCGAAGAGAAAGCAGTCAACGCATGCTCACCTACCTGCAGGCCGCAGTCATCGGACTCCTGCAAGGAGTCAGCGAACTGTTCCCGGTGTCCAGCCTCGGACATTCGGTGCTGGTCCCCGCGTTCATCGGCGGCAGCTGGGAACACCTGGTCACCGAATCCTCCACCTCCACCAGCGAAACCAGCCCCTACCTGGCCTTCATCGTCGCCCTGCACGTCGCGACCGCCATCGCGTTGCTGATCTTCTTCCGCAAGGACTGGATCCGGATCATCTCCGGGCTCCTGCGCACCGTCAAACCCAGCATCCGGGCCGGCGCATCGTGGTCAACGATCCCGACGAACGCCTCGCCTGGCTGCTGATCATCGCCACCATCCCAGTCGGCATCACCGGCCTGCTACTGGAACACTCCTTCCGCACCCTGTTCGCCAAGCCACTGGCCGCAGCGATCTTCCTCACCATCAACGGGCTGATCCTGCTCGCCGGTGAACGACTGCGCCGCAGCGCACCCACCGACGACGCCGAGATCTCCGCAGTCCCTGCCGGTGACCATCTGGAACAAGCATCGGCCGGTCGGCACCTCGCACGCGGCACCACCGCAGAACAGCCTGTTCGGGCCGCCCGGCGGTTGGCGACGCTGAGCTACCGCGAGGCCGGGGTCATCGGCTTCTTCCAGACCTTCGCCTTACTGGCGGGCATCAGCCGGTCCGGGATCACCATCGTCGGCGGCCTGGCCCGCGGGCTGTCGCACCGCGACGCCGCCCGGTTCTCGTTCCTGCTGGCCACCCCGATCATCCTGGCCGCAGGGCTGCTCAAGCTGCCCGGCCTGGCCGGACCAGCCGGTGCGGGCATCGGCGGACAGGTCCTGCTCGGCGCTGTCCTGGCCGGGCTGGCCTCCTACATCTCCATCAAATTCCTCACCCGATACTTCGAAACCCGTACCCTCACCCCGTTCGCGATCTACAGCCTGGTCGCCGGGATCATCTGCATCATCCGATTCGCCTAACCACCTGATCCCGGCAACGACAACAACCGCGGGAGGTACTCATGGAACCTCCACCCCACCCGGCGCCGCATCAGCCGGTCCGCCGCTTCGGGCTGCGGACCACACTGATCGCCGCCGGCATGCTGGTCGCCGTGGTCCCGTTGGCCGAACTGATCGTGCTGATCACCACCGGCTGGGCGCCGCTGCACACCTTGGATCTGAACACCGTCCACTCCTTGAACCGGTACGCCGCCCACCATTCCGGGCAGGTGCAGTTCTGGAAGATCGTCAGCATCATCGGCGGACCGACCGTGCTGCGCATTGCCGCGTTCCTGGCCGTCGTGCTGCTGTGGGTGCGCCGGCGGCGGGCCGCCGCGATACTGGTGGCCGTGGCGATCGGCGGGGCCGCGGCCCTGAGCGGCATCTTCAAAGTGCTGGTCAACCGAGGCCGACCCGTCGTCGCCGTCCCGGTCGAGCACGCCGACACCGCGTCTTTTCCCAGCGGCCACGCCCTTACCTCGTTCGTCGCCGCCGGGGTGCTGCTGATCCTGCTGCTGCCACACCGATCCCGTGGACGGCGCGTGCTGCTGATCACCGCTGCAGTGCTGCTGGTCGCGGCCGTCGGGTTCAGCCGACTCCTGCTGGGTGTGCACTACCTCAGCGACGTCCTGGGCAGCTGGCTCATCGGAACCGCGCTGCTGTTGATCCTGGCCGGGGTGTTCCACCGGCCGCTGGCCAGACACCCCGCCCCGCCGACCTCGCCGACCGCACTGCCGTGAGTATTCTCCCTCAGTAGAGGCCGGCGCGCCCGGTGGTCCAGCACCCGGCGGCGCCGGACTGACCGGAGCGCAGGTCGCCGAACGATTCGCCGGCGGGCAGGTCAACTCTGTCGAGCGGGCCTCGTCCCGCTCGACATGGCAGATCATCAAGGCGAACGTGCTCACCCGGTTCAACGCGATCCTGGGGGCGCTGCTGGTGTTGGTGATGGTGACCGGTTCGTTCGCCGACGGACTGTTCGGGGTGGTCCTGGTCGTCAACTCCGGAATCGGTATCACCCAGGAAACTTTGGCCAAACGCAAACTCGACCGACTTGCGCTGCTCAACGCGCCCACCGCCCGGGTGGTACGCGACGGTGTGCTGGCGCAGATACCCACGGCCGGGGTGGTCCTGGGTGACCTGGTGGAACTGCGCAGCGGCGATCAGGTACCCGCCGACGGCCATCTGCACTGGGCCTCCGGGCTGGAGATCAACGAGTCGAACCTGACCGGCGAGTCTAACTCCACACTCAAAGCCGACGGAGCGGAGGTGAAGTCCGGGACCACCGTCGTCGCGGGTAGCGGCCGATTCACCGCAGAGGCCGTCGGTGCCGATTCTTATGCGAACAAGATCTCTGCACAGGCCCGCAAGTTCACCAAGACCCGATCGGAGATTCAGGACTCGGTCATCAAACTCCTCACCTACATCACCTGGGTCATCGTCATCGCGTTGCCGCTGCAGATCTGGTCGCAGTACCGCGTCTTGGGCGGCCAGGGATGGCGGGAAGTGGTGATCCGCTCCACCGGCGGACTGGTGGGGCTGGTCCCGGAAGGTTTGGTGCTGCTGACCTCAGTGGCGTTCCTGTTGGCCGCGGTCCAGCTGACCCGCCAACAGGTACTCGTGCAGGAACTTCTCGCGGTGGAAGGCCTGGCCAGGGTCGACGTGGTCTGTTTGGACAACCGCACCCTGACCGTCGGCGACATCAAGTTCCAGGAACTTCTGCCGCTGACCCCACCGGGCCGACGTGACGAAGATTCGCTGCGGGCAGCGTTGGGCGCTTTGGCCGATGACCCCAACGCCAACGGCACCCTCCAAGCGGTCGCCGAGGCGAACTCCGCCCCGACCGGCTGGGAACGCGAGCAGCACATCGCGTTCAACTCGGCGCGGAAGTACAGCGCCGCAACCTTTACCGGGCGGGGCACCTGGGTCCTGGGCGCACCCGAGATCCTGCTGCGTGAAGGCGATCCCATCCGGGTGCAGGTAGCGGCGCTGGCGGCCGCCGGGTGCTGCTGCTCTCCAGCACCGACCGCAGCCTGAGCGGTGAGCAGATGATCCCGGCCGCTGATCGTCCTTTCCGAACAGGTCCGCCCCGATGCGGCGGAAACCTTGAAATACTTCACCTCCCAGGGGGTGGCCATCAAGATTATTTTCGGGGACAACCCCACGACGGTGGCGGCGATCGCCCGGCGGGTGGGGCTGCAGTTCGACGCTGCCGGCATCGTTGATGCCCGCACCCTCGGATCCGACCCCGAGGACCTTCGCGCGGTGGCGGCCAGCAGTACCGTGTTCGGCCGGGTGTCCCCCGAGCAGAAACGAGCATTGGTGCAGGCCCTGCAACGCAACGGCCACGTGGTGGCGATGACCGGCGACGGGGTCAACGACGCCTTGGCGTTGAAGGACGCCGACATCGGGATCGCCATGGGCAACGGCGCGCAGGCCACCAAAGCCGTCGCCCAATTGGTGCTGTTGGACGGCAGTTTCTCCCATCTGCCCGCCGTCCTGGCGCAGGGTCGGCGGGTCATCGGCAACGTCGAGCGGGTCGCCAACCTTTTCGTGGCCAAGAACATGATGAGCTTCTTCGCCATTCTCACCGCAGCAGGCTTCGCCCTACCATTCCCGTTCCTGCCGCGTCAATTGACGTTGGTGTCCGCGTTGACAATCGGTATTCCGGCGTTCTTCCTTGCCCTCGGACCCAACATCAGCCGCTACCTACAGGGGTTCTTGACACGGGTGCTGCGGTTCGCGTTGCCCGCCGGCAGCATCGCCGGAATCGTGGTGATCGCGGCCTATCTGTGGGCGCGCGACCGGTACGGCATGTCCGGCGGCGTGCGGTGTTCCATCGGCGGCCAAACCCCTGCCCCCCTGGATGTCGCCTGCTGGCAGCCCGGCACCGGGGCAACGGTGGCGTTGTTGACGACGTTCTTCTGGATCCTTCTCGTGCTCGCCCGGCCACTACGCCCGTGGAAAGCCGCCGTCATCGGATCGATGGTCGCCATCGCGGCGCTGTCCTTCCTGGTGCCGCCCGCGGCCCGATTCTTCAACTTCAACCTGCCGCTGGGTCTATTTACGGAATCGCTCATCATCGGCGTCGCCGGTGCCGCGGCGGTGGAACTACTCTACCGAGTCACCCTGCACCGACGAAACGTCACTTGTTGAGCAATATCCATCCGCGCAGGCAGCAGGCGTCACAGCCCACCGACGGTTGGGTAAGCCAGACTGGGCTGAGCAGGCCGGGTCCGGGTGCGCCAGCTCGCCGAAGTCCCCGAGCAGGTTGACACCGCCTCAGCGGCGACGCTGCCGATCGCCGGGCGTACCGGGCTGCGCACCGTCGCGCTCGGCGGTAACCTGCTCGGCCGGCGCGTCCTGGTCACCGGCGCCGCCGGAGGTGTCGGCCGCTTCCAGGTCCAGCTCGCCGCGCTCGCCGGCGCCAAGGTCACCGCCGTCGCCCGCCGCACCGATCTCCGCGACGCCCTACTGGGCCTGGGCGCCACCACGATCGTCGAGCAACCAGCCAACGCCGACGGGCTGTTCGACCTCGTCCTCGACGCCGTCGGCGGGAGTCAGATCAGCGCGGCCGTGGCCAAAGTCGCGCCCGGTGGCACCGTCGTGCTGATCGGAGCCTCAGACCCCGAACCAGCACAACTGAGCCTGCTCGACTTCGCCGGACACGAGAACGCGATCCTGCGCAGCTACTTCTCCTACGCCCAACCCGACACCATCGACAAGGACCTGGCCAGCCTCGTACGCCTGCTCGCCGACCACCGGCTCACCCCGCACATCGGCCTGCGCAGCCCCTGGACCGACACCAACACCGCGCTCGACGCATTCGCCGGCGGCCGCCTCGACGGCAAAGCCGTCCTCGACGTACACGCGTGACCGGTCAGCGATCGGCATACGGTGCTCACATGAGCCGAGGGATTGTCGCAGTCGTCAGCCTGTACGTGTTCGCGGCCGTGGGGACTCGCGTGGCCGAGACGGCCGGCATGCGTCGATGTGAATGTTCAGCTTTATGCTGGTGCCGAGGACCATTCCTCAGCGCCTTCCGCTGGGTGATGCCTGTGGGACACCGATAGCCGATCGCTGTTCGGGGGGTCTGTTCGCCAGGGGCTGACGTCTGTCGAGGTCGGATCGGTCGGAGGCGCCGTCATGCTGTAGGGATGGCATTGTCGATCGCGCACTTGAGTGACCCGCACATCGCCGTCGGGCTACTTGGAACCGCGCCGGCAGAGGGGCTGTACCGGGCGTTGGGCAGGGGTCTGGCGATCAACCCGACCCCGGCGTTGTTCGTCATCACGGGGGACCTCGTCGATCGCGGCACTCGTGCGGAGTATCAGGCCTTGTACGAGCTGGTCGAGCGATTCCCGTCGCCGCTGTATCTGGTCCCGGAGAATCATGACGATCCCAATGTGTTCCTGGAGGTCTTTGGGGGCACCAGGTTCGTTGCGGACGGCGTATCGACCTACTTCTGCGTCGAAAGAGACGACCTGACGCTGGTGTGCCTGGACTCATCTGTCGCCGGGAGCGCTGCCGGCAGACTCACCGACGAACAGCTGAACTTCGTAGACGAGGTGCTGTCGCGAAGGCCGGAGGTGACGGCGTTCCTCGCGTTGCATCACCCACCCGTTGATCTGGGGATGCCGTTTCTGGACGGCATGCGTCTGATGAACGGTGACGAGCTCGTCGCCATCCTGGATCGCCACCGGAACGTGGTGCGGGTCCTGGCCGGCCATGTCCACAGGCCGGTGATCGCTCCGATGTCCGCCACGATCCTCGCAACGGCGGCGAGCACTCATCTTGCGAGCGGTCTGGCTTTGAACGCTGACGTGCCGCACTACGTCGCGGAACCGACGTCTTTCCTACTTCATGTCGACAGCGGTGGCCGTTGGATCACTCACACAATCAGCGCCAGTCACGCAGCCTCCGCGGTCGTCTGCTTCTGACCGTCTCATCAGACGATCGGTGACCGTTCACCGATCGTCTATCGGCGATCGCCCCCCGTCATGGGCCCCATGGAATGACGCTCTCTTGAGCCATGGTCAATGGTTGAAAAGTCTCAGTCCGGTCCGGGTGAGCTGAATCCCGTGCTCGAGGCAGGCCGCCGCCACTTCGCCGGATCGGGTGGATCCGCCCGGCTCGACGACGTGGCGTACGCCGACCGCGGCGGCGTGGTCGATGTTGTCCCGAAACGGGAGGAATCCATCGGAGACCAGCGTGACCTGATCGCGCTGATCGATCCAGTCGGCCCGGACCTGCCGGTCGAGGTCGGGGTCGACGTCGGTGAACAGCGAGGCGAACTCGGCCCGTTGGGTACTGGTCAACTCACCCTCGGCCATCCTGATCTGCCAGTTCAGGTGCTCCTGACGGCGCATTCCGGCGGGGTGGGGCAGGTCACGGATGTGTGGGAGACGCCGCAGCCACCACGTGCGAGCCTTCCCGGCGGCCAGTCGCACGCAGTCGACGCGGTTCTGCTGGCCCGCTCCGATACCGATCGCCATCCCGTCCTTGACCAGGACGACCGAGTTGGACTGAGTGTGCCGGGCGGTGACCAGCCCCAGGAGCGCGTCCCGGACGGCATCGGCCGTCAAATCGTTGCCGCTCAACAGGTCCGCGGTGATGGGGGTGTCGTCGCGGCGCTGCTCCAAAATCAGACCGTGGCAGTCACGGCGCTCCCACTGCGGTGCCTGAAAGTCGGGGGCGGCCTCCAGCACCAGGAATGCGCCCGCTTTCTTGCCGGCGAGCTTCGCCGCGACGCCCGGCTCGTATCCGGGTGCGATCACCCCATCGGAAATGACCCTGGCGAGTAGGTCGGCCAGCTCGGCGTCCACCGGGTGTGACAGCGCGATCATGTCGCCGAAGCTGGACTTCGGGTCGGCATCCCGGGCCCGGACGTACGCCGACGTCGCGGCGCCCACCATCACATCAACGCCCCAGATCGCAGCGGCGGCATCGTCGACCGGGCCGGCGGCCGCGGCCCCGGCCGGGGAGACGTGTTTGAACGAGGTGGCCACGACCCCACCGGTCGCTGTCCCGGCCTCGCGGACGAGCTGCCAGGCCGTCAGCGCATCCAACACGTTGATGTAGGACAGGCCGCCCGACACCACGCGCAGTGGTGCTGCACCCGGGCTATCGATGGTCCGGGCCCGCTGGTGCGGGTTGATGCCATAACGCAAGTCCACGACAGATCACTCCTCAGCAAAGACACTGAGGAGCACCCAGGCGGACGACGCTCCATGAACAGCGCTCCCCGGTGGTCACCCCACCCTCGCCAGTCGCGCACATCAGGGTATCGCTGTACCGAGCGCTGGTCGTCGGCGATGACCGGTCACGGATCCTTCAGCGGATGGACCTCAGGTGCTCGTCGAGGGTGCGGAAGATGGTGTCCGGACCGCCTTCCCACGCGGGTTTCGGGTTGGGTTGTCCGGGCGACGGCTGATAAAGCCACCACAGGTTGCCCCAAGGGTCCTGTACTCGGGCGAGCGTCAACGAGCCGTAGAAGGGCGTCGGCGGCGTGACTAGGGCAGCGTCTCGCTCAACGGCACGGGCAATCACCGTTTCGACATCAGATACCCAGATCTGGAACATGCCCGGATGGGTGCGCCAACCCTCTTGCGGGTCAGCCAGAAGCAACAAGGAGTCACCCACCTGCAGCTCGGCGTGAATGAGCCGACCCGCCGGTGTCGGGGTCCGTGCATCTGCAACCTCGACTGCGCCGAAGACCTGTTCCGCGAACGCTATGAATCCGGTCGCGTCCTCCAGGATGACGAACGAATTCAGAGAGCGGCCACGACCAGTGATCGTGTCACCGTCGAGAGTGATGTGCTGCTGAGTCATGCGAGTAGGTGTAGCAGCCGCTACCGACAGGTGCGTGTCCTGAAGCACGACTGGCGACCGGAAGAAAAGGTGCCCGGTGGCCGATCCTGTTCCGGTCACCGATCGGCTGCGGAAGGGTCAGCTCGGGATTATTTCGAAGTGGGTGCGGCCGTGGATGCGGTAGATCCGGAAGTCGCTGTCCAGGGTGAAGATGCGTCGTTCGCCGCGTTCTTCGGCGAGGGCGACGAGGGTGGCGTCGGCGAGGTCCATCGGGCGGTCGGCGTACTTGGCCATCAGCGCCGCGCTGCGCTCGAGCGCGGCCCGGGATAGTTCGGCGATGTCCAGGCGCCCGCTGAGGTTCAGCTTCCAGAGAGCTTGCTGGCCGGCTGCCCCACCTGCTCGGCCCAGCAGGTACATGGCCTCGGTGAACGCGGGCCAGGTGGTCAGAAGGGGCAGTGGTAGGGCATGCAGGGCGAGCGCACAAATTTCGTGGTCAGCCTCGTCGGCGTCGATCAGTGCTACGAGCGGCCCCGCGTCGGTCAGGGTCACGCCCTCGGCTTGGTCTTGGCGAGGATGTCGGTGAGTGCTTCGCCGGTCCTGCGTGCTTGGCCGCCACCGCCATGCACGACGCCCAGCACGTCGGCGAAGTCGTCGCGGTCACCGATGCGTAGCAGCGTGTCGGCGCGCGCCGCGGCGGCCCGGCGGATGAACTCCGACAGTGACTCACCGGTGACTGCCGCGGCACGCTGCAGCCGTACCTCCAACTCGGGATCCAATCGAAGAGTCTTCACATTCATAATGTATCACGTCGAACGTCAGATGTGATACAACGACGGTCCCAGCTATGGTTCGGCTTCCGGTCACGGCCGCACGTCCCGATAGGCTCGGTTCGTCGCCCTTGAGACCTGCAGGCCACCGGTGCACGGCCCGCCGTGGCTTTCACGGCTGGCCCTGCAGACCGCCGACTCTGTCATGGTCGGCATCGACCTGGCGACCCTGCCAGGCCATCCTGACGTTGGCCGCCCCAGCCTGGCGCGTGATCAAAGCTAACCGGCTCATCGCCGGCGGCGCTCACCGGATTGGTCGTCTGAGACCCTCGCCGGGTGCAGCTACCGCTGTCCCATCGGTGTTGCCGCCCACGAGGTGGTCCGCCGTCATCGTCGGACTCAACGGCCCTGCGGCTACTGCGCCACGCCGCATGGAGAGGGCGCACCCAACTCGGCAGCTAAGCCACCTGTGGCCGCTAGGACGACTCGGCGAGTCCGTCACGGCTGGGCAGGGCCCGAGCAATGCCGGGGCGTCCAGTCTCCGGCTGGTAGTCCCGGCCGGGCTAGACGTGGTCTCCGGTTGGTGTCTCGGCTTCTTTTTCGGCGCGGTGTTTGCGGATACGCCGCATGATGACGGCCAGGACAACGATCCCGAGCACGACCAGGGCAGCGGTTCGACCGGCGGTTTTCGCGACCTGCTGGTAGGAGTTGCCGGCGACGTAGCCGAGCAACGTGAAACCGACACCCCAGATGATGCCGCCGGCCGCGTTGAAAGCCAGGAACTTCCGATAGTGCATACGAGAGGCACCGGCCAGGGCGGGCATGACGGCGCGGAAGAACGCGACGAATCGGCCCAGGAAGATCGCGGCTCCGCCGCGGCGGCGCAGGAAATCCTGCGCGTCGTCCAGGCGTTTGCGGCGCTTGTCGAAGATCTTCAGGTTGAGCAGCCGAGTACCCAGGTGCCGGCCGACCTCATAGCCGACGCTGTCCCCGACGATGGCCGCGGCGACGACGATGAGGGCGATCAACCACAACTGGACGTGCCCGCGGCTGGCGATGACCCCTCCGATGAGGGCAGCCGTCTCGCCGGGGATGACGAACCCGATGAACAGGGCATCCTCGGCGAAGACCAAACCGCCCACGATGAGACACACCAGGACGGGGGAAACATTGAACAGCCGGTCCAACAAGGAAGTCATCCGGTCGTGGCCGTCTGCGTGGGACGTGCGGTGGCCATGGCGGTGAGCCCTTCTTCGTCAGGTGGCGGGTCGTCGGCGACGATCCGGCTTCAGAAACCCTGGTACCCACGTCCGGTTACTTCATGCACTGTAGCAGCCGCTACAATCAGCTGGTGGATGAGGCGAAGTCACTTTCGTGGGTGCTCATGGTGGTGCGGGTGCCGGCGGATCCCTCTCGGCATCGGGTCGCGGTGTGGCGGGAGCTGCGCCGGATCGGTGCGCTCTCGCTGGGTCAGGCGACCTGGGCCGTACCCGACGTCCCGGCGGTGACCGACGGTCTGGCCCGGGTCGGCGAGTTGGCGGGCCGCGGCGGCGGGGAAGTCCTGGTGTTCACCGCTACCGGCCGAAACGTGCAGGACGGGCGGCGGCTGCAGGAACTGTTCACCGAGCAGCGGCAGGAGGAATGGGCGGAGTTTTTGGCCGACTGCGGCAAGTTCGACGCGGAAATCGACAAGGAGATCGGCATCGACAAGCTCACCATGGCCGAGCTGGAAGAGGAGGAGCAGTCTATGGAACGGCTGCGCCGCTGGCACACCGCCATCGGATCCCGCGACGTCTTCGGTGCCCCGGCCGCCTCCCAGGCCGATGAGCGCCTCGCCCACTGCGCCGCCCGGCTGGCCCAGTACACCCGCCTGGTCTTCGACGCCCTGCACCAGATGTGACCACACCACAAAGGGACTACCCGGTGAATTTTGATCTTCCGCTGTTCGATGCGATCAATTCGTTCGCGCTGCACACTCCCTGGCTGCACGGACCGTTACTGGCCTATTCGAGTTTCGGTGTTGTGCTGCTCGCCGCGATCCTGCTCGGCGGGTGGTGGCACGCCCGCACCGCCTCGAACCCGGCCGCGATGGCGGCGGCGCTGTGGGCGCCGATCGGTGTGCTGGTCGCCGTCGGCATCAACCAGCCGATCGTGTCCGCCGTCAACGAGGCGCGGCCGTATGCCACGTTGCCGCACATCGTGGTGCTGGCCACCCGCAGCGCCGACCCGTCGTTTCCCAGCGATCACGCCGTCATGGCCGGTGCTGTCATCGCCGGAACATTTCTGGTGACCCGGGGTTGGCTGGCATGGACCGCGGTGATCGCCGGAGGGCTGTTGGCCTTTTCCCGGGTCTACATCGCCGCGCACTACCCCCATGACGTGTTGGCCGGCTTGATCCTGGGTGCCGCGGTCAGCCTCCTGGGATATCTGTTGCTGCGTTCCCCGCTGACCGCGGCGGTCCGGGGCCTTGAGCGCGGCAGGCTGCGTCCGCTGCTCACCGCAGCGCCCCCGGTCCCGGCGCCGCCCCGCGCGACCCGGTCGTGACTGGCAGCCACCGGCCGGCGGCGGCCGCGCAGCAATCGCCGCCGGCGCCGCGGCGGCTGCTGTGGCCGCTCTACGGCGCCGGGTTCGTCACCGCTTTCGGAGCCCACAGCATCGCCGCGAGCCTGGGCGGATTCATCGGACCCGAGCACCTGTCGCTATTCACCCTCGGTGCCCTGCTCGCCGTCTACGACGGGGCCGAAGTACTGCTCAAGCCGGTCTTCGGGTCGTTGGCCGACCGGATCGGCCCCCGCCCCGTGTTGGTCGGCGGCCTGGCGGCTTTCGCGGCCGCATCCGCTGTGTTCGCCGTCGCCGGGAACCCGGCGACGATCTGGGTTGCCCGGCTGGCTCAAGGCGCCGCCGCCGCCGCCTTCTCCCCGGCCGCCGGAGCCATCATGGGCCGGCTGTCCCCGAACAAGGGCCGGGGCCGGGCGTTCGGCGGCTACGGTGCCTGGAAAGGGCTCGGATACGCCCTGGGCCCGGTGCTAGGCGGTGTGCTGATCACTGTGGGCGGCTACGGCCTGTTGTTCGCCGTCCTGGCCCTGATGGCGCTGGTGGTGTTGGCCTGGGCGCTGCTGGTCGTTCCGTCGGTGCCGCCGCTTCCCCGGGCCAGGCAAACGGTGCTGGACCTGATTCGTCGACTGTCCACCGGCACCTTCCTACGACCCACGGTGGCGTTGGCCGGGACGACCGCCGCACTGTCGGTGGGCGTGGGTTTCCTACCTGTCATCGGGGTCGCGCACCACTACGGCCCAATAGTCACCGGCAGCGCAGTATCGGTGCTGGCGATCACCGGGGCTTTGGTGCAACCTAGGGCCGGACGAGCCGCCGACGCCGGACGCATCACCGCCCGCACCGGCATGACCATCGGCCTGCTGGTGGCCGCGGCGGGGTTCACCGTCGTTGCGTTGATACCGAACCTGATCGGCATCCTGATCGCCGCTGTCGCTGTCGGCGTCGGAACAGGACTGGCCACCCCCCTGGGATTCGCCTCGCTCGCCGCCGCCACCGCGCCGGAACGAATGGGCCAAACCATGGGCGCCGCCGAGGTCGGCCGCGAACTGGGTGATGCCGGCGGCCCACTGTTCGTCGGGGCCATCGCCGCCGCCGCCACCCTGCCGCTGGGCCTGGTCGGCCTCGCCGCCGCGTTGGCGGTCGTTGCCGCCGCCGTTGCATTGACCACGACCAAACGGCTGGCCAGAGTGCAGCCCATGTAATCGTCGGCCTCGGCAGCCGCGCCAGGCCTGGATGTCCTGGCGGGTGTTGGCGACCTCGACGTGGTTCCGTCAGGCGATCGGTGCCCGGTCAGCGATGGTCATGCGGGAGCGTGGCCAGTTGCGCTAGGCGCCGGGCAGGTCCACAAACTGGCATGGCGTCGACAGCCAGAGCCCCGAACGCCGACCAACCGCGTCAGGGTCTGCGGCTAGGTTGATCAACATGTCGGTCAATCCCACGGAAAGATCCGATGCGGACGAGGCCGGAACACCCGCGGCCGGATTTACGGCTGTGCTTCGTCTTCGGGAGTTCCGACTGTTGTGGCTGGCGGACATCCAGTCCCTGCTGGGCGACCAGGTCGCCAGGGTCGCACTGTCCGTCCTGGTTTTCGACAGCACCCGATCCGGATTGGCCACCGCCGCTGTTTATGCGCTCACCTACCTCCCGGCGTTGCTGGGTGGTGTCCTGCTTGGTCACCTCGCCGACCGACTGCCACGCCGGGCGCTGCTCGTCGTGGGGGATCTCATCCGGGCGACGCTGCTGGCCGCGATGACGATCCCGCATCTGTCCATCGGTGTCCTGGCCTCGTTGCTGGTGCTGTCGGTCCTGGTGGGAACCCCGTGGAAAGCGGCCGAGTCAGCGTTGGTGGTGGACATCTTGCCGACGTCGGACTACCCGATGGGTCTGGGCCTGCGGGCGGCCACCAACCAGGCCGCCCAGTTGGCCGGATTCGCCGCCGGTGGGTTGGCGGTCGCAGTCATCGGCTCCCGTGCTGCGCTGGCCGTCGATGCCGTCACCTTCCTCATCTCGGCGATCGTCATTCGGATAGGCGTTCGGCTACGCCCACCGGTGGTCCATCTCGCCCCGCAGCCTCCCGGGGAATTCGGGGGGGTCCGCCATCGGGCGTGGCTGACTGGGCCGCGCGCGGTATTCGGAGACCCTCGACTGCGCACCCTGTTGGCCTTCTCCTGGCTGCTGGGACTGATCGTGGTCCCCGAGGGTCTGGCGGCCCCGTACGCGGCGCAGCTCGGCGGGGGCGCCCCAAGCGTTGGCGTCCTGCTGGCCTCCGGCCCGGCCGGAGTGCTGATCGGCACCGTCATCTATGCGCGGTGGCTCTCAGCATCGACGCGAGCCGCTCTGCTCGGTCCCTTTGCCGCCGCAACCGGGCTACCTCTCGTGCTGTGCCTGATGACCCCTGGTATCGCCGTCAGTTGCCTGCTCTGGGCGCTGGCCAGCACCTTCACCGGCTACCAGGTCCAGGTCATCACCGAATTCGTCGAAACCATTGCCCCCCAGGTCCGAGGTCAAGGAATCGCCATCGCCTCGGCCGGCCTGCTGGGCGCGCAGGGCATCGGACTTCTCGCCGGCGGACTGACCTCCCAGTTCACCGCACCCACCACCGCCATTGCCGCCGCAGGTGCAACCGCCGTCATCCTGGGCAGCGCCCTGGCCCTGATCCGACACCGACACCGACCGGCCGAGAGCTGAATCCCCAACAGCATGCCCGCGTCCGAACGGCAGAGCGGCCACCGACATCGCCCAAGACGGCCAAATAGCTCGCGAAGAACATCATCCACTTACATGCAAATTCAGAACTCCCAGCCCTTGCTCATCACGGTCACCTGCCTCTCGATCTCGCCCCGCGTGGGGGGCGTGGTGCGGATTGCTTGGACGCGGCACGCTCAGAACTCCCAGCCTTTGCTCATCACGGTCACCTGCCTCTCGATCTCGCCCCGCGTGGGGGGCGTGGTGCGGATTGCTTGGACGCGGCACGCTCAGAACTCCCAGCCCTTGCTC
>JAABUM010003447.1_pt1 | contig 19333 bp, 16 predicted proteins | sample 5559161 | NCBI WGS metagenome assembly JAABUM01 (sample SAMN10711868, study PRJNA513369) | rock metagenome | isolation source: Antarctica rocks | place: Antarctica: Victoria Land, Siegfried Peak nord | reverse complement strand
CAGCGCGACGGCTTCGCCGGCCTGGAGGACCGACGCGCCCGCCTCGCGACGTGTGGGGATCGCGGTGCGCCACATCGAAAACAGGGTTCAGTCGCGTGGACTGCCCGTACCGGCAACCGATGGCTAGTGGGCCGACGGGCGATAGCTGGCCGCCGACCGCTGATAGCCGACGGCTTCGTACAGGCAGCGCACGCGATCGGCGATGACGTCCCACCCATACGGCTCGGCGCTGCGGCGCGCCGCCAGTGACATGCGTCGGGACAGCACGGGGTTGCTCAGAATAGTGGCGAGCCGGGCGGCGAAGGCAGGCGCATCACGCGCGGGGGCGAGATAGCCGTTCTCGCCGTCGTGCACCGTGAGCTGCAAGCCGCCCGCCGCCGAGGCGACGACAGGCCGCCCGCAGGCCAGCGCCTCCAGGGCAACCATGCCGAACGACTCGTGGAGAGACGGGACCACCACGGCGTCGGCCGCGGCCATGTAGAGCGGCAACTGATCCTGCGTCACCGACCCGACGAAGCGCACGTGGCCGGCCATGCTGCGCACGGCCGCCGTCGCGCGCAGATGCTCCATCTCGCGGGCGCCGGACGGGCCGGTGACGGGGCCGCCGGCCACGACGAGCCGCGCATCCGGCACGCCCAGGCCGGCCAACAGCGCCGTGGCGCGCACAGCTGTTTCCAGGTTCTTGAGCGGCTCGATGCGCGCCGCCGCGAGGACGATGGGGGCCTCGGCCTCGCGGGACAAGGGGGAGGGCGGACCAAGGTCGAGCGTTTCGCGCGCGGCGACGCGGTCGCGCGGCGCGAACAGGCCGAGGTCGACGCCGCAGGGGATGGCGTGGATGCGCGCGTGGGGCGCGTCGTAGAGCTCGCGCAGCTGCGCCGCCTCGAGCGCGTTCGCCGCCACGATGGCGTCCATCCCGCGCAGCACCTCCTGCTCCAGCAGCGCCCGCCGCTGGTCCGGCGCGCTCCAGATGCCCGCCACGCGACGCTTCACCTGCGCGAGCGTGTGGAACATGTGCACGGCCGGCACACCCCAGCGGCGGCGCAGGCGTAGCGCGGCGAGACCCGAGAGCCAGTAGTGGCTGTGCACCACGTCGTAAGGGCGCCTCTGCGGTCCGTCCCCTCCGTCCGGTCCTGGGTCGCGCCTGTGCAGACCGAAACCGGCGAAGCCGATGACCCCCGCGGTGAAGAGGGGCACAAACGGCAGCAGGTCGTCGGGCGGTAAAGGCTCGAGCGGCCCGGCGTCGACGAGGACCACGCGCACGCCGGGCCCCAACTCGACCACGTCCGGCGTCGTCGCGTCGGCGCGGCGCGTGAAGATGTCGACCTGCAGATCCTGGCGCGCCAGGGCCAGGGAGAGCTCGCGCACGTAGACGTTCGCCCCACCGGCGTTACTCTGGCCGGCCCGATCGAGGGGGCTGGCATGCAGCGAAATGAGTGCGACGCGCGTGAGCATAGCCGTTCCTATCCAACATCCTTGTTCTAACTATCCACGACGCGCGACACCTATCAGCGTTTGCGCGTCTTCACCACTAAGTATAGCTGGGGACCATGGACTTGGCCCTGCCAATACGGCCAGGGCAGGGCTCGTGAATTGTCGAGCCCGTCTGGCCGCACGCGTCGTTGGCGGGGGTCTGGGGGGAGGCGTCTCCCGGGGTTCCCCCGGAGGCGCGCCCCAACCTCGGACCCGCGGCTAGGGTCCGGGGGACCAGTCAGCCATGGGCGGAGTGGGCGAGAGGAACCATCTCCCGGGGTTCCCCCGGAGGCGCGCCCCAACGTCGGCCGCAGCGGGGACCCCACGAAGTGGGGAGTGGCCAGTTAGCCAGGGGCGGAGGGGGCGAGAGGGGGCGAGGAGCGGTAAGGGCGACTTTTCATGAGCCCTGGGTCTCTATCATAGAAAGCGGCAACCAGACCGTGAACGTTGTCCCCTCCCCCTCCATGGACGCCACATCGATGCGGCCGCCGTGCGCCGCGACCACCTCCTGGCAGATGAACAGGCCCAGGCCCAGGCCGCCCTGCGACGGACGATCGACGCGCGCGCCCTGGTAGAAGCGCGCGAACAGATAGGGTATCTCAGCGGCCGCGATGCCTCGGCCGCGATCACGCACCTCCAGCGCGACCTCTCCCCCCTGCCGTCGCAGCCGCACCACGACGGGCGCCACGTCCGGCGCGTAGGCGAAGGCGTTGATAAGCAGGTTCAGGATCGCCTGCTCCAGCCGCCCCGCGTCACCGTTCACATATACGGGCCTGGTGGGAGCGTCGAGGTGGATCGCGTGTCCGGGCGGCAGGTCCCGCGCCGTCTCGACCACCCGTGTCGCAAGCGCGCCCAGATCCAGCCGGGCCAGATGGAACGTGAGCTTGCCACTCTCCAGGCGCGCCACGTCCGTCAGGTCGCCCACCAGCGCCGTGAGCCGCTTCGTCTGCTCCCGCGCCTGCGTCGCGTAGTAGACGAGGCGCTTATCGTCGTTCATGCTCTGCGCGCGCGAAACGATAACGATGAGGTCGAGGTAGCCCCGGATAGAGGTCAGCGGCGTGCGCAGCTCGTGGCTGGCCAGGGAGAGGAACTCGTCCTGGAGGTGGCGCTGCGCGCTGGACACGGTGATATCGCGGATGACGATGACTCCGACCTCTACGCCGTGATCGTACAGCGGCTGCCCGTTGGCCTCGAACCACCGCAGGCTCCCGTCCCCGGCCGTCAAGGTGAACTCCAGTCTGAACGCCTCGCCCCTCCCCGCCCGCGCCTGCGGCGTTTCGTCGGGCGGGAACAATTGTCCATGCGCATCTTGTGACGCGAGGGGCGCATCGGCGTCGCCGAACATGCGCGTGTAGGCGGTGTTCGTGCGCACCAGCCTGCCCTCCCGGTCGACCACCAGCACGGCGTCCGCCATGCCGGCCAGGACGGCCGCGAGCTGCGCCCGCTCGGCCTCCAGCGCCGCGGCCACCTCCTGCTCCCGCAGCCCCGCGATGAGCAGCCGCTCGTTGACCTCCCGCAACTCCGCCACGGTCGGCGCGGTCGGCGTGGTCGGCGCGGTCGGCGCGGTCGGCGCGTTCCCTACCGGCAGGCCGCTTGCCCCGTGCGGCTTCTCTCGTTCGGCCATGTATTCCTCTTTTTTAGGGTGGCGTGGGCGTGTCCGTCACACCGGACCAATACCGCCCGCCGCGCCTCTCGTCGCCCGACCTGATGGCGTGCAAGCCGGGCGGACCCAGGGCCCATCTCACGGGCGCGCCGATAGGAGCCCTCCGGCTTCCACGTCGCGCCAGCGCAGCCAGCGCTCCAGCTCACGGGGCGGGAGCGGGCGGCTATAGTAGTAGCCCTGCGCCATGTCGCAGCCCAGCGCGGCGAGGCGCGCCACGGTCTCCTCGTCCTCGGCGCCCTCCGCCACCACGAGCAGGCCCAGGCTGTGCGCGAGCCCGATGGTCGAGGCCACGATCGTGGCGTCGGTCTAGTCGGTGGCCAGGCACCGCACGAAGGATTGGTCGATCTTGATCTCGTCGATGGGCAGGCGCTTGAGGTAGGCCAGCGAGGAGTAGCCCGTGCCGTAATCGTCGATGGCGATACCCACCCCCAGCGCGGCGAGCCGCGTCAGGGCCGCCGCGGTGTGCGCCATATCGGCGATGATGGCGCTCTCGGTCAGCTCCAGGCGCAGCGCGGCCGGGGCCACCGCGTGCGCGGCCAGCAGCCCCTCGACATCCTCGACCAGCGCCGCGTCGCGCAGATTCGCCGCCGACAGGTTGACCTCCACCCCGAGATGCAGGCCCGCCCGCCGCCACGCGCCGCACTGGCGCAGAGCCTCCCCCATCACCCAGCGCGTGAGCGGCCCGATGAGGTCGGCCTGCTCGGCCAGCGAGATGAACCGATCAGGCGGAACCAGCCCACGCCGCGGATGCTGCCAACGCACGAGCGCCTCCACCCGCGCCACCCGCCCCGTCGCCAAGTCGATCTTGGGTTGGTAGTGCAGACGCAGGCCGTCGTGCGCGATGGCCGTGCGCAACTCCTCGACCAGTGCTAGGCGGCCGGGCGTGTACCGATCGAGCTCCGGGGCGTAGAGGGCGACGCCCGTCCGCGTGCGCTTGGCCGTGTACATGGCCACGTCGGCCCAGCGCAAGAGCATGTCGACGTCGGCCCCCTGGTCGGGATAGGTGGCGATGCCGATGCTGGCCCGCGTCCGCACCGTGTGCCCGGCGACGACGACAGGCGCGGCCAGAGTATCCGCGATCTTGCCGGCCGCCACGGTCGCGCCGGCGCGGTCGTCGCCGGGCAGCAGGACCGCGAACTCGTCGCCGCCCAGCCGCGCGACCGTGTCCCCCTCCCGGAGCCCTCCCCGCAACCGCTCCGCGACCTGTTGCAGCAGCAGGTCGCCGGCGTGGTGGCCGAAGGTGTCATTGACCTCTTTGAAGCCGTCGAGGTCGAGCAGGAGCAGGGCGAGCGGCCGCCTGGCGCGCGGCGCGTCGAGGAGCGCTTGCCGTGCGCGATCGTGGAACAGCAGGCGGTTGGGCAGGCCCGTAAGGGCGTCGTGGAGGGCCTGGCGCCGCAGCTCCTCTCTCAAATGGACGCGCGCGGTCACGTCGGTCAGGGCGCCGACGAAGTGCGTCAGATCCCCGGCCGCGTCGTACACAGGGTTGATGACCAGCTCGTTCCAGAACGGCGTGCCGTCGTGGTGGTAGTTGAGGATAACGTCCCTGAAGGGGTGACGGGCGGCGACGGCGGCCGCGATGTCCCCGATCGTCGTCGGATCGGTGTCGGGCCCCTGCAGAAAGCGGCAGTTTTGGCCCAGGACGTCGTCGGCGCCGTAGCCTGTCACATCCGCGAAGCCAGGGTTGCAGAAGACGACGGGGTTGTCCGGTTGGTGCGGGTCGGTGATGACAACGCCCGTTTCCAGGTTGGCGACGGCCGCGGCCAGCAAGCTGTTCTCCCGCGCGGCGCGGCCCAGGGCGTCCTCGGCCCGGCGGCGCGCCGTGATGTCGCGGATGACGACGACGCCGCGCGCCGCGCCGTCATCAGTGTGGAGCGGCTGCCCGTTCGCCTCGAACCAGCGCCGCGCGCCATCGCCCCCGGCCACACTGAAGGACTGGCTGAACGTTTCGCCGCGCCCCGCCCGCGCCCGTATCGTCGCGGCCGTGGACACGGGCTGTTCCCCCGCATCCTCCGGCGTCCCGCCCGCGTCCGGGTCCGCATCACCGAACATGCGCGCGTAGGCGGTGTTCGTGCGCACCAGCCTGCCCTCCCGGTCGACCACCAGCACGGCGTCCGCGATGCCGGCCAGGACGGCCACGAGCTGCGCCCGCTCGGCCTCCAGCGCCGCGGCCAACTCCTGCTCCCGCAGCCCCGCGATGAGCAGCCGCTCGTTGACCTCCCGCAACTCCGCCACGGTCGGCGCGGCCGCGCCAGCGCGGCCGGCCGCGCTGGCGCTCCTCCCGTTCAGCTTCTCTTGTTCGTCCATGCGTCCCCCCCAGGGGTGGTGTGGTCGCGGCGCCCTCCGTCCCCTTACAACGGGGAGCGCGCCACGGGCTGGTAGACGGCCTCGCCCTCGTCCCGTCGGACGGCATAGCCCAGGCCGGCGAGGCGGTCGAGCGCGGCGGCCAGGTCGGCCCCGCGCGCCCCGCTGCGTCGCGCCACCTCCTCCACCGGCGCCTCCCCCAACTCGAGCAGCGCCTCCAGCACCGTCGTCTCCCCGTCGGTCAGCCCCGGGTAGGTGGGCCGCCTGGCCCCCGTGGGGAGCGTAGCCGTGGCGACGCCGATACCCTGCGCGTCCCGCAAGCTCTGGCACACGACCAGGCCCCGCCCCGTGATGTCGTACAGCCACAGCTCCGTGCTGTGGGCGCTGTTGCGCATCTTGATCACCGCCAGGCTCTTGCGCAACCGCCCCGCGATCTCGACGTGGCGCAGCAAGATGATGTCATCGGTTAGAAAAGAGATGAGGTAAGGGCTGAAGCGCAATTCGCTCGTCGTCTGCACGATCTCCATAGTCATGAGCACGGTGACGCCCGTCCCGGTCAGCGCCCCCACCAGCCGATACAGCGATTCGCGGAAATCCTGCCGGAAGTCCGGCGCCAGCGCCAACTCGAAACCGGAGACGGAATCGATGGCCATGCGCCGCGCCCCGACCCGCGCCACCGCGTCGCGGATCGCCCCCAGTGTCTCGTCCGGCGAGAGGTCCAGCGGCCGGATGTAGATGACGGCGAGGGTCCCCCGGCGCACCATCCCCTCCAGGTCCAGGCCCAGGCTCCGCGCGCGTCGCATGTATTCTTGGGGGTGCTCCTCGAAGACGGCGATGACCCCCGGCTCGCCCTGCTCCACCCCCGCCCCGATGAACTGCGCGGCCAAGATCGACTTGCCCGTGCCCGAGGCCCCGCTCACCATGACCGCGTCGCCCCGCGGAATCCCCCCGCCCACCAGCGCGTCCAGCCCCGGCACGTCGGTGGTCGCGCGGCCCTGACCTCGCGTCCGGTCGCTCTGGTTCCACCCCGCGCTGATGCGCGGGAACACCTGCAGGCCCGCCTGGTCGAGGCGGACGGTGTGCAGGCCCGGCATCGGCTCCTGCCCGCGCATCTTCACCACCTGGAGCTTGCGCACGACCGAGTTGTGGTCGGCGACCTGGGAGAGCCAGAGCACACCGTCGGCCACGGTGAACACCGGGTCGGCGCGCATCTCCTCGTCACGATAGTTGCCGAGCAGGAAGGTCGTGGCTTGCCAACTCGTGAGGTGGAGGGCCAGACGCTGCACGAAACCCGCGACATCCAGTCGCTCCCGCCCCCGCCTCACGGCCGCGCGCGCGATGTTGTGGAACGAGTCCAGGACGACGAGGGCCGGCCCGCTCTCCTCCACCCGCCGCACGATGTCCGCGAGCGCCTGCTCCAGGTCCGCGGTCAGGATGGCGTCGCTCAGGTTCACGAAGTCGATACTCGCGCCCACCTTGGCCGGGTCGAAGTAGGCCATCTGCTGCTGGTAGCGCAGCATCTTGAGCGTCGGCTCGCCCATCACGCTGACATACAGGGCGCGCCGCGCGGGGGAGGCCAGGTTGAACACTATCTGGTGGGCCAGCGTGGTTTTCCCGGCGCCGGGGGCGCCGGCGATCAGGGTGAAGGCATACTCGGGCAGCCCGCCCCCCAGGCCTCGTCGAGGCCGGGGACGCCCGTGGGCAGCCGCGCGATGGCGACGCGCGATGGCGACGCGCGCTGTCTCGCTTGTCTCGCTCATACTCCTCCCTCGGGGGCGACGTGGTCGGGCGCGGGCTCCGGCCAGGCCTCGTGGACCAGGCGGAGCGCCAGGTCCTCGCCAATAAAGATAACCAGGAGCCCGATAATGTGAGCCAGGATGGCGGTCAGGCCGGCCTCGGCGGCGCGCGGGTCGCCGCCGCTCGCTCGCGCGGACTCCACGACGTCGCGGACGCCACGCAGGATACCCTCCCCTCCAGCCCCCCCAGCCCCTCCAGCCCCCCCCGTCGCCCCGGCGTCGACCGTGACGCGCTCCAGGACGGGGACCTCGGTTTGGGCCAGGCGCACGGCGCGGTCGACGAGGGTGGTGTACCCGCCCAGACCGACCAGGTCGACCAATCGGGCGCGCAACCGCGCGTCGGCGCGCTCGACGGCTTCGGCCAGCGCCGCGGGCTCCGGGTGCTCTCCGGCGTCGTGCAGGAGCACGCGCCGCGCCAACGCGTGCGCGGCCGTCGACACCTCGGGCACGGGGCCTCCTTACGCCGGTTGTCCGCTCGTCTGCGCCAAATTACTTAAAAAGGTCGCGTCTTTACCCTAGCATATCACGTTCGAGGAGGGCATCAGCCGCGGCGCACACGTCCGCGACGGCGCAACCGCGATGGCGCAGGGCTCGGCCAGCCGCGTGTGGTCTACGGTACGGGCGCATCGGCCCGGCTGATACTACAACTACTACAACGTCAACTACTATAACGTCTACAACGTCGCTTGCCTTTCCCACGCCGATCGCCCCCGCATCTTCCCCCGCGTGGTCGAGCGACCGATGGCCGTAGCCCGAATGGGGAATAGTGCAGATGGAGCAGACGGTGTAAAGTTGTGCGTAGGTTAAGGAGGAGGACATCTATGGCAGTTACGACTTGGGCGCCCGTTCCTTCATCACCAAGCCGGTGACCTTCGGCGCGCTGGTCGAGGCGATGCGCGGCCTGGGGCGCTACTGGTTTGAGATCGTGCAGTTGCCGCCGGGGCGATCGGAGCCAAGGTGACCGAGGCGGCGACCCGCGTCCTGCTCGTCGAGGACGATGACGACGATTACGCGCTTACGCGCGACTTGTTAGCCCAGATCGCCGACGGGTCCTACACACTGGACCGGGTGACGACGTTCGACGCCGGCTTGGCTGCGATCCGCGCGCGGCGGCACGATGTCTACCTGATCGACTATCGTCTGGGGGCGGAGAGCGGGCTCGATCTCCCGCGCGCCTTGCTGAACGCGGGCTGCCACGCGCCCATCATCCTGCTCACAGGCCAGGGCGACCCCGGCGTGGATAGCGCGGCGATGCAGGCCGGCGCCTCCGATTACCTCGTCAAGGGCGAGATCACGGCCGTCACGCTGGAGTGCGCCCTCCGTCACGCGCGCGAGCGGGAGCGCATCCTGCGTCCTGCGCGACCAGGCCCTCGCCGAGGTGGAGGCGGCCCAAGGCCGCCTGCGCGCATCCGCACAATGCGCCCGCGCCACGCTCGACGCCTTGCCCGAGCATATCGCGATCCTCGACGACGAGGGCGTGATCCTGGCCGTCAACGCGGCCTGGCGGCGGTTCGGCGCCGACAACGGCCTCGTGGACCCCGCTGCGCTCATCGGCCAGAACTACGTCACCGCCTGCGCCTCGGCCGCTGCGGCGGGCGATGAGCTGGCGGGGCGCGTCGCCCGCGGGATCGGCGAGGTGCTGGGCGGGCGGGTAGCGGCGTTCGCGCTGGAGTATCCCTGCCACGCCCCTACGGAACAGCGATGGTTCGCCCTGGAGGTGGCCCCCGTCGCCGGCATAGGGCCGGGGCGCGTCGTGGTGGTCCACCACGATGTCACCGCCCGCACCCTGGCGCAACAGGAGATCCTCCGACGGGAGGACAGCTTTCGGCTGCTCTTTCGAGACAATCCACAACCCATGTGGGTGTACGAGGTGGGCACGTTGCGCTTCCTGGAGGTCAACGACGCGGCCGTGGACCACTACGGCTACACGCGCGCGGAGTTTCTGTCCATGCGCATCACGGATATCCGGTCGCCCGCGGACGTCGACCGCCTGGTCGCGCGGGTGAGCGCCGACCTGCCGGCGATCGCCGCCGCCGAAGACTGGCGTCATCGGTGCAAGGACGGGCGGATCTATCGATGTCGCGGTCACCGCGCACGCGCTGGAGTTCGCGGGCCACGCCGCGCGGTTGATCGTCGCGACGGACATCACCGAGCGCGCCCGCGCGGAGGCGGCGCTGCTCCACGAGCGCGACCTCTTGCACACCGTAATGGACACGGTGTCGGACACCATCTACGTCAAGGACACCCAGGCGCGTTTTGTCCGCGTCAATCGGGCGCAAGCCCACCTGCTCGGCGCGCGCGGGCCGGAGGAGGTCGAGGGCAAGACGGACTTCGACTATTTCCCCCCCGCGTTGGCGCACACGTTGTACGCGGACGATCGCCACGTCCTGGCCAGTGGGCAGCCTCTGGTCAACAGGCTGGAGGATCAATCCGCCCGTGGGCAGGGCACGCGGTGGATTCTGAGCACCAAAGTGCCGATCGTGCGCGATGGGCGCGTCGCGGGCCTGGTGGGCATCTCCCGCGACATCACCGACCTCCGTGAGGCGGAGGAGGCGCTGCGCGCAAGCGAGGACCGCGTGCGTATTGTCGTGTCCAACGCGCCGGTCGTGCTCTTCGCGCTGGACCGTCAGGGCGTGTTCACGCTGTCCGAGGGGCGCGGATTAGCGGCGCTGGGCCAGCGCACCGGCGAGGTCGTGGGCTGCTCTGCCTTCGCTGTGCACCGGTCGCACCCGGAGGTCCTGGCCGCCATCCGACGCGCCCTGGGCGGCGAGGCGCACACGGCGGTGGCCCAGATCGCGGACGGCGTGTTCGAGACGCGCTACACGCCGGTGCATGACGCGGACGGGGTGGTCACCGGCGTCATCGGGGTGTCCATGGATGTCACGGCACGCTGGCGCATGGAAGAGGAGTTGCGCCACCAGGCCATGCACGACAGCCTGACCGACCTGCCCAACCGCACCCTCTTGCACGCGCGCATCGCCGCCGCGCTCGGCGACGCGCCCGACGCCCCGCGGCCGCTCGCCCTGCTGCTGCTCGGCCTCGACCACTTCAAAGAGATTAACGACGCGTTCGGCCACCACCGCGGCGACGCGCTCCTGCGCGGCGCGGCCGACCGGCTCCGCGGCGTGGTCCGTGCGGGCGACACCGTCGCCCGCCTGGGCGGCGACGAGTTCGCCGTGCTCCTGCCGGGCGCCGACGGGGAGGGGGGCGGCGCGGGTCGCGGACGCCCTCCGCGCCGCGCTTGACGCGCCCCTCCCCGTCGACGAGCAACCGATGCGCGTGGGCGCGAGCGTCGGCATCACGCTGGCCCCCGCCCACGGCGCGGACGGGACGACCCTGCTGCGCCGGGCGGACATGGCCATGGACGCCGGCCAAGCGCGGGCGGTTAGGCCAGGCCCTCTACGAGCCGGCGCAGGACCAGCACACCCCGGAGCGCCTGGACCTCATCGTCGCGTTGCGCGACGCGATCGAGCGCGGGGGGCTCACCCTGCACTACCAGCCGCAGGTCGACATCGCGAGCGGGCGTGTGTGCGGAGTTGAGGCGTTGGCGCGCTGGTCCCACCCGGAGCGAGGCCTCATCCCCCCCGACGCATTCATCCCGCTGGCCGAGCAGACCGGCCTGATCGCGCCACTGACCGACTGGGTGCTCGCGGAGGCGATCCGCCAGGCTCGGGCGTGGCAGCGCGCCGGCCTCCTGCTCGGCGTCTCGGTCAACCTCTCGATGTGGAACCTGCACGACCCGGCGCTGCCCGACCGGGTGGCCGGCCTGCTCCAGGACCACGGGCTCTCGCCGGCCTGGCTGCGCCTGGAGTTGACGGAGAGCGCCCTCATGGCCGATACGGAACGCACCGTGGATGTCCTGGCGCGCCTGGCGGCGCTCGGCCCGCGCCTGGCGGTGGACGACTTCGGCTCCGGTTACTCGAGCCTGGCCTACTTGAAGACGCTGCCGGTGGACGCGCTCAAGATCGACAAGGGCTTCGTGCACGAGATGGCCACGGACGCGACGGACACGGCGATCGTGGCCTCGACGGTGGCGCTGGGCCACGCGCTGGGGCTGCGCGTCGTGGCCGAGGGCATCGAGGACCGGGCGACGTGGGAGCTGCTGGCCGGGATGGGCTGCGACGTGGCGCAGGGCTACCACATCGCCCGCCCGCTTCCCCCAGACGCGCTCGAACGCTGGTTACACGAAGCGCCCTGGGCCGTCGCTGTCGAGGATGTCGTGCGCCGGGCCGATGCGGCGTTGTATCACGCCAAGTGATCCCTACCTGAGCCCGCGCGGAATACATCCTGCTTAATGGTGAGGCGCGGCGCCCCTCATCACCGCGCCACGGGGGACATCAGGCCATGCGCATCCTCGTGGTGGAAGACGACCCGCACATCGCCACGGTCGTGGGTGACGGCCTGCGAGGTGCCGGGTACGGTGTCGTCGTGGCGACCGATGGGGAGGAGGGCTTCCTCGACGCGCGCTTGAACGCCTACGACCTCGTCGTGCTCGACCTGATGCTGCCTACGATGGACGGCCTCGAGGTCGCCCGCCGGCTGCGCGCCGCAGGCACGGCGACGCCGATCCTCATGCTCACCGCGCGCGCCGCCGAGCGGGACACGATCGCCGGTCTCGACGTCGGGGCCGACGACTACCTGACCAAGCCTTTCGGTCTCGACGAGCTGCTGGCCCGCGTCCGCGCGCTGCTGCGGCGGGAGGGCGCGACCAGGGCGCGCGTGCTGCGCGTGGGCGACCTGGAGGTGGACGCGGTGACGCGGGAGGTGCGGCGCGCGGGGCGCGTCGTGGACCTCTCGGCGCGTGAATACGTGCTGCTGGAGTATCTGGCGCATCACGCGGGACAGGTGCTCACCCGCGCGCAGTTGGAGCGGTCGGTCTGGAGCGAGGTCGAGATCGGCAGCAACGTCGTCGAGGTCTACATCAGCTACCTGCGGCACAAGATCGACGCCCCGTTCGCAACCCCCCTGATCCACACGGTCCGCGGCACCGGCTATACCCTGCGCGCCGTAACCTGATCCACACGCGCCTGTGCGCCAAGCAGGGTCTGTACATTGTCGGAACGGCCAAGCCCATCTGCCCGCATGCGCCGTGGACGGTCGAGCCCATGTACCCGCACGCGTCGTGGATGGCGGGGGTCTGGGGGGAGGCATCTCCCCCGGTTCCCCCGGAGGTGCGCCCCAATGTTGGACCCGCGGTTAGGGTCCGGGAGACCAGTTAGCCATGGGCGGAGGGGGCGAGAAGAGAGGGGCTTGGGCGACGTTTCACGAGCCCTGCTGCTGTGCGCCAGGCCTATCCTCGCGCCGGCGGCGCGCGTCGAGACGCGCCACCCTCCTCTCAAGATCTTCTAAGCAAACGGCCGTAAAATGCGCCTTATGAACTCGATTCCGCGCATGCATGCAACAATCATATGGGTGTGTTTCGCTTGTGTTAAAGGGCGCCTCCCCCTCGCCCGCGCACGGGCGAGGCCGGTCAGACCGTCGGCGGAGCCGAGGGGCTGGTCCCAGCGACGCGCGGGTCGGGGGGTAAGGGCGAGCCCCAACTCAGATGAAACACACCCCAATCGTATAGGAGGCGTTCCGCCGATGGATCTCGATAGACCACTTCTCCCCCCGCGCCCACTCGACGCCGCCGGTCGCCGCATCGCCGCGCGGGGCGATAGCCCCGAGGCGACGTGGAACGCCGCGCGCGCGCGCATGATCGCCCTGGCGATCCTCGTCCTCCAACATGTGAACCCGCGCGCCACCGAACGCCACCTGCTCTCGTACCTGCGACATAGCACGCTCCGCGATCTGCTGGACGAAGCTACTATCCTCGACCCAGAGATGACCGCCCGCATCATGTGCGATCTGCCGCGTGTTCCGCCCTCCGACGCCGCGGGGGACATTAGGCGAGAAGATCGCGGGCGCCAGCGCCTGAGACTCGTCGGCGCGTCGCGCGCCGATAAAGTGGGCGCATAAAAGGAGTGTCGATGATGACGCCGCGACGACGACAGCCGCGCTCCGGTGGCCCGCCCACCCTCTCTCTCGTATCGCCCACCTTCGAGGTGGATGCGCGCGCGGATGCGACTGAGGGCGATACCCTCGGCGCTGAAGACACACTCGACCGCATCGGCCGCGAGGAGATGGTAGCCTTCGCGCTCTTCTACGACCGCCACTGTGACGCCGCCTATGGGCTGGCTCTCTACATCCTTGGCGAAACAGAGGCGGCGTGCGCGGCGGTGGAGGAGGGGTTCATGCAGGTGTGGCGCGAGCCCATCCGGCGCGGACGTTCGCATGAGACGGCGCGCGCCTCCCTGTTGTCGCGCGTGAACCGATGTGCGCTCGACGCTCTCCGCCACCCTGTGCCCCCGTTGGACCGGCACGGAGAGGACGCCTGAAGGCGAGCGTCGCGGACCGTGAGGCGCCGCGTCGCACGGTCCATACGCTCTGGTGACGCGACCTGCGAGGCGGCGAGCGACACCTACACATACGGCGCTCATGTACTCAGGTGTGAGGCGGGCGCGTGAGGGGTTGCTCCGATACATAAATTGTCCTGGGCGAAGAATGGGCATGGGCCGGCCCCGGTGGGTCTTGGCTGATGAGCAGCCGGCGCCGCGAGCTCGCTGCCCATTCGTCCGCCGCCCGAGTGGCGCCCCCACCGCATCGCGGTCGACAAACTTCTCTCCGACAAACTGCTAGACTGCGAGGTGTGTTCGCGTTGCTTGTCGCATCGCCGAGATGGGACTCGCGGGACACGAGAGAGAGGTAGGCTATGTACCCGTTCGACCAAAACAACCAGCAGACGTACCAGCAGTACGCCCAGGCCAACGACTCCGGTGACTACAGCGGGATCGACCCCAACGAGGCGGCGGGGCACGTGCAGCAGTTCATGCAGAACGCGCCGCCGGAGATGCAACAGCAGGTCTACCAGCAACACTTCGAGCAGATGCCGATGGACCAGCGACAGCAGTTCATGCAGCAGATGCCGCCGCAGTACCAGCAGCAAATGGACCCCAACAACCCGCAGATGATGGCCCAGGGCTTCCAGCAGATGGGCCAGCAGCAACCGGGCATGCTCCAATCGCTCATGGGCTCCGGGGGAGGCCTAGGCGGAATGCTAGGCGGCGGAGGCGCGAGTGGAGGCGGCTTGGGCGGCCTGATGGGCGGCGGGGGCGGCATGGCCGGGGGCGGCATGATGGGGCTGGCCGGCCTGGTGGCCAAGCATATGCTGGGCGGCCAGGGGGGTGGGCTCTAAGGGACGTGGAAATAGATACGCATTCCACTCCATTAGCCGGATCCATTAGCCGGATGGGCCTAAGCCGGCTGAGTAGGACGGGATAGGCTAAGTATTCCGGCGTCCCGTAAGTACACGCTGGTTGATTTGCGTTGGGGTACCCCCGGGCAGGGGAGCGAGCCGCCGGCGGCTCGCTCCCCTGCCCGGGGGTACGCTCCGTGTACGAACATAACAGCCCCTGACTTAATGTAGCCCACGCTGATCGAGCGCCCATGACCGTCCCGCTGACGCTCACGCCCGAGGAAGTCGGGGTCGAGCGCGTCCCGTTCAGCGGCAACCTGGACCCCGACACGGCACAGCACGCCTTCCAGGGCGGACATCGACGCGCCGGTGATGGCGCTCACGCACGGGGTCTATAGCGCGGCCCTGGGCGCGCTCGTCGGGCGCCACCCCTGGCGCTGGCGGACGCCGTCGCGCGCCAACATGCCCCGCCAACACGCATAGCGAGAGGGAACGAGGCCAATGGCGATCCGAGGGATTTTGTTAGATGTGGACGGCACGCTGGTGCTGAGCAACGACGTGCAGGCGCAGGCCTGGGTCGAGGCTTTCAAGGCGTTTGGGTACGACGCGCCGTTCGAGAAGGTGCGGCCTATGATCGGCATGGGCGGCGACAAGGTCGTGCCGGAGCTCGCGCCGGGGCTAAGCGGCGAGGACGGCGAGGGCAAAAGGATCGCTGACAAGCGCAAAGAGCTGATGATGACAAAGTTTGGTCCAACCCTCGCGCCGGCCGCCGGCGCGCGCGCGCTCGTGCAGCGGGCGCAACAGGAGGGGCTCACGCTCGTCGTGGCCAGCTCGGCCACCGCCGAGGAGCTGGAGACGCTGCTCAAAGTGGCGCGGGTCGACGACCTGCTGCGGGAGCGCACCACCATGGACGACGCCGGGCAATCCAAGCCCGCGCCGGACATCGTGGCGGTCGCCCTCGAGAAGAGCGGATTGCCGGCCGGCGAGGTTGTCATGATCGGTGACTCGCCCTACGACATCGAGTCGGCCGAGCAGGTTGGCGTCGGCGCGATCGCGCTGCGCTGCGGCGCCTTCTCCGACGACGACCTCAAGGGGGCATGGGCCATCTACGACGACCCGGCCGACCTGCTCGCACACTACGACACATCGCCCTTGCGCGGGGCGTCGCTCCCGGCGGGGGCCGCGGTGCGGGGGACGCCGACGCCGGACCTGGAGGAGGGCGGGGTATGACGGGGGGCACGAGCGAGCGGGCCACGATCGCCCTGCGCGTCGAGCCGGACGCGCACTATCTCGAGCGGTTGCGCCAGGAGTTCCCGGAGGCCGATTTTCCCGTCTGCGCGACGCCGGAGGCGTTGCGGGACGCGCTGCCGCGGGCCGACGCGCTCGTCGTCGGGGCGTCCGTCGCGGCCGAGGATCTGGCCGCCGCGCCGCGGCTGCGCTGGGTCTAGGCGACCATCGCCGGTGTCGAGGGCTTCCCGATCCCCGCCTTGCGCGACCGGGAGATCGCCCTGACAAACTTCAGCGGGGTCGCTGCGCCCGCTATCGCTGAGCACGTCCTTGCCCTGATGCTGGCCTTCGCCCGCGGGCTCCCCGCGCTGGGGCGACGCCAGGCCGCACACACCTGGCTCGACAACCACGACGAGACCCCGCCGACGTTCGAGCTCGCGGGCCAGACGCTGGGGATCGCCGGGCTGGGCGACATCGGGGAGGAACTGGCCCAGCGGGCGCACGCCCTGGGGATGCGCGTGCTGGCGACGAACCGCGACGCTGGCGCGCCGCCGCCGGGCGTGGAGCGCGTGCTGCCGAGCGAGGACCTGCCCACGTTGCTGGACGCGTCCGACCACCTCGCGCTGTGCCTCCCCCTGACGCGGTCGACGGAGCATCTTATCGGGCGGGAGCAACTCGCCGCGATGAAAAACTCCGCCTATCTCTACAATGTGGGGCGCGGCGAGCTCGTCGACCAGGACGCGCTGGTCGCGGCGCTACGCGACGGCGCGATCGCGGGGGCGGGGCTCGACGTGGCGTCGCCGGAGCCGCTGCCCGCCGGCTCCCCGCTCTGGGCGCTGCCGAACGTCCTGATCACGGGGCACACGGCGGGGCAGACACCGCTGTACTGGGAGCGGGGCATCACGCTCCTGATCGACAACGTGCGCCGCTTCCTGGCGGGCGAGGAGTTGCGCAACGTGGTCGACACGCGCGCCGGCTACTGAGCGGCATGGAAGGGCCGCGAGCGGTGGCGACCCTGGTGGCGACCCCGATGACGCCCGTCCGGCCGGCATAGTACGTACGCCACGAGGAGAGCTACAGCCAATCGTGGCGGTGGAAGATCCAGAGAGTACCGCCGCTGACGAGGGCCATGGAGGCGAGCATGAGGACCAGCCCCACGGGCGTGGCCAGGACGGAGCTGTGGATAGTGGCGGTGATCGTCGTGCCGAAGATGCTCACGATGATGCTGGCGGTGAAGAGCACGACCGAGACGATCGTGAGCAGGCGGATCACCTGATTCGTGCGGTGGGCCATGTGCGAGACGTAGATCTCGAAGGAGCCGTTGACGGCGTCGCGGGCGGCGAGGAGCAGGTCGAGCAGGCGGGTGAGGCGGGCGAGCAGGTCGTCGAAGTATTCTTCGACTTCTTCGCCGGAGACCCAGTGGAAGTCGGGGCGGAGGAAGGCGGCCACCACGTCGCGGTGCTGATCGGCGAGCTGGGAGAGGGCGAAGGCGTAGCGCTTGAAGCGCACGAGGTCCTCCAGGAAGCGGTCGGAGGTGTCGCGCAATGCCCGCTCCTCCATGTGCTCGATCTGGGCCTGCACGCGGCGGTTGAGCTCCTCGTAGTAGGAGAGCAGCTCGTCGAGGGCGATGTAGAGCATGAAGGCGGCGTCGAGTTGGACCAACTCGGGGCTGCCGGTGGCGCGGGCGCGCAGGTGGTCGGCGAAGGGCAGGGCGGCCTTGTGGGCGCTGACGAAGAGGTTGCGGCCGACGAAGAGGTCGAGCTCGGCGGCGTCGATGCGGTAGGCGGCGGCGTCGAGGTGGGGGACGGTGGCGCTGACGAAGAAATGGTTGGGGTAGACGGCAAGGCGGGGGCGCTGCCAAGGGGAGAGGGTGGCGCGGACGGCGGCGCGCGGGAGGCCGAGGGCGTCGGCGACGTCGCGCAGATCGGACTCGGCGTAGGCGGAGAGGTCGACCCAGACGAAATTGGCGTCGTCGGCGACGAGGCGCGCGAGGTCGGCGAGGGGGACCTCGGTGGGGGTGCGCTCGGGCGCGAAGAGCCAGGCCACGACGGTGGCCGCGCCCCCGTCGACGACGGGGGCGGAGCCCTCGGTACGCACGGCGGCCTCGCTGCCGGTGGGCACGCTGGCGCCGGCGCCGGCCGCGGGGGGCAGCACGGCGTCGCCGGCGACGGTGAGGCCGGTCTCGGCGAGCGGGTGGCGACTCAGCCGGCGGCGGACACGGCCGCCGAGTTGACGCACGCTCGTGATGCGCCCCCCGCCGCCGGGGCGGCCGGAGGGCAGCCCATCGCCGCGGGCCGCGGCGCGTCCATCGAGATTGGGTCCCCCACTCATGCATCCTCCTGGCCGGATCGTCGCGCCTCGCCGGCCCACGATGCGCGGGCGGCGCGGGGCGCGGGAGTGCGGACGATGCAACTTCCATATCGCCCCGCGCCGCGTTGACTCGCGCGCGCCGCTGGTCGCTACCCGTGGACGTGCGCGCCGATGCGGGATGGGGGCGTCGGGGCTGTGGGCACAGGGCGCGCATGCGCTGGCGATCTCTCAGGGCCATCTCAGGAACAGGCCATAGACTCTATCCTAGTATCCGCCATCCGCCACGTGTCGTCTTATCCGGTTATCCGGGCGGGCGCGACGAGCCACGGACGGGCACGGTATGCCCCTGTCGCGCGACGCGTGAGGAGAGGCGGATGGCGGATCGAGTGTTTCGCATCGGCGCGACCGTGTATGGCACGGGGGCGCGCGGGTGGGCAGGATCCACGCCTACGACGCGCGAGGCGACTACCTGAGCGTTCTCTCTCGCATGGATCTCCGCATCCCCGCGAGCGCCGTCCGGCGCATCGACGCCGAGGGGAACGTGCATCTGGGCCTCGGCCCGGACGGGATAGCCGAGACCGCGCCGGCCTCTACGGGCCGGGGCACAATTCGTTCACGACGTCGCACGACGGGGCGGAGGACTGGATGGTCTACCACGCCAACACAGCCCCGAGCCTGGGCTGAACCGGCCGCGGCGTCTGGGCGCAGCGTTTCGGCTGGCGCCCCGACGGCCGACCCGACATCGGCGCCCCGCGACGACCGGCACACCGTGGGGGTGTCACCGGTCGCCGCGCGCTAGGATCGTGCGAGCCCTATCCTATCCTAGCGGCGTTCCTGGTCAGCATCCTGTCCGAACTGCTGCACACGACGCTCTCGCGGGGGCCAATAAGCAAGCAGTTGCAGAAATTCTTGGTGATCGGGGTTACGGAGGAGGCGTTCTCAGGTTCATCTCAGGAAATAGCCCTAGACTGCATAGTGTACCCCCATAGGGGCGAGGAACGAGGAACAGGGACGACGGGCGGGCGGCATAGCGCCGGGCGCGCCGATCCCGCGAGAAGGAGACAGACATGGCGAACAATGATCAGACCCGCGCGCGCGGTGCGGCGCTCGGACGGGCGCCGGCGGACGGCCTAACGGTGCCCCCCGTCGAGGCCGTGACCTACGGTCAGGAAACGCGCGAGACGACGACGCGCAACGTGTCGCAAGTGATGAATCTGCCGACCGACCGCGTGCGCTGGGGCCCGATCTGGGCCGGCCTGCTCGCCGCGTTCTTCACGCTGCTCGTGTTGAGCCTCCTGGGGCTCGCCATCGGCGCGTCCACCGTCAACGCGG